>Ga0070698_100002835_pt1 | contig 19072 bp, 16 predicted proteins | sample KBSK1502metaG_FD_65477 | JGI IMG/M metagenome (GOLD analysis project Ga0070698, IMG submission 65477) | Corn, switchgrass and miscanthus rhizosphere microbial communities from Kellogg Biological Station, Michigan, USA - KBS K1-50-2 metaG | ecosystem: Host-associated > Plants > Roots >...
CAGTCTAGCCGCGCACTCCCGACGTGGGTGCGTCAGTTCTTGAACGTAATGGCGGCTGATGTATCGCAGCCGGCAGGTAGTCCCGCGTCCTTGGGCGGCACGTCGCCGAGATAACATCCGGGAATGAAGTAGATCGTTGCAGGCGCGCGCGGGGGCACCTGCGTCGGCGCCGGAATCTCTGGAACAGGCACGAACACCGGCTCCACAGCCTTCAGCGTCCCTCGATACGTCGTCGAACGACCCGGAAAGATCTGGACATCGAGCTCGACGTTCTCGTATCCGTCCGCGCGTAATTCAAGTCTGTGTCGCCCCACATCGAGGGGAAGGTCCGCGTTGACGTCACTCAGCGTCCCGACGTAGTACCCGTCGACGTACACCTGCGGAACAAGTCCCGGCTGCAACTCCAGACGCAGGCGCCCCGTGGGTGGCATCTGGTGTTCACGTCCCGACGATTTGGCAGGAAGGCCAGGGGTCTGTGGATAGTCCAAGCCGTACGCGGGAACGAAGCCGTACGCGGGGAGGAAATAGAGCACGGTTGGCGACGAGCGCATGGCGCGAGGTCCGACATGCGAACGCTGGCTGTCAGTCCTCGGCGCCGACCCGTTCGGATGCGTCGCACCGTGCTGCCTCCCGGTCGCGGGTGCCGTTCCGATTGGAGGCAAGCCAATGCGGGACAAAGGAAGCCCGATGCTGGGAAGAGGGAGCCCGATCGTCGGAAGTGGCAGTCCGATGGTCGGAAGCGGAAGCCCCATGGTTTGCCCTGCCACCGCGGCTGACAACCCGAGCACGAACACGGCTGTAAGTACGCCCCGCATCTACCTGTAACCACTATAGCGCGCTCGCGCTGTCGCCGGGGTCTGACCCTCGCACGAGACGTCACCGGGGTCTGACCCTCGCACGAGACATCACCAGGGTCTGACCCCTCTTAAACCTCTTACAATTTGGCGATTGATGCTGCGGCGTCTGCGTGATCGCAACGAATGGAAGTTCTTCGGCGTGCTGCCGAAAGCGGACCGTCTTCTCGCCATCACGTGGTGGGTCGTGCTCGTCCTCCGCGGCGTGCTGCCTGCATTGTTCGCCATCGTGATGGGTCTGCTCGTGGGCGCGGTGCAGCGCGGCGACAACCTCGCCGGCCCGCTCACACTCGTCGGCGGTGTGTTTGGCCTGCTCCAGGTGCTCACCCCCATTCACCAAGCTGTCAGCGCGAACCTCGGCGACCGAACCGCCGCATGGCTTTACGACCGCTTGACCGAAGCGTGTGTGCGCCCGCCAGGTATGGCGCACCTCGAGGATCCGAAGCTCACGACCGACCTGACCATTGCCCGCGATTTCGACCTGGGCATGACCGGTCCGCCGCTGAGCATCTCGATGGACTTCATCGCAGGCGGGCTCGTCGAACTGATGGGCGGCCTCGCATGTACGGTGGTGCTCTTCGCCTACGCCTGGTGGGCCCCGATTGTTCTGGGCGGCGCCTGGATGGCCACGCATTGGCTGTTGCGCGAGAGCGCGATCTGGCGCGATCGCAACACCGACAACGTGCGTGCCGCGCAACGCGACGCCGACTACGCGTTCAGGCTCGCGGTCGATGCGGCGCCGGCGAAGGAACTGCGCCTCTTCGGCCTCGCGGCCTGGACGATCGATCGTTTCGTGGCTCGCCGCACGCGGCTGCACGCGCTGCAGTACGACGCGACACGGCTGCGCGAGAAGCCGGTGCTGTGGAGCGTGCTGCTTGTCGTCGGCGCCAACGTCGCAGTGTTCTGGTCGCTGGCGAATGCGGCCGGCAACGGCAGCCTGAACCTGGGGCAGCTCGTGGTGTTTGCCCAGAGCGCGGTGGGCGCATCGATGATCGCTTTCGGGGGACTCAATTGGGCGCTCGACGGCTCGTCGGCGCCTGTGGCCGCCGTCCTGCGAGTCGAGGGAGCCATGGCAGCCGCCGGCGCAATGCCCTCAGGCGGTCGCCCCGCCGCCGGGGCGCCGGCCCGCGACGTCCGCTTCCGCGATCTGACATTTGCATACCCAGGTGGTTCGCCGGTCCTCGATCACTTCGACCTCTCTGTCCCCGCCGGATCCTCTCTCGCCATCGTCGGGCAGAACGGCGCCGGTAAGACGACGCTCGCGAAGCTGCTCTGCCGGTTGTACGATCCGCAGTCGGGCGCGATCGAGATCGACGGCGTCGATCTTCGAGACTTCTCACTCAACTCGTGGCGGGGGCGCGTCACCGCCGTCTTCCAGGATTTCACCCGCTTCGAGCTGCCGCTGCGCGACAATGTCGCGCTCGCCGGCGCACCCGACGAGGTCGTGAACAGGGTGCTCACATCTGCAGGCGCAGCGAACCTGGCGGGCCTCGACACGGTGCTGGCTCGCGGCTACGAAGGCGGGACCGAGCTCTCGGGAGGCCAGTGGCAGCGCGTCGCCCTCGCACGCGCGTTGTGCGCTATCGAGATCGGAGCCGGCGTCGTCCTGCTGGACGAACCGACGGCGCAACTCGACGTACGAGGCGAAGCCGAGATCTTCGATCGGATTCTCGCCGCCACACGGCACTGCACGACCATCCTGATCTCGCACCGCTTTTCCACTGTTCGCCACGCCGACCGCATCTGCGTGCTCGAAAAAGGCCGCGTCATCGAGCTCGGCACCCACGACGAGTTGATCGCCAAAGGCGGTCGCTATCGGACGATGTTCGACCTGCAGGCACAACGCTTCATCGAGGACGAGGAGGGCATCACCTATGACGTCCTCAGTTGAGGCGCGCAGCGACGGCGTGCTCAACTCTCCTGGCGATCTGCCACCCGCGCTGTCGTCGATGTGGCGGCTGTGCACGCTCGGATACCGCCACGAGCCGCGGCTGATGCTTGCGGCGTTTGTGTTGTCTCAGCTCTCCGCGCTTCCAGATGCGCTGCTCGCACTGTGGCTGATGCTGCTTGGCACGGGCATGCTGGAACACCGACAGGGCCTGGTGTCTGGCGCGGCGATCGGCCTGGGTGTATCGGCCGCGGCGACATGGTTCCTCCGGACGGTCAGCACCAGAGTGCAGCGACGCTTCCGCGACAAGGTGACGATCGCGTTGGAAGCGCATGTTGCGCGGCTCCAAGCGTCGATCGCAACCATCGCGCACCACGAGCGGCCCGAGTACCTCGACCGCCTGGCGATGCTGCGCAATCAGGTGTTCGTGCTCGATCACATGTACATGTCGCTGTTCTCGACGTGCGGCTGGATCCTGCGCCTCGCCGTGACGGTGGCGCTGCTGGCGTCGATCCATCCCGCGCTCGTGCTGCTCGCCGTATTCGCGGTGCCGACCGTGATCACCTCGACGTGGCGACCCGTCGTCGAACGCGCGGCCCAGGAGCGCGCAGCGCAGTCCAACCGCCTGGCTCGTCACCTGTTCACGATCGCAACCACAGCGGCACCAGGCAAGGAAGTCCGGGTCACCGGCATTGCCAACCGCCTCGTCGCTCAGCGTCGCGAGGCGTGGGAGCGCGGATACTCGCCGATTGCTGCAGCCCGATGGGGCTCGGCCGTGTGGCACACGTCGGCATGGGCGCTGTTCGGCGCCGCGTACGTCGGCGCGGTGGTGTTCGTGTCGTCAGGCCTCGGCTCGCCGGCCGGCGACGTGCTGCTGGTGCTCGCCGCGGGATCGCGCCTGTCCGCGTACATCGGCGCAACGGTTGGCGAGGTCGGATTCCTGCGCGGCTTCTGGATGGACGGCTCGAGACGCCTCGCCTGGCTCGAAGACTACGCAGCCTCGCTGACCGCTTCTGCGGATCTGCCCTCGCCCGCCGCATTGCGACGCGGCATTCGCCTCGAGCACGTGTCGTTCGCTTACCCAGGCACGTCGGGGCTTGTCCTGAACGATGTCTCGCTATCGTTGCCCGCGGGTTCCGTCGTCGCGATCGTCGGCGAGAACGGTGCCGGCAAAACGACACTGGTCAAGCTGCTCGCGAAAATGTACGAGCCGACGTCGGGATCGATTCTTGTCGACGACACACCGTTGGCTCGCATCCCGGCCGATGCGTGGCGTTCGCGGCTGGCGGGCGCGTTCCAGGATTTCTTCCGCTTCGAGTTCCTCGCGCGTCAAACCGTCGGTCTGGGCGATGCGCCGCGCCTGGACGATGAGGGGGCCGTAATTGCGGCGGTTGGGCGCGCCGGTGCGGAGGATGTCGTGGCACGCCTGCCATCCGGGCTCGAGACGCAATTGGGTCCAACGTGGCCTGGCGGCGTCGAGGTGTCGTTCGGTCAGTGGCAGAAACTCGCGCTGGCTCGCGGTTTCATGCGTGACCGCCCGGTGCTGCTCGTCCTGGACGAACCGACGGCGGCGCTGGACGCGGAGACCGAACATGCGCTCTTCGAGCGGTACGCCGCCGCCGCTCTGGGCGAGATCAACGACGGCCGTATCACTATCCTCATCTCGCACCGGTTCTCGACCGTGCGCATGGCCAGTCTCATCGCTGTCATGGACGGCGCACGTCTCGTGGAGGTGGGCACTCACGATGAGCTGATGACCAGGGGCGGGCAGTACGCGGAACTGTACGGGATTCAGGCTGCCGGTTACCGCTGAGACCTTCGTACGCGAAGGACGAAAGAGACGCGACCACGGTGATGGCCGCGTCCCACGTCTATCAGTTGGTGCAGGTGCCGGAGAGAGGCTTCACCGCCACGACGGCGTACTGGCCGTGAGGAACACCCTCCACTTCGATCTTTGTCTTACTCTGCGCCTTCGCGTCCGGCGCATCATCGCGGTCCACCTTTGTCTTCTCCTTGATCTTCACGTCCGCGTCATCCTCGCCGGGCTTGAGCATGACCGCGGAGAGCTGGACCTGGTGACCCACATGCGGTGAGAGCGATACCTCGCCTTTCGGCATTACCACGTACGTCGACATCGTTCCGCTGGTGCCGACGGCGCCGTCATCGCTCTTCGATTTGGTGGTTGCCTCGACCTTGGTGTCGTCCTTGTCGACGTCGGTCTTCACCTTGGTTGACGTGGTGAGATCCTCACCACCGCCAGCGACCCGACCCAACAGCGTGTAGCTGCCCGTCGCCTTGTCCTGGCTCAGGCAGCCAGTAAGGCTGATCACGCTGGCGTCGTCAGTCTTTACTGCGGTCGTTGACTTCACCGTGCTGTCCTGCGCCGCGACCCCAATACTCATGACAGCCGTAACTGCGCAGATCGGAATCAGTAGTCTCATTGATGTGTTCTCCTCATCCGTTAACGGATTCGCCACTCGCGGTTGCAGGAGACGTTCCGAGGCGACCACGGCCGTTTGTTCGCTGCCTTGATTCCGGCGCCGAGCACAGCTGTCGCTCTCGACCGTACGCGATGTCGAGCTGATCGGTATGACTGGCCGAGCGATTGCTATCAATTCCGCCGAGGTAAATTATGCGAAAGCACGCTGCAGCTACCGCCCTGGCGATCGCCGTGCTATTCCCAGTCGAAGCCTTCACTCAAACCGCCGCCAATCCGACCCAGCAAAGAGATGTTCGCGCTCCCGACGAGGCGCCACTGTTTCGAGTGACGTTGGTCGGGCGTACGACGCCGGCGATTAACTACCGCCCGCGGAGCGGCAATACGAAGATCGACTTCGTTGGCACTGTGCTCATGCCGCGGGCGCGCGGCGATGCCACCGTCAAAGGTGAGAAGGGCGTCATCGAGATTGACGCGAATTTCGAGAGGCTCCAACCGGCAACACGCTTCGGTCCCGAATACCTCACCTACGTCATGTGGGCGGTCACACCCGAAGGGCGCGCCAGCAACCTCGGCGAGTTGCAGGTCGACGGCGACGATGGCGAGCTGCGGGTGACGACTGAGCTGCAGGCCTTCGGCCTGATTGTCACTGCCGAGCCGTATTTTGCGGTGACTCAACCAAGTGACGTCGTCGTGATCGAGAACATTGTGCGTAAGGAAGGGACGTTCCGTGATGCGACGATCGGACAAGCGGAACCCATCGAGGCGAAGTACCAGCTCTTGCAGCGGGGGTCGTACCTGATGAACCAGGACCCCTCGAGGTTACGTGCGAAAGCGCTCGACCCCGGTGTGCCGCTGGATTTAGCCGAAGCTCGGAACGCGGTGGCGCTCGCCGGGGTTGCGAGCGCGGATCGGTATGCAGTCGAGACCTTCATGAAAGCATCGCGCCTGCTGTTCGAGGCTGAGCAGGCGCGTGATCGTCGGCGGGGCCGCAACGCGGTGATGATGCCTGCGCGCCAGGCGGTGCAGACGGCCGAGGACGCGCGGATCATGGCGTTGCAGAAGCGGGAGGAAGAGTATGCCGCGCGGCAGCGGGCGCTCGCCCAGCAACGCGAGTCTGAGGCGCTCGACCGCGCGCGCACCGAGGAGACGGCTCGTCTCCGAGCCGAACTCGAGAGCCAGGCAGCCGAGGCGCTGCGCCGCCAGGCGGAGACCGATCGGTTGAACGCTGAAGCTGCGCGCCTCGCGGCTGAGCGCGACAAGGCAACGGCCGAAGCCGAACGCACAGCGGCCGAGCGTCAGAAGGCCGAAGCGGACGCCGCCCGCCTCGCCGCCGAATCCGCGCGCCTGGCGGCCGAAGCCCAAACGCAGCAGGCACAGGCAACAGCCGCGCAAATCGATCGGGAGCGGGCGGAGCTGCGTGACCGCCTCCGCCAGCAGCTGAATCTCATTCTGGAAACACGTGAGACCGCGCGCGGCCTCATCGTCAACCTCTCGGACGTCTTGTTCGATACGGCCCGCGCTGACTTGAAGCCGGGTGCGCGCGAGAAGCTGTCTCGCGTCGTTGGCATCGTGCTGTCGCACCCCGGGCTGCGTATGGAAGTCGAGGGTCACACCGACAGCGTCGGATCTGACTCTTATAATTTGCAGCTCTCGGAGCGTCGCGCGGCATCGGTCCGTGCGTACCTGGTGAGCGCGGGAGTAGCGCCGACAGCCGTGGCAACATCAGGTCGCGGTGAATCCAGTCCGGTGGCGTCCAACGCGACCGCTGCAGGGCGACAGCAGAACCGCCGCGTCGAGTTGCTGGTGTCAGGGGAACCAATCGGCCGAGAACCGTGATCTCTGCCTGGCCCGGCAGGGCGGGCGCAACGCGCGTTCGCCCTGTCCCCCTTCGTTCCATTTCTTATTCGTCGGTGGGGGACTTCTTCTTATTCGTCGGTGGGGGACTTCGTGAGAAGGCGGTTAATAACTCGGTCGAGCTTCGCGTGGATTTCCGCCGGCACGTCAATCCACTTCACGGCGTAACCGTAATCGGGTCTCGCATACAGGATTTCGGCATCGAGCGTGACCCATCCTTCGTACGGCAGTTCAACCGCAATCTTCACGCGTCGGCCTACGGGTTCTTCATGGAAGCACTGAATGAGACACCCGCCGATGCTCAGATCGTGAATTCGGATCGCGACCGGCAGCATTGCTCCGCGCTTGCCGTCGAACGGACCCAGAACTCTCGGAGATTTCCGTCGTGACTGTGGCTCCGGCGGGTTTTCCGCAGCGCCCCACGATGGAGTCATCGACCCTTGCATCGGTTGTTGTCCTGTCGGAATACGGTTCTCGACACCCATAGGGGTGGCAAGCGTCGATCCAGGCCTGCTAGGCCGACCCTAAGACCTGTAAATGCAGGCTGTTAGGTAACCGAAGCAGGAGTGGTTGAAATGAGCATTTGCACCCAGGCGGAACAGCGCCAGGCGTGAATAATCCGCTTAAGTCTCTCCAATCATTTCGGTTACTAATGCCGTTTCCAATACGAGACACACAGATCGTTTTTGAGCCACCAGAGGCGCCAAAGTAGACCACGTGTGCGGCCCCAACGAGCGCGAGCCGTTCGGTGGTTTCGTCGGGCGCTCGCTTCGCACATGCGTTTGCGCCCAATGTGACGGATTCCGCCCGCCTAGACCTTCGCTCGGTAAGACGCCGTCATCCACGATCCGTTCGGCACCGGACTTGCGGTCGGGTTGCGGATGCGCATCCTCGTGGCCGACGATGACCCCATCGCCACGGCCATTCTGTCGAACACACTCACCAATTCTGGTATCGAGGTGACAGTTGTGAACGACGGCGATGCGGCATGGCAGCATCTCAATTCCGCGCACCCCCCTTCGCTCGCTATCCTGGATTGGATGATGCCGAACATCGACGGGATCGAACTGTGCCGTCGTGTCCGGAGCACGCCACGTCTCGCCTCCACGTACATCCTCCTCCTGACGGGCCGCGACAGTCGCGAGGATTTGGTGATGGGCCTGGAGGCCGGCGCCGACGACTATATGGTCAAGCCGATCGACCTTGCTGAATTCCGGGCCCGGCTGGGGGTAGGTATCCGCGTGGGCAAGCTTCAGCAGAGTCTTACCGACACCGTGACCGAACTTCGCGCCACGCGCGACCACCTGGCACGTCTGGCGAGTACCGACATGTTGACCGGCGTGTACTCGCGACGCTGGTGGTTCGATCTCGCGGTCAAGGAATTTTCCCGATCGCGCCGTTACCGTCGAACGTTCAGCGTGCTGATGACTGACCTCGACTGGTTCAAGCAGATCAACGATTCTTTTGGGCACGCGATCGGCGACCATGTGCTGCAGCAGTTCGGAGGCATGCTTCGGCATGCGTGCCGTCAGTCCGACGTCATCGGACGAGTGGGCGGAGAGGAATTCGCGGTCGTCCTGCCCGAAACGGCGCTCGAGGCGGCCAAACAAATGGCCACCCGCGTCACGGAAGCGTGTCGATTGCTGGTCACCGACGCAGCCTCCGCCGAAGTGCGCTGCTCGTGCAGCATCGGTGTCACCGAAGTGCGGCTCGACGATGAGGATCTCGACAGCGTCCTGAAGCGGGCCGATCACGCGCTGTACGAAGCCAAGCGGGCGGGGCGGAATCAGTGGAGCTTCGCCGCGTAAGAAAGCAGAGCACCGACTCGCGAAGCATCTGCGCGAGTTCGACCGCCACGGGTCAGGGCGTTTCGCGCAGGATGGCGAGAACGGCCAGGGGATCAACGCGCGCCTGGCCGATACGTACGGCCCAGTGAAGATGCGGTCCCGTGACTCGTCCTGTTGCGCCGACTTGCCCGACGATCTGACCCGCGGTCACGCTATCACCAGCACGTACGTCAATGACGGACAGGTGGGCGAGCAGCGAAAACACTCCGAGTCCGTGATCGATGACGACGGTATTCCCAGTGAAGTACAACTCGCGCGCCAGGACCACCCGGCCGCTGTTCGGAGCCTGAATTGGTGTGCCTGTGGGGCTGAGGAAATCGGTTCCGCCGTGTGGCTGGCGAGCCTGGCCATTGAAGATGCTCCGCGAGCCGAAGATGCCGGTCGCGCTCCCTGGAACCGGGCGCACGAACGCGCCGCTCCACAATCGGCTGGGCGCGGATTGTTCCCACACGCGCGCCAGTTCAGCGGCTTCGCTGATGATGCGTTGCACCGTCGGCGCCGCCGGATTCACAAAAGCGTCGTCGACCCGCAAGCTGCGCGTCGCGAATACCCGTTTCCGAACGGCGAGGGTGACCGTCGTGTCGACCTCGTGTCCGTCGACAAGGGCGTCAAATGACACCGGGTACGAGCCCGCCGAGACATCTAGGTCGATACCCAGCACGGCCTGCCACGTTCGGGCATCGAGGCGGAACGTTGGCAGGTCGCGGTCGAACGCGCGCGCGCGAAGCGCCTCGACTGGGGCGGCGGTACTCGCTGTGAACAACACGACTTCGCCGGGTTGAACGGACCGCGCCGCAGTCACGATCTGAATCGCATCCGCGGCGGTCGCCATCGCGGAGGCACCGAGCAGCACCCATACGCCCAGGACGGCTACGCGTGTCATACTGCCATTGTAGGCGTCTCAACGCCTCCAACATCGCCAACGCGCGCGGCGAGATACCCAAGTTTCCGCATTAGATCGGTTCCACGCCGGACTTCCTATAACATGCAGCCCTCATCATGATTTGGTGGTATTGGGTTGTGCTGGGTCTCGCGCTGACCGCTATCGAGCTGGCCACACCAGGCGGCTTTTTTTTCATCTTTTTCGCCGTGTCGGCGCTGTTGATAGGTCTGGTGGAGCTGGTTGGCGGCCTCCAACAAGACTGGATGCAGTGGAGCCTGTTTCCCGTCATCTCACTCGCATGCCTCGCGATCTTTCGGAAGCCGCTGCTCGCCTTCATGCAGCGTGGAGATCGGGAAGGAGCGGTCGACTCACTCGTCAACGAGGTCGCCCTGCCGACGAGCGCGATTCCAGCCGGTCAACACGGACGGGCGGAGCTGCGAGGCACGACGTGGAGCGTCCGCAACATCGACACGCGGCTCCTTGCGTCGGGGGAGCGCTGCCGCGTCGTCGCCGTTCGTGACCTGGAGCTGGACATCCGCGCTGAGCGAGGTCCCTGATGGAAGGTACGCTGATCGTCCTCTTGTTGATAGCTGTGCTGGTGCTTTTCGTTGTGTATCGCACAACGCTCGTGGTGCCACAGCAGAGTGCGTTCGTCGTGGAGCGCCTCGGGCGGTACCACGCCACGCTGAATGCGGGCTTTCACCTGCTTGTGCCGTTCGTGGACGTCATTCGGTACAGGCATTCCCTCAAGGAGTCGGCCATCGACATCCCGGCCCAGGTGTGCATCACCCGGGACAACGTGCAGGTCGGCGTCGATGGCGTCCTCTATCTCAAGGTCCTCAACGCCGAGCGCGCGTCGTACGGCATCTCCAATTATCTCTTTGCGATCACGCAGCTCGCGCAGACCACGCTCCGCAGCGAGGTCGGTAAGATCGACCTCGATCGCACGTTCGAGGAGCGCACGACGATCAACGTCTCCGTTGTCGGGGAGCTGGACAAGGCGTCGGAGTCGTGGGGCGTCAAGGTGATGCGCTACGAGATCAGGAACATCGAGCCGCCAGCCGACATTCTGGCCGCGATGGAAAAGCAGATGCGGGCCGAACGGGAGAAGCGCGCCGTCATCCTGACGTCCGAAGGGCAGCGTGACGCTGCCATTAATACGGCAGAGGGCGAAAAGCAGCAGGTGATCAAGGCGTCTGAGGCGACGCGCCAGAAGCAGATCAACGAGGCCGAGGGACAAGCCCAGGCCATTCTCGCCGTCGCCTCCGCAACCGCCGAAGGCATCCGGCAGGTCGCGAACGCCATTCGGACCGATGGAGGTATGGAAGCCGTGCAGCTCCGCGTTGCCGAGCAATACGTCGAACAGTTCGGTCAGCTCGCGAGGCAGAGCAATACGGTCATCATTCCCGCGACCGTCTCCGACATCTCGGGGATGATCGCCTCAGCGATGAAGGTGTTCGGGGCCGTGTCGCCTGGCAGTTCGGTTCCTCCGACGCCGACACCTCGCTCCTAAAAGGCGAGGACCACGCTCGCGCTTGCGCGTCCGAAGTTCAATCGAGCATCGGTGAAGACTGTGTCGAGCAGCGGCACCGTCGATCGCTTCATGGAGTGGAAATGACGGATGTCTCCGCGTACACCAAAATGCGGCGAAAAGAGCACGATGGCTCCGCCGCCCAGATCCCAGGCCAGACTATTGTCTGTGGTCTCGAGCAGCGTCGAGGTGCTGAAATCTACGTGCGTCTTCATCAGGCCAAGCCCGCCGACCACGTACGGATGAATGGGGCCCAGCCTCGGCACGAGCATCAGGTTACCCATGACGGTGACGACGCTGGATGACTGACCGGGGACCTCTCCGAAGAAGCTTCGGGCGTCGGCGATCTCCGCTTCGAAACCAAGGATGGGGCCGAGGACCCCAAGAGCCACTCCGATGTTGAGATGTTTATCTTCACAGTTCCTAAGCTGTGGACATCCCGAATCACCACCGAAGTCGTACCCGATCAGCGGACTTATGAAGCCCTGGGCGCGGGCGGGTGTCGAGACTGCCAACAGCACGAACGCTAGCAGTGGAACCGCCAGGAACCGGTGACATTGTGAGATATGCATAACCGACCGGTACGCATCCCGTGTGCCGCTTCCGAAGACCATGATGGTCGGGCGCACTACACGTATTCGCTGCGAATCATGGCTGGGCTTGGCTGTCCTGGCGGTACATAATGCCTCGCGTGTCGCGCGTGACTGCAGCGATCGCTATCGGTCTTGTCGTCGGTTGTACTGCCAGATCAGCCCCACCCCCAGCCACGCAGAGTCTCGACGAATGGCCTTTCTATGGCCATGACGCAGGTGGAGGGCGCTTCTCACCACTCGCGGACATCAACCGGAACAACGTCTCGCAGCTTCAGATTGCGTGGGTCGCCCATTCAGGCGACGCCTTGGTGGGGAAGGACGGTCGCGGCAGGACTGGGTTTGAAACGACGCCGATCGTCGTGGACGGGACGCTGTACTTCACGACCGGTATCAACCGGGTGATCGCGCTCGACCCCAGTACCGGAGCGCAGCGCTGGGCCTACGATCCGCATATCGATCCAACACTCGACTACGGGGACGGGCTCATCAACCGTGGTGTGGTGACGTGGATTGACGAGCGGAAGCAATTGGGGGAGCCGTGTCGCCGCAGGGTGTTTGAGGCGACGCTCGATGCGCGACTGATCGCGCTGGACGCGGCATCGGGTACACCCTGCAACGACTTCGGTACCGCGGGGCAGGTCAGTCTGCGGGGCGTGCCAGGCTATCGGGTCGGCGTGTATCACATGACGTCCCCACCCGCGGTCGTCGACGAGCTCGTCATCGTCGGTTCGGCCATCAACGACAACGGGCGCGTGGATGAACCCGCCGGAGTGGTGCGGGCGTTCGACATCCGCTCCGGGGCGTTGCGCTGGAGTTGGGATCCGATTCCCCCGAACGTGGACGGAGCGCCAGCGCAATGGCGCAGTGGCGCCGCGAACGCGTGGTCGGTCATGGCCGTTGATCCCGATCGCCATCTGGTCTTCGTGCCGACCGGCAGCGCGAGCCCGGACTATTTCGGCGGGTTGAGGCCCGGGGACAACAAATGGGCGAACTCGATCGTTGCTCTTCGTGCCGCGACCGGAACGGTCGCGTGGGGATTTCAGCTCGTGCACCACGATCTCTGGGACTACGACACTGCATCGCCCCCACTGCTCGCGAGCGTCATTCGCGGCGGGAAGACTGTCCCCGTGGTGATGCAGAGCAACAAGACGGGCCTCCTGTATGTCCTTCATCGTGACACGGGAGAGCCCGTGTTTCCCGTCGAGGAGCGCCGTGTACCGCAGAGCGACGTGCCGGGCGAAGCGAGTTCACCCACCCAGCCCTTCCCGACGGCATTTCCAGCTCTGACGCCGCAGCGGTTCTCCGAGACCGACGTGTGGGGCGCGACTCCTCCAGACCGTGCGGCTTGTCGTGACAGCATCCGGGGCTTGCGGAATGAAGGGGTCTTCACTCCGCCGAGTGTGCAGGGGACGGTGGCAGTGCCGGGACATGTAGGTGGTCCAAACTGGAGCGGATACGCCTTTGATTCCACGCGCGGAGTGTTGATTGTCAACACGAATAGTCTGCCAGCAAAGGTGAGACTGATCCCACGACGTGAGTACGAAGCGAGTACGCGCGAAGACGGTGAGTATGCGCCTTCGATGGGGACGCCCTACATCATGTTCCGACGGTACCTGTTCGCGCCTTCCGGACGCCCATGCAGCCAACCGCCATGGGGCACGCTCGCCGCAATAGACATCGGCAAGGGCGCCATTCGATGGCAAGTGCCGCTTGGATCGATGCGTGGGTTCGGCCCGAGTGCGACGCCATTACCGCCTGGATCAATCAGCCTCGGTGGTCCGATCGTGACCGCAGGCGGCCTCGTGTTTATTGGCGGAGCGGTCGACTCATACTTGCGTGCGTTTGACACTGAAAATGGCCGTGAACTCTGGAAGGGTGAGCTCCCAGCCGGCGGGCATGCGACCCCGATGTCGTACAAGATTGCCGGTCGCCAGTACGTCGTAATCGCGGCGGGGGGACACGCGAAAATCGCTGAAGAGCAAGTCAGCGACGTGCTTGTGGCGTTCGCGCTTCCCAACTAGGGTGTATCCGTTCCGCTCGGAGCCACCGCCGTAACTTCGGCGGCAGTCGGCGGACGGAGGGCAGTTTTGCCCAAACGCGCTATGATCCGCCCTTACTCATTAGCGAGACCGCTGTCGGACTCATAGAGCACTCATAGAGGGAGAGACATATGTCCCTGTTCCGGAAGCGAAGCCTGCGCTGGAAACGTTCGCTCGCGACCGCGGTCGTCGCCCTGCTGGTCTCGGTACCGCTCATCGCCGAAGAAGCGATCGACCTCAGCGTCGTCCACAGGATCCGGCAGGAGGCCCTGCAGAACTCCAGGGTGATGGACCATCTTTTCTACCTCACCGACGTGTCTGGACCCCGGCTCACTAATTCGCCAGGATTCTTCAACGCCGCCGACTGGGTCGTGAAACAGCTGGGTGAATGGGGGATCAAGGCCCACCAGGAAAAATGGGGGCCGTTCGGTCGTGGCTGGACATTCACACACTTCTCGGCGCACCTCATCGCACCGCAATACGCCCCGCTCGTAGGGTTCCCGCTTGCCTATACTCCGGGCACGAACGGTCCCGTCACGGCAGACGCGACGATCGCCGTGATCGCCAACGAAAGCGACTTCGCGAAATACAAGGGCACGCTCAAGGGCAAGATGCTGCTCCTCGGCACGGGGCGTGAATTAGCCATGAGTGTTCAGCCCCTGGCGGTTCGTCGCTCCGACGAAAACCTCGCCACGCTCACGCAACCAGTGGTTGGTCAGAACCCGGGCGGCCAACGGCCGCCGGGCGCGGCCGCCGTTGGGCCCGCCGGCCCAAACGGGCCTGGTGGTGGTGGCGCGAATCAGCAGTTCCAGCGCGCATTGAATCGCTTTCTCGCCGACGAAGGCGTCGCAGTTGTCGTGCGCATCGGCGGCGGCCCAAGCGAGGGCGGTACCGTCTTCGGCCAGGCCGGCGGCTCGCGCGATCCGAAAGATCCTGTGCCACCACCGATGGTTGCGCTGACGCCCGAGCACTACAACCGGATCGCGCGCCTGCTCGATCGCAAGATTCCCGTACAGCTGGAGTTCGACATTCAGGCCCGCTTCCTCGACGACCGCATGGATTCAGTGAATGTCGTCGGAGAAATCGAGGGGGGCCGCAAGAGAGACGAAGTCGTCATGATCGGCGCTCATCTGGACAGCTGGCACGGCGGTACGGGAGCCACCGACAACGCTGCCGGAAGCGCCGTCATGATCGAGGTGATGCGAATCCTGAAGACGCTCAATCTGCGTCTCGATCGGACCGTCCGTCTAGGTTTGTGGAGCGGGGAAGAGCAAGGGCTTCTCGGGTCGCGCGCTTATGTTGCAGAACACTTTGCCGCCCGCGAGGACATGAAGCTGAAGCCGGACCACGCCAAGCTGTCCGGATACTTCAACGTCGACAACGGCTCCGGCAAGATTCGGGGCGTGTATCTCCAGGGCAACGACACGATGCGTCCCGTGTTCGAGGCCTGGCTGAAGCCGTTTCAGGATCTCGGCGCCGGGACGATATCGATTCGAGGGACAGGAGGCACGGATCATCTGTCGTTCGATGCGGTCGGTCTGCCGGGTTTCCAGTTCGTTCAGGATCCACTGGAGTACGACTCGCGGACACATCACTCCAACATGGATGTGTACGATCGCGTGCAGCGGGCCGACATGATGCAGATGGCGGCGATCGTGGCGTCGTTCGTGTACAACGCCGCGAATCGTGAAGAGCTGTTGCCACGCAAACCGTTGCCGAAGCCTCAGCCCCCGCCTCAACAAAACGGAGCCGCTCCGGCGGTGCCTGCCGCCGGCGGACGTTAGAGATGGATACGCATCGTTCGGGTCGTTCGTAACGTTCGGGTCGTTCGGGCCGTTCGTGCGCCTCAGCCGATGAATCCAAGCACTCCACATCACGCCGCTGCGCTCGTGCTGGCGGCTACCTTCTGGTGGCTGGCGCCGGCGGGATCCGAACCGGCTGCGCAGCAGAGGACAGTTGTTGATGGCTACCGCGTGGTGCACTCCTACCCCCATGACCCTGATGCGTACACGCAGGGGCTGATCTATCGTGACGGGTTCCTGTTCGAAAGCACCGGGCGGAACGGACGGTCGACGGTTCGAAAAGTGAAGGTGGAAACGGGTGAGGTCGTCCAGCAGCGAAGGGTTGACTCCGCACACTTCGCCGAGGGCCTCACGGAGTGGAACGGCCAGCTCGTTCAACTGACGTGGCAGTCCAACCTCGCATTCGTCTACGACCTTGTGAGCCTCGCGCCGAGGCGAACCTTCGATTACCCCGGCGAGGGCTGGGGCCTGACCCATGATCTGCAGTCGTTCATTCTGAGCGACGGGACCGACGCTCTGCGCTTTCTCAACCCGGACACGTTTCGCGAGACGCGGCGCGTCCTGGTTCGTGATGGGAGCGTGCCGGTCAAAGATCTGAACGAGCTCGAATGGGTCCGTGGCGAGATCTACGCAAACGTCTGGCACACGGATCGAATCGCGCGAATTGCCCCCCAATCGGGGCGAGTCACGGGATGGATCGATTTGCGCGGCCTCCTGTCGAGCGTGATCCGGCTCGACGCCGAGGCCGTGTTGAACGGGATTGCCTACGACGCCGCCAGGAACCGTCTGTTCGTCACAGGCAAGCTATGGCCGAAGCTCTTTGAGATTGAAGTCGTGCCTCGGAGATGACCTTCGCCTTGCGCTGAGCCGATCGGGCGTCGCCGAGAGCCTCAAATTGAGGGCTCGCAGTCCTTAGTTCGTATTCGGGCTTTCGTCGGCGTGGGAGATGCGATCGCTTCCGACCTTCAGCCCCGTGAGACTCTGCGCGCGATTCTCCACCACCGAATTCACCTTGAACTCGGCGTCCGCCAGCGGCGAGTAGATTTCCAGACTCGCTGCGAGCATCCGGCCCTCGTGGAGCGCGGCCACTTCGTCCGCGTTCAAGGCCGCGCGGAAGAGGAACAGGTCCTTGTAGTCGGCCTGCTTCGGCGCAGCCGGAGCGGATGACGCTCCCGGGCCGCCGATCACGAACCGGTTCGGCTCGAGCCGCTCCGCCACCTTGCCAACAAATTTTCCGTCGACAAAGAGGAGCGTCTCGCCGCGCGCGGTGTAGTGACTGAGCACGACATGGTGCCAACGCAGATCCGCGGCGATCGCGGAGTCGAGAATGGACCCTGTGGCTGACGTGTAGGCGAACTTGCCGTTCCGCACGCCGAGCGACGCGGCGAACGGCCGATCGGTGTGGAGCGTCGTTGCGGTGAAGTCCTTGCCTTCGTTCGGCCGAGTCTCGGTCTTCGCCACGAGCGTCGAGCCGCTGATCGCCGCGATCGTGCCGTTGTCCTGTGCGCGGACCATCACGCTTATCGCGAACGGATGCATCGTCTCTTCGGGCGCAAACGTCAGCGGCGCCGGGGCGCCGGCGATCCGCGCGAAGCCCCGGGCGCTTGCCGCCCTCGTCGGCGCCGCCTTGCCCTTCTCGAGCGCTTCGAACAGCGTCGGCACGAACGCGTAGAACATCTCGCGGTGGCCTGACGCCTGCGGATGCTTGTCATCCCACCCGAGCGCCCAGTGGCCCGCGCCGTCGTCAATCGCGCCGAGGACGTTGACCGTCGGCACGTCCCAGCTGCTCTGCACCAGGTTCGCGCGCCTGACGTACTCGTAGTCTTCAGCCGTGTAGACGCCTCTCGTGTAGCAGAGCATGACCACCGGGACGATGTTGCTCTGGCGGGCGCGGTCGACAACCGCCTTGATGCCTGTGAGGTACCCCTCGTAGACCGCGTCCTTTTCCGCCTTGGTCTTCGCTTCGTAGAGGCCTTCGTTGCCGAATGACAGGCCGATCAGCACGTAGCTCGGGTTGACCGTCGTCAAGTAGCGAATCTTCGGATCGGGCGCGCCCTCAGGCGCGAAGCGCGGTGGCAGCGTCTTCGTGCTGTCGCCGCCACGCGACTGGTTGAGGACCTCCCACCCGCGCGACGCCATCATGGCGCGCAGCAGGCCGGTGTAGCCGTCGCGGGCGAATTCATCTCCGCGGCCGTTGGCGACCGAGGAGCCGAACATCGCGATACGTCTCGGGTGCAGACGCGCGGCCTGCCCGAGTGCAACCGCCTGCGCCAGGCCGGCAACCGCGACCAGTGCCAGCGTCAACCGCCACGTAGGCAACGACCGGACGCGCAACATATCGACCTCCTGCGAGCTGCAATCCCGACGTTCGGAACGTTCGACTCGTTCCACCGTTCGAACGGGGAACGAGAACGAACCGAACGACCGAACGACACGAACGACACGAACGATTCGAACGACACGAACGATTCGAACGATCCGGTGCCGAATCGCTGGGATTATACGCCCGCAAAGGATCTTCATCGGCGTCGCATGTTGAACCCGGTCAGGGCGCTGACACGAAGGGCCGAACGCGATGGAGTTTGGCACGACCGCTGCTAGACTGACCGCGATGCGAATGCTTCTGGTCGTGTCATGTCTCCTCGCGGCAACAGCGTGTCGCGAAAAGCAGCCAGTGGGGCCGTCCGCGCCACTGAACCAGCAGTTCACGCTGCCGCGCGGTGAGACCATTTCGATCGACGGAACCTCCGTTCGTCTGCAATTCGTGGAGGTGAGCGGCGATTCCCGATGCCCGGCCGATGCCTATTGCGTCTGGGCGGGCGACGCGAGCGTTCATGTGCGTGCGCTGGGCGCCAACGCTGACGCAGACTACACGCTGCACACCGGCGATGCATCCCGCGCCACCGCGACCCATCGCCAGCTGCGCATCGAGCTCGTGCAGCTGGCCCCGTACCCGTTCAGCTCTCGCACAATCGCACAGGACGACTACCGGGCCACGCTGAAGGTCACAGCGCCTTAGCCGGGCCTCCGCGATGCGTTGCCGGTCGCGCGCGGCACGAGCCCCGGGCGTGGAGCGGGTTCCAGGTCACCGCCATCGGAATGCGTAGCCGACGCCTATCTTCACGTCGGGACTATCCAGAGTGCCGACCTTGAGCTCGGCGAACAGACCACGCGCGTGCTGGACGCCTATAAGCAGGTTCAGCCCGCCTTCCGAGGCAGTTTCCCCGCGGAATCGAATGAAGTTCAGCGCGGGACCACCTCCAGCATACGCGTGCCAGCTTCGCTGCGACGGGAAGTGATACGCGAACTCGATATTGAACGCCACGAGAGTGACATTGTCG
>Ga0070698_100002836_pt1 | contig 19067 bp, 18 predicted proteins | sample KBSK1502metaG_FD_65477 | JGI IMG/M metagenome (GOLD analysis project Ga0070698, IMG submission 65477) | Corn, switchgrass and miscanthus rhizosphere microbial communities from Kellogg Biological Station, Michigan, USA - KBS K1-50-2 metaG | ecosystem: Host-associated > Plants > Roots >...
CAAAAATCCTGACAAGGCGAAAATCCTTGATGACGGACTGGAGCGAAACGTTCCCGCGGACCTTTTTTCGAAGATTCCTGACTTTCCAAAGGACGCGAAGCTGGCAACGCGAAAGGCCGGGGGGGAAGTATTACAGCCGATTGCCCAAGCGATGCCGTTGCTCATGAGTGGCAGTGCCGATCTGTACGGATCGACAATGAACTACATCGAAGGCGGCGGCGATTTCAATCGCGATAACCCCAGTGGACGCAACGTCCGGTTCGGCATTCGCGAACATGGGATGTGCGCGATTCTAAACGGCATCTCGTATCACGGACTGTTCCGCGCATCGGGTGCAACCTTTGCTGTTTTCACCGACTATTGCCGGCCTTCCATTCGGCTGGCTGCGCTGGCAAAGCTCCCCAATACTTACATTTTCACTCACGATTCGATCGGGGTTGGTGAAGATGGTCCGACTCATGAACCTGTGGAGACAGTAAGCTCGGTCCGGTTGATTCCGAACATTGACGTGATTCGACCCGCCGATCCGGAAGAGACTGCGGGCGCGTTTGTGGCGGCCATGGAACGAATCGATGGGCCCACGTTTCTTGCGCTCACACGCCAGACGGTCCCGATGTTAAACGATGTCGATGTGAAATTACGTCGCGAAGGCGTGTTGCGTGGCGGGTACATCGCGAGAAAGGAGAAAGGAGAGCTCGACCTGATCATCATGTCGTGCGGGAGCGAACTGCAGCATGCCCTTGCTGCGGCGCAACAGCTCGGGGAGGGCGCACGAGTGGTTTCGCTGCCGTGCTTCGAACGTTTTAATCGTCAGCCGCAAAAATACCGTGAAGAAGTTCTGCCTAACGAATGCCGTAGACGCGTCGCAATTGAAGCCGGAGTAACTGAGATTTGGTACCAATACGTGGGCCTGGATGGCAAAGTGGTTGGGCTCCATCAGTTCGGCTTGAGCGCGCCCGGCCCGGAGGTGATGAAAGAGCGCGGGATCGACGCGCAGCATGTGATTGATGCGGCGAAATCGCTCAGGTAGCGGCGATTGACCTCAATCGCCCGCGTCGGATGCGATCACCCATGAGACGGGCGGTTCGGGTGAACCGCCCCTACCTAAAATGCCTCGCGTGGCTCTTCCACGTTGCGCGCGCGAGTTTCGAAGCGGGTGAATTCTTTCAGGAACGTCAGCGGAATCTCGCCCACCGGACCGTTGCGCTGCTTGGCGATGATCAATTCGGCTTCACCGGACTTTTCAGCCCGCGCTTCCTCATCTTCTTCGTAAATCTCCGGCCTGACGAGCAATCCGACGAGATCGGCGTCCTGTTCGATGGAGCCCGATTCGCGCAGATCGCTCAAACGCGGCTTGCCGCCAGTGCGTTGCTCTGGTTGTCGATTCAACTGCGCCACTACGACGATCGGAATTTTCAGTTCCTTGGCCAGGCCTTTGAGGCCTGCGGAAATTTCGGAGATTTCCAACTGCCGATTGTCCTGAGCACGGCGCGATGTCGATCTCAGCAGTTGCAAATAATCGACAATGATGAGTCGCACATCCTGTTGCGCCTTGAGCCGGCGCGCCTTCGCACGCAACTCAAGGATTGTGAGGCTCGCGCTGTCGTCGATGAAGATTTTTGCTTCCGCGAGTTTTGAAGCAGCGGCGGTCAAACTCGGGAAATCGCGCTCGCCGAGGAATCCATCGCGGACTTTCTGCAGATTCACACGCGCTCGCGAACAAAGCAGCCGTTGCACAAGTTGCTGGCTGCTCATCTCCAGGCTGAAGACGCCGACCGGCAGCTTCTCGTTGATGGCGACGTGTTCGGCAATATTCATGGCGAGCGCTGTCTTCCCCATGCTCGGCCGCGCCGCTATCACGATCATTTCCGAAGGATGCAAGCCACTCGTCATCCGATCGAATTCGACGAAGCCGCTGGAGATGCCAGTGATACCGCCTTTGCGCTCGTAAAGCTTCTCGATCGCTTCGATCGCTTCCATTACCTGGTCTTTCATCGAGAGCATCTGACCTTTGAAACGGTCTTCACCCACGGCGAAAATGCTCTGTTCCACCTCGTCGAGAAGATTGTTCACTTCGTCCTGCTCCTCGTAAGCGCGCCGGACACTCTCGGTGGCGGCCGAAATGATTTCGCGCAGAATGTATTTATCGCGAACGATCTCCAGGTAGTACTCAAGATTCGCGGCCGTGGGGACGAACGTGAACAAGCTGGTGACAAATGCCGCGCCGCCCACGCTTTCGAGCAGGTTTCGGTCGCGCAAGACCTGCGTGAACGTGATCAGGTCAATTGCCTGTCCGGCATTCCAAAGATCGACGAGGGCATTGTAGATCGTCTGATGAGCCGGGACGTAGAAGTATTGCTCATTAATTTTTTCAACGCATTCCCCAATGGCTTGCCGCGGCGAAAGTAGCATCGACCCGAGGACGCCTTGTTCCGCCTCAACACTATGCGGCGGGGTACGGTGAATATCCTGCGCAGAACCTGTGTGCGAAATGGGAACAACCTTTTCGCCGCTTCGCGCCGCCGAACCTCGGCCAGCGCCATTTCCCGCTTTACGAGGCTTCTCTCCTGTCCATGCGGACGATTGAGGCGCCATTTATTCGGTTTCTTTTTTCTCTTCTTTTTTCCTGTGGAAAAATCGATGTTTTCTCTTCTTTTCAGGTTCTTCCGTCGCAGGGCTCTCGGCCTCGGCCCCGCGGGGTTCCTCTGCGGACTTCACCTGAAAAACAAGCTGCGCAGTCACGTCGTGATGCAATTTGATCGCGACTTCGTGTTCGCCGGTATCTTTGATCGGGCGCTCAAGGACAATTTTATGCCGGTCGATCTCGGCGCCGAGTTCGTTTTTGACGCGGTTCACAATATCCTGAGCGGTAACGGATCCAAATGCCCTGCCGGTCTCGCCGGTCTCCAGCGTGAAGATGAACCGCGCCTTACCGATTCGGCGCGCCAATTCTTCTGCCTCGTTCAACTCACGGGCTTCGCGCTCGGCGCGCTTCTGCTTGAGCGCATCGAGCTGACGCAATGCGCCCGCAGTGACTTCATGTGCTTTCCCGAGCGGCAAAAGATAATTGCGCGCATAGCCGCGACGCACTTTGACTACGTCCGCCTCGGCACCCAAGCCGGGAATGTTTTCCGTCAAAATAAGTTCAGTCAAAGCCATATCGATTTTTAGTAAATGCGCTCAGAAATTTTTCAACTCTGAGGGGTTTCGCGAGTGTCGATTTTAGAATCGAGTCGAGTGCTGTCAACGGCAGAATGAAAAATGTCACAAAAAAACTTTCAAATAGATCTGTCTGTCACGTTGAGCGAAGCGAAACACCCCCGACTGATCTTGGGGGCCGCCGGACCAGATGATCAGAGATTCTTCGCTTCGCTCAGAATGACAGGAAAACTACGCCTCAGATCATCCCGAGCTTCATGCGACCCGCTTCGCTGATCATGTTCTGGTTCCAAGGCGGATCCCACACGAGCTGAACATCAGCCTCATCCACGCCGTCGATCGACAAAATCTTGCTCTGAGCGTCGTGCGCGATCGCTGGACCCATCCCGCAGCCAGGCGCAGTGAGTGTCATTTTCACTTCCACTTTGGTGCCGCCTTCCGTTTTTTTGATCAACCGGCAATCGTAAACCAGACCAAGATCAACAATGTTGACCGGGATTTCGGGGTCGTAGCACTGCCGAAGCTGGTTCCAGACGTCTTCATCCGAGACTTCGCCGTTTGTAGCGCGTGCAGGATTTTGAGTTGCTTGCGCCTTAGGTTTTTCAAGACCCAGAGCATCGAGATCTTTCTCGGCGATTCGCGCCAGGCCCTGATACGTCGCGATCGTATAACTCCCACCCAGGCTCTGCGTGACCACGCCCTGAGTTCCAGCCGGGATCGTTGTCTTTTCCCCGCTCGGAATCTGGATCGCCTCGCAATCGCGACTCAATGTGAATTCAGTGTTCTCGTACATGGCTCTTACCGTTTGTAATCTACTATGCCACAGACCAAGAAAATGACCAATGCCTCCGCGGGCTTCGCCACGTTAAAGCGTTGACTCGTTGAATCGGAAAATCGATGTAACGGTGTAACAGTCTAACGAATCACGCCGAAGTTAATACACATCGCGCTTGTAACGCTTGTCGCTCTTGAGCTTCTCAACGTATTCGTTGGCCTGATCGAGACTCTTACCACCTTGTTCCTGTACGATTTTGCGGAGCATCGCATCGACGTCTTTCGCCATTCGCTTCGCGTCGCCGCATACGAAAAAGTGCGCACCATCGTCGTCGAGCCATTTCCAAATCTCAGCGGCATTTTCTCCCATCCGATGCTGGACATAAATTTTCTCGGCTTGATCGCGTGACCACGCGCAATCGAGGCGGGCGAGGAGCCCTTCCTTCTTGAATGCCTCGAATTCTTCGCCGTACGCAAAATCGCACCTTTGATGCTGCGAGCCGAAAAAGAGCCAGTTCTTCCCGTTTGCCCCGGTCGCCTTGCGTTCCTGCAAATACGCGCGGAACGGAGCCACTCCGGTTCCGGGGCCGATCATGATGATCGGAATGTCCGGGTCCTCGGGCAGATGAAAGTGCTTGGCTATGCTGGGGAAAACCGGCACTGGCGCGTCATCAGCGCGTTCCGCAAGAAAAGATGAGCAAACTCCCTTTCGTATGCGGCCATGACTTTCATAGCGCACCACGTCCACGATAAAATGAACCTGTTCGGGATACGCTTTTAAGCTCGAGGCCACTGAATAGAGCCGCGGCTGCAGCTTTGTGAGCAAACCGACAAATTCCTCTGGTTTGAAATGAGCTGAGGGATGCTCAGTGAGAAAATCGATCACCTCCATGCCCCAAAGATATGTTGTGAGGTCCTGCTTGCGCTCTGGAGCGAGAAGATCGCCGAGCAGCGGCGCAGCGTTCGCACGATGGGCGATGGCCCTCAAAATCTTGGGCGTTGGCTGCGTGATGCTGTAATCGCGCAATAACGCTTCGCGCAGAGTGGTTGGTGCGCCTTTCGGTCGAGGAACCTCTTCCTTGCCGGTGGCACCGAGCGCGTGAATGATTTCCTCCACCAGCTGCGGATCGTTTGTTGCGTATACCGCAAGCGAATCGCCGACCTCAAAGCTCAATCCCCATCCAGTCAAATCGAGTTCAAAATGGCGCGTGTCCTTTGCCGACTCCGGCCCGCTCAAGCGGCGATTGACCAGAAGTTTGGCGGGAAACGGGTTTGCCCGTGAATACGGAGGAGCTGCAACAGAAGCTTCAGCATGCATTACGGTCTTGTAGCGGCGATCTCTGGTCGTCGCAAATTCTCATCCGTCGTTCCCTATCGCGAGTGTAGGACATACATCCATCGCGCGCTGCGCAGCGGCGGTTTCGTCGGATGTTTCGGGCTGCTTACAAAAGTGAACGGCAGTCTCATCGCTGTTGTAAGTCAAAAGATTCGGCGCTTCTTCGAGACAGAGACGACACAACGCACAGCTGGTATCCACATACCACTGCCCCGGCGCGTTCTCCGACTGCTTGCTCAGTTTATCCGCCACGGTTTAAGTAAACTCCGGATAGCGTTGAAGAAAATCAACGTGCCCTGAAGCGATGGTAATGGCTGGGGCTGAATGTCTGTGTTGGATTGGCAGTTTCACCGATCCCGGGGAGCACTCCTGGATGGTCCCCTGATGCGGCGGGGTTTTTTTGACGCTTCGGACGCAAGCGCAATTGCGAAGTCCACCTGTCGCTTGAAAGCATCAACGCGGACAACAAACACGGATAATTCGTCGCCTACGCTAAAGCGTTTGCGCGACCGTCTCCCGATAAGCTGCCGTCGCGCCGGGTCGAACACATAGAAGTCGTCCATCAACGATGAGACGTGGACTAAACCCGTGATGAGGGCATCCGGCAATTCCACCATCAATCCATAGTTGCGGACATCAATAATGCTGGCACGAAAAATTTGGGGATTGCGTGCATCGAGCTGTCGTTGAAAAAACTCGAGTTTCTTCATCTGGGCCGCATCAACTTCCGCATCGGCTGCAGTTCGTTCGGTAGTTGAAACGTGCTCGGCGATCGAAGCGATGTCGGCCATGTCGTGCTGGTAGAGCACGGTCGCCGAGCGCGCCGGACGGCCTCCCGCGCCTGCGGAATCCCTGGCGAGAGCACGATGCGCAACCAGGTCGGCGTAACGCCGAATGGGACTGGTAAAGTGTAAGTAATTCGCCTTGGTCAATCCGTAGTGCCCGAGGGGTTGAGGAGAGTAACGGGCACGTTTTAAACTTTTAAGCAAAGCGACCTTGAGGGCCTGTTCTTCCGGTTTTCCACGGAATGACGCCACCAATCGCTGGAGCTCAGCGCGTTGAGTCAGATCGCCAACACGGTAATTAAAGCCGAGTACGAATTCGCGAAACTCTGCCAATTTTTCCGGGTCCGGATTTTCGTGGATCCGATAGATGGTCGGAATCGCGCGCTTTTTCAGCTCGCGTGCAACAGCCTCATTTGCGGCAAGCATGAATTCTTCGATCAACTGGTGTGATTCATCGTTCTCGACACGCTCCAATTTTACGGGCCGACCATCCTTATCGACCCAGACTTTTACTTCTGGAAAATCGAGGTCCAGAGCGCCATGCTCGAATCGCTTCTTTCGGAGCGCCGCGGCGAGTTCCCAAGCTAGATGCAGTCGTTCGCCCAACTGGTCCGCAGGTGGGGCGGTCAAAATCGCGTAAGCCTGCTTGTACGTGAGCCGGTGCGCACTTCGAATCACGCTGCGTGTAAACCGCGCGCTCTTTGCGGATCCGCGTTTGTCGAAATGAATAAAGACTGAGTGCGTGAGGCGATCGACTCCGGGTTTGAGACTGCAGACACCGTTGCTCAATCGCTCCGGTAACATAGGAATCACGCGATCGGGCAGATAAACACTGTTTCCGCGCCGGCGCGCCTCTCGATCCAACGGGCTGTTGGGCTCCACATAAGCGGCGACGTCTGCGATGTGGACACCGAGGCGCCAACCGCTCCCGGTCTTCTCAACGTTGATTGCATCGTCGAAATCGCGCGCGTCATCGGGATCAATGGTGACGATGAATTCCCGGCGCAAATCTTCGCGTCCCGCGACTTGCCGGGCATCAACTGTCTCGGGAATTCCTTTCGCCTGGTCTAGAACGTCCCTGGGGAATTCCGTTGGCAGATGATATTTCCGGATGATCGACAGCATGTCGATGCCCGGAGCCGACGCGGGCCCAAGCACTTCGATGATTTCGCCTTCGGGATTAACGTGGCGCGATTCCCACGCCTCCAGGCGAACTACAACTTTATCACCAATCTGTGGCGCAACTTTGGAAGTTGCCAGAGGCAGGCCTGCCACGGCGGGTTCGTCCCGTGGCGAATTAGAAACTTGCCCTACATAAACGTCATGAACGATGCGCGGGTCATCGGGGACTACGTAATAAAAGTTCCGCGAGCGTTGGAGGGTGCCAACAATCGTATCGTGAGCGCGTTCCAGGATTCGAATCACGCGCCCTTCGCGCCGTCCTTTGATGCGGCGATAAGGTTCATCGCGCGATATGCGCGCAACCACGCGGTCGCCATGCATGGCTGTTCCGATGTTTTCCGCCGCAATGAAAACGTCCGTTCCGCCCGGCGGTTCTAGCGCGAGAAAACCGTAGCCGGCTTGATGAATTGACAGTTTGCCAGTCACCAGGTCAGCCTCGGCGGGCAAAACATATCGGTTCTTCCGGATGCGCGCGATCTCGCCTGCGCGCTCGAGGTCGCGCAAGCTTTTGCGAAGTGCTACTCGTTCGGCCGCCGTCAAGCCGAGCTTGCGGAAGATGTCGATCCTGTTGAGCGGCCGGTAATCTTTCCGCGCCAGCAGACCCAGAATTTGTTCTCGAATGTTACGTCCGTTCGAAGCCATCTAAGCGAAACAATACCGCCACGTTTATCGATTTAACGCGATTTCAATCCGAGGTCGAATAATGACAAAAGCAATCATTGCCGGCGCACTGGCGATTGCGCTGGTGACGCTGGCCTCATTCGCCGCAGGCGGAGCCAGGATGAAGATCACGAGTTCAGCTTTTCACGAGGGCGGGAACATTCCGCCGAAATTCACCTGTGACGGCGGCGACAGCAGCCCACCTTTGCAGATCGCGGAGGTCCCTTCGGGCGCGAAAAGCCTGGTCCTGGTTGCAGACGACCCGGATGCGCCGAGCGGGCTCTTTACGCATTGGATAGAGTGGAACATTTCTCCCCAGACCAATGCGATCGCGGAAGGAAGCGCGCCCAATGGCGTGCAGGGAACAAATGACTTCGGCAAATCCGGTTACCGAGGACCGTGTCCCCCCTCTGGCACGCATCGCTACTACTTCAAGATTTTCGCTCTCGATCGCGAGCTGAACCTGCCCTCTGGTGCGAAGCGGAATCAACTGGACACAGCAATGAAAGGGCATGTTGTTGCGCAGGGGGAGCTAATGGGGCGCTATGCCAAACAAAAGCGCTAAATCGTCTAATCGTTGAATCGGAAATCCGATGTAACGATCTAACGAATCACGGCATTCTAAGTCCATCTTCGTTCGAATAATCGACGCCAGGTGATAGTCTCATCCATGATGCGTGGGAGACTTTGGAAAATCGGCGACCGCATCTTCGATCTCTCCCGGCAGGGGCTGATCATGGGTGTATTGAATGTCACTCCGGATTCATTCTCCGATGGCGGAAATTTTTTCGCGGTGGACAAGGCGGTGGAGCACGGTCTGAAGATGGCAGCGGAAGGTGCGCACATCATCGATGTCGGCGGCGAATCCACACGACCGGGCGCCGAAGGTGTCACCGCGGAGGAAGAATTGCGCCGCGTGATTCCGGTGATCGAACAATTGCGCAGAAAAAGCGAAGTCATTATTTCCATTGATACGGCGAAGTCGGAGGTTGCGCGCGCGGCGGTTGGAGCAGGAGCTTCGATTGTGAACGACGTTACCGGAGGGCGAGGCGATGAGGAAATGATGCCGCTGATTGCCGAAACTAAATCAGCTTTCATCATCATGCATATGCAGGGAACTCCGCAGACAATGCAGATTGCGCCGCAATACGCGAACGTTGTCTCAGAAATTGCCGATTTTTTTCGACAACAATATGCGCGCGCCATAGTTTATAATATTGACACCATGGCGATTGCGTTTGATCCGGGCATTGGTTTCGGGAAAACGCTTGAGCACAATCTCGAGTTGCTCGCGCAGCTTGAGAGGCTCCGCGCGTGTGATCGACCAATCGTGATTGGCGTTTCCCGAAAATCGTTTCTGGGTAAACTGATCAATTCGGCGCAGATTAGCGATCGGTTGGCGTCCGCGGTGGCGTTGACTTCGCTCCTGCGCATGCGCGGGGCAGACGTGCTCCGCGTTCATGATGTCAAAGAAAACGTAACTGCCTTAAAGGTAACAGAAGAAATCCTTCAGAGGGCAAAATGATTCATCAGCTCATCGATCTCTGGTTCCGAGGATGGCGCAGTCTGATTGAAATCCTTCTGCTGAGCGTGGCGATCTATTACGGTTACCTTTATTTCCGGGGAACGCGCGGCGCGAAAGTGCTCACCGGGCTGGCGATCGTCTTTTTGACGCTGACCCTGATTTCAACACTGCTCAATTTGGTTGTGATCGGCTGGATCGTTCGAAGCTTCTCAGTTTTCCTCGCAGTCGCGCTGGTGGTGATTTTTCAGCCGGAGCTAAGACGTGGACTGGCCGCACTGGGCGGTCACCCCATTTTCTCGTTAACGAGCGAAAAGCGCGAAACGGTGCATGATCTGGCCGAGGCAGTCATGCAACTGGCAAATAAGCAATTCGGCGCGCTGATCGCGATCGAGCGCGACACGTCGATTCGTGTTTACGAGGAAACAGGCGTGACGATCGACGGAGATTTTTCCGTTGAGCTCATCCTGACCATCTTTCATCCAAAGGCCGCGCTGCATGATGGAGGAGTGATCATTCGCAACGGACGAATCGCAGCCGCAGCGTGTATTTTTCCCGTGAGCCAGCGTGAGACGCTCGACCGCAGCCTGGGATTACGACACCGCGCCGGGCTCGGGATTACCGAGGAATCGGACGCCGTGGCGGTAGTCGTCTCCGAAGAGACGGGCAGTATTTCCATTTGTCACAGGCGCCGAATTGAGCGCAATTTTACCCCAGAGACCTTCCGTCAACGAATCGCGGAGATTTTGTTGCACAGCAAATATGAAGAGACTAATTCTGAAAAACTGGCGCGCGAAGTTGATCTCTCTCCTGCTCGCGACAACGCTCTGGTACCTGATCAAAAAGAACGTAGCGACGACGCCCTCGCCGTCTGAGAGGCCGTCTCCGCCGCCTATCACTGAAACGCGCTGATTTTGGATGTCAGCACAGCAGCACGATACCGGATCTTCTCAACGCAAAAAACGCGACAGATTTTCCTCTTCCCAGCGACGGGCGCGCCGATACCCCGGGAATGCGCGCTCGCGACGGTTGAATTCTTCCGTATGAACCCGCCGGCGACCCCGGGAGAGCGCCTCGTCGGGCACTACGGAGTGCAGCATCTCGTGATAAAGCACGTACCGCAGAAACCAGGTTGGTACAAATGGCTGGTCCAGCGCCCGATTAATTCGAATAACACGATCCTGCTCCTGGATTGTGCCAAAGATGAAATACTCCTTGGGGCGATGCTTTCGCTGGCGACCCCACATCACTTTGTAACCACGAAGACGCCCGCGAAAGTACCGCTTGTTCAAGTCTTCGAACATCGGACGCAGATCAAAATACGTCCCCTCGTGAAGCAGATTTAACTGCCCTTGCATCGGCAGTTTAGGATGCGCGAGCTTTCGTTTCGTCTTTTTCTTTGTCTTTTTGCTCTTAGCCATTTGCGTCTTCCCCCGGAAAATCCATAACGTCCAACTGTAGTTTAGTGGCCTTCAAATCTGGAGACAAGTGAAGCGCCGATTTTTGCCAGAAAAACTTTTAAGTGGTTGAAAACCAATTGGTTATGCTGATAGCTTCAAACCGATCTGAGGACCCACGTAATTCCTACATCATCTGGCTTTTAGCAGAAAAACATACGCGATTAGACCCTCTCCGATCTTGCCGAATTCCTGACCGAATCCGGCGAGACTTTCTCAATTCGGGTTAAGAGCAGTGCAGGTCGAAAAACTGTGCCACAATTTTTTGCGAAGATTGCAATGCGCGTGTAATTGTCCTCAATTCCCTGCGCATGTGCGGGAGATTTAATCGAGTTCGAATCGAATGACGCCGTTTCTTCGAAAGTTGCTCGGCCAAAACTGGCTTCTGCTGCTGGCCATGCTCGCTCTCGCTGTGTTTGGAGTGGTGGCGATTTACAGCGCCACTTCCACGCGCGCCGACGCGTATGCGACCGACTTCTGGCGAAAACAGGCAAACTGGGTCGGCGTCGGTGTCTTTGCCTTTATGCTGACCAGTCTAATCCATTACCGCTGGATTCGCTGGGGCGCGCTGCCGATGTATCTGGCCGGGATCGTCTTTCTAATCATGACGAAGTTCATGGGCACAAAGGTTTACGGGGCGCGCAGTTGGCTGCATTTGGGACCGGTTAATTTTCAGCCGGCACAGCTTGCTGTTGTCGCCGGCATCATGGTTTTGGCGCTGTTCCTGACGCAATTTCGCGAAATGCATCCGATGCTGCGGCTGCTGCTCTGCGGAGCGATTGCCGCTGCGCCGTGCTTGCTCATCTTGATGCAACCCGACCTGGGTGAAGTTATCATTTGGGCGCCGGTGCTCTTGGCGCTGTTGTTCGTTGGTGGTGTTCCGCTGCGGTACCTGATTTGCGTGATTCTGATCGCAGTTGCCTTTATCCCCATCGCTATCAATTTCGGTCTAAAACCGTACCAGCAACAACGGATCACCGCGTTTACGCATCCGGATATCGACAAACAGGGCTCGGCATGGGCCATTAATCAATCGCTCATCGCTATTGGCTCGGGTGGTTGGTCCGGCAAGGGCTTCAAAGCGCCAAACACACAGATCGAGCTCGGGTTTCTCCCCGCCACTGCCGTGCATAACGACTACATTTTCTCCGCCATCGGCGAGCAATGGGGATTTATTGGAGGAATGTTTCTTATTGGTGGGTTCGCTTTGCTCCTGATGACTTGTCTCTTTGTCGCGTTTTTCGCCGGCGATCAATTGGGACTGCTTCTGGTTATCGGGATCACGGCGCTCATCTTCACACATATCTTCCAAAACATGGGGATGACGATCGCTCTGCTCCCCATTACCGGTGTACCGTTGCCATTAATCAGTTACAGCGGCTCCTTTGTGCTAATGATCATGTTTGGCCTCGGGCTTGTGAACAGCGTTTGGATTCACCGGAAAATTCCTGCGTAAAGAAGCTTGTGGCTTGTCGCCTGTAAGGGAAGCTGTCAGCTTCCCCTACAGATCAGCTAAAATACCCGGTGACACATGGAAGCTGATTACAAGGTCAAGCTGGAGGTTTTCGAAGGGCCGCTCGATCTACTGCTTTACCTCATCAAGCAGGATGAGATCGATATTTACGACATTTCACTTGAACGCATCACTCGTCAGTACCTCGAGTATCTTCAAGCGTTCAAAGAATTGAATATCGAACTGGCCGGCGAATTCATCGTCATGGCGGCGAACCTCATTTACTTGAAAAGCCGCAGCCTGCTGCCAATTGATCAACAGCCGCCCGAAGAAGACGCTGAGGAAGATGATCCCCGCTGGGATTTAATCCGGCAGCTGATCGAGTACAAAAAGTTCAAGGAAGCCGCAGCAGAACTCCATTTGCGCCAGATCGAACAGGAGCGGATTTTCGCGCGAGAGGGCGGCGCGTCGGCGCTATTGCAGGAACCACTTCGCCTGGAAGAGGTTGGAATTTTTCAATTGATCAACGCGTTCCAGACGGTGCTCAAACGAATTGAAGCGCAACAGGACGTGCAGGAAATTTTCGCCGAACGTTTTAGCGTTTCGGAGAAGATTGATATTATTTTGCAACGAGTCGCAAATAGCGCGCGGCTACGTTTTTCCGATTTGTTTGGCAATGCTGTGTCGCGTGTGGAAGTGGTAGTGACTTTTCTAGCGCTCCTGGAACTCATTCGCCTCAAACAAGTCCGCGCAATCCAGAAAGACATGTTTGAAGAAATTGAAATCGCAGCCGCTGCGTGAGGCGCTGGCGATTATGCGAGCGCAAGGAACGCCGCGACGCTGCGGGACGGCTACAGCAACATGCCTCGAATCTTGATTGCTGGCTGCGGTTATGTCGGTCAAGCGACGGCCGATTTGTTCCATGCTGCAGGCTGGGACGTGGAAGGCTGGACAGCTTCTGAGGAATCCGCAGCGGCGTTATCGGCCAAACCATATCCTATTTGCCCAGTCGATATTTCAAACCGGGATCAGGTCGCAGAGCGCTCCGGAACATTCGATGCTGTTATTCACTGCGCGAGTTCGCGAGGCGGAGGAGTCGAGTCTTATCGGCAAATCTACTTGAATGGCGCTCGCAATCTGCTCGATCGATTTGCCGAAACAAACGTGCTCTTAACCAGTAGCACCAGCGTTTATGCGCAACGCGATGGCTCATGGGTGACTGAAGAAAGCGAAACCAAGCCTGCTCGCCAGACGGGTCAAGTTCTGCTTGAAACGGAAAAGCTGGTGCTCGAGCGGCACGGCACCGTCGCGCGGCTCGCCGGTATCTACGGCCCGGCCAGGTCGGCGTTACTGAGCAAGTTTCTTGCCGGCACAGCAATGATCGACCCGGAAAACGATCGCTTCGTTAATCAAGTGCACCGCGATGATATCGCGTCGGCAATTTTCTTTTTGCTGACACGAGAAACGCAGCAAACTCATATCTACAACGTGGTCGACGATCAACCGATGCTGCTAGCTGAATGCTATCGTTGGCTGGCGCAAAGATTGAAGCGCCCACTGCCGCCGATTGGACAATCAACGACGCAACGTAAACGCGGCGACAGCAACAAGCGGGTTAGCAATGCGAAACTGCGGAGTCTGGGTTGGAATCTTCAATACCCTACGTTTGTCGAGGCAATGGAAAAAAGCATCCTGCGTAGCATGTCTGTATTTGAGGTCCCCTTAAGTTCTACGACTTGAGAATTGGCAGTCGAACCGCGTTCTATCGGATCGGCGCAACGCCATGCATAGCTTATGGACCGGTTACAGGCAGTTCCTGTGCGCTAACGGCCTGCCACTTGCCATTGCGATACGCGAAGACATCTGTGAACAGCGTTTTGCGCTCGCCATGTTCGGTCGTTTGGATCACGGCGCCATTCACAATTCCTGCCTCACCGTAAACTCTTACATGCAGATTTTCGAAATGCTTCTGCGCACGTTGGCCGCCTGCAGGATGCTCGCGCAGAAACTGAAGATGTTGGTCCTTGGTGATGATTGCCCCCGGCACCACGTGCAGAAAATCAGGAGCAAGGATACCTTCGAGAGCCACAGGATCGTCCTCTACCTGTAGCCACCGATTTTCCACGGCTAGCAACTCCTTTTTCGAGTCCTCATCTGATTTGGGTGCCCGGCTGACGTGACATGAGAGAAGAACCAACGGAAGAAGCGCACACCCAATCACGCGATCCCAAGATCTCATAGGAAGCTGTTTGACTTTGCGCTACTCGAACCGATCCGCAAGTGGTGTCATAGTCACTCGGTTGCGACCACGCTGCTAGCGGTTCGGGCTTCGACCAACCTCAGGTAGCTTGGGCGGCTTGTGTACCTGCAAGATCAGTCGCGCGATGATTTTCGCGGCGTTCGCCAAAGAGTTGGCGGATCACTTCTTCCACGGGCACTTCCTGGACGTTGATGTCGCTCACGTCGCAGGCCTCGAGAAGTTCGCGGCAAGTTTCGGTAACTTTTGCGCGCGGGACCTTTAGCTGCACCGAAATAGGTGTTTGTTCCGTTATTTCACCGAAAGCGGAAAGATCGCGGGCCGCCTCTTTTTCGAAAGTCAGACTCAGAATCTTGTATCCTGAAAACCGGTCGACAATCTCATCCAGCGGCCCGTCGAAAAAGATTTTGCCGTGATCGATCACGAGAACACGATGACACAGCTCCTGGATGTCCTGCATGTAGTGACTGGTCAGCAACGTAACAATGTGATTTTCCTTATTGTAGATACGGAGAAATTCGCGAACCCGTTTTTGACTGACCACGTCCAGGCCGATCGTCGGTTCGTCGAGAAAAAGAACGCGCGGTTCGTGGATGAGCGCGGAAATCAGCTCCATCTTCATCCGTTCGCCTAACGAAAGCTCACGGACCATCACATTCATTTTGTCCTGCACTTCCAAAAGCTCCGATAATCCGTCCACGACCTTTTTGAACCGTACACGGTCGATTCCGTATATGGCGCGATTGAGTTCCAGCGATTCTTGCGCGGGAAGATCCCACCAGAGCGCATTTTTTTGTCCCATGAGCAGGCTGAATTGCCTTTTCATTTCGTTGCGTCGTTCCCATGGAACAAAGCCGAGCACGCGCGCATCGCCGGACGTTGGATTCAATAACCCTGAAAGCATCTTCAGCACCGTGGTCTTGCCTGCACCGTTCGGTCCGAGAAAACCAACGAACTCGCCTTCCTCAATGTTAAAGGAAACCTGGTCGGCGGCGCGCGTTTCATCGTAACGCCGTTTGCCCAGACCTTTGATTGATCCCCAAAGTCCCCGCTCCTTCCGATAGGTGCGATAGACTTTGGTCAGTCCTGAAGTTTCAATCACTGGCATAGGCGGTGGGAATGATTTCCAATTAAGACTTACCCGCGATCCGTCTGAGGAAAACTAGCGCGCAGTGCGGCAAACCTTTTTCTCTGCTGTACCCCTCGAGCTTAATTCACTCTACGCCAGACGACGTCCTCGTTGTTTCGACGATCAATGAGGGCGTCCACTTTCCCACTATCCGCGTAGCGAAACAGGATGCGGCCTTCGACGCCTTTGCGAAAAAAGATTTCGGATCCCTCAGCCAGAAGTTGTTCACTTTTCCCGTTGCGCTCCACATACAAATTTTCACCTTCAGAAAAAACTCGTCTGATCTGGCCGGGCGCCAGCTCGTAGGTGCCGTTGAAATCGGCGAATTTTTTCGGGTCAATCCTGGCAACAGCCGGATCTTCATAGTAACGCATTGCCTGGCTGGAGGCGATTTGCCAAGCGCCGTTGCGTCGCAGCCACGTGTCGGTTACGTGATAACGAGCTGCGAGCTTCTGGCCAAAGATGGTTTCGGCTTCATCAAGATCGTAACTTAAAATGGCCGTTTCACCGTGAATGACGCTGTTGGGCTTCACGATCTTGATCGTGCCCGAATAACCTTTCGGCAGCGGCGTAATATCGGCTACCAGTTGTGTTTTATTAAAGTTCCGCCCTTTTTCATCGGCGAAGATGCAGTCGTCGGCGAAATATTTTTGCCATGGCTCCTTGTTGCCTGGCACTACCGCGTCGAAAAGTTCCTGGGTGCGGCGAACAAGTTCCTCCTGCGTTATCGCTACGGGGTCTCCGCAAATTGACCCCAGTGATTTAAAGAAACTGAGAATACAAACCAGGATCAGTGGCCGAATATTCATGCGATACCTTGTTCCCTTGGTCACCGACAACCAACAGAAATGTTCGTGAGGATGGCGTGGTTTTCCGGGCGATGCGCGGATGGGATAGCCAATCGTTTACAGAACATCATCCAGGCAGCTGAGCAGATGCGCCACAGTTTCTTCGGTCTCATCGCCCATGTTGGAAAGGCGAAAGGTTTTTCCTTGGATTTTGCCGTAACCAGGGTCGATCACCAGATGATGTTTTTCGCGAAGCTTTTTCGCCAACTCCAGAACGTTGATCTCCTTGTTGTTTTTCACGCAGGTGAGCGTCTTGGAGCGAAATCCTTCCTCGGCGAAGAACTCGAAGCCAGTGCGGCGGACCCAATCATGCACGAGCGTGTTGGTCCGTTCGTGTCGAGCAAAGCGCGCCTCCAGGCCTTCCTCGAAAATTTCGTTCAGCTTCGATTGTAACGCGTGCATGTGCCCGATGCTTGGGGTGCTCGGCGTCATCCATTCTGCTTGTTGTGTCTTGAACTCGAGGAAATCAAAGTAGAAACCGCGGTTCGGGATTTTCTCTGCGCGAGCAAATGCTTTCTCCGAAACTGAGAACAACGAAAAACCCGGTGGCAACGCGATCGCTTTTTGCGCTCCGGTGAGCATCACGTCGACGCCGAGCGCATCCATGTCGATTTTGACTCCTGAGAATGAGGAGACAGTATCGAGGACCAACGCTACATCGGGATACCTGGCGAGGGTAGAGCAGATCTCGGGGAGCTGATTCATCACGCCTGTTGAAGTCTCGTTGTGGACGAGAGTGACAGTGTCGAATTTTCCCGTGGCTAATTGCCTGTCGATCGCCTTCTGATCGATATGTTTTCCCCAATCGACCTGGAGCGGAGCGGCCTCCTTGCCACAGCGCTTTGCCACGTCGAGCCATTTGTCCGAGAACGCGCCGCACATGCAGCAGAGCACTCCGCGGTGGACCAGGTTCCGGATGGATGCCTCCATCACGCCCCACGCCGAAGAGGTGGAAAGGAACACCGACTGCTTTGTTCCAAATAATGTCTGAAGCCCTGGATGAATCGCGCGGTAAAGATTCTTAAAATCTTCGCCGCGATGCCCAATCATCGGACGCGAGAATGCGGCCCAGGTTTTCTCCGATACTTCAACGGGACCCGGAATGAAAAGTTTGTCGTGCGGAATCACGCCAAACGTTCAACGCGCAACGCGCCTTCGGCAAGCCTACGGCCGCGGAAGGCCCCAACATTCAACCCCGAAGGCTTTCGGGGTCAATGTTCAAGAAGTTGCGGACAACTTGATTGGCGTGGCATTGAGATGTACGCGTCAGGCGTGAATGCCCAATTTATTCTTTGCATCTTTGTCGCCAGCGTACTCGTCGTGCGCGCTGAATCGGCAGACTACTTCGTGTATGTCAGCAATGAACGCTCTGGAGACATCAGCGTGATCGATGGCGCGACAGACTCCGTCGTCGCGACCTTTAAAGCAGGCAAGAGACCGCGCGGGATTCACGCGACTCCAGACGGCAAACGACTCTTTGTGACGTTGACCGGTTCGCCGCGAATGGCGCCCGGCCTGGATGAAACTCGCGCGCCGGCGGACAAAGCTGCCGACGGCCTTGGTGTCATCGATCCAGTGGAGCGCAGGTTAATTGATCGATGGCACGTCTGGTCGGACCCAGAGCAATTCGCGATAAGCAAAGATGGCAAGTTTGCCTATATCGCAAATGAAGACGACGCGAGCGCCGTGATTGTTGATCTCGACTCGGGGCAGTCTCGCGGAAAAGTGAAAGTCTCCGAGGAACCGGAAGGCGTTGGTGTTAATCCGCGGAACGGCGAAGTCTACGTCACCTGTGAAGAGAAAGGCGAGGTGTTCGCGATCGATCCCGATCAACAGCACGTAGTCGCGACGATTGAAACAGGCGGACGGCCGCGATCGATTGCATTCTTACCCGATGGCTCCCGGGCATACGTCGCTTGCGAAAATGGCGGCTATGTTGCCGTTATCGATGCGGCGTCGCGCAAATTGTCGTCAAAAATCCAATTGCCGACAGGCACACTGCCGATGGGCACCGCAATGGCCAGGGATGGGAAGGAGCTTTACGTGTCAACAGGCCGTGGAAACACGGTTGCAGTTATCGATACTGAAAATAACGCAGTAGCAACGACCATTCCCGTGGGAAATCGCGCCTGGGGAATCGCACTCGGCCCGAGCGGATCGAAACTCTACACCGCGAATGGCGCATCGAACGATGTCTCAGTCGTCGATGTAAAATCGCGCAAAGAATTGCGCCGCATCAAAGTGGGCGACGGTCCTTGGGGTATCGCGACCATTTCCAAATAAGGCCTAACGAGTGGGAGTTATCCGCCGGCGTAATTTGGATATCGCTCGCGCAGCTCGTGCGAGAGCCGGTCTGCTTCCTCGGTTTTGCCTGCTTGCCGATACGCCAGCGCCGCCTTGTCCAGCGCGCGTGGAGTGATGGCCGGATCGTCGTAAAGCAAAGCGACCCCCTTAAAAGCTTTGCCAGCGTCATCGAAATTTCCGCGTTCCAATTGCACTTCTCCT
>Ga0070698_100002838_pt1 | contig 19064 bp, 21 predicted proteins | sample KBSK1502metaG_FD_65477 | JGI IMG/M metagenome (GOLD analysis project Ga0070698, IMG submission 65477) | Corn, switchgrass and miscanthus rhizosphere microbial communities from Kellogg Biological Station, Michigan, USA - KBS K1-50-2 metaG | ecosystem: Host-associated > Plants > Roots >...
CGACGCAGGTGCCGAAGATCGACTCAAATACGCTGCGCCAGAACCAGAACAAGTAGAGGTTAAAGATTGAATCAAAAGCAGGAGAGGCCGCCTTTGGCGGCCTCTTTCATTACCAAACGCAACAGACCAACTCTCAAAAACCGCGGGAGCTGCACATAGCGCAATGATCGCAAGGCTTCCCACCCGGCTCCACGCTGCAAGTTTTTTCGTTTTGAAAGTAATCAACGAGTTCCGACACCGTAGCCTCTTCGATGCCGAAACGTTCCTGGCTTGGATGAGAGATGCTGGCGTTTACGCCTGCGAGCCACGGAGAATGTGTCAGCGGAACTGCTTGGGTTGTTTTTGTCGGGTTCGAATACCCGATGGCCGCGCTTCCCGCACGAACCTTCGACTCAATCTGAACTAATCGGTTCTGTAACTCGCCAAGGCTCGCACGCATAGCGGCCAATTCGGAACTGATGTCCGCAGCACTGCCAGTCCGTTCAAGACGAGGTGAAGAAGGATCCCCGGATACGCGCCGGGCGATTCTCTCAGCGATTAACCGTGCATGATCTAATTCAGAAGTCATTGGTCACAGTATGTCCGATATGCTTTAAGCTTGTCGTCCACTGTCACATCCACGCTTGAATGCTGACTACGCAGCGACAAACTGAAGTTTATCGGACACTCTTCAACAAGTCGATTCGATCCACGACGCCGACAATTGCCGAGTCGATTGCCGCGCCTGCTTTTCCTGTCGCCGTTGTCGACGCGCTCCAACCTTCCTGCACAATTAGAACTGTATCGCCCACGCCGGCATCAACTGCATCGAGCGCGAGTACTGTATAGCTCGTGTCCTCACCTTCCGGTGTGATTTGCTGGCACAACATCACTCTCGCATTCTCGTAACGCTGATTTTTTTTCGTGGCGACAATGTTGCCTACAACTCGAGCCAGAATCATCTAAACTCCATTCCTACAACCTTCGGTCTGCGATTCTGATTCAATTGCGCTGTCCGCCTAACGGGTGACGTGCGCATCGGAATCGACAATCCCGATGATCGTGCAGTCAGTCGGGATGTTTTCTCTTTTGAAAGGAAAGCTCGCTTCCTTACCACGACACCAGAAGACGAGCTCCCCAACGCCTGCGCCAACGGAATCGATTGCGACCATCGGCTTTCCTATCGATTGGAGATTCTTGTCGAGGGTTTGCACCACCAGCAGCTTGCGACCGTCCAGCGCCTCATTCTTAATGGTGGCTACAACAGTGCCGATAACGCGCGCGAGTTGCATCTTGATTCCAGGGCCAGACGGTTATTCCGGAGCAGCTATATCGACGGTATCAATCACACCTACGATTGCTGCGTCGACAGGGACGTCTTTCAAGCCTTGCGCCAAGCGCGCACTGGAACCTGCTACTACCAGAACGCGTTCATGAAAGCCTGCGCCTACAGTGTCGACCGCAACAACGTAACCGGTTGTGTCCGTGCCGTCGACGTTGATCGGCCGCACAATGAGCAGCTTCTTTCCGTGCAACCGTTCGTCTTTCTGAGTGGAGACAACGGTCCCGAGGATGCGCGCAATGATCATGCCTATATCTTGCTTAGCCGCGATCGAGGCCTATGGGAAGGGCTTCATCAACACTGCCATGCGGACGAGGAATGACATGAACGCTAACCAATTCGCCAACGCGTCTGGCGGCAGCCGCACCGGCATCAGTTGCAGCCTTAACGGCAGCAACGTCGCCGCGCACTATTGCGGTAACAAAACCGGCGCCAATTTTTTCGTAGCCGACAAGCGTGACGTTCGCGGCTTTCACCATCGCGTCGGCGGCTTCAATCATGGCAACCAGACCTTTGGTTTCAACCATTCCGAGTGCTTCTTGCATTCAGATGCTCCTATTAACGAGTTAGTGGTAAATCGAAGATTAAGGATGGATAGTAAATGGTAACCAGTGAATAGTAAATCGACGACGGTTAGCTTCCGTAGGTGGTCGGACCGCGCCACTACTTACCGTTTACTGCCTGGCTCAATAGTTCCACCAATTCTTCCCGCGTCAGCGAAATCTTTCCCGAGCCGTTTGCAGGTTCCCTTTCAGACCTGGCGGAGTCATAAGCAGCGAGCCTGGGACGATCGCCACTTGGACACGCGAGTTGTGTTTCGTGCAAATAACCACATGCCTGGCAACGTGCATTCTCGCCAAGATACCCTGCTGCCTCGCGCACATTGATCAGCTTCTCGATCGCATCAGGGGGCAAGTTGCGCGAACCGCCAAGGATGCGTGCGAGGATGGCAATTCGCGCGGTGTGCTCGAGTGTTTCCAGGCGATCGAAGGCCTGCCACAAGTCGGAGCCATAAGCGACCGCACCATGATTGGCCATCAGCAGCGCATTGTGGTGCTTCACCAGCGGCTGCATTGCGTCCGTCAATTCATCGGTGGAAGGCGTGCCATAGGATGCTAGTGGAACACAGCCTAACGTCAATATAACTTCAGAAAGAATCGGCTGATCGATAGCCAGGCCGGCCACGGCGAAGGCTGTTCCATGCGGCGGATGCGCGTGACAAACTGCCTTCACGTCTGGTCGTTCACGGTAAATCAACAGATGCATCGCCAACTCGCTCGATGCCTTCCGGTCGCTAAGTGGCCTGCCTGAAAGATCTGTGACCGCGCAGGCCTCTTCGGTCATGCGACCCTTGCAGGTCATCGTTGGCGTAGCCACAACACGATTGTCATCAAGGCGCACGCTGATGTTGCCGTCCGAGGAGACAACGTAGCTGCGGTCATACATCAGTTGGCCAACGCGAACTATCTCGCGTCTTGCTGTTTGCTCATCCATAGATACTACCAACTCGAAATGCCAGGGCCGTCGGGCAAAGCCCAGGGCTTAAAGGCTCACATTCGCTACTAAAGCTGACGCTCTTTGCTTTCGTCAATGTCACTCGGTTGGCTTCGGCGCTGCGAAGACGTGATAACCCCTGCCTCAGGCTGGGCCAGGAAGTATGATAGCGATTCCAGCGAAGTTGTGAGGTCAACGGTTTTGACTTTTACTCCGCGACGCGAATTCAGTGAAGCGGGTGCAAAATTCAAAACGGCCTTAATGCCTGCCGACATGATCTGATTGAGGACCTTTTGTGCGGCTCTTGCCGGAACGGCGATGACCATTACGTCAATCGACTGATCACGGATAATCTTCTGCAACTGCTGCGCATTGTGCACGAGAATCTTTTTCTCGCCGATCGGACGTCCAATCTTTTGTTCGTCGTTATCAAAAAGCGCAACGACCGTGAAATTTGACCTGCCAAAGCCATTGTAATTGGCAAGCGCGGTCCCCAACCTGCCGGCGCCCACGATACCCACGCGGTGTGGTCTGTTTAGACCGAGAATATTGGTGATGTGCTCGCGCAGGTCATCGACATAGTAGCCGACTCCGCGCACACCAAACTCGCCAAAGTAGCCGAGATCTTTGCGGATTTGAGCGGAATTGAGATTGAACTGCTCGGCCAGCGCCTGAGAAGAAATCGTCTTTATTCCGGCCGCGAAGAGAGTATTCAAACAGCGCAAATAGACACTCAAGCGATTGGTTGTCAGTTCTGATATTTTTTCCGACTTCATTTGAGGGACCCGTCACCCCAAGTATAGCTCCAACGCTCGTTATTACAGAACCGGGAGCGATAGCAACCGCACTCAACCAGTGCGGAGATCCAAGTCGCCCTAACTAGAAGAACCAGAGCTATAACAACAGGCAGTCGCTACGCTCCCGGAGACGAGGTTCGTCGCTTCCCAGCTTGAATGACAAATTGCCGAATGGATTTTCATCAACTACAATCCCGAACGCATCCGACGAGGATTGGTTTGAAGGGACCCGATCTTCACGTAACTTCCCCTGAATGATTGCGCATCTGAGCGGCACGCTGCTTTCAAAGCAGGCAACATCCGTAATCCTAGACGTGGCCGGCGTCGGCTATGAAGTAACAATTCCTCTCTCGACTTTTTACGATCTGGAAGCTCCGGGTTCGCCCGTTCAACTTCGCATCTACACTCATGTGCGTGAGGATGCGCTCCAGCTCTTTGGTTTTAAGACCGCACGTGAACGCGAGCTCTTCATGAGACTCATTTCGGTGAGCGGTATCGGACCGAAGCTTGGTATCACGCTTCTTTCCGGCATGAGTGCGGATGAGATGATTGCCTCAATCAGAACAAACAATCTGGCTCGGCTTACGCTGATTCCGGGCATTGGCCGAAAGACGGCCGAACGCCTGGTTGTGGAGCTCCGTGAAAAAGTGGCGGTGCTGTCTTCACCCGAACTCGAGGAAGAATTGGGCGCTAAAGCCGAAGCTGGAAACGTACCCACGGAAGACAGCGTGCGGGCCGATGCCCTTTCAGCTCTCGTTAATCTCGGCTACCAGCGAACGGCGGCGGAAAAAGCGATCGACAGCACGATGGGTGAGGGCGACGATATCTCAGTGGAATCTGTCTTGCGGCAGAGTTTGAGAAAATTAGCCAGAGGATAAACAACTCGGCGTTGGTCGGTACTGGTGCAGATTGCCGAGAGAAATGTTGCCACTAAATCAGAACCGAGGAGCGGTAGCGACCGGGTCAAACGTGCCGAAGGCTCAAGATAAGGTGGAAGCGCCCCGTTACTTGTCAGATTTACGATAGTGACCCACCATGATCATATTCAACGACGCGGCGCACAAGGTTTGTGGAAAACGATCGTCGAGTGCCACCCAACAGTGACCCGGTCGCTACCGCTCCTCGGTTCTGCAATTGAATGGTACTTCGTGGTTTGACCAACGTTCGACGGTTGCGGTTAACCTAGTTTCATTTTCGTTTCTTAATCATAGCCATGGAACCAACATCTGCTCGCGTAAAAGAGACTACCCTGAACGACGCCGATCGGCAGTTTGAACTGACGGTTCGACCCTCGCGAATCAACGAATACATCGGACAAAGTCAGGTAAAAGAGAATCTGCGTGTTTATATGAAAGCGGCACTGCGCCGAAAAGAGGCGTTGGATCATGTCCTGCTGACTGGGCCACCGGGTCTGGGGAAAACTACGCTGGCCAACATCATTGCCAATGAAATGGGGGCAGAACTTCGTTCGACTGCCGGGCCGGCTATCGAAAAAGCCGGCGACATCGCAGCACTACTTACGAACTTGCAGGAAGGCGATGTGCTCTTCATCGACGAGATTCATCGTTTACTGCCCGCTCTCGAGGAAAAACTCTATCCGGCGATGGAAGATTACCAGCTTGATCTGTTGATCGGGCAGGGCGCCGCAGCCCGCTCTATCAAACTCGAACTGCCGAAGTTCACCCTCATCGGAGCTACTACGCGTGCCGGACTGATAACTGCCCCCTTGCGCGGACGCTTTGGCATCGTTTTTCATCTAGACTTTTATCCCCACGAAGATCTCGAAGTGATCTGCAAACGATCCGCGGACATCCTGCGTGTAGAAATTGACGAGGACGGAAGCCGCGAAATTGCCAGGAGGTCGCGCGGTACGCCTCGCATAGTTAATCGATTGTTGCGGCGCGTACGTGATTACGCGGAGGTAGACTATGACGGACGCATAACAAAAGAAGTTGCTAGCGATGCGTTGAATCGAATGGAGGTTGATACGTACGGGCTTGATGAAATGGACCGCAAACTTCTACTAACGATAATTGAGAAGTTTAACGGCGGTCCGGTCGGTCTGGGCACCATTTCCGCTTCGATTCACGAAGAAAAGGACTCCATCGAAGAGATTATCGAGCCCTACCTGATCCAAATCGGGTTCCTCGATCGCACCCCCCGCGGTCGCATGGCTACGCCGCTCGCGTACAACCATTTCGGCATTAACTCGCCCAGCCCGCATAGACCTGGCCTTTTCGACACCCGCTGAACTATTTGCCAGGCTGAAGAACCCGAAGGACCAATTCTTCAATGAAGCGTTTTATGTCATTCTCACGTCATTCCTTCGGCGTTCGCAATCGTTCGTCATGGAGATCAATGCTAGGTCGTGCGCTCCACCAGTTTCACGAGAATGACCTCTTCACGTCAGCAGCAGCGATGAGTTACTTCGGACTGATGGCGCTCTTTCCTACGTTGCTGCTTCTGCTGGCAATCAGCAACAAGATAGCCGCCGGCAGCGAGATGCTTTCTCACGCCGTTGATGTGTATCCGGGTTCGAGTAAGTTTCTGCGACAAACCATTCAATCGTTTTCATCCCTGGGAGTTGGGGCGATTGTCACGTGCGCAGTAATCGTACTCTGGGCAGGTTCCTGGGTCTTTGCAGTGATCGAACGTGCTCTGAATCGAATCTGGGGAACGACTTCGCGAGCATTCTTGCACGGGAGAGCATTGACTATTGGCATGATCGGTCTGGTGGGAATACTGCTCTCTCTTTCTGTTTTGGTGACATCTTTTGTCGTTGGGCTTCGAGAAATGACTGGCAGACTTTCTCCGCGGCAAATCGAGCATTACCCATTGCTGATTTCTGTTGGCAGTGCTTTTTGGCAAATAGTATTTGCGGCAGTTAGCTACCTGATCACTGTTGCCCTCTTCGTTCTCGTCTATCGCTTCATGCCCCGCGCACAGGTAACCCTACGAGACACTCTTCCAGGAGCTTTTCTGGGTGGCCTTCTGTGGGAGTTGGCAAAGTATATCTTTGCCTGGAGCGTGAATTATTTTCACTACGATCAGATCTATGGCTCTGTCGGAGCCGTGGTGGCAGTACTGACCTGGGGTTACGTGTCGAGTTTGATACTTCTCTTCGGAGCCCAACTCACCGCCGTGTTCCATTATGAACACCCTGCCTGAAACATGCTCATTTCTGATTTCGACTATGAACTTCCGGAAGATCTGATTGCTCAGAAACCACTCGATCGCCGCGATGCCTCGCGTATGCTGGTGCTCGACCGAAACAAGCAAACCTGGTCGGATTCATTGTTTTCGACGTTTGTCGAATATCTCCGGCCAACGGATGTTGTCGTTATTAACAACACTCGCGTAATTCCAGCCAGGTTAATCGGCCAGCGAAGGTCTTCAGGTGGTCGCGTCGAGTTCCTTCTGGCACGCGAACTCGAACCCGGAGTTTGGCAGGCCCTGATACGCCCTGGCAGTCGATTGAAACAGGGAGCAATGGTAGATTTTGGGAGCGGAAAATTGTCGGCTGAGGTGTTGGATGATCCCGGCGAGGATTTGCGGAAGGTTCGCTTCCATTGCGAGGGCTCGTTTCGAAACCTCTTGGAGGAAATCGGCTTGACGCCATTGCCTCCTTACATTAAGAGAGCCTCTGGAGGTTTAGCAGAAGACCGAGAACGATATCAGACGGTTTTTTCCCGACAACCCGGAGCAATTGCAGCTCCCACTGCCGGTCTCCATTTTACCCCGCAAATGCTCTCCAAAGTGCGTGAACGTGCACGCGTGGCAGAAATCACCTTACATGTCGGTTATGGAACCTTCGAACCGGTGCGAAGCATGGCTATCGAAGAACATTCAGTTAGTTCCGAATGGTTCCAAATCGCGGAGGAAGCCGCACGACTGATCAATGAAGCTAAGAAAAAACACTTCCGGATCCTAGCTATTGGAACGACTACCGTGCGAGCGTTGGAATCCTCCGCCACAGCGCGCGGCGAAGTTATGCCGGGCGACGGAATGGCAGCCGTAACGATAAAGCCCGCTTACGTCTTTCAAGTAGCAGACGCGCTTTTGACAAACTTCCATTTGCCTCGTTCGTCATTGCTGCTGCTGGTGAGTGCCTTAGCCGGTCGAGAATTAGTACTAGATGCCTACAGGCACGCGGTCAAGGAGCGCTACCGTTTTTACAGCTACGGCGATTGCATGTTAATTCTGTAGGCGGTATAAAAAACGAGGTGATAGACTGAAGTAGGGCGATCTTCGCCACAAACCGAACTATGGCTGTACTAAAGAAAATTCGTTCGCGCTGGTGGTCGCAATCTGATCTGCAATACGACTCCGCAAAAGAGGAACAGTCAGTCTCTCCCCCGATAGGCCTGAGATATGACATTCGGCCTTTAATGATCTCTCAATTGGATGAATGTTGGCGTTTGGATCAGCGTTGCTTCATAGACGGAGAGGCCTACAGTCGGGAAACATTCGACTATCTCCTGACGGCCCCTGAATCCGTTTCTTATAGAGCTGTGACTTCCGGAGGAGGTATGGTTGGTTTTGTGATTGGACTCGTTGAACCCGATCGCACTGGACATGTCACCACAGTAGGCGTTGCACCGGAGCACCGGCGACGAAGTCTTGCCAAACGTCTGATGCGTCAGGTTGAGGATGGATTTCGTAAACGGAACGTTAGATTAGTGCGGCTGGAGGTAAGGGCGCTCAATGTGCCCGCGCAAAAACTGTACGAAAATCTCGGCTACTCAATCGCTCAACGACTACCAAAATATTATTCAAACGGCGGTGATGGGCTCTTGATGTTGAAGTCGCTCGAATAGCTCGCCGGTTAGCTTTTGCGTAATTCTGTCAATACCTGCTTTGCAACTGCTTTCAGGGTGTCGAACACTCCGGCTCCCGTAGAAGCTACTGCTTCCACCACCGGCTCGCCTTTTCGCTGTAACTCCGCCGCCAGGTCTTCCACGGGAATGATATTGGTCAGGTCGCGTTTGTTGAGCTGAAGGACGTAAGGAATTTTCATTAAGTCGTAACCCTGGGACTGCAGGTTCTCTTCCAGGTTGTAAAGCGACTCGATATTAGCGTCCATGCGCTCTTCCTGCGAGTCGGCAACGAAAACCACGCCATCGACACCCTTCAAAATAAGCTTACGCGAGGCATCATAGAAAACCTGGCCAGGCACTGTGTAAAGGTGGAAGCGCGTCTTGAACCCACGCACGGTTCCGAGTTCAAGAGGCATGAAATCAAAGAATAGGGTGCGGTCGGTTTCCGTCGCGAGACTGATTAGCTTGCCCTTGGACTGCGGCGCAGTGGAATCGAAGATGTACTGAAGATTTGTGGTTTTGCCACAAAGACCGGGCCCGTAGTAGACGATCTTGCAGTTAATTTCTCTGGAGGCGTAGTTAATGAAAGTCATGGCGATTGTCGTTAGTTAAAGAGGCTGTCGATGTCTTCATCCGTAATTCCCGCAAACGGCGACTCAAGGTCCCCATTGTCGGCGTTAGCAATCTCATTGAACAATGTCGCGAGTTGCTGTGATATTTGCTTGCTGCGCAGTTTCACTAGTCCCAGGCTCGAGCGGTCGTCAAAAACCACAACTAACAGGAGTCTGCCGATTACGGAGATATGAATGCTTTCCCTCTCACCCTCGTGTGAGAGTGTGGGGAACTCTTTTTCTCCAATCAGCTGAGCCATGCCACCGGTAGCGGCCACGTTGCCCGCAGCCAGGGATGCCAGGCTTGTTGTGTCAAGATTTCCCACTTCACCGAGGCTAGCGATCTCTTGGCCATCTTTGTCCACCAAGAAAACAACCTTGGCAGCGGAATCAAGTCGCAGGCGCGCCAGGACTGCCTTAATTTGGTGGTATTGCTTCTCGCGCAAGAGAATAGGTGTGTCTGCCATTGATACGACTCTTATTCTTTGAAAGGACGGGGCGGGACGTCTAGTCGGAGGGTGAACCCGAAGCAGCTTGTTAGTTGCAATTTTTGAATCTAAAAGAGGTTGCTAATCATCCTGGCGCTTTGTGCCGAAGTGATCGAAGCCTCCAGCACCTGTAAAGCACTCTAGCATAGCCAACAGTGACCTTCAAGTGTTTTTCCTTGTTGGCTCGAGAAAGACATTTTCCGGTGTTGAGGTAGTTGTTAACGCCCGCAAATACTTGTGCTCGTTGATTTAGGAGCAAAGCTATGTTAAGCTCCGCGCGAACTTGTGGCTGCTCATTGAGTTGAGCAGCCCTTTTGAGAATCAGCATGAGCAGCAGTCTCACAAAAGGCTTGCGACGATCAACATCACGTCCATCTGGAAGGCGGGCTTCGGCCAAAGCGGCGAAGCGCGTAGTTAAGACAAAGTCTGCTCGTCCCAAGGCCAAGCGAGCTAGTGTCACAAAGGCTTCTGCTCGTAAACCAGCCAAAATCAAGGCAGCAAAGAAAGCCGCAGCGTCGCGAAAGCCGGTTCCAAAGAGCAAAAAGGCAACACCGAAACCGGCCGCTCGAAAGTCAGCTTCAACACAACAAAAGAAAGTCGCAGTTTCAAGAGTCAAAAAGACTCAGAAACTTGCCGCAGTTCGCGCCATTCGACCCGCGCCAATTGCTCCGTCCCCTCCTCGTACACCAACACAGGACGAATCCGCGGCTCTTGGTGCGTTTGAGCGCGCGCACAAAGAGTTTTCTCGGGGACGATTCGCAGAGGCGCGCAATCAGTTTCGTGTTTTACTCGATAAGTATTCACAGGTTTCCGAGGTCGCTGCACGCTCCCGCACTTATCTTGCCATTGCCGAATCGAGGCTTCGCACTGAAAGCATGCTGCCGCGAGATGCAGATTCACTGTACGACCGCGGTGTGATTGAGCTAAACCGGGGTGAATACGTAGCAGCCCAGGAGATGTTTGAACGCGCTCTGAAACGTGAACCGGAAGCCGCTCACATCCATTACGGGCTCGCCGCAACTCGCGCGCGGCTTGGGTCAATCGACTTGGCGTTGCAATCACTTCAGCGTGCTTTGGACCTTCAACCCAGCTTGCGTGTTCGTGCACAACATGACCACGACTTGAATCCCCTCCGGAACGATCCAGATTTTGACCGCCTGATTTTTAGTCACCCTTCCTAACGAAAAATTTACACGCACATGAGCGTGGTTACCGTTACTCCGCCAGCTTGAAAGCACCTGTCTTTAAGGTATGATTCTTATCGCTTTGCGCTCATGATACCTTTCGTGGAGATGTTTAGTTTGTCAGAACCGATGGAAATTAGTGGTCAGCAGCTCGTGGCGATCGGAGGCGGCACGGGATTATCAACGCTTTTGGCTGGATTGAAACAACTGGTCGGAAAGCGTGACGAGGGACTCTGGCTCGAAAGTCTATCGGCAATTGTTACAGTATCGGACGACGGTGGAAGCTCCGGACGATTGCGAGAAGAATTGCAGATGCTCCCGCCAGGCGACATTCGTAATTGCATGATCGCACTTTCGGAAGACTCGAGTTTGTTGTCGCGCCTCTTTCGTTATAGGTTTCGCGGTGATGGCGAACTCGGCGGCCACAGCTTTGGTAATCTCTTTCTGGCAGCATTAAGCGAGGTCACGGGTGATTTCACGGAAGCCGTTAGATTGTCGTCCGAAGTCCTGGCCAGCAAGGGCCACATTTACCCCGCAACGATTAGCGATGTGAGGTTGGTGGCGGAATTGGAAGATGGCACGGTAGTTCGAGGCGAGACCCAGATCACAGCATCGCGTGTGCCAATTCGCCGTCTGCATCTCGAGCCCGAGCAATGTCTCCCGCTTCCGGAAGTGCTTAAGGCGATTCGGATGGCCGATGTAATAACGGTGGGGCCTGGCTCGCTTTACACAAGCATACTGCCAAATCTGCTGGTCTCGCGGGTGGCTCACGCAATTGGAGAAAGCCAGACGACCAAAATTTTTATCAGTAATCTAATGACCCAACCCGGTGAAACTGATGGTTACACTGCCCGGCAGCATCTCGAGAAAGTAAAGGAATACGCGCCTGAAATACATTTCGATTTTGTCGTAGTGAATAACAGGCGAATCAGCGATGAACAAGCGGAACGTTATGCCGCCGAGGATGCTTATCAAATTGGCATCGATGACGACGTGATGGAAAGCGTGCTGGACCGACCAACGGAAATCATTCGGACTGACCTTTTGGAAGAAGGCGAAAAGGTCAGGCACAGCTCCGATCGCCTGGCTCGCGTTGTAATCGCTTGCCGCCAACAAACCCTCGCGCAACGAACCGTTCCCGCATAGATTGGAGATTCCCTTTTCGTGAATCCAGGCGAACAGCACAAACCGCTGGAAGTCCTCATATTAGCCGCAGGCCTGGGAACCAGAATGAGATCCACGCGCGCCAAGGTATTGCACGAACTTGGAGGCCTGCCCTTGATTGCCCATGTCTGCCGGGCAGCTCAGGCGCTTGTGCCCCAAAGGATCTTCGTCGTCGTCGGCCATCAGGCTGTCGAGGTTGAAGAGGCTGTCCGGACGCAAGTTGGAGATTTGGCGCATTTTGTCTTACAAGCCCAGCAACGCGGGACCGGCGACGCGGTGGAAGCGGCGCGCGATGTTCTGGAGAATTCCGACTCTCTACTACTGATTCTCTCCGGTGATGTGCCGTTGGTTAGACCCGATACCTTAGCAAAACTTATCGAGCACCATCGCGCAACCGGATCTGATTGCACAATTCTGAGCGTTCGACAGGAGAACCCCACGGGCTATGGTCGCGTCGTCCGAGACGACCAAAATTCATTTGTTCGAGTGGTAGAACATAAAGATGCGACCATGGACCAGCGTCAGATTAGAGAGATTAATTCGGGCGTCTATTGTTTTGGGACCCGCAAACTATTTGAGGCGCTGAAACGCATTGAGCCGGCTAATGAGCAGGGCGAATACTACCTTACCGATGTTCCGGAAATTTTGTTGTCGGGCGGCGCTAGAGTAAGTGTTTATGTGCACAGCGATTCGCGCGAATTTGCCGGAATTAATACCCGGGCCGAGCTTGCCGAGTTTGAAAACCTGGTGCGTCGCAACACCATACGCAGTTTGATGATTGAAAGCGGTGTAACCTTTATCGACCCCTCGCATGCATATATCAGCGCCGAAGCAAAAATCGGAATGGATTGCGTCATCTATCCGAACGTTTCGATTGAGGGCAGGTCGACAATAGGCGAGGGCTGTACCATACGCTCGGGTGCGCGCATTACAGACTCCCGCCTGGGCGACAATGTGGAAATAAAAGACCACTCAGTCATTGTCGCTTCGGAGATCGATTCGAACTGCGTGGTGGGACCCTTCGCCCACCTCCGGATGAATGCGAGACTGGAGGAAGGCGCGGCAGTCGGCAACTTTGTTGAAATAAAGAAATCCCGACTCGGTCGCCGCACAAAAGCGATGCATCTCAGCTATCTTGGCGACGCCACCATTGGAGAAGAGACAAATATCGGCGCCGGCACGATTACCTGTAACTATGATGGCACTCGCAAACACGAAACTATTATTGAAGACGGTGTTAAGATCGGCTCGGATACGATGTTAGTAGCTCCCGTACGGGTCGGCGCAAGATCAGTCACTGGCGCCGGCTCTGTTGTTACAAAGGATGTCCCACCCGATTCGCTGGTTGCGGGAGTTCCAGCAGTCATTAAGAAGCGCCTCCCAGGAAAGGAATGATGAAAGAAGGGGTGAACAATTTTCTGATCGTCTTTCACCCTTGATCATTCATCTTTAATCTATTTATGTGCGGAATTGTTGGGTATGTAGGTAACAAACAGGTAGTGCCGTTGATTATTGAGGGTCTGCGGAAGCTCGAATATCGAGGTTACGATTCAGCCGGCATCGCCGTGGTCAATGACGGACACGACCTGGAAATACGCCGGGCCGAGGGAAAGTTGCGCAATCTGGAAGAAGCGATTCGTCTCAGTCCGATAGACGGCACCTACGGCATTGGCCACACCCGCTGGGCCACACATGGCCGGCCGACCGAAGAAAACGCCCATCCGCACCGCGATTGCACAGGACGAGTTGTAGTTGTTCACAACGGCATCATTGAGAACTACCTGCAGCTCAAAGAGCGTCTGCGAAAAACAGATCATCGCTTTGTTACTGAGACGGACACTGAAGTAATCGCTCACTTAATTGAAGAATACTTGCGTCAGGATCAGAGTTTCGAAAAGGCCGTACGCGCCACAGTGCGGGACCTACGCGGCATCTTCGCGCTTGCAATCATCAATGCGGACGAGCCAGACACAATCATCGCCGTGCGGCAGGGTCCACCGGTGGTCATCGGTCTCGGTGATCGGGAGTTCTTCGTGGCTTCTGACATCCCACCCATTCTTCAGCATACGCGCGATATTTTCTTCCTGGGTGATGGAGAACTTGCCATCATCAACAAGGATGCCGTGCGGGTCATTGACTTCGAAGGAAACTCGGTCCAGCCCTCAATCCAACGAATAACGTGGGATCCCATCATGGCGGAGAAAGGCGGCTTTAAGCATTTCATGCTGAAGGAGATTTATGAGCAGCCGCGCTCCGTTCGTGACACCGTGCAAGGCCGTATCTCTCTCGATAGCGGACAGGTCTTTCTTGATGAGATGAAAAACATCACGGAAGCTGACTTCAAGCGGTTCACATCCGTCAAGATTGCTGCGTGCGGTACTTCCTGGCACGCTGGACTGGCCGGCAAGTACATGATCGAGCAGCTTGCACGCATCCCGGTCGAAGTTGACTACGCATCAGAGTTTCGCTACCGCGATCCCGTGCTCGATGAAAACACTCTGCTCCTGGTTATCACCCAGTCAGGCGAAACCGCAGACACGATCGCAGCATTGCGGGAAGCCAAAGAACTGGGGACAAAAGTTCTGGCCATCTGTAACGTGCAGGGCTCGATGATCATGCGTGAGGCAGACGGCACAATACTGACCCACGCTGGCCCGGAGATCGGTGTGGCGTCCACCAAGGCTTTTACTTGCCAGATGGTCGCGCTCTATCTTCTCGGGCTTTATTTGGGTCAGTTGCGAGGCAAACTATCGACGGAAGAAGCTAAGTGCCATGCGCAGGAGCTGGCGGAACTGCCGGTCAAACTCGAGCACTTGCTTAACGACTCCGACAATATTGAAGAGCTTTCAAAAGAGTTCTTTCGCGTCACGGATTTCCTGTACCTCGGTCGCGGAATCAATTTTCCGGTGGCTCTCGAGGGCGCTTTGAAACTGAAGGAGATTTCTTACATTCACGCAGAGGGTTATCCTGCCGGCGAGATGAAGCATGGTCCAAATGCATTAATTGATGAACGGTTGCCGGTTCTGTTCATCAATACGCGGGAAGAGGGCAACCACTCCTCCGAGCTTCGCTATGAAAAGACTCATTCAAATATCGTCGAGGTGAAAGCACGGGAAGGCATTGTTATTTCAGTATTAACTGAGGGGGATACGATGTCTTCGGTAGTTTCAGACTATGTCATCGAGCTGCCACCAGCGAGCGACCTACTATCACCCATTCTTTCCATCATTCCGTTGCAACTGCTCGCCTATCACATTGCTGTCCGGCGCGGTTGTGATGTGGACCAACCAAGAAATCTCGCTAAGTCGGTTACTGTTGAGTGATCAGATCCGAAACTGATCTTACTAAGCGAACGATAAACAGAAAATGGACCGTTCTTCTTCGAAGGATAAATGAAAAATGGAAAATGAGGTATCTGCCTAACGTAGGAGTCTGAACAATAACTCACAGCGGCAGTCCAACCCGCCGCATGAGGTCTTGGAAGCGTGGGTCGGAGCGCAGGCTGTCACAGTGAGGGTCTACTTTGAGGTATTGCATCTGCAGGTCATGCGCCACGTAGGCTCTTTCGAGCGAGGCAATGGCTCCTTCTTTATCTTCCAGCCCGACGTAGAGTACTGCCAACTCCGCTGGCGAGACATACTCTTTCGTAGTCTTCAGCTTGTCCAGAATCGTCTGCGCCTCGCTTCTCTTGCCTGACTGCGCTAAGGCATAGCCCAGATAGCAGAGTGGGCTCGTCGTCTCCCCTTCAATACTGATGTACTTCTGATACTCAGCAATGGCTTGCGTGTACATCCCCTTGGCCGCATACGTGTAGCCGAGAAAGACGTGCGCAAACCCGTTGTCCGGCTCCAGCTTGATGACGTTCTGGAGTTGTTGGATGGCCTCATCGTGGCGCCTCGCGAAGTATAAAGCTGCTCCCTCTTGACCCCTCAAGGAAATCCGCAGCGGATCGAGCTCCTGAGCCCGTTTGATTTCGGCCAGTGCTTCTGTGTGCCGCCCCATGTTTGATAGATAAATGCTATACCTCTGGTGAGCGTCTGCAAGGTTCGGGTTCAACTCGCTGGCGCGCTTGTATTCACGCTCTGCGCCAGTCCAGTCCCACTCGTCGGTCTTGATGATCCCCAGCGATGCGTGCGCCTCCGCCAGCGTCTCATCCAGCTCCAGCGCCTTCTCGGCCGCCGCCTTCGCTTTGGGATGTGCCTCTTTCGGGTCGAGCACACCATTCGTCGCAAGGAAACGGTAAGCATCGGCCACTCCGCTCCAGGCGAGCGCAAAGTTCGGATCGAGCGCTACCGCCCGATTGTGGTAGTCAAGCGCCTTCCTGCCGTTCTCTAAGCCTCCCTTCCTCCGGTAGAACAGTCCATTTAGGTAAAGCTGGTAAGCCTCTGGGTTTACAGTTGCGCGTTTGACCAGTTGCTGCTCTTCTGCGCCGCTCAATCGCAACCGCAGCTTCTCAGAGATGGCGCGTGCGATCTCTTCCTGCACTGCCTGCACGTCTGTTGACTTGCGGCTGTACTGCTCGCCCCAGATCTGTGTCTTATCCCGCGTATCCACCACTTCGGCATTCACTACCAAGTTATCGCCGCGCTGCGCGACTCTGCCTGTCAGAATCGCCTGCACGCCCAGCGCTTTGGCTACTTCCTGCGGATCAACCTCTTTGCCTTTATACTTGAAAGCGGAGCTGCGCGCGATGACCTTCAGTTGGGGCATTTGCGAGAGAGCATTGATGAGGCTCTCGCTGATCCCATCTGAAAGATATTCCATGTTGGCATCGCCGCTCGCGTTGGCAAAGGGCAAGACCGCAATCGAAGAGATAACCTGTGAACGAGTGCTGAAGTAAGAGAGGTAAGCGAAGACAACAGCGACCGCGACGACAAGTGTCGCCAGCACCAGCAATGCGCCGCGTTTGTGCTGTTTGATCTCGCTGACAATATACTCAGCACTCGATATCGTGCGTGCGGCACTGCCCTCGGCAGTCTTTGCCGCGGCGGCAGCTTTTGTGGTCCCAGAGATGGCTGGCGCTCTGCTGCCCGTCACTGTCTGCCCGCCGACACGCCTCGCTCCCTCCTCCGGCGTGATGCTGCGCTCCAACTCAGCTTCCATCTCCAACCGCTGCTTCAGCCGCTTCAAATCTAATCCCAAGTCTTTCGCCACCTGATACCGCTCCTCCCGCTCCTTCGTCAGCGCCTTCTCCACAATACGCTCTAACTCAACTGGCATGTCTGACCTATAGAGCAGCAGCGACGGCGGCTCTCGGTGCAGAATCGTGGCGATCACATCGCTCGATGTCGGCCCCTCGAACGGCAAGCGTCCCGCCACCATCTCATACAGCACAACGCCTAAGCTCCAGATGTCACTGCGCGCATCCACCTCTAAGCCACGTGCCTGCTCCGGCGACATGTAGCTAGCCGTACCCATTACTATCCCCGGCTCAGTCTTGACCACTTTCGTCTTCGTCGGCTCTTCAGTGTCCATCTCTGCCTGGCTCGCCACAGCGCCGGCGACATCGACGAGCTTAGCCAGTCCGAAGTCGAGCACCTTTATCAATCCATCATGCCTAAGCATGATGTTCTCGGGCTTGATGTCGCGGTGGATGATGCCCGCCTGATGAGCGGCTGAGAGTGCCGAAGCGACTTGTGAGGCCACATCCAAGACTTCTCGCAACTCCATGGAAGAGCGTGTCATGTGCTGGCGCAGGGATTCGCCTTCGATGTACTCGGTGGCGATGAAGTGGTGCTCGTCCTGCTGGCCGATCTCGTGAATGGTCAGGATGTTCGGGTGATTGAGAGCCGAAGCAGTCTTAGCTTCTCGGATGAAGCGCTGCATACGATTTTTATCGGCAGAGACATCGGCGGGCAGAACTTTCAAGGCAACAGTGCGCTCCAACATCGTATCTTGGGCGAGATAGACTTCTCCCATCCCGCCCGCGCCGATTTGTGAGCGGATTTCGTAGCGGCCTAGACTTGTGCCAGCGGGTATGGCCAGGCAGGTCTCCTAGCAGGTGTTCGTTATCTGGATCCTGGTGTTACGTACGCGCAGTTTGCGTTTGAACAGCTCTCCCGATTTCAGTTGCCTCCGGTATTTCGTTTAACCGCCCCGATTTGACATCGTAAACGTATCCGTAGATCGGGATCGTTTGCGGAACTAGAGCGTGCGTGCGGATGCGTCGCACATCGGCGACTACACTTCTCGTCTGATCTCCAATCGTCAGCCAGTCGAGATACTCGCCCTCGGTTGAGCCTGTTCCATCACTCTGATCGTGCCATCCTTTTTCATCGATACTGGCGGTTTTCAGACTGCTTGCGAGCAAGCCACGCATAACTTCATCGGTGAATGTTTCCATGCCGCAATTCGAGTGGTGAATGACAAGCCACTCGCGCGTGCCCAGCAGCTTATAGGAGATCACCAGAGAGCGAATAGCATCATCACTGGCCCGCCCACCCGCATTCCGAATAACATGAGCATCTCCTTCAGTTAATCCGGCAAACTTGGCAGGATCTAACCGAGCGTCCATGCAAGTGAGAATGGCCAAATGTCGTGCCGGAGGCATGGGAAGATTGGATTTATCACCGAAGGTTGCGGCATACGCAGTATTGGCTGCCAAGACTTCATTTACAATGTTACTCATGTCCGTCTCTCCTTAATCAAGCTATGAAGTATTTGCGAAGGGTGGATGATAACACTCAATTCTTATCCGCTGAATAGGGGAGCTCATCAACGCGGCTAGCTTGGTGAGGATCTTAGCTGAAAACCTATCAGCACAGCTACTCGCTGCTCTAAATGTGTAGATCGCTGTCGCTCAAATTGAGATGGGCAATGGATCAGGTCAGTGCCGCCTCGCGGTAGCGGGTGGGCCGCCCCTGTTAGCAATCTCTCCCGCCTCGGGACCCATCGGGCGTACTGGACAGCCTCGCCAAGGAAGACACGGCCTTTAACGAGCTCTCCATGTCCCGTCTCGGTTACTACGGCGACGATAGTCTCGCCAGAATGATCTTCGAGGAGCTGAAGAAACGGGGGTTGGCTAAGGACAGCGAGGACAAGGTCTCCATCCCCATGCACCCGAAGGTGCGCTCACTACCGCCGCTGGTCGTGGAGAGCGCGAGTTGCTCATCGACGCTATATGGCCGGGTGAGCGAGAACGACTGAAGAGCGAGTTCAGGCGGTTTCGTTGCCAAGCTGACGATCTGA
>Ga0070698_100002841_pt1 | contig 19051 bp, 18 predicted proteins | sample KBSK1502metaG_FD_65477 | JGI IMG/M metagenome (GOLD analysis project Ga0070698, IMG submission 65477) | Corn, switchgrass and miscanthus rhizosphere microbial communities from Kellogg Biological Station, Michigan, USA - KBS K1-50-2 metaG | ecosystem: Host-associated > Plants > Roots >...
TTGTGAGAACGGTGGGGCTCGTCGTCGACCAAGGCATTGCCGAGTTGCGACTCGGAGAGCCGGTTGGGCAGTGGATGTCGATGGATCTCCGCCGAGTCATGACGCTATGGAAGGCCGAGCCGGCGTCCAAGCTGATCGCCGCCGTGAAGGAGAAAGGTCCTCGGCTGGGCGCGGACAACGCTTCGGTGGTCGAGCAGTTATTGGCCGCGCTCGCGCGTGCCCGGCAGGCCGAGCCGATCGGCAAGCAGACCACCGACCGCGGGCTCTTCGAGGCGATCGCGCAGATCGTCGGCCTGCGTCGCGCGACAGCACCCGTCGCGATCGATCTCCTCGAACGCACCGTGATGCCGGCGCTTCAGATCGACGCCACCGCCGCGGTCGTGCCGCCGAGTGCGGCGGAGCTGTCGAAGCCGCAGACCGGTGTCGAGCTATTCGAGCTGTTTGTGGCGCGAGCGGGAAAACGTGCCGTGGTGAAGGGACTGCTCGGAGCGATTCCTGACACCGATCTGTCGACGCCCTACGCCGACGATAAGGCGACCGAGATCGGTGATGGCGATTGGGTCGTCGTCGCTTCGGCGCCGCTCGCGGCGCGCCTCAAGAACTACGACCCGCGCAACCTCGTTGCGCAGTACGATCGTTTTGTCGATCGATTGAAGGTCCGTGACAACGATCGCGTGCTCGTCGACACCACGGCGCGAACACTCGCGGATCTCGCGGCATGCGTCGACACCGCCGTGCAGAACCGAGACGCGCTGGTGTTTCGTACCTTGCCGCCGCCGTTGGTCGAGCTATCGCGTGCCGAAGACCGCCGGAAGTTGCCAACCGTCGTGATCACGAAGAGCAGCATCTCGGTCGAGGGCGAGGCCTCCGGGAGACCCGTGCTTTCCTCGCTGCCAAAAAACAGTCCGCGCACGATCGTGATCGAGGCGGATCGCTCGCTCGCATACGGGCGGATCCGTGCCGTTGTGGCCGCCATCGGAGCACCCGAGCACGTGACGTTCGTGCTGCGTCGTCGCTAATGCGGAACGCGGAATCCCCCTCGTCTGACAGTTTTTTGAGATCGCGGCGGCGTCTTCCGACGACTTACGCCGGGCACATCGCTTGCTTTGCAGCGATCAACAATGAGGTCGCTCATGTTCGTGGTCGCGGCGTGCACGACGCCGACGTACTACGCGATGCGGCCACCGCAGCCAGTCACTACTGGCGCGAGCGCGTCTGTTTCGTTCCAGCAACTGGTCGATGGTTTCGCCACGCTCGAGTCATGTGAGGCGTCGACGAGCAGGACCTCGTCGAGATGCATGCGCACGCTGACGCTATGCGAGAACGGGCGTTACGTGCTTGTAACGATCGATGCGATCAACAAGGGTCGCTATGATCGCGATGGCGATCGCGTGCGCGCAAAGCAACGGGGTCCCGGCGACGGCCCGGGCACGTTCTCGCTGACCTTGAGCGCCAACAGCTTCGAGTCGCGCGAGCTCGCGGGCACGCATCCGTGGACGAAGGTGGCGATCGACGAGGCGACGAGCACGTGCGCCCAGCTCGCATTCGATCCCGCGTTACGACTTGCGCCGGCCGAAGCAGGTTACCGCTAGCCCGCGCGCATGGCCGATTCCGTTTCGATGTTCGCGAAGCGCGCGTGACGCGCTCGAAGGCGACAGCGGCGACGCGGATCGGCGGCGCCAGCTTCGCCGGCGCCCGCGGGCGACAAGGTGCGCGCGTATGCCTTCCCCGAGGGACTGCCTGCCCAGAGCCTGTGACCGCTGCCGCTCCTGTGGAGAACGCGCGACGCACTGAACAGCGCGTGCGACCCATTGCGCCGATTGGCGCGTTCTCCACAGTCGCTTGGAGACCGCGCGCACCGCGCGCGACGACTTAGTGGCGCGGTCTCCACAGCGCTCACAGGCCTTCTACTACCAGCTTTTTATTTTCGGTTTCGGAAGGAGATCCAAATCGTGCGGACCGCCGACACGCCGATCGTCGTATCGTGCAATGGCTGCGTGCTGGAGTTGTTAGGGCATGTTAGCTAGAAATCGGCGAAATCAAGTCTAGATGTGCTAGACGACTCCAGGTGATGGGACGAAAGCGACACGTCCAGCAGACGCTCGAGTTCAAGACGTGGGGTGGCAAGCGCGATGGTGCTGGTCGGCCATCGAAGGGGCCCCGTTCGAGCGAACGCCATAAGAAGCGACCGCGCTTCAAACCGACCGAGCCGCTGCATGTGGTCGCGCGGGTCGAGGCGGATGTCGGCAGGCTACGGAAGCGTCACATGTACAAGGCGATCCGCGAGGCGACGTTCTGCGCGGCGAAGTACGAAGACATCTTCCGCATCGTGCACCTCAGCATTCAGGGCACGCATCTTCATCTAATCGTCGAGGCCGAGAATTCGAGGGCGCTAGCGAAGGGGATGCAGGCGTTCGAGATCTCTGCGGCCAAACAAATCAACTGGGCTGTTTCGAAGCGCCTGCAATCGCGTCGGCGCGGGCGCGTCTTCACCGATCGCTACCATGTGCGGATCTTGAAATCACCGATGTTGGCGCGACGCGCGCTCGCGTACGTGCTCAACAATTGGCGACATCACGAGGAGGATCGCGCGAGCATCACCAAGTCGTGGAAAGTGGATCCGTACTCGAGCGGGATCTTCTTCAACGGCTGGAAGGAGCGCGAAGACCGGCCGTTTTGGGCATTGCCGCCACCGACGTACGAGAGTTTGTTGGTCTGGTTCCCACGAACGTGGATGCTCAAGGAGGGCTGGCGCAGACACGGATTAATCAGCTTGTATGAAGTGCCTGGTCCGCTTGTGAACTGAGCATCTGGAGTTACCCGCTTAGGGCGTGGACTTGATGCATCGATCGAGCGCACAAGTAGAAGGAGTGGTGAGTGCCCCCGACGCGAATCGGTTCGTCGACCTAGCGTGCCTCACGTACGGCGACCACGAATCGCGTGCACGACGCGTGGAGGCGAGCGCACTGCTTGCTGCGACGCCTGACGTGGTGAATACGCTCGTTCATGCGGCGGCAGCCGCGGGGGATGTCGCTGCCCTTCGCGGGCACCTCGATCGCGATCCGCAGTGCGTCGAGATGCGTGGCACGTCGCGCGACTGGGTGCCGCTGTTGGCGCTCTGCTATAGCCGTGTCGAGCAAAAGGACGCGCTCGCGAGCATCGACCTGCTGCTCGCGCGCGGTGCCGATCCGAACGCACATGTGATGATCGGCGAGTGTCGCTTCACGGCGCTGACCGGTGTGATCGGGGAGGGCGAAGCGGGTCCTTTCGAGCAGTCGCCGCACGCGCATGCCCGAGCGATGGCGGAGCGTCTGCTGAGCGCCGGGGCGAACCCGAACGACGCGCAGGCGATCTACAACACGCACTTCCTGCCGAGCAATACGTGGATCGAGTTGCTGCTCGTGCACGGCTTCTCGTCGCGCGCCGACCTTGAATTTCTGCTCGGCCAGGCGGCGGTGCAGGGATTTGTCGACCGCGTTCGCCTTCTGCTTTCGACTGGCGTGAGCGCCGATGGACGCAATCGATACAACCGACGCACCCACCTCGAGAACGCGTTGCTCGAAGGTCACGCGGAGATCGCGAGCCTGTTGATCGCGGCTGGCGCGCGCGAGCCGCAATTCACCGAGGGCGATCGCTTTCGCGTCGCATTGCTCGCAGGTGATGCAGCGGAAGCGCAGCGCATCCGCGGGCGAGTACCGTCGGTCGCCGCGGATTCCGACGCACTCATCGCGGCAGCGCGTCACGGTAACGTGTCGGCGATCGAGCTCGCCCTCACGCACGGGCTTCCGATCGATCGTTCCGATGCGAACGGCTTGACGGCACTGCATCACGCAGCACGAAACGGACACCTCGAGGCCGTGCGTGTTCTCGTCGATCATGGCGCGTCGACGACGTTGCGCGACCCCCAGTACGACGGGACGCCGCTGGGTCACGCGCGACATTTCAGCGGGCGGTGGCCGCGTGCTCGCGGCGCGGATGTTGTCGCCTACCTCGAACAGCTTGCGCGCTAAGCGAGCCGCTACTGGCTCGAGACGATCAGATACTTCTCGCCCGTCGACATTTGCGCACACGCGCGCAGCGTCTCGAGGTCGAGCAGCTGATCGAGTGTGATCCGTGCGCTGTAGTGGCTCGCAAATGTCGTCTTGAGCTCGGCGGCGACGCGCTTGAACATTCGCCCCACAACCTCTGGGCCGAGCTTGCGCATCGCGTTCATCACGAGGTATCCGCCGACGCTCCACGTTAGCCCGAACGTTCGTGACAGCGTCGTCGGCGAGCGGTCGAGCGAGCCATAGATGTAGAGCTGCTTGAGCGTCGACGAGCCGTAGTGGCTAAACGACGTCATCGAGCGGCTCGCGACGCGCTCCATGGCATCGAGAATTCGGCCGCCGAGCGAGCCGCCGCCGATCGCGTCGAATGCGAGCGTCGCACCGGTCGCGCCGATTGCAGTCACGAGGTCCGCTGCGAAGGTCGACGAGGAGCTGTCGAGAACGTGCTCGGCGCCGAGCGCGCGAAGTTGCTCGACGTGGACCTGCTTCCGCACGATGTTTACGAGCGGCACGCCGTCGGCCTTGCAGATCTTGACGAGCATCTGGCCGAGGTTCGACGCCGCAGCCGTGTGCACGATCGCTTTGTGTCCCTCCGCGCGCATCGTCTCGACGAAGCTGAGCGCGGTCATCGGATTGACGAACGACGACGCGCCATCCTCGGCGGTCGCTCCGGCCGGAAGCTCGCGCACCGCTCCGACGGGTAGCTTGCGATGCGTCGCGAACATCCCACCGCTTGCTGCAACCAACTTTCCCACGAGCGCCTGGGCCGCGGGACTCGAACCGGCCGCGACCACGGTTCCACTGCCCTCGGTGCCGATCGGCAGCCGCTGATCGATGCGCCCCGAAAAGATCTGCAGCACGATCGGTGACACCGGCGCGACCACCGTATTCGTGCTCGCACTTGCCTTGGCGAGGTCAGCGCCCGACAGCATGAGAGCGAGGTCGGTCGGGTTCACCGGCGTCGCGTCGATCCGGACAATCACCTCGTCGGGGCCAGGCTCGCCGAGGTCGACGTCGTCGAGCGTCAGACGAATGTGGTTGTCGGCGGTGAGCGTAGAATGCAGCGCGCGTGCTTTCACCGGCGCATTCTACGCAAAACATCGGGCCGCGCACCGTCGTCGATCTGCTATCCGTCGACGTCAGGCGCGAAATCGCAACGTCGTGTCCGGGCGACCGGTGACTGCGGCGCGTACCGTGTCAGGGTTGGCTGCACGCACTGAGCTCAGAACAGCCCGATGATCGTCATCACGGTGAACGAGAGCACCGCGCTCATCGGCATCGTCAAGATCCACGCGACCACGATGTTGCTGGCCACGCCCCACCGCACCGCCGAGATCCGCTTTGTGGCCCCGACGCCCATGATGGAAGCGTTGATGCAATGCGTGGTCGAGACCGGGGCGCCGAGGCGGCTCGCGACGATGATCGTGACCGCGCCGGCTGTCTCGGCCGCAAAGCCCTGCAGCGGCGTGATGCGGATGATCTTGCTGCCCATCGTCTTGATGATCTTCTTGCCGCCCGCCATCGTCCCCGCTGCGATCGCGCCCGCGCAGATCACGACGACCCACAGCGGCACTTCTTTAGACCCTGGTACAGGTGTCATCCAGTGCGGCAAGCCCGTGTGACCCGCGGCGACGAACGCTGCGAGCGCGAGCGTGATGATGCCCATCGACTTCTGCGCATCGTTGGAACCGTGCGAGAAGGCCATCATGCAGGACGAGAGGAGCTGTAGCCGGCGCGCGCCGGTGTTCACCTTCGACGGGCGCATGTTCCGGACGATCCACAAGAGCCCGATCATCACGGCGCATGCGGCGACGAAGCCGAACAACGGAGATACGACGAGCGGGATGAGCACTTTCTCGACGAGGGTGTGCCACTTGAACGCATGGACGCCGGCGTGCGCGACGACGGCGCCGGCGAGGCCACCGATCAGCGCGTGCGAGGAGCTCGACGGAATTGCGCGCCACCACGTGATCAAGTTCCAGATGATCGCACCCGCGAGCGCCGCCAGCACGACGGACTGCGTGACGATCGCAGCATCGGCGAATCCCCCCGCGATCGTCTTCGCCACGGCGGTACCGAGGAGCGCGCCGATGAAGTTGAAGGCTCCAGCCATGATCACGGCCGTCCGGATCGGCAGCACACCGGTCGAGACGACCGTCGCGATGGCATTTGCGGCGTCGTGAAAACCGTTGATGAAGTCGAACACGACCGCCGCAATGATGACCGCGACGAGCAGACTAACCATGCTTCACCGATAGGTTCGACAATCGCTCGGCGGCCTCCTCGCACGAGTCGATCGCATTCTCGAGGTCCTCGAGGACACCCTTCTCGCGCAGCAGCGCCTTAAAATCGATGGCAGGATCGCGAAACAACGCGCTGACGGCATCTCGATAGATCTGATCGCCCTGCTTCTCGAGCGCCTTGATCGCCTTCACCTCCTCCATGATCTCGGCGTACGCGTGCTTGCGTAGCTTCGGCATCACCGCCCTCAGCACCTCCGTGCATTTGACGAGCACCGCCATCAGCTTCGTCATCGCTTCGGTCGGCCGCTCGATGCCGAATAGCGCGCACGCGCGTGCCGCACCATTCGTCAGATCGAGGATGTCATCGATCGTCATCGTCAGGTTGTGCAGATCCTCGCGGTCGATCGGCGTCACGAAGGTGCGAGCGAGCGCCTCCTCCATCTCGTGAACGATGGCGTCGCCGCGGTGCTCGCAGTCCTGGACGGCGTCACGAATCATCGGACCGTTGCCTTGCGTGAACGTCGAGAGTGCGACCGCGCCATCGTGCGCGACGACCACTTGCCGCTCGAGGAATGTGTAGAAGTGATCCGCGCGAGGAATCAGAAACCGAATAACTGACGCGAAACCCATGCCCGTACGAGACCGCGATTAGATCGGCCGGTCAATGCCTCGCCGCGTGGTGATCTCTGCGAACATGTCCGAGTCGCTACGAACGATCGCGCGACGATCGTGCGAATCAAGGCGGCGCTGCGCGACTGATCGAGCTCGCCCAAGCTGACGCAACGCAAACGCGAACCGCGCACCTGGTAGGAGGCAACGCGAGCGTTACCTGCGCGCTTACTCCGAGGGCTTCGAATGTGAGGTCCACCGGGATCCGGCCTCGCTAAGCGTGACATTGCCTGGTCAGAACTTCATCGCAGCATCTATGGAAAGCGGTCCGGCGCCAATTCCCGCCATTGCGCGATCATTCCGCGCCAGGATTCGGCAAGCGTGCCTGCCATGGCCATTCGCGCTTTAGCAGCGCCAACACGCAACAGCACGGAACGGCCAAAAAGAGTGCGAATGATGATGCGCGACAAGTGAAAGACCGTTTGGCATGTCAGCTGAAAGGAGTGCGACGCCATGACAGGAAATGCTATGGCGACGCTCGTTGCGGCGGGCGCACTCATCGCGTCTCTCGCCGCCTGCACGTCTGACTCGCCGCCTCCGGCCGGCTCGACGCCAGATGCGTCAACACCAGCACCTGACGCTTCTCCGGATGCCGCAGCGATCCAGCCGCTGGATGTGAAGGTCAAGGGCGTGCAAAAGATGTGGACGATGACCTCCGCGCAGCTGACCACGGGCGGCGGAATGCAGATCACCGGAGAGAACGCGACCGATACGCTCTATTTCGTGTTCAAGGGAACGCAGCCGGGCACCTTCGAGTGCCTGATCGGTGGCCAGTTGAGCGGCGTGGCCGGCGTTCTCTACAAAGGGGTTGAAGGGAGCAATTTCAGCGCAGGCGTCACCTCGAATGGAGCGACTTGCACGATCACGGCGACGACGGTTGGACCCGTCGGCGGCAAGGTCTCTGGCTATTTCACGTCCATGCCGGCAAACGGTAGCGCCAGCCTATTGATCGAAGGAAAGTTCAACGTCGATCGCGTTGCAGACGAATAGGCGCAAGCCCGATGCGAAAATCGTCGCCGATCGGTTCACGCGATTCGGTTGATTGGGCAGTGTTTGATGGACGCGTGGAATCGGAAGAGACGGCCGCGCGGACATTCCGGCGCTACTTGTTCTTCTCGGTAATGTAGTCCGTGCAGGCCGTCGTGACCTGGAGTCGGTGCCCGTCAACTTCGCGACACAGTCACTGGCCGTGATCACGGCGCGGTGTCGCTATGAAGGTGGTTCGTGCGGGCTAAACAGAGGCGACTGCGCGTCGGCTGTGACTGAAGCGGGCGCGTCGACGATAGCGACGGATGATCACGCTCTCATTTGCCCGACAGACGGCGCAGCTGTCAACCAAACCGCGATCGCGGCTGCGCGTACGAGCCATCACAACCTGTGAGTTGCGCGCCGCACCGTCACAGCAGCGGCGAATAGACGTAGAGCGTGTCCGTCGGCATGAACACGAGTGCTGGCGCGCCGCCCGGGACGTAGAAGCGATCGCCGATTGCGGCACCTTGCGTGCCCGCGCGGTTATTCGGCATCGGCTCGATGCTCTGCCACATGTCACCGATCGGATCGTAGCGGTCGGCGAAGCGCAGCGCGGACTGCTGAGCTTCGCCGCCGGCGCAGACCAGCGCGCCACCGAGCACCGCATACGCACAGCCGCCTCGTGGTCGCCCGAGTGTGGCTGTCCGCGCTCGCCACGTGCTTGCTTCAGGTGCCAGCTCCCACACATCGCCGAGCGGCATCGTGGCATCGAGGGTCTGTAGCCCCGCCGCGACGATCAGGGTTCCATCGGCGATCTGCATCGCGGCCGGATGCGAGCGAGGCATCGGTAGCGGTGGAAGCTCGCTCCAACTGTCATTCGCGATGTCGTAGTCAAGGCACGTCGCGAGCGCTGCTGTCGTCGATGCGCCGCCGAGCAAGTAGACGTGCGATGCCGTCGCGATTACGCCGGCTGCACCTCGTTCGAGACCGATCGGCATGGGTGCGAGCGAGCGCCACGCGGAGGCACCTGGATCGAGCACCCACGTTTCGCCGTGCGCGATGAACTGCGTGCCATCGAGCCCGCCGAGCAGAAACAGCTGATCGTTCGCGCTTGCAAGGTTGATATGCGTCCACGCGACCGGGGCGGACGGCAGCGGTGCACTCCAGGTGTCGCTCGCTGTATCGAAGGTATCGACCGTATTCGTGATGTGCAGGCCTTCGACAACGGTTGTATCGATGCCACCGACCACGACGAGCGTCGTGCCGAGCGCAGCAACGCCTGGCTCGAGACGTCGCGACGGCATCGTCGGTGCGGCAGTCCATGCCGAGGGCGCCGCATCGCTGTTGGCTGTCGAGTCGCCACAGCCCGCCAGCAAGGCAATCGCACTCAGCTTGGACGCGCAGCAGCGCACGCACCAATCGTTCGCGGCGGTAGCACCGCTGTCAATTTGTTTGGCCGTACATCACACAGAGCCGGCGTGGATAAAGTGCTGCACGTGCTCGTTCTGCGACGCGAGCAGCTGCGCCGGTGTGCCGTACTCGGCGATCGCGCCGCGATAGAGCAACGCGATCATGTGCGCGATGCGGAACGTCGATGCCATGTCGTGACTGATCACGATGCTTGTGATGTCGAACTGCTCCTGCGCCTGCTGGATCATGTCGTCGACGTCTCGTGTGCGCAGCGGATCCTGGCCGGTCGTGGGCTCGTCGTAGATCATGATCTCGGGCTTGGTGATGATCGCGCGTGCGAGACCGACGCGCTTCTTCTGCCCTTCAGAGATTTCGCCGGGCATCGAATGAGCGATGTCGGTGATCTTGAGACGCGTCAGCAGCTCGTCGACGCGGTCGCGAATTTCGCCGCGTGGGGTCTTGCCGCGCTCGCGCAGCGCGAAGGCAATATTGTCCTCGACGGTCATCCAGTCCAACAAGGCGGCATGCTGGAACAAGAGACCGAAGTGTTGGCGGACTTCGTTAAGCTCGAGCGTCTTCATCGGCACGATGTCGTTCCCGAACACGCGGATCTGACCGGCGTCGGGTTTGAACAGCCCCATGATGTGTTTGATGATGACCGACTTGCCGGAGCCGCTCGCGCCGATGAGGACGGTGATCCGTTTGGGATAGATCGGCAGATCGATGCCGCGCAGCACCTGCTTCGTGCCGAACTTCTTGTGCACGCCGATGAGCTCCACCACCGGCGTATCGTCCGGCAGTGTTGCCGCTGCTTTGATTGCGCTGGGGGCAGCGGGCGTGATGATCGCCGCGGCCGCGGTCGCTGTCGCCGCAGGCGCGACGACCGGCGCTTCATGCGTGCGCTGGAGTCGAGATGTCTTCGCGCCTTCGAAGAACGAGCGAATCGCGGGTAGCTGGCTCGCCATCAGCTCGTCGTACGTGCCCTCGAAGATGATCCGGCCGTCGTGGAGAAACTTGACCTGGTCGGCGAGCCGGTGGGTGCTCGCCATGTCGTGACTGATGATCACGGACGTAATGCGGTACTGCTCTTTCGCGAGCGCGATCATCTCGTCGACGTTCTCGATCATGATGGGATCGAGGCCCGTGGTCGGCTCATCGAACAGCACGACTTCAGGATTTGAGACGAGTGCCCGCGCGAGTGCGACGCGCTTTCGCATGCCGCCCGAGAGCTCGGCTGGCAACAGCGCTTCGCTGCCGGCGAGACCGAGGATGCGGATCAGCTCTCGCGACAACTTCGTGATGTCGCCGCTGGGCAATTCCGAGTTCTCGTTCAACGTGAATGCGACGTTGTTCTCGACGGACAGCGCGTCGAACAGAGCGTAGTTCTGGAACAGCATCCCCATGCGCTTGCGCAGCTCGAGCATCTCGAGCGAGCTCACCGTCGCTAGGTCGCGCCCAAACAAAACGACCTTGCCGGAGGTCGGCGCGAGCAAACCCATCATCAGCTTGAGCAGCACCGACTTGCCGGAGCCGCTGCGCCCGACGATTACCGTGGTCTGCCCCGCGGTGATGCGTAAGTTCAGGTGCTCGAGTACTTTTTTGCGGCCGAAGGAGAGCGAAACATCGACGAGCTCGATGACGGGCTGGTCGGGGTCCTCCGGCCAGCGCTCGGCATTCACGAGCAGGTTCTTGCGCTCCTCCATCGATTCGAGCTTGGCTCAGTTTGCGGCGATTTGCGGCGGACGGGTACGTCGCGTCACAATATTTGTATGGCAAACGCGTCCTACCTGCGTGTCACCAAATCCGAGACGCGCGAAATGGCCGATCGCGAGTACCAAGATCGCTTCGTCCACAAAGCCGATGAATGGCAGATGAGCAATCACGCATTCTTCGCGGCGTTCGTTGTGATCGCGGCGCTTCTGACGGTCCTCGCGTTGTTTCTGAGATAAACGATCATCATTCCGTGGCCGCGGGATCGAATACGCCGCGGGCCTTCAGAACGCCTTCAGCCATCACGCGGAATAGCTCCTTTGGGTAATTGCCCATCGCGCACCGCACGGGCGGACGAAACGTGAGAAGATCGGTTGTTCACCACGAGCTGCGAGCGACAGCGCCGCCTGCGGCGACCCATGTCCACGTGCGGCTACGGTGCGCGGGCGGTGGCGTGTCTGTCTTCACGGGGAGGCGTGCGGGCTCGACCTGCGCGGGTGTCGCGTCCGCGTCGGGGGCGCGCTCGATCTCGAGACGCACCGTTTGCTGCTCGCCGGCTGCGAGCACGAGAGTCGTGTCCCGGGGCCGGAATCCCGCCGCCGACGCACCGATGTGGTGAGAGCCCGGTGCGAGGTAGATTGGCCGGCCGCTGCGAAGCTCGATCGGCTGACCGTCGACCGCGATCCGCGTGCTGGACAACTCGACAGCGCCGGATCACCGATCGTCACCGTTCGCCGAGCGTGTACTGTTTCGCCGCGAGCCGTGTCCGATCACTCGGGCCAGAACTTGTCGAGCGCAGTCTCCGCGCTCAGCGGAGCGGGATCTCGGGCGTCGGACTTCGGCGTCGCATCCTCCCCGCGTTCTGGCGAACAATGTGAGCTTGCCCGCAACGAGATCGACGTCTTGCCACAGAGCTGACCGGATCTAGACGACAATGGCGGCTGGCTTCGACGCCGACACCCCACGCGACGTGTGCCAAATGAACAATGGGCGCGAGGGCAATCATGAAGATTGAATCGAGACAGCCAGTCGAGAGTATTCAGCCTGTTTCCCGTACGTTTATCACTATCTCAGTCATCGGCAGTGTCCTGCTGATCGCCGTAGTGGAGATCGGATTTTACAAGACGTATCTGCAGTTCTTCCCGCGGTTTGAGGGGTTCCGGTTCGTTCAGCACTTCCACGGCGCGATGATGATGGGTTGGCTGGTAATGCTGCTGGTCCAGCCGATCCTGATCCGAGCAGGACACTTCGAGGTCCACCGGTTCGTCGGGCGTGCGAGTTACGTCGTGGCGCCGCTCGTGTTGCTGTCGATGTATTTGATCAGCCAGTTTCGTTACCTGGGAATCCTAGAGAAGTCCGGCCCGTCTGCGGCCATTGCTCATTTGGCACTTAATTTTCCAAATATACTATTCTTCGCGATCCTCTATATACTGGCGATACTCTACAGACATCGTACCGAGCTTCACATGCGCTACATGTGCAGCACGGCGTTCGTCCTGGTCGGGCCTGGCCTGGCGCGAGCACTCATCGGCTATGAAGGCTTTTCGTTGCCCGACGCCGTGATGGTGGTCAGAATTCTCACGCCTGTGATCACGGGGGTGCTTACGGTCGCAGATTCTGTGCGGGCGAGACGGGTTAGCCCATTCGCGCTCGTCTTCGGTTTCATGGTGCTGCACACGATCCTGTGGACTGTCCGGGACACGCCGTTCTGGCAGGTCATCGGAGGCTTGATCGCGCACCTTTTTTGATCACTCTCGTTATCGTGTCGGCTGCAGCCCATCACGGCCCGGCACGGAGGGCCCGTTACCAGACGAGCTCGGTAGACCGCGCGAAGTGCTGACCGCCGGGCTCCTGCTCTGCGAGCACATACGCGAACTCGTGTCCGTCGGCGCGAAGCATCATCTTGGGATGCTCGTCGCGAACCGGCACCCAACCAACCTCCATCACCACGCGCTTGACGGTGAACGCTTGTGCCTTCACCGATCGATAAGGGACGCGCAGACGCACGCTATCGCCGAGGCGCAGCCGCCCTTCGTGCGCCGCGCCGGCGGACAGCAACACCGCACCACTGCGAATTCGATTGTCGGCATCGATGTCGTCGGGGAGCGGCGTATCGACCTTGCGAACCAGCAGCACACCGTCCTCGGCCTCGAGCCATGCCGAATCGATCGCGAAGCTGAGCGCGCCGTTGATCAGTTCCGGTACGAACAGATACGCCCAGACCGACCGAGCGCTCGAGTTTCTTACGCGCCAGACGAGCTCGTCGCGATCACGTGCGAGGTCGATCGCGAGGGTCATGGGCAACCGATCAATACGTCACGCCCGCGTAGGACGGCCGCAGCGGTTTGCCCATCGCGGCACGAAACGCATTCTCCGAGTACCTCTCTTTGTCATGCCGACCGAGTCCCACGGCCTGAAATTCGCGTTCCTTGATGTCCTTGTGTTTGCCCGCGGCCGCATCACCGTTGACAGCGTGATAGGCGTGAACCATCTCGTGGTAGAGGCCGTACTTCGTGCGCTCGGTCATCCACGGTTGTTCCTTCTCACCAGGATCCGCAAACGTCGTGAGCCTCGGGTTCATGTAGATCACGGCGTCGGAGCTTTTATCGAACATGCATTCCGTCTCGTTCATAAGCCCCGGGGTGTGCTCGATGCGCGTGCTGTGTTTCGCGCTCCCCATCTTCTCGAGGAACTCGAGACCGAGATCGGTCTTCAACAGCTCGCCGATGTGACCCATCATGCCGCCCTTGAATGCGTCGGCCCTCTTCGTCGCTTCCGCATATTCCTTGCTCTTGGGATCGAACGGCTTCCCAGGCTTACCGAGCACGCGCGCGATCTCGGGGTCCCCGTCGACCATGAAGTTATCGGTATTGATCGAGACCTTGGACGTTCCGTGTGAAATCTCGGAGTAGACCTCGACGCGTTTCTTGTAGTCGCCAACGCGCATCGCACCTGGGGGCAGCGAACCGGCGAAGTTGTCGGGATAGACGTTGACGGGACCCAAGCCGTGGTTCAGCGTCGTTGGAGCGTCGACGCGGATTTCGGAGACTCGGTTCTGATCCTTCTGCAACGGGCCCACGAAGTTGTTGGGCATCACGTCGACTGGCTTATTCGAATCCGCATCCGTGTAGTGACCGAATGCGGCATGCGCGGCATCGGGATCGAGTGCTCCGCCGCGACCCAAAAACGCCACGTCCGGACGCCTCGCGGGCGTAGGAGCCATCGAGCCGCTCGCCGACACAGGAGTTCCCGGCGCTACCGATCGCGTCGGGCCATCTAACGTGGGTCGCGATTGATGCTCCGACATCAGGAGTCCTTGCCATTTGACGAGCGGTTACCGTCCATGTCGTAGTGTACGAAAGTCGCCGGCAACCTCCCGATAACGCGCCGATGACACGGGTGACGCTCGTTGTTTGAGCGTCGGGCGGCGGCGACGCCGACGCGCCATCGAGATGTTAGAACGCGCCAGCGAATTCGAAGGAAGGTTTGAGCATCAACTAATGTGAATCAGCAGCACCTGGACTCGTGTAGGCTCGTATGCGGAAGGAGTCCCCGATGGCGATGCAGGAAGCGGCCGGCACAGCGCAAGAATCGAACATCTTCGAGCGAAGCGCCCGCGCGAATCCGCCGCCGCCACCCGAAGTGGATCATTCGGCTCACCACCACCAAGCGAGTCCGGCAACTGCACCCGCCCAAACTGGACCGGTTTCGCCCGCCGATTCGCAGACCCTGGCAGCGATGCTGTTCGGCGAGGAGAAAAAAGGGCAGGACACGCCGAAAGCCCCTGCAACGATGCCCGCCGAGATCGTCTCGTTCATGCGCGAGAACAACTGGGGCCAGAAGCATCTTGCGTGGCATCAAGACCGACAAAACGGAAAGGCACCCATTCAGGAAGGTCAGGCCGGCAATGGCGTCGAGTTTCTCGCGATGCACCGCGGGATGATGCAGATGTTGCGTGAGCGCTTTCCGCAACACGCCGCCTTGTTTCAGGGCAGGAATACGCCGCCTCTACAGGGTGAGGGACCGCTGGACCCCCGGATGCAAACAGCCTACGAGACGCTTCAGAACCTCGACAAGAACGCAGGCGAATTTAAGAGCGACGACGACCTTGGCATGTTCATCCAGTCCGGTTCGGGCCCGCAACACGACGCCAAGCTCGGCAGCGCCGGCATCCACAACTACCTCCACATGCGGCTATCGGATCCGAAGAGTCCGATCGACATGGGCGATCCCACCGTCAACATCGAGAACCCGCAGTTCTGGCAATTGCACGGCTGGATCGACAACCGATGGGAGGCGTTTCGCAAAGCCCGAGGTGAGTCCGCCGATTCGCCGGACTACATCAAGGCAATGCAAGAGGGTATGGCGAGCATGCATCCCGAGGCGGCGGCCGGGCAGCACCAGCACAAGCATTAGAGGCTGCGCAGCGCCTCGACGAGATCCGCCACATCGTCTTCCCCCATCGTCCAATTGAAGACGTGGCTATCAGTCGACAGGAGCTCGCGGTGTATCGATGCCTTCGCGAACATCCGAAGGCTTGGACCAACGCACAGCTCGCGAAAGCACTCGCTGGTCAGGTCGCCGAGAGAACGATCGCAGCAATCACGCGTCGCTTCGTCAAGCAGCGCATCGTCGACTATCACGAAGTGTTTCCCGCGCCGCGGTTCTCGTTCCGACCTTACAGGCCCGGCCATAATGACCGGCACGTGATGCTGCAGGCGGCATTGGCTGAGAGCAAGCGCGCGGCGCCGCGCGGCTCGCGTCGGACGTCAGCTCGAAAGCGAACGGCGACCTAGATACCAGTCGACGAGCGAGCGCACGACCTGGCGCGGAGCCGCGCTTCCGTCAGAATGGAAACGCTCGTGATGCCCAGACTTCGCCTCGTATCGGCCGCGGTCAACGAACCAACGGCGCACGTCTCTCTGCCGGGGCAGAAGTAATCTGCCCACTTCTCGGGAGGCGAGAGACAGCGCTGGGGCAACCAAGGATGTTGCCCAGCGCTAGAGCGAGGCGTAGCCGTGCTTGACCGCGAACCGAGTCAGCTCGGAGTTGTTCCTCAGGCCGAGTTTCTTCATCACATGACCGCGATGGGTGTCCACGGTCTTGATGCTGATGTTCAAGTGCTGGGCGATCTCCCTGTTCGTCATGCCGCGCGCGAGCATCTCCATCACCTGCTGCTCGCGAGCTGTGAGCGCGCTCGCCGGATGACTGTCGCCCGATGCGAGCAGCTGCTCCACGCCGGGTGGAATGATCTGCTCGCCGCGAGAGACAGCGCGAATCGCGTTGAGCAGTTCCGTTGAGTCGACCGCCTTGTTGATGTAGCCATGCGCGCCCGCAGCGATCGCACGCGCCGCGTAGCTCAGCTCGGTGTGCCAGGTGAGCACCACGACCAGCGGCGCGGTTTCGATCTGCCGCATCTCTGCGAGCACATCGAACCCGGATCGGTCAGGCAGGGTGATATCGAGGAGAAGCACGTCGGGTTTGGCGGTCTCAAGCATCGCGAGCGTCTCCGCCGCGGTTCCCGCTTCTCCGACGATTTCGATGTCGTCGGCCTTACTCAATGCTTCACGCAAGGCCCAACGAACGATGGTGTGGTCTTCAGCTAATGCTAGTCGAATCATGTCAGCCTCCGCTCGCTACCAGAAAGTAGCAACTCCCGGGCCGCGACTAGACGCGGTGATGGTGATGGCTTTGGCGCCGAACCGCCGAGCGATCGCGTCCGCTGTAGCAGCTGAGCACACCCATGAGATCGGGCTCCGATGCAACGTCTTTAACGTCGCGGATCGGTTCACTCGATTCAGTGCGAGCCGCGCTCTCACAGGTCACGCGCGCGAGGCCGCAATCCGCCTCCGCGCAGCTGGCCGATTACTACGAGCTCCTCTCGAATACCCTCATCGATTTATACGAGCTCGATCCGGCCACGGCGTTCGATCGCATTGAAGGCAGTTGGCCGAGAATCCGTCCGCTCTTGCGTGTGCAATCGGTCGCGACGGAAGCTTTATTCGCGCGTGGCTGCGCGGCAACCGCGTCGGCGCCGAGCCAGCCCCCCGCTTACAACGTCGCAAGGCGATGCGCGCGAAAACTCTGGGGGCTCGGTACCGGCTACTCGCGCATGCAGTCGCTACAAGTGCAGGCCACCATTGCAGCGCCGCGAGGTGACCGCGAGCGCGCGATTCGGCTGCTTCGTGCGGTCATCGCTGCGTGCGATGAGCTCGACACGCGCGGCCAGCAAGCCGCAGCGCGGATGCGCCTCGCCATGCTCGACGATAATCCCGTGGCGCAAGCGGCGGCCGCAGAAGCAGAAGGCGCATTACGAGTGCAAGGTGTGGTCTCGCCGCGTCGCTTCGCCAACATGTTTACGCCGGGGCTCGTCGAGAAATAATAGCCGGCGCAGTTCCCGCTCAGGTCGCAGCTCGAGAGAACGGCGCCGCTCCGTCACGGTGGCGAGCCCATCGCTGAGGTCGTCGGTAGGCGGCGGATGCGTGCCGCGTTAGCTCATCGGTGACCGCGGCAGATCGATCGTGAAGACGCAGCCCTTGCCCTTGAGGTTGCGGACGTGGAGCTTTCCGCCGTTCGCTTCGACCGCGCGGCGACTGATCGACAACCCGAGACCAATGCCGGTCCGATTGCTGCTTCGCTGCTCGAACGGCTTGAACAGCTCTTCGAGCTTACCGTCGGGAAGTCCGCCGCATTCATCCTCGATTTCGATGAGGACGCGATCCCCTACGACGCGCGTTGTCAGCGACACATGACCGTTGCGCCGCGAAAACTTGAACGCGTTCTGGAGCAGGTTTGAGACCGCGGAAGCGAGCATTTGCCGGTCCGCGTCGACCACAAGTTCCTTGTCGACTGGAACAACGGCGAACGCGATCTCTTTGACTTTCGCGTCCATCGCAGCAGAGACCTGCAGCTCGCGAAGGAACTCACCGACGCCGATCGGTTCCAAATGCACCTGAAGCCCGGCGCTCAGGCGTACCTCGGCGAGGGAGCGATCGATGACGTCACGCAGGGCGAGCAGACTGCGATCGAGAACGGTACCGGTTGCTCCAGCCACTGCCACGTTGCCGCCCTTGATCGCCTCGAACGCGAGGAGGGCAGTGTTCAGCAGATTTCGAAGCTCGTGCGCGAGAAAGCCGAGCCGCTCGTTCATCGCCTGCGTGCCTTCTGCGGCAATGACCTGATCGCGCTGGCGTCCGAACTCGGAAACAGCGTCGGCGATGGCATTGTCGAGGCATCGATTGAACGTTCGAAACTCGTCGACGGTGACCGGCGCGTTCTTCTCGGCCGCGAGCTCCGTGACCGACTGGCAGAGATCGCCATAGTCGTGCACGACCTGATCGACGGTGAATCCCTGCCGGAGCAATTCGTTGCCGTGTTTCCCTGCCGTGGTGCCGATCTCAGCGGGCAGCTGAGAGGAGCCCTCCCGGGGAGCGTTTAGCTCCGAACGAAGCGTGTTGATCAACTGATCAAGAAACAGAGGGATTCCGTGCTCGAGCTCGATGGTGGTTGGCTGTGGTGCCGGTCGCTTCGCGACCTTTGCCCTGCACCGGTTGACCAACTCGACGCGGTTGGCGGTCAGGAACTCATGCAGCATCACACGCCTCCTATTCGCTACTCATGTGGTCAGCACGGCGCGTGCCAGCTGCGTCATCGTTTCACCGACGACCGCACACGTTCAGTGATTACGACGATACTCGGGTCCGACGCCGTGCGAGCACGGTTTCGGCGTTCCAACAGGTCAGCACGATCGCGTTCGTCCAGGCAGATTCGAAACGCGTCGTCAGTTCCGGCGCGACTGCTTGCGCTCGCGGGGCTCCGTTGGCTTGGCCGCCGTGTTCATTGTCAGCACGTGATTGTACGCAGAGCGAAGTCGCTCCCCGAGTGGGCGACCGTGCGCCGTCGACGTTTCCCGTCAGAGCGACTTCAAGAACTCGACGAGGTCATGCTGCTGATCCGGCGTGAGCGAGAGCGACATCTTCTTGTTGTAGTGCATCACGACGTCGG
>Ga0070698_100002843_pt1 | contig 19048 bp, 12 predicted proteins | sample KBSK1502metaG_FD_65477 | JGI IMG/M metagenome (GOLD analysis project Ga0070698, IMG submission 65477) | Corn, switchgrass and miscanthus rhizosphere microbial communities from Kellogg Biological Station, Michigan, USA - KBS K1-50-2 metaG | ecosystem: Host-associated > Plants > Roots >...
GCTGATCGCGACGTCGGCTGGGCCGCCTTCGCTCGGCTTCGGCCCCCACACTCACCAACTTGACCCCTCCAGAAAGGTCAGCCGCGGTATCGCACAACCATCACACTGTAATCGTCATACATCGGCGCGCCGGTGGCGAAACTCGTGACCGCACTGATGACAGCGTCGGCGATTGTCGACGTGCTCTCGTTTCTGTGCTGCTCGACAGTCTGGCGAATCCGTTCATCTCCGAATTCGGTCCCCTCACGGTTCGCGGCTTCAGAGATGCCATCGGAGAACACCACGACCAAATCTCCGTCGACCAGCTTGACCGTCTTGTCCTCGTACTCCGCGTACTCGAAGAGGCCGACGATCGTGCCTCCCTCTTCGAGACGTTCGACGCTATCCGCCCGCAGAAGGATGGGCGGGTTGTGCCCGGCGTTGCAGTACGTCAGGGTGCCGTCGCTCGACAGAACTCCATGAACCAGCGTCGCGAACCGCGCCTCTCTGTTGTGCGACACGAGCATTCCATTCGTCGCGGCGACCACTCGGGATGGCGTGGAGTCTGGGCGCGCACTCGACCGAAATGAGCCAAGGAGCAACGCAGCCAGCAGCGCCGCGGGAGGCCCCTTGCCCGCGACATCGCCCAGCGCGAACGCGACACGCGTGGCGTCGAACTCCAGGTAGTCGCTGAAGTCACCGCCGATCGACCGGGACGCGACCATGCGCACCGATAATTGGAAAAACGCCCCGGCATGGTCCGGCGGCGGCTGGAGGTTCTGCTGAATGTTCGCGGCAACCTTCAGCTCCTGCTCCATCCGCCCTCGCTCGCGCTCCTCGCGAAGGAGGCGGCTTCTACGCACGATGTCGGCGATCTCCACGGCCAGCACGCGCAGCGTTTCCTGAATGTTGGCGGACACCAGCGTGCCACGCTCTCGGCTGTCGAGATACAGCACGCCGACGCGCTCGTCACCCTGCCGCGCACTCATCGGCACGCACAGAACGTTCCGGATCCCGAGCGCAATCGTCCCGAGGTGCGCCTGCGCCAGGTCCCCATCGAGCAGGTCGGTCACGACCCTGAGCTGACCAGTCTGAAACACCTGCTCGGGGATCTTGCGGCTCACGGAAAACTCGTTGCCCGCCAGCGTCACACCGCCACGGGCTCGAGCGACGGAGAACTCCAACTCGCCTTCATTGTTCGCGAGCATCGTGAACCCACGCTCGGCGCGCGAGATCTCGATCGCCCGATCGAGACCTCGGATCATCACTTCTTCGATGGGCGCAGTAGCCGCCCTGGTGCGCAGATCCTCGATGAATTCGTAGAGATCATTCCGGCGCACCCGCTGGCCCGACCCGGCCGCCGTCCCCGGTGCATCCCGGAACACGAACGCGGTGCGACCGACCGCGATCACGTCACCATCGCGCAGTACGACCGACGCTGACACAGGCGCGCCATTGAGCGTCGTCGTGTTGCGCGAGTTCTGATCCGTCACAACCCATCCATCGCGCGTACGCGTCAACTCAGCTTGGAAGCGGGACGCTGCCGGCTCGGCAATGACGATGTCGTTGTCGCCGCTGCGACCAATGCGGACGCGCGTCCCGTGGAGGACCCGGACGGTGCCATCGTCCATGACGAGGGACGCCGCATCAGCATCGACCGCATCCGCGATGGCGCCCGCGCCCTCGCTGCTCCGCTCGACGTCTTCAAGAAGATTGAAAACGCTCGTTGCCGAATCGGGCGTTTCCGTGGCGACATTCCTGCTCAGCAACTGCTGGGCCTTCTCCTGCAGCGTGTGTGGCGACGAGGGCGGCGGGAGATCGTTCAGTAGCTCGGCTGCCGTCGCATACCGATCCTCCTTGTCCGGCTCGAGACACTTGAGGATCACGGCATTCAGCCTATCGGAGATGCCAAAGCCGTCTGGCGGGTCGGGGCGTTCCGCGATTCGTCGCAGCGCGGTGCCCACCGTCCCGTCGGCGGCAAACGGAAGACGCCCGCTCACGGCCTGATACAGAACGAGCCCGACGCCATAGATATCCGAGCGGACGTCGATCGGCTCGCCGCGCAGCTGTTCCGGCGAACTGTAGTCTGGCGTACCGATCAACATGCCCATGTCGCTCGCCGGCGCCTCACCTATCCGCGAGACACCGAAGTCGAGCAGCACAACCCGCCCTTGCGGCGTGATCATGATGTTGCCCGGCTTGGCGTCGACCCACAGGATGCCGCGGTTGTGTATGAAGTCGAGCGCGGCGATGACATCGTGCGCGATGCGGAGGATCTCGGCTTCGTCCGTGAGCAGCTCGGTCCCGATGACGTCCGTCAGGCGCACGCCTTCGACGTACTCCATGACGATGTAGGGCGTCTTCGCCTGGACGCCGACGTCGTAGATCCTCACGATATTCGCGTGCTGCAGGCGTGACAGTGCTTCTGCCTCGCGCCGGAAACGTTCGCGCGCGTCCGGACGAGCCTCGAACTCCGCCAGCAGCTCCTTGAGCGCCACCTGCCGCCCCAGCACGCGATCGCGCGCGAGGTACACCGTCGACATCCCGCCGCGGCCCAGCACCGAAATCACCTCGTACCGGCCGCCAAAGCGCTCGGATCGCGTTTCGTCGATGACGACCTGTGCCTCCTGTTCAACCACGCCCGCGAGACTGCCCATCTCCACCAGTCGCTTGCGCGTCAATCGGTATCGCAGCGGATTGTTTGCCGGAGCTGCCTGGGGCACGACAGAGTCTTCATTCGTCGGCCCGGCCGTCTCGATGTACGAGTGCTTGAGCAGGACGCCGAGCAGCCGTCGGATCAAGTCGGGAGCTGCCTCGTCGGCCGGTGCAATCAGCCGGCTCAGACGACGTGATGCGGCGACGGCGTCCTGGACTGTGAACTCGTCTACGCCGCGGACGAGGATCCAGTCGACGAGGTAGTAGATCCCGAGGCGCTGTCGATCGACCCGCCCTGTTCGCTGGTCGTCGAGCAGCTCGCCGATCAATTCCGACTCCGCCTTCATGAGCACGTCGTACAGGTCGGCAAAGAACCGGAACTGACGAACGTCGTCCCGCGAGAACATGAGCTGCGCTCGCCGATCGCCCCACCGCACGCGCTCGTTGAACTTCCGAAGGACCCGCCGCGGAATGCCGCGCCCGCTGAACGCGATGAATTTCTTGAATGCGGCGTAAGCGGCGGCCGAATCTGCTGCGTCGACTGCCCCGAACGCTCCGGCATCCAGGAACGGGTCGCACATCGGATCGGCCAGTTGCCACAACGGCGACAAATAGAGCGCATACGAAAAGACGCTCTCGTACACGCTGTCTCCGCGTCCAATGTCCTCGAGCCAGCGGTCGTGAACGTCCTTCCCCGCCACGAACAGAAACGCAATCCCCGAAGTGGTGAACAGCGTCTTGAGGTTGGCGAGAATCACGTCGATCCCGCCACCTGGCGTGCCGGCTTCCTCAATCTTGTCCATCTCGTCGAAGACAAACAGGATCTTCAGCCTCACGGCAGGTTCGGCGCTGCCTTTCCATCGCCGCCGCAGGCGGTACCGCCACGTGTCCGGACCGGTGATCTGTCCGTTCGACAGGCGGCGCGCAATGTCTATCAGGTCGTACTCCGCCGCCTTGTCGTCGTAGGTGAGATACGCGATTTCGTGCGTCTCCGCGCGCGAACGCTTCGTGCCGAACGTGATGCCGGACGAACTTTGCAGGATTTGCGGAAGGGGCGCGCTCAGGCTGACGCCGGCAGTACCCTCTATGCCTGACGATGTCTTCAGCGCGATTGTGCGGCTCGTCCTCGAAAAGGCCAGCTCCAAGTCCCGCCGCAGGGCCGGCTCGAGCGACGTGAGCAGGTTCAGCGCCGACAGGCGAAGGTACAACCCCCGGAGCACGTGAAACATCAGCTCGATGGAGTTCATCGCGCGCGGCACGTTCACGTGCACGTCGACCAGCCTGAGCGGACCAAGACTGGCCGCCATCGCCGGCAGGAGCAGGCGCAGCTCCTCGAGCACGCGGTTGACGAAGGTCGACTTCCCTACACCTCGATAACCGGTGACAAGGAACGCCCCGCCATTGGAAAGCAGCAGCCGCGCGACGATCTCTTCAAGCTCATCCTTGCGGCCGACAAATCGTTTGAGGTGCGTCTCTCCGGAGCAGTCGAGCGGCTCGTGTACGAACCTGAAGCTCGCCCCAAGTGGAATCGCATAGCCCGGTGGCATTTGGTGGCGGCCATTATACGAATGGCGAAGCGAAACGGCCGTGACGATAAGAACTACGAAGGGCCCGTGGCCCGGTTGACCCAACGGCGGTTATTCGATCCCGCGCCGCGACGTCCGTCGGAATAGCCACCAGCGCTCCCCCAACGGATGCCTGTCAACGCACAGCGAGGTTGATTGAACGGCTCAGACCATTGCGGCCCTGAGAAAGACCCTGGCCGATCGAACCGTAACCCCGTTTACTTCGTCGACGTGTCTGTCAACGTCGCCCGCGTCGGTCCTGGACCGAGCGTCGGCAGCAGGCTTGGACCGCTCGCCCTGAAGATCTTCTTCGGATCGGTCTTCGCATCGAACACGAGGCCGATGAAGCAGTTGCTCATCTCGTCCCAGTTCTGCAGCCCCCAGCGGATCTCCTTGGTGGGATCCGGATTGAACTTGTTGGCCGCCGAATTGTCGAAATGCGAGATGCCGATGAGTCGCGTGCCCTTCGGCAGATCGATCGGCTCGGTGAAGACGTAGCCGAGCTGCCAGTTGAAGTCCCACTTCGAGCGGAAGAGCGTCTGCGACTCGCCGTTCGGGAAGACCGCGCGCAGCTCGTAGTCCTTGCCGCGCAGGTGCATGTGCGGCTGCGCATACACCAGCTTCATGTCGGTCATCGCGGTTGATTCGGAGACGACTTCGGCGTTGTTGTCAGCGGCGGGAATCACGAGGTTCCGCGCCGTCGGCCCATATGACGTGAAGTAGCGCGTGGTGTGCGGTCCCTCCGCGAAGACGATCCCGACTTTCGTCCGATCGGTCTGCGGCGTGCCGACTGCCGTGTAGTGGACCTCGAAGACGAGATCCGATCCCTTCGGGACGAACTTGGCGGAGTCGCCGAACTCGAAGCCCTGTGCGCCGACGCCCGGATTGAACTTGCCGAGGATGTCGATGTCGTCCTGGCCCACCTTCGGCATCTGGGTCGCCGGATACGCCACGCCCGGCACCGCGTTCGCCATCCACTTCGATCCGGGCGGCAGCACCCACACCTCGCCGTGATGGACGACCTTCGAGTTGCCCGGCCGCATCTCCGCCGCCTTCACCCAGACATCTTCCGGAAAGTTCGCCTTCACGAGCATGTACTGGTATTCGATGGTGCCGCGAGGCTGCACCGCGAACTCGGTGGGCATCTCCACGATCATGTCAGGCTTGAGATTCCAACCATCGGTGAAGGTGGCCGGCGCCGGCTTGTCTTTCGGATCGCCTTCCACCGCGCCGCCATCGGCCCATGCGGCCAGGATGTCGCGTTCGGCCTGCGAGAGCCGCGCGGCATTCGAGAACTTGTGGTCGTACTGCGGCTCGACCTGCCACGGCGGCATCTGCTGCGTGAGGACGGCGGTCTTGATCGCCCTGGCCCACGGCCGCGCATCGTTGAAGGTGAGGAGCGAAAAAGGCGCGACCTCGCCGGGCCGATGACACATCTGACAGTGCTGCTGCACGATCGGCAGGACGTCCTTGTTGAAGGTGACCTGCGCTGCGGCGCTCCCAGGTAAACACGCCGTCGCCAGGATCGCCACCACGCCGAGCGGGCAGTCTTTTCTCATCGCAGCACCTCTTGCTGAAACGTGACGATTGTCACATAGTTCGAGGACGATAGGCCGACGCAAGGCCGAAATTGCACCAATGGAACCCACGAAGGGCGCACTGCCGCACAGAGCCTCGTAGAAGTCATCGCCCCGCACGCCACCTGCGAACAAAGTCACCGGCTTCAGGCCCTCATCGGTCCAACGCCGGAGACGCCGATTGGCCGACGCCAGAAATTGTTCTGTCTCCGGCCAGACCATTGGCCCACCATGGGCCGACTGCGCCGTGACGAACAGAGAAACAGCGGAGAAGTCACGGCCGGAACCGTGGATCGGCCGGGTCGGCACGATTGGTGCGAGCGGACCAGGCACGCCACTCAGGCGCAGACCACGAAAGGTGAGCAACAACATGAGAGTTCTTAGGGTTTTGGGAGCGGCACTGGTCGTGACATGCGCCGCGATGGCGTGCAGCGACCCGCCGTCGACTCCCACGAGCGCCTCGTCTCCTTCGACGACCGCGACGGCCACGGGCGGGTCCGCGTCGCCCTTCGCCGTTAAGTACACGGTGACGGCGGCGGCGGGGGCCAATGGGAAGATCAGCCCCAGCGGGGTGGTGAATGTCGATGCGGCCGGGATCCAGGGCTTCACGTTGGCGCCCGACCCCAACTACCACGTGACGGACGTGGTGGTGGACGGGAACTCCGTTGGGGCAGTGGCGAGCTACACCTTCACGAACGTGCTCGCCAACCACACGATTGCGGCGACCTTCGCGATTAACGACACCCTCGACGGCTTGTACGTCGGCACCCTGGTCTTGTCAGCCGTGGGGAGTGGTGAATGCGTGGGGGCGGACCTCCAAGCCAACGACATCGGCAAAATCAACAACAGCACGGTGTCGATTACGACGCAGCAGCAGTACGACGTCACGGCCATTGTGCGGTCCTTCTCGACGGGGCTCTTCTGCACCTACAAGGGGAACACTCGCTCGGGCCTCTTCGCTGCGAATGACGCGAGTGACAGGACCTGCAACTCCGAGATTCTGTTGCAGTGCACCAACGGCAACTCTCGCATCCTCATCCCGGTGGGGTCCACGATTACGGCGTCGGTATCAGGCAACACCGCCAGCGGCATAGTGGCCACGACGTTCAACGTGCTCCGGGAAGACAGCACCGGGAAGCGCTTCGCCGTCGGGGGTCTTACCACGCAGGAAACGTTCAATGCGACTCGCCGGTAAGGGAGAGATGTTCATGTTCAAGAATCTCATGCGGACGTTCGGCCTGCCCGCCCTCGTGACCAGCGTCGTGCTGGCCATCGCCTCGCCGACGCTGGCGCAGCAGCCGGCGCGGCCGGCGTCCACGCCGGTCGGGATCTACCTCGCGGCGCAGGGCGGCGCGCTGCTGCAGCCTCGAACCGCCGCCGCCTTCGGCGTCGAGTTCGGCGAGCGCATCCACCGGCACGTGGTCACCTATGCCGCGCTGTCGTACTTCGAAGATCTGATGGACACCGCGCTGACCGATCAGCTCGCGACCGTGAGCCGGACGCTCACCGCCCGCACCGCCCGCTCGTGGGACCTGCGCGGGCGCGACCGCGGCGTGGGCCTCGTGGTCGGCGCGAAATACCTGGTGGGCACCGGCACGGTGAAGCCGTACGTGGGCGCGGGCGCCGGAGCCCTGGCGCTTCACCGCACGATCACCGATTCGAGGGCCGGTGACGTCACCGCCGCAACATTCACCGAGTTCAACGTGGGCGACGCGTCGCTGACGACCAGGACCGTCACGCGCCCGCTCACCGAAGCGTCGGTCGGCGTCGATTTCGACTTCGGCCGCACGCACGTCGACGTCGGGTACCGCTACCGCCGCGCGTTCCATCTCAGCCTGACGCCTGACTTCTCCCAGGCCGTCATCGGAGTGGGCGTCAACTTCTAAGGGTTCGCAGGTTCGCAGGTTCGTAGGTTCGCAGGTTCACAGTTCACGGGTTCACACAGATTCGGTTCTCGGGAGCACGGGTTGCCGGAAGTACCGGCAGCCGGTGCTGCCCGTGAACCCGTGACGTATGGCTTCGCCGACGAATCCTTTCGCACGGGACGCTTCGTCCGCGAAATCGCCATCGCCCTCAGGACGATAAGAACTATGAAGGGCCCGTCGAACGGGTGACGGAACGCCCGTTATCCGATCCGATCCACAGCAGTGTCCGTCGGATAAGCCATCGCCGCTCTTCCCCACGCACAGCGCGGATGATCCGCCCACGCGACCGGAAGCGGTGGCGGTGTCAGCGACACGATCGCGATCGAATCTGGCGAGCGCGTCTCGGTGGCCCTGAAACGACCGAGTCTCCTCACGAAACGGCCGTCGAGCACCAGCGCATGCGTATGTACGTTCACGTTGAGGGCTGCCCGAACCGCTGGATGATCGCCTCCGCTCGGCTCCGCCCGTTCGCCACGCCCTGCGTGCGCGCCCGGCGCCGCAAGTGCCCGAGTACCGCCCGGATGAACACCCCGACGACCGCACGGCACAACGCATGATCCCAGGCCAGCACGTAGCGGATGCGATGCGGCACGGTCAGCACCCGGAGAAGTTCGTATTCCTCACCGCCAGCGTGAACGCCTTCGTTCCGTTGCTCGCGCCGCTCAGCCGGATCTGCCCGTCGAGGCTGCCGGCAGGATTGGCGTTGGTGAGCACCGAATCGGAAATGGACAGCTTGTAGACGCCGTCGGTCGTCCCCCGGTGCTGGATCTCGATCGATCGCCGTTGTTCACTTCGCCGACCATCTTCGGATTGAGGACCGTCAACTGCGACACGCGAGCATTGACGACAGGCGCGTTCCCTCCTGTGAGGAACACGGCGCCGTCGGCTGCATAGTTGCCTGGAGGCGACACGTTCTCGGCGTGGAAGCTAACGACGGTCCTCAGGGTGCTCCGGTGCTTGACCGTAGAGTCAGACGCAGGCGGAGGTGCGTCTACCACGTTGCACGCCGTTGCACGGTCTGGGCAAGACCGCATCCAGTCTGACGAGCGAGCGCGAGAGTCGCAGAAGTCCGTTCGCCCACTGAACAAAATCTGGGCGAAGCAGGAACTCTTCGTAAGCGAGCAGCCGATCATACGTGTAAACGGTGGGCGTTGGCATTGCATCGGTCGTCGAGGCACAGATGCGTTTGGCACTTTGAAACAGCCGCGCGAAAAACCGTGATTGAGGGAACTCACATGATTGCGACTTTGCGATCGATCGGTGCGATTGCTCTGCTGACCACGGTGGCGTCGTCCGGAGAAGCCCAGACGGGTCCCGATCTTCGATGGGTGCAACAGTTCGGCACCGCCGGTACGGTCTGGGATCACGCGACTGCGGTCGCCGTCGATGGTGAAGCGTATGTCGTCGGATCATTCGATGCGACCGGCGGCCCCGACGCGTTCGCGCGCAAGTTCGACAGCGATGGCAACGTCGTTTGGACACGGCAGTTCGGCACGAGCAACTTTGATCGAGGGCTCGGCGTGGCGGTCCACTCGTCGGGGGTCTACGTCGTTGGAGAGACGTACGGGACCTTTCCGGGACAAGTCAATCCGGGTGGATTTGACGCGTTCGTACGCAAGTATGACGTCTTTGGCAACGAGCTCTGGACGCGTCAATTCGGCTTTCCAGTCACGTTCCCATTCATCCCGGCTGATCACGCGACGGCTGTCTTCGTCGATGTCTCAGGCGTCTACGTGGCGGGCTGGACGGAAACGAACAATCGCGACGCGTTTGTCGCGAAGTACGGGCACTCGGGAACCTTGATCTGGCTGGACAGATTCGGCACCAACGAGGCAAATGTTCATGACCTCGCGACCGGAATAGCAGGAGATGCATCTGGCATTTACGTGGTTGGTCTTCTGGCGGGACACGGGTTCGTCCGGAAGTATGACGCCGGCGCCTTGTCTCCGCAGACGCCATGGACGACAACGTTCCCGTTCGCTGCCTTGAATGCGGTCTCGGCCGCGCCTTCAGGGATCTATGTCGCCGGGTCCATCTCTGGCAACGGGCGGGACGCCGTCATTGGAAAGTACGACACGGACGGCAATCAGGTATGGACGCATGTGTTTGGAACGTGGGCCGATGATGAAGCGCAAAGTGTGTCGGCGTCGGAGTCCGGCGTATATGTAACGGGATTTGCCGGCGCAGCATTGCCAGGGCGGTCAGCTGCGGGCGGACATGATGTGTTCATCCGCAAGTATGACGAAGACGGCAATGAGGCCTGGACGGAGCAGTTCGGAACGATCGCGGGCGATGAGGGTCACGGCATTGCGACGGCTCCATCCGGCGTATATGTCGCCGGCTCGACGGAGGGCATCTTCGCGGACAACAGCGGCAGTGGGGGATTGGATGCGTTTGCGGCCAGGTTTGCAGAGCTCCCCCGTATCACCGTCGCCATCGATATCAAGCCGGGAGCGACACCGAACACGATCAATCTCGGTTCTCGTGGCGGCATCGCCGTCGCCATCTTGAGCAGCGCGGATTTCGATGCAACAACCATCGATCCGTCTACCGTCAGCCTGGCAGGCGCTGCGGTCGAATTGAAAGGCCGTGGAACACCGATGGCCACCGTGCAGGACGTCAATGGCGACGGCCTCGACGATTACGTGGTGCATGTCGAGACCGATGCGCTGCAGCTTTCCGAAGTTGACACCGCAGCAGTCCTGAAAGCGAAAACGACAAACGAGGTTCTGATAACGGGCACCGACAGCGTCCGCATTGTGCGCTGACGGCGACGTCGCGCGTCGACGCTGCGGGAACCGATCACCCAGGTTCTGCGCACACGGCGCAACTCCAGAGCGAACGCCGGTCGCGGCCGCCCGACTTCGCGCGATTGCGGGACGGCGGAGGAGCACTGCCACCGCCACTCGTCCAGTACGTCTGGACGCAGTGCTGGAGGCCTCGTTCCACCAGCCAGGGCTTTTCTCGATCGGTGCGCAGGATGTTAATCCCTCGGCTCTGATGCCGTCGAAGAATCCAGCACGATGAAGGGCCTGTTCCCCGGTGGACGGTCAGCGCGCGGGATCGGATGTCAGATGCGTCGGCGGCGTGAGCATGACGTTACCGCTGATCGACACGTCGGCCGGTCCACCGCCCCAGTAATTTCCTGCGGCATCGACTCGGATCGGAGCGGTCCCGGTGTTGGCATTCGACACCGAAACGTTGCGTCCGGCGTTTTTCACGAAGCGATTGCGGCCGCGGCTGCCGAGCGGCCCGCCGCCGAGATCGATAACGGCCGTTCCGATCCTCTTGTCGGCCGGATGTGTCACCGTGACCGCCGCAATCGGCGTCGCGCCGGCCGAGGCGGTGAAGTCCGACAGCGACGAGTTCTCCACGAGCACGTTGAGCGTTTCGAGGTTGTTCGCGTTCAGGATGCCAATCCCGCCGCCCAACCCGGAGAACTTCGTATTCCTCACCGCCAGGGTGAACGCTTTCGTTCCGTTGCTCGCGCCGCTCAGCCGAATCTGCCCGTCGAGGCTGCCGGCGGGATTGGCGTTGGTGAGCACCGAATCGGAAACGGACAGCTTGTAGACGCCGTTGGTCGGATTCTGCGCCTCGAGAATCTTGATGTTCGCACTCGCCGGATCGCGCAGATCGAGGCGCGTCATGTCGATGTTCAGGACGCCGTTCGTCGTCCCCCGGTGCTGGATCTCGATCGAGTCGCCGTTGTTCACTTCGCCGACCATCTTCGGATTGAGGACCGTCAGCTGCGACACGCGAGCATTGACGACAGGCGCGTTCCCTCCTGTGAGGAACACGGCGCCGTCGGCTGCGTAGTTGCCTGGAGGCGACACGTTCTCGGCATGGAACCGGTTCATGGTGAGGGTCACCTGAGACCTGTTCAGCGCGATGAGCGTGAACGCGCGCGATCGGACGATGCCCACCTGAGGCGTGAGCGATTCCGGTCTCGGCAGGTTCTGTGACAGGTCCCTGACGACGGTGTCGGTGATCGTGAAGCTGGCGGACGCGCCGCTGTCTGTCAGCAGCATGATGCCTTCGAGATTGCTGTCTCGAATCACGTTGTCCGCGATGACAGCCTGGCCGATGTTCGCCGCCGCCGCTCGTTCGGGCGCATGCATCGCGCAATAGCTCGAGCTGCCGGCGCCGCACGCCAGCAGCGTGATGCCCCCGAAGTGATTCCCCTGGCCCTCGTAGAGGACGAACCCGTCCGGCCAGAGCCGCTCCAGGCGTCGCAGGTCGTTCCCCTGGATCATGTTGTTCGTGATCAGGGTGCCGCGAATCTCTGGACGTGCAGCGTTCACCCCGAAGATCCCGGAACGCGACGCGCCGTCGATATGAACGTTCTCGACGAGGTTGTTGTTGGCGAGCCGAACGGCATCGCCGTTGTAACGCGTCGCGGCTGTGTTGGTGATCGTCGGCCGCGCGCTAGTTGCGGTCGCTCTCGTGACGGGATCGCCGAGCCCCGTCAGGCGCTGGCCGTCCTTCAGCTGGATCCCGCCGTCGAGCGGACGCATCGACGGCAGCACGCGAATGGTGTCTCCGGCTTGTGACGCGGCCTCGACCTGCTCGAGCGTGGCGAATGGGCGGCTCCGACTTCCGTTGCCGCCGGCCGCGGCATCCGCCTGCACGTACCAGGTGGAGGCGGCCTCGCTCGCGCCGGCCATGGACATCAGAAAGACTGCCGCCAACAATGCGGGTCGCTTCATGTGAACCTCCGCGTGACCGGGTAGGCGAACGCGGGGCGATTATCGCTGAAGACAGCGTCTCGATGCGACCTGCTCACAGCCTCCTTTCCGCCCATATAATCCACGCCTATCGGCCCTCACTCCAGGCACTCGCCTCGGCGTCTACCAAATCACGGCGCCCAGTGGCGGGGGCGGCAAGGGGCCAGGCGTACCGGCGGCTCAAGCACTGTAAGCACTTAACGCGATTACAACAAGTTTTGAGGAGCGACTATGGCTAGAAAGACGAACAGACGCGAGTTTGTGCAGGTCGCCGGACTGGCTGCGTCAGGGTTTATAGCGGCTGCCCGTCCGCTGGCTGGCGCCATTCCTGAGCCGCAGGCGCAACGGGAGGCACAGGCGCGGCCGGCGCCGGGAACAATGGGTGCACGCTTTCGTGCATTGATGAATGGGACGGAGCCGCTGATATGCCCCGGCGCGTACGATGTCCTTACGGCTCGTCTGATTGAAGTTCACGGGTTCAAAGCCGCATTTGTCGGCAGCAGCGCCCCCAATCAGGAATTGGTCGCCCTGCCGGATCAGGCGGTCGTCACGGTGTCCGAAATCATCGCCTATAACAGTCTCATCGCCTCGAACGTGGATATTCCGATTCTCGCCGATGTGGACGATTTCGGCGCCACTCCCCTGAATGTTTACCGCTTCGCGAAGCAGGCTGAACGAGGGGGCATCGGCTGCGCGTCCTTTGACGACCGGATGCCGCTCAACCGCGCCACTGCCTATTCCGTTCCGGGCGTCGTTTCCAAGGCCCGGATGATCGACAATATCCATGCTGCGGCCGACGGGCGTACGGATATGGTTCTTATCGTGCGCTGCCTTGCTCCGACTCCGAACAATTCGTACGCCGAGATGCTGGATCGGGGTGCCGCCTACGCCGAAGCCGGTGCTGACGCCGTGTGGCTTGGATTGCCAACCGCGCAAGACTATGTAAAGGCGGCCGGCATGATCAAGAAGCCGCTCATGGCTGTGATCGGTGGCGCGAATTTTCCGGCAACCGCAGCCGCCATGAAGGCAGCCCGAGTGGCCGTGGGCCAGTCCGCGAGCATGGTCAACATTGCGTTGGGCGCCGTCGACAAAGCCCTGGTCGAATTGAAAGCCACAGGACGCATGACGGAAGCGCAAAAGGGCGCTCTGAGCCGGGAGACCGCGGAGAAGGTCGAGCAGGTTGAAGAACTCAACGCCCGCTCGCGGAAGTACAACCTTCCCAGCGCCTCGGCTCCGGAACGCTGATGCGATTTTCAATTCGACGGGCCACGGAGACACAGAGGCACGGAGATTATTTTCAAACGATTTCTCCGTGGCTCCGTGACTCCGTGGCTACGTCGCTACGTGGCTGCGTGGAAGTGAAAGGCGGTGTAGCAGTGCAAATCAAGATGATGCGTTGCCGCAATTTCTGCCCCTCGCGTCGCAGGCGGAGCAGTCACGGGAGTGATCTGATGCGCGCAGCACTGGCGTTCCTAACGGCTCTCGCGTTGTTCGTGGCGTTTCCGGCGGCGCAGACCCGGGCGTCGAAGAGCCTGGACATCTACGTCGTCGACGTCGAGGGGGGCAATGCTCAGTTGTGGGTCACGCCTTCAGGCGAATCGGTCCTCGTCGATACCGGGAACGCGGGCGCCGCCGCTGTCCGCGACGCCGACCGCATCATGGCGGCCGTCAAGGACGCCGGGATCTCGCAGATCGATCATCTGATTACGACGCACTACCACGGCGATCACGTCGGCGGCCTTCCCGAGCTTGCGACGCGGATTCCCATCAAAGAGTTCATCGACCACGGGGCCAACGTGCAGCCGACCCCACAAATCGATCCGGTGCTCCAGCAGTATGGAGAAGTCGCCGCCAAGGCGAAGCACACCATCGCGAAGACCGGCACGAGGATTCCCGTCACCGGCCTGGACTGGCGCATCGTCAGCGCCACGGGACAGGTTCTGAAGACGCCGCTGCCTGGCGCCGGTGCGGCCAATCCGTATTGCGCCGGCTTCAAGCGACACGACGTGAACCCTGTGTCGGGCGGACCGCTCGGCAATACCGAGGACGAACAGTCGGTCGCGAGCCACATCACCTTCGGAAAATTCCGGGTCCTGTATCTGGCCGATTTCGACTGGAATCAGGAAGTCGAGCTGATGTGTCCGAACAACCGTATTGGCACGGTCGATCTCTTCGTGGCGTCACGGCATGGGCAGCCCAGTTCGAATTCCGAGACGCTCGTGCACGCGATTCGGCCGCGGGTGATCATCATGAACAACGGACCCCGCAAAGGCGGACAGCCTGCGGCGATGAACGTTCTGCTCAACTCGCCCCGTCTCGAGGATCTCTGGCAGATTCACTTCGCGCTGATGGGCGGCCAGGAGTACACCGTGCCAGGGATATTCATCGCCAACGTGGAGGAGGGCGCCACCGTCCCGGTCGCACCACTGCCACCAGCGGCGCGGGGCACGCCGCCCCCGCCGGCGCCCCAGCACAATGGACCGGCGTACTGGATCAAAGTGTCGGCCCAGACCGACGGCAGCTTCACGGTGACCAACGCCCGGAACGGTTTCAGCAAGACCTACAAGGCGGGAAGCTAGCGCGCTGTTCAATCACTGGTATCTTCTGGGTCGCGCACGTGTGACCCGTGCGCCGCGAAGCCCTTCGGCGATTGCGAAGGGACTGCGATCGACCGGTCACCATGTGCAGACGGAGATGGGATGATGCCGAATCCGCTGAAAATGTCCGCTCTGCGATCTCCGGATCGCGGGGTGACGATCTGGGTCGTCCTGATCGCCGCTGTTTCGGCGGCGTTCGTGTTGACGGCAAGCGCGCCGCATGCGCAGCAGCCGCCGCTGCACCTCAACCCCGTCATCGCCAAGCTGGCTGAAGGCAAGACGGTCTATGGCCTCCAGGCGGCCGATCTTTCCCTGGTCAACGCCCGTGAAATGGCGCGCGCACCCGCCGACTTCGTCTACGTGGACATGGAGCACAACCCGCTCGATCTGCCCGCGCTTCAAATGTTCCTGATGGGGATGTCGGACCGTGGCATGGTGCACAAGAAGGGCAACCTGCAGCCGGACGTGGCATTGATGGCGCGCTTTCCGCCCGAAGCCGATCAGTCCGACTGGGTGGTCAAACAGGCGCTCGACATCGGGTTGCACGGCGTCATCTTCAATGGAGTGGACACGAAAGAACAGGCGATGAGCGCCGTCCGCAGCATGCGATATCCGCAGCTGAAGGGCTCGAAATACTACGAGCCCAACGGCAGACGGGGCAACGGTCCGGCAAACGCGCTGTGGATCTGGGGGCTCAGCGCAGACGAGTACAACCAGCACGCCGATCTGTGGCCGCTCAATCCACAGGGTGACCTTCTGGCGATGCCGATGATCGAATCGCCGGAAGGATTGAAGAACGTCGACGCCATCGCCTCGACGCCGGGTGTTGGTGCGTTGTTCCTGGGCCAGGGCAGCGATCTGACGCGTACGATGGGCGTCGTGCCGGGATCACCGGAAGTCGAAGCTGCGTTTCAGCAGGTCTTGAGGGCCTGCAGGGCGGCCAAGATCGCGTGCGCGATCTCCGCCACCACCCCTGAACTCGTGGCGCGGCGGGTGAAGGAAGGCTGGAACATCATCCGCTCGACCGTTCCGGCAATTACCGGCGGCAAGGCTATCCTCGGTGTGAAGTAGAACTGTGGCCGTCCGAGGGGCGGTCAGGCCGTCGGCTGGAAGGGCAATTCGTCGGGCGTCTTCGGCTTCTTCGACCCGACGCCGTGATCCCTGGTCGTCTTGATGTCGTACTTCGCCTTGTTGGCCGACCACCAGTCGTTGGTCAGCCACTGCCAGTGATTGGCGAAACCGGATTTGCCGAACACGTAGCCGTGTTCCTTGACGATCGCGCTGAGGGTGCACTCACCGACCTCGCCGCCGCCGATCTTGAACGCGAATCGCGTGGTCTTGGTGCAGATGATGACGAAGTCGGTGGCGGCGTAGAGCTCGTCTTTCGACCTGGACGGCTTCTGGGAATCGTAGCCCTGGTCCAGCGCGTGCTTGACGCTCTCGGCCCACTTCGGCGCCGGCCATGACGCGAAATTCTCGGTGTCCTGGACAATCACCTCCACGCACCGGATGGAGCCCTTCGCGGGCGTTTCACCACCCGCGCCGGTCAACTGCCATGCGGCCTTGGTGATGTGCTTTTCGATCTCATCGATGCCGGAGGCCGTGGCTTTGAACTGAGTCGTGCGGATGACTTTGTCACCCTCGTAAATCACGGTATCGCCGCCGATCTGGTTCTTCTTCGGGCCTTCGGCGCCGAATTGGACGTTGTAGCCCAACTTGACGGCGTACTTATAGCCGTCGAGGATTTCCTGAATGGTTCCTGCGAGCGCACCGCTGAAACCTTCGGGATAACCGGAGAGCTGCCAGAGGGAGGAATGCACCTTCTTCAACAGGTCGAGGAGGCCTTCGGGATTCTTGACTTTCCGGGACTCATGGAGCGGTTTGACGACTTGCAGGAAGAAATTCCTGCTGACCGAAAACTTCTTGAGTTCGTCGAGGCTCATAATTTGTGACGACCCTTATACACCGAGTGCCCGTCCGCATGAATCCATTTTGCAAGCATGGTCCCGCTGACTTTTCCAACGTGCGGACGACTTCAAGATCACAAAGACCTCGTCAACCACGAAGGACACGAAGAGCACAAAGGCTAGATACAGTCGGTTTGACAACGTCTTGGGTTAGTTGATACGTACATCGACCCATGACCACTCCTCGGGAACGCGCGCCGTACTCTGCGATCGCCGATCGCCCGCCCCTGCCTCCCTTGCCAGGCGGCAACCGAATTGTGTTCTGGACGATCGTCAACGTCGAGGTGTGGGACATCTCTCGTCCGATGCCACGGGTGCTCCTGGTCCCGCCGCTGGGCCAGATCAGACATCCCGACGTGGGGAACTGGGCCTGGCACGAGTACGGGAATCGCGTCGGTTTCTGGCGGTTCTACGAGCTGTTCGAGCGGCTCGGCATCCGGCCGACGCTGTCGGTGAATGGGCGCGTCTGCGTCGATTACCCGCGCATCATGGAGGCGGTGACCAAGGCGAACTGGGAGATGCTGGGACACAGCTACGAGCAGATGCCCATGCACGTCGAGCAGGATCCCGAGGCGATGATCGTCCGGACGCTCGACACGCTCGAGAAGTTCACGGGTCAGCGGCCCATTGGCTGGCTGAGTCCCGGATTCGGTGAAACATTCCAGACGCCAGACCACCTTGCCGGCGCCGGTCTCAAGTACACCTGCGAGTGGCCGTACGACGACGAGCCGACGCGCATGTCGACCAAGCATGGCCCGCTCGTCACGCTGCCATACCCGATCGAATGCCAGGACGTGACCACGCTGGCCGTCCAGACGCAGGAGGCGTCGTACTTCGCGCGCAAGTGCATCGATGCGTTCGAGCGGCTGTACGAGGAGAGCGCGAAGCGGATGAAGATCTTTTCGATCGCCATCCATCCGTACGCAGCAGGACAGCCGCATGCGATCAAGTACCTCGAGCAGATCTACGAACACGTCGCGAAGTTCAAGGGCGTGCTGATCTGGAACGGCAAGGAAATCTACGACTGGTACTCGAAGGCGCCCGAGAAATTCGTCGGCCCGCTGAAATAGCGTTCCCTTTCTGTACAAACCACGAAGGCGCGAAGGAGAGTCCTTCGTGGTTGAAGAGACCACTCTATGGCCCCCGAGAAATTCCGCATCGGCATCACACGCGACACGCTGCGCGCGGATGGCACGTCGATCTTCGACACGCGCGCGCTGCAGTTGCTCGACGATCCGCAGTACGAGTGGGAATTCATCGCGGAGAATGTGAAAGAGCTGACTGCGCCGCACGCGGCCCATTACGATGCCGTGTGCGTGCTGAACCCGCGCGTCACCGCGGCCACGCTCTCGGGCCCCGGCCAGCGGCTGAAGATCGTCGCAAGGATGGGCGTGGGTTACGACAGCATCGACGTACCGGCGTGCACGGCTCGCGGCGTCATCCTCACGAACACGCCCGATGGGGTGCGCCGGCCGGTTGCGACGAGCATTCTGCTGCTCATTCTGGCGCTGTCCCACAAGCTGCGCATCAAGGACACGATCACGCGCGCGGGGCGCTGGGCCGAGACGACGGCGCATATGGGCGACGGCCTGACCGGCAAGACGGTCGGTTCGCTTGGACTCGGCAACATCGGCAGCGAGCTCTTTCGCCTGCTGGCGCCCCTCGACATGGTCCACATGGCGTTCGACCCGTACGCCAGGGCGGAGGACGCCGCGAAGCTTCGCGCCCGGTTGACCGATAAGGACGCGGTATTGCGGGAATCCGATTTCGTCTGCGTCAACTGCCCGCTCACGCCGGAAACTCGGCATTTAGTCAGCGATCGAGAATTCTCCCTGATGAAGCCGACTGCGTATCTCATTAACACCGCCCGCGGACCGATCGTCGATGAGAAAGCGCTCTACGCGGCGCTGGCGGAACGACGCATCGCCGGCGCCGCTCTCGACGTCTTCGAGCAGGAGCCGATTGCACCCGACAATCCGATCCTCAAGCTGGACAACGTCATCGTCACGCCGCACTCCATCTGCTGGACGGACGAATTCTTCCGCAACAACGCCGAAAG
>Ga0070698_100002844_pt1 | contig 19041 bp, 11 predicted proteins | sample KBSK1502metaG_FD_65477 | JGI IMG/M metagenome (GOLD analysis project Ga0070698, IMG submission 65477) | Corn, switchgrass and miscanthus rhizosphere microbial communities from Kellogg Biological Station, Michigan, USA - KBS K1-50-2 metaG | ecosystem: Host-associated > Plants > Roots >...
ACCGCGCTCGGGAAAATCTTGCTCAGGAGACAAAGGTTAAACCTCTGCTACGCATAGAACACCGCGGACGTACATAAAAGAAGAACCAGGGTCAAGCGCCCGGAAACGAAGGTGGAATCTGCTAACCATGAAGACTTTTGAAAACACCAAGTTAGTGCTGATCCTAATCTATTCTTTAAGCCTGATCTCCACAGTAAGAGCACAGGGGGGCGCGCCCGACGTGATAGCTCCGGGCCAACTGAATTTGATGCCGGTCCCTGCGTCGGTCCGACCTCAAACCGGCCGTTTGCCCATCAACGGCAGTTTCAAAGTGGGAGTTAAGGACTATGCAGACGATCGGTTGCGCGCCGGCATCGCTCGGATGCTCGCGCGGCTTGCGGGACGAACCGTTTTGACTCTGGCGGGTGATCTCGCGGCCGATGAAAGCACTGCCACGCTCGTGGTGCAATGCGAACGAGCAGGTGACACCGTTCCCTCTCTCAGTGAAAACGAAAGTTATAGTTTGGATGTCACCGACAAGCAGGCTCGGCTGGTCGCGCCGACAGTCGTGGGCGCGTTGCGCGGCCTGGAGACGTTCCTGCAACTGCTCCAGGGCGATCGCGAAGGATACTATCTGCCGGGTATCAAGATTCAAGATCAACCGCGCTTCCCCTGGCGAGGTCTACTAATCGACGTCGGCCGTCACTACGAGCCGCTGGAAGTTCTCAAACGAAATCTCGATGCGATGGCGGCCGTAAAGTTGAACGTCTTTCACTGGCACCTGTCAGAGGACCAGGGCTTCCGCGTCGAGAGCAAGAAATTTCCGAAGCTCCACACGCTCGGGTCCGATGGTCTTTTCTACACCCAGGACCAGGTGCGCGAGATCATTGCCTACGCTCGTGATCGCGGCATTCGGGTGATGCCGGAGTTTGATATTCCCGGGCACAGCACGAGTTGGCTGGTCGGTTATCCGGAAATAGGAAGTGCTCCCGGCCCTTACAAGGTTGAGCGCCGCGCAGGAATTTTTGAGCCGGCGCTCGATCCGACCCGCGAGCAGACCTACAAGTTTCTCGATACCTTTCTGGGTGAGATGGCTGGACTTTTTCCTGATGCCTACATGCACATCGGCGGTGACGAGAACGAAGGCAAGCAGTGGGATCGCAATCCGCAAATCCAGGCCTTCATGAAAGCCAAAGGCATCAAAGACAACCACGCTTTGCAGGCTTACTTTAATCAACGCCTCTTAAGAATCCTCCAGAAGCACCACAAGAAAATGATCGGCTGGGAAGAGATACTACATCCGGATCTGCCCAAAGACGCTGTTATTCACTCGTGGCGCGGGCCGGCATCGCTCGCGGACGCCGCCAAGAAAGGCTATAACGGGATTTTGTCGGCGGGCTATTACATCGATCTGATTTTTCCCGCGTCGCAACACTATCTGGCGGATCCGATTCCACAGAACACCACTCTTACAGCCGAAGAAACGAAACATGTTCTCGGTGGCGAAGCGACCATGTGGGGCGAGTGGGTCAGTCCGGAGACAATTGACTCGCGCATCTGGCCGCGCACGGCGGCGATCGCCGAGCGGCTTTGGTCGCCGCGAAATGTGACTGACATTGACGACATGTACCGGCGCTTGTCGGTGATCAGTCGTCAACTGGAAGAGTTGGGACTGACTCACGAAAAGAATTACGGCATGTTGCTCCGCCGCCTGGCGGCGAGTGAGAACACAGGACCACTGCGCACACTGGCGTCAATTATTGAACCCGTAAAGGAATACCGCCGCTATCAAATGCGACCGCAGACCATGCTGAGTCCGCTAACAGGGCTGGTCGATGCTGCCCGGCCCGACAGTGAAGCGGCTCGTCAGTTCACTGCGAACGTCGACGCCTTCCTATCCGATGCTCCGCGCTTTGCGCTCTATCGGCCGAACCTCGAACACGCACTGGCTGAGTGGCAAACTGCAAGCCGCGCGCTTGGACCGATGATCGATCGCTCACCCGCGCTGCAAGAGGCACGACCGTTGGCAAATGCTTTATCGGATATCGCACAAACTGGATTGGAAGCGATGTCTTACTTATCGTCGGGGGATGCGCCTCCAACAGAGTGGCGTAACGCACAATTGGCCAGGCTCGACGAAGCAGCAAAACCAAAAGCGGCGCTCGAGTTCGTCGTTATCACAAGCGTGCGGAAGCTGGTGATCGCAGCCGCTGAGTTACCTCAACTTCGATCGACCACGCCGGCGGAATGGAAGAAACCGGTCACAATGCTGGCCACGACTGCGTCTAAGTAATCTGATGTTATTCTTTCTTTGCGTCTTTGCGTTCTTGCGGGAACCTGCTTTCCCTATGACTCGCCGCCAGTCGGCTTTCACAACAAGCAAAATCTCCCGCAAAGTCGCAAAGACGCAAAGACTCCCCTCTTCTATATTGACCCTGTTCTGCCTCGGGTTGTTGATTGCTTCGCTCGGCTCGGAACAAATCGCGGTAACGACCGGGAAAGCAGCAACGCCAATCCAGTTTGTCGATGTCACGGCTGCGGCAGGAATCAAATGGAGCATCAAGACGCTCGTCCCCGGACCAAAATATCTAATCGAGACGATGGGCGGCGGCGGCGGTTTCATCGACTATAACGGTGATGGCTTACTGGACATCTATCTCGTTTGCTACTCGCAAAATCCACAGCCTGACGGAAGCAGTGCGTTAAGAGACGTTCTGTACCGCAATAACGGCGACGGCACCTTCACGGACGTCACTGAGAGTGCAGGTATCTCAAATAGCATGCGAGGTATGGGTTTGACTGTAGGAGACTATAACAACGATGGTTGGCCCGACATTTACATAACCGGCTACGGCGCAAGCAAACTGTATCGCAATAACGGAAATGGAACATTCACCGATGTGACCACGCGTGCGGGGGTCAACAATAACCTCTGGGGAACCAGTGCCGCCTTCTTTGACTATGACAACGATGGTTACCTGGATTTGTATGTCTGCAACTACCTTACTTACGACGAAAAGAACCTTCCCTGCACCCTCTATGACGGGAAGCCCTACTGCTCGATCGCAAATTTCAAAGGTTCCTCAGCCAGGCTTTTTCATAACAACGGAGATGGAACATTTACCGATGTAAGTGTAAAGGCGAAAATCGACAACCCGAAGGGAAAAGGCTTAGGCGTCGTAGCGCTTGATTATGATAACGACGGACGGATGGATATTTTTCAAGCTAATGATGCCGCGGCAAACTTCCTCTATCACAACGATGGCAACGGAAGCTTTTCCGAAGTCGCCCTCGCAGCCGGTGTCGCTTTTGATCCGGACGGCAATGCGCGCGGTGGCATGGGTGTGGACGCGGAGGATCTCGACGGCGATGGCTATTTAGAGATTTTTGTGGCGAACTTTTCCGACCAAACAAACGCGCTGTTCCACAATGACAAAGACGGACTGTTTACTGAAATCACTAACAGCGTCGGTCTGGGCGCGATTAGTATTCCGATGAGCGGGTTCGGCTCTCGCTTCTTTGATTACAATAACGATGGCCTGGTTGATCTCTTCGTTCTTAATGGCCATCCTTTTGAGCCCATCAACAAGATTTTCCCACACGTTACTTACACCGAGCCGCCCTTCTTGTTTGAGAATACCGGCAAAGGATTCCGCGACGTCGCGGCCGAGCACGGCGCTCCACTAAGACACTTCTATTCGGGGCGTGGTCTGGCCGTTGGGGATTTTGATAACGACGGTGATTCGGATCTTTTGCTGATAAACTCAGGAGAGCCACCGGCGCTGTTGCGAAACGACGGCGGCAATAGGAACCATTGGCTGGGTATAGCCCTGACAGGAACGACCAGTAATCGCGATGGCATCGGGGCGAAAGTGACCGTCACGGCCGGCGGAAGGCGGAGAACTAAACAACGCCTGGGCGGCACGAGCTACTGTTCAGCATCCGACCCGCGCCTGCTCTTCGGATTGGGAGCTAGCGCTCTGATAGATGAAGTAGAGGTCAGATGGCCCAGCGGGCAAATCAGTACTCTAAAGAATGTCAGAGCCAATCAGTACCTGGCGATTAAGGAAGAGCCGATGAAGTCCAAACGTCGCTAAGTTCTTTAGTCCGTCATTTCATTTTGAGGCGGTCGCGTTAACCACACCCTGACCTTCAACAACTCTTATGTAACGATTGATTGGCAAGTTCGTTAACATGTCTACTCTTCCACTAGGCCAACGAATCTGAACGGAGTCAATCTTTGTCGCCGCGCCCAGACCCAGTATTTCTCTGGGATCGTGTGAAGCAAGATAGCTGCCGCCCGCCGTCTTCAGCCGGGTTCGTTTTACGCCTCCAGCCTGCCACGTGATAAGAGCGCCCACAGCCGCGGGGTTGCTCTTGGTACCAACCAGTTGCAGACCGAGCCAGTTGTTCTTGTTGCCGCCTTCATTACGAAGCAGCAGAGGGGCCTCGCCGTTGTTTGAGATCAGCACATCGAGATCGCCGTCGTTATCAAAATCACCAGTGGCCATGCCGCGTCCGGAAAACTCTTTGTTGAAAACGGCGCCCGATTGCGCGCTGACATTTTTGAAAGCGCCACCGGTATTCTCGAACATCAACAAGGGCTCTTTGTACTTCACGCGCGTGGTGCGCATCTCGATAAAATCGTCCGGATGGCCGTTGACAAGGAACAGGTCGGGATCACCATCGTTGTCATAATCGAAGAACCTCAGTCCCCAACCGCTTAACATCTGCGTGGCGGTTCCAATTTCTCCGGGCTCGTCCGTAAAAGTCAAATCCTTCTGGTTGTGATAGAGACTGAAAAACTCGCGATCGATGTTGGCCACAAAAAGATCCTGCCAGCCATCGCCATCATAGTCCGCCGCGTCGACTCCCATTCCCGAGCGCGGTTTGCCCATATCACTGAAGGCCACGCCAGCCGCCAAACCGACTTCTTCAAATTTTCCACCGCCCTTATTGATGAACAGAAAGTTCGGCATGGTGTCGTTAGCCACAAACAGGTCCATGAGCCCGTCGTTGTTAACATCTGTGGCGACTGCGCCGAATGATTTGCCCGGCGAATCAGCAATACCTGATTCCTTGCTGACATCGGTGAACTTGCCGTTGCCATCGTTGTGGAAGAGGTGACTCGGCCGCGGCTTGAAAAGCCGCGGGACGCAATAGTACCGCCGGCTCAGCCCCTCATCAGTGCAAAGAATGTTCAGAGACTTCTCGTAAACTACAAAGCTGGAGACAAACAGGTCCAGCTTGCCATCGTTGTCATAGTCGAACCAGACGGCGCACGTGGACCAGCCGGGCGCAGCGACGCCGGCTTTATCAGTCACATCAGTGAACGTACCGTTACCGTTATTGTGATAAAGAATATTGCGGCCATAACTCGTGACATAAAGGTCAACCCAACCATCGCCATCGTAATCGGCTGCCGCGACGCCCATGCCGAACGTGCCCCCGGCCACTCCGGCTTTGTCGGTCACGTCTGTGAAAGTGCCATCGTGGTTGTTGTGATAAAGCGCATTCTTCAGCGGAGTGCTGGGATTGTAGAAATCTGACGGTCCGCTATTGACGAGATAGATATCCATCCAACCATCGTTGTCGTAGTCGAAGAAAGCACAACCGGCGCCTACCGTCTCGGGCAAATAGCGATCCGTCGAATGAGCATTGTTGTGAACCCAGGTGATGCCGCTCTTTTGGGCGGGTACTTCCACGAAGGTGACGTTCGGTTTTGCCGACTGTGCGAAACCAATTGGGCACAAATTCAGAATCAGCAATAGAAGCGCGAGTACAAGTTTAGTATGACGGTAATAGTCCATACGCATTCCCACAATGAAACTTGTAATGCTGGGATCGCGGACGTCTCGTCCGCACAGCCAGCGTAGCTCGCTCAGTCCTTTTGCCAAGCCTTATGTGAACGCTTCTTTCGCGCTATGCGCTCAATGCGGACGAGACGTCCGCGCTCCCAACGTAAGACGGTTAACGCGGATTCGGTGTTGCCGGCATAATCGCAAAAGTGTCGCCTTCCCTTTTTTGCGACTGGTCCAGCGCTTTAAGCCTTTCCACGATTTGCATTTCGGCCTGCGCTCGTTTCGGATCCTTGAGTCGCGCGTACAAAACGGCCAACTGATAGTGCGCCTTCGAATCGTCAGGATTCAGTTTAGCGCCCAACTCGAGTTCCTTTTGCGCACGCGGATAATCTTTGAGCTTTAGATAACTGGCGCCGAGAGCGACGTGCGCGTTCGCAAAAGAGGGAGACAAGTCAATCGCTTTTTCCAACAGCGCTATGGCCCGCTGGTCCTCGTTCTCTTCCTGGAAAATCAGACCCAAATAGTAGAAAGGTTCCGGCGCCCTGGAATCGGCCTTGATGGTTTTTTCAAGATAACCTTTAGCCTCGCTGAACTTTTTCTGCTTATACAGGACATAACCAAGATACATCTGGGCTTGAGCGTTGTCCGGCTGAAGATCGAGAACCCGCCGAAAAACCTGCTCGCCGGCAAAGAGATCGGGCTTTTTTAACCAAGCCGCCCCGAGCGCGATTAAGAACGCCGGCTCATCCGGCTTAAGTTTCACCGCTTTCTCCAAATCCGACCTGGCGTCGTCAAAAGCTCCGAGGCCCAGAGCCGCTACGCCGACTCTATAAAGAAGATCGGGAGCATTGCCCGCCAGTTCCCGCGCTTGAGAAAGATATGTCAGGGCGGTTTTTGCGTCTCCTCGGCTTTGAGAAACCTTTACCAGGCCCAGAAAGGCGTCGGCGTTATTCTTCTGCGCGGCGAGTGCGAGCAGGTAATTCTCTTCAGCCTTTTCGGCATTGCCTTTTCCAAGATATGCATCACCAAGCAAAGTTAGAAAAATCACGGGTTCCGGCATCGACAACTTTACTTTTTCAATGAGGCTGATCGAGTCATCTATCTGTCCCCGGGAAAGCAGCAGACGCGCAAGCTTGTAATTGGCTTCAATATTGTTCGGATCGAGATTAACGACTGCTCTCAATTCCGAAATTGTTTTCTCGGGAGCGTTCTTGAGCAGGTAAAGAAACGCGAGGTTCATGTGGACAGCCACAAACCCAGGGTCAATTTTCGCCGCAAGGGTCAAGAGGGTTTCCGCTTCATTAAGTCTTCCCTGTTGAGCGCGAATGGTACCCAGCAGATTGAGGGCCCCGGCGTCATTCGGCGCCACCTTCAAGATACTAATTAGCTGCTGCTCCGCCTCAGCAATTCGATGATCGCGAATTAGCGTTGCGGCATTCTCGAGCCGCTCCTGATTCTTATTGGTCTGAGCGGGAACAAGGGATGCGGCTAGCGCCAGTGTCAGAAGCCCGACTGTCAGCGAGGGTCTGCTGCGTAAGGTGCCCTCCCTGACAGTCGGGCTTCCGACACCTCTGCAAATTCCTCGGCGTCCTTTGCGGTTAAAAACCAAGATTCTATCGCTCCCGGTTCTGTAACGGTCGTGCTCCGTTCTTGAAGTCCTTCTGCTCAACGATGCCCTGGCCCTCTTTGATGGTAATAATTCTGTTGACTCCGGCATCAGCAATCTTGTCGATAATGCCGCTGGGCCACCGAACCTCAATTAGATTTACCTTCGTCCTCTTCTCAAGTCCGAAATGGACTCGCAGATCGCTCTGCGAAAGATAACTGCCTCCACTGTAAACTTCGGCGATCTGGCTTAGATCACCCGAAACTACTTTGACTCGCGCGCCGATGCCGTCACGATTGCTTTTCACACCAATCGTCTTAATCAAAATAGAATTGTTTGCATTGCCGCCATCATTTCGCAGCACTTGCGGCGGGCCGTCCAGATTATTAATCACTACGTCAACGTCGCCGTCGTTATCGATGTCGCCAAAGGCAGCTCCTCGGCCCGTGCGCTTCTCAAGGAACGGCGCCCCGAGCTGTTCTCCGACTTCGGCAAAGGTGCCATCGCGGTTGTTGTGATGGACAAAATTGCGCTGCCGGTAGGTGGGTAGTTGCGGGTAAACGTGTCCGTTGACGACCAGCAGATCAACCCAGCCGTCGTTGTCATAATCAAAAAACCAGGTACCCCAGCCAACGTAGGGCAGGCTGACAGCCGCCACTTTAGCGGCGTAAGAAACATCCGTAAAAGAACCCTTGCCGTCGTTGTGATAGAGAGTATTGTAATCGTCGTCGAAATTTGTAATGAACAGGTCGAGCCGACCGTCGTGATCATAGTCGCCGAGCGTTACGCCCATGCTTCCCTGTTCGCTGCCGTTTTCATTGACGGCCGTACCTGAAGCGAATCCAATCTCTTTGAAGGTGCCGTCCCCGTTGTTGTGATAGAGAAAGTTCGGGGTCGAGTCATTTGCGACAAAGATATCCACCAAACCATCGTCGTCAAAATCGCTGCAGATCACGCCCAGCCCATAGTAACCGTCGGGATCAGAAACGCCGGCCTTCTTTGAAACATCGGTGAACGTGCCATCGCCGTTGTTATGATAGAGCGTATCGCCCGCGCCTTTCAGCCCTCTGGGTCCGCACTGCACCGGTATCCCTTTGAACTGGCAAGTGCGTCCTTTGCCGAACTCCGGCAAATTGTTAACATCGAAATCTACGTAGTTGGACACAAAGAGATCCAACTTGCCATCGTTGTCATAATCGACAAAAGCGGCGCCGGTTGACCAGCGCGGATCGCCGACACCTGCCTTTTGAGTAACGTCGGTGAAGGTCCCGTTGCCGTTGTTTCTTAGCAGATGGTTTGGCCCCAGACAGGTGACATAGATATCGTCCCAACCATCATTATTGTAATCGCCAATCGCTACTCCCATGCCCCATCCGATGTCACCGACGCCGGCCTTGTCCGTTACATCGGTAAACGTTCCGTCGCCGTTATTGTGATAAAGAGCGCTCCTGGTCTTCTGCTTCGATTTCACCATGTCCACCGTCAACGAATTCACGAAGTAGATGTCCAGGTAACCATCGTTGTCGTAATCAAAGAGCGCCACCCCACCACTCATGGACTCGACGATGTATTTTTTCTCCGGCGAGGAAGTGTGCTTGAACTTAATGCCGGCCCTTTCTGTGATATCGGTAAAGTGCACGTCAATTCCCTGACCATTGATCAGCCGGACCGGTGATGACAAGAGAAGTATCATGAACGATCCGATGACGGACGAAGCGAGTCTTAAAGGCAAAAGTCAGCAACCTCTCTCCGGAGACTAGGGTTTCGTTTGTCGCTCTTTCTCTTTCAGTTGGCGTGCGATTTCCAGATGACTCTCGCCGTCTGCTTTTCGCCCGGCCGCGAGATAAGCCCTGCCGAGTTGGTATTGAACATATGATTTGTCGGGCGCCAGATTTGCCGCCCCTTCCAGATTGGCGACTGCGTCTCGAACCTCGCCCTGTTGCAAAAGGGCTTTCCCCAGCTCGTAGTAGGCATCTGCAAAGTCCGGCTTGAGCTGAATAACCTCACGCATCAACTTGATACCGGCAGCGGTCTTTTGCTGCGCGAGCAGCACAAAACCCAGATGGTACTTGGCCTGCACGTCGCTTGGATTCAACGCCAATTCATATTCAAATTCCTTCGCCGCCTCGTCGAATTTTCCGGTCTTCACATAGATCAAGCCGGAATAATAGTGAACCATCGGAGTCTTACTATCGAGCGACAACGCCAGCTGCAATTCTTTCAGCGCTTTCTCAGTCTCACCTTGTTCGTTGTAAGCCTGGCCCAACAGAATATGAAGTTGCGGAGTGTTACCACCGATCGCGACCATCTGCTGGATCACCTGCTCGGCTCTCTCTGTCTTGCCCTCCTTTATAAGAGACAGTGCCAGCGTGTAGTAGACACCGACATTCGAAGGCTTGGCCACTATTACATCTGACAGCAACTGGGAAGTCCTGGCGTAATTCTCCAACATGAAATAGCTGAGTCCCAATAACTGCCTGGCTTGAACATTTTCGGGATGGGCAGTCAATTCTTTTTCCAGCGGGGCGATCGCTTCTTTATACAGCTCAGCCTTGAAAGCAGCCAGGCCCCAGTTGAAATTGAGGCCTTCCAGTTGCGAATCCCATTTCGCTGCCAAAGCAAACTGCTCCGCGGCAGCTTTGAAATCTCCGCGGTCGGCGCGTAGCAGCCCGATTTCATTGTGCGTCGCCGCGATCACCTTTGAATAATAGACCTCGCCGTCTTTCAGCTCTTTCGCAATCCTGGCGTCAGGTGAGTTCGATTCCGCGATTACACCTTCAGAAGAGATCATCTCCGGGAATTTGCCGCTTTGTTCATGCAGGCTCGCCGCGTTGAGATACTCGTTCTGCTCCTTGTCGCGCTTGAGGGATTTAGACTTGAGCTCTGCGGAAACTTGTAACTCTTTTTGAGCTGCTTCGTTCTGGCCCGCTTTCAAAAGCGATTGACCCAGACGGTAATGCGCCGTGGCCACCTGGTAATCATTGTGACTCAGCGACGGACTAAGGGCGATCGATTTCCTGAGCGCCTCGATGGCTTCCGCATACCGTTCCGTAGCCTGATATGCCTGAGCCAAATGAAAGTAAGGATCAGGGTTAGCCGGCTGAATCACAACGGCTTTCTTCAGCAGGCTAATCGCGGCGTCCCACTTTCTATCCATCAGGTAAACAATACCGAGATAATAGTTAGCGAAGAATTCATCCGGATGTGAATCCAGCTCGATTTTGAATTCCTGTTCTGCATCCGGCAGCCGGGATGCTCCGTCCTTAAGTAGATAGGTCAGCCCAAGGTAGTAGTGAGCTCTGGGAAAATGAGGGTCCAGGGCGACGGCTCTTTTAAACTCGGATATCGCTTCGCCCAAAAAACCTGTTTCTCGGTAGGCGCGGCCAAAGACGATGCGCAACTGCGGCCGGTCGCCGAGTTGTCTGAGCATGCGGTCGTAGATTTGCTGTGCGGGAGGTAACTGATGCTGCTTGAGATACGCAAGACCCAGGGTATAGGCAATGTCGTAGTCATCCGGCGTGGTTTTTAGTGCCGTTTGCAGCTCGACTGTGGATTTGGCGAAGTCACCGAGCATGAAATAACTCTTGCCCAGCATATGGTGCGCGCCGGCGCTTTGAGGGTTGGCGCTTAACGCTTTGGCCAACGGCTCAAGAGCTTTTTCATATTGCTCGGCGTCGAAGTAAGCAATCGCGAGGTCTATCAAGACCTCTTGCGAATCAGGCCGGTAGAGGTTAGCGGACTCCAGAGCCGCGATGGCCTGCTGATACTTCTTCTCGGCTGAATAGACCTTTCCCAGCTTGCCGTATCCTTCAGCCAGCACAGCTGTATATTCCTTTTCGGCTGCAGCGAGATTGCCCGCGCGCCTTAGCGCTTCCGCGGCTTCAGAATGTTGCCGAATGAAATCCTGGGGAGATTGGAAAACGAAGACCAGCAGAAGAACAGGAACCAGGATCGAAGATAAGTACCCCAAGTGAAACTTCTCTGACTCCTACAAAAAATAAGACGGAGGGCTGAGTAGAACTTAGGCCCTCCGTCTTTGTTTCAGCCGTGACGTACTATATCAGAAGTTGAACTTAACACCGAACTGGATGTTGCGCGGTCCTCGGTCAGTGTTGAGCGTGCCAAAATTTGAGCCCGCATTTAAGTTGGAAACGAATCCGTTGAAGTTCGTGCGGTTGAAAAGGTTGAACATCTCCGCGCGGAACTGAATACCATACCGTTCGCGCACCTTCCAATTTTTGGCGACTGAAAAATCAACGTTGAAGAGCCCCGGTTGCCGGATGAACCCACGCCGAAGATTACCGAACTGCCCGAGAGCAGGTAACTTGAACGCGGCCGGATTGAGATATTTCGTCTTGTCGGCGCCGTGTAGATAGATGGGCACACCGGGAACCAGGTCGGGACGGAAGCCGCCCGGGGCGCTGCTAGCGAGACCAAAATCAAGTCCACTTTGGCCTGTCGTAACGTCGAGAGGTATGCCACTGAGCACACTGACAATCCCATTGAGTTGCCAGTTTCCCAGGAGCGCACTCGCCAACGAGCCCTTGTTCTTGAAAGTGGGCAAGGCGTAGACCGCGTTAGTAACTAATATGTGCCTGCGATCGAGATCGGAATCGCCCTTGTCCAAATTAAAGTTAAAGGGATCGGTAGTCGCGCTGGTGAAAGACGTTAACGGAACATTGGAGGTGGCGTGCGACCAGGTGTAGGCCACCTGCCAGGACAGCCGGTTGGTAAAGCGCCGGTTGATCCAAACCTGTAGCGACTTGTAATCCGAGTCACCGTTCGACTCGCTCATGGTAATGGGCCCAAGATTTGGGAAGATGCGACTGGCATCCGCGACGGCTTGCGTGTGTGCTGCGACTACAGCGGCCCTTTTCGCCGCCGGCACCTCGTTGACATGCACCCCACGCCGCCAAATGTGGGAACCATGATTGCCGATGTATGAAACTTCGGCGACCGTATTTTTAAAAATTTCGCGGGAGACCGTTAGGTTCCACTGCCAGCTCTCGGGTGGTCTGAAGTTTTCATCCACGGCGGCAAAGCCCGTACTGTTGCTGACGCCAGCCAACGCATTCTTCAGACCGGGATTTATGGTATCAAGACTACGGAAGGTTGGATCGTCGGTCAGCTTTGAATTTCCGTCGCCTCCCCAGTTGGAGCTAACCGAAGCCGTCCAGGGCGGATTGCCGGAAAGGCGCAGGACATCTTCGATTACGTTTGAACGGCTCATGAAGCGGCCGAATCCAAAGCGCACCGCGGTCTTGCCGTCACCCTTGACGTCCCAGGCCAGACCTACCCGTGGCTGGAAGCCTTTGTTATACGGATGCCACAGTGAGCGGCCGAATCCAGCCTGGCCAGGCTTTACTAAACCGCTGAGAGGATTCGTGCCGTCATACAATCGAGGAATGTAGTTACTGATGCGATCGTTATTTGAGTAGGCCGGCGAGTACCTGGACCAGCGCATCCCCAAAGTAAGCGTAACTCGCGGACGCACTTTGTAAGTGTCATTTCCATAGACCTCAAAGTCATGCCAGCGACCCAGCGCCTTCTCGTTGTGGTCGAGCTCGGTATAGCATCCGAGCGGTATGTCTTTGAATAGCAGCTCGGCGATCGCATTGCCCGTGTGCGTGTCCGTCCAACAATACGACGCCACTGCGCTGGCATTGTTGGATAGTTCGTTCTTGATGTTATGGCTGACCAGGGCGCCGAATTTGAGATCGTGCGGGCCGGAAACCTTGGAAAAGTCGTCCTTCCAAATGAAGAGGTCTTCGTGATTTTGCCACGGCGCCTGGTGCCAAAGATTATTATATCCACCCGCGCCCCAGTTTGTTGCCAGGCCAAAGCCCGGCGCTTTCGGAAACACAGTGGGAAACTTCGAGGCGATCTCGTCATTGAGCGCCACACCACCTTTGTTCGTCGCAATCTTAATGTCATTTCCGGCGCGCGAGAACTGAAACTCGTTGACTGCAGTCGAACTCAAAGTCGTCGCCAGCTTAACGGCGAAACTGTGACTGGGCTGATCCCAATCCGAGCTCAGGGTTGGGAACGGTGTATCGCCCCAGAAGTTGCCCGCCGCATTCGCGTGCGTCCAGGTCTCGTTTGTATACTTGACCAGCAGATTCATCTTTTTCGAAATGTTGATGTCGCCGCGAATACTGTCCTGGCGGGTTTTGATTGGCTCCAGCAGTGACGAGACCCAATTGGTTGAACCGCTTGTATTGGGGAGCGGGAATATCTGTAGAGTTGCCAGACCGGCCGGGCTGAGGTTGGCAGTCGGGATCTTGTTACCCGGGAAAGGGTCACAGACCGTTATCGTAGCAGGAGGCGGCGCAGGGTTCGGCACTGAGTGACAAGAATTCGGGATGTGCGGCAAAGGACCTGTCAGTGCTCCGCTGAAATCTCCGACCCGCTCGGCGGCAGTTGGAACCTTGGCTGAAAGCACGATACCGCGCTGCTCGCGACGCCATTCTTCATTCCAGAAGAAGAAGGCCCGGTTCTTTTTGATTGGTCCGCTGAAGTTGAAACCATAATTGTTGTATTTCAACTTTGCTTTTGGCTGATTAGCTTTCGCTAGAAAATAATCAATAGAATTCAACCTGTCACTGCGATAAAACTCAAAACCCCCGCCGTGAAACTCGTTGCTGCCGCCTTTGGTAACCAAATTGATTACCGCTCCCTGCGCCTGACCGTATTGCGCGCTGAAGCTGTTACGCTCGACGCGGAACTCCTGAATCGTGTCGATGGAGGGAAAGACCAGCAGGGTCGCGTTTGAACCCACGTCCATGTTGTTGACTCCATCAACCGTCCACATGTTGGCATTTGATTGGTTGCCATTGACCGACATGTCCACGTGAGAGTCGAGACCGGTACCTGCCGTGCCGAACGCACCACCGGCGCCCGCCTGCGTAACCGGCGAAACACCCGGGACCATCAGTGCCAGTTGGGCGTAGTTGCGTCCGTTCAGCGGCAACTCGGTCACTTGTTTTTCTGAGATAAGACTGCTCACCTCTCCGCTGCGCGTTTCGACCGGCGCGGTATCGGAGGAGATGGTTACCGTTTCGCTCACCTGACCTACTTGCAGATCCAGGTTGACGACTTTATTTTCTCCCACGTGCAGATCAACTGCCGAGGCAACCGTCTTCTTGAAGCCGCTGGGTGCAGTACTAATCGTGTAGCGTCCCACGGGCAAACTAGGAGCCAGATAGAATCCGTCGTCGTCGGATTTTACCGAGCGCGATGTTCCGGTGCCCTGACTCTCAATAGAAACCTCGGCCCGGGGAACAACAGCTCCCTTTTCGTCTCGAACGGTGCCGCTAATTGTTCCTACCGTGGTCGTCTGCGCATGGGCGCTAAAAAACAGCGCGCCGATCAACACCAACACCAATTGCAAGCCAAGCTTCTTAAGCATACCAACCTCCATAGCGTTTAGCGCTCGCAAGATCAATGTTTGACCTAACGTGCGAGTGAACTTTTCGGAAAGTCAAAGCACTGAGTTCAACCTATCAGTTATGTAGACCCAGATGTATCCAAGCTGTCGCTGATCTCTGAGTACTCCCCATCCATCGCTGCTTTTGAAAAGCAGTCTGCCTGGACCAAAGTTTCAGAACAATCAGCTTCCTTGTTATTTAAAGAGCTGCAAAGGCTCAACTCACTTGGGAACGAGTTACGAAATTTTGCTTAACAGGACTTTGTTGCACTACCGAGCAAAAGGATTTACTCCTAATGAGAAAAGTTGTCAAGAACTTTTTAGGAGTACCGAAAATCAAAGGCAGAATAGCCCTTATCCGTGCGATGGAAACAGCGGTCTCGCTCCAGATCTTTGTTGCTTAGGTGAACGAAGTCGGCCCCTTTAGGCGACTGGGGTAGACGCAAACTTACTAGCCAGTACCAGACTCAGGGCGCCCATCAAGGTAGGTTGATCTCCCAGGGTTGAGTCCATAATTGGCGTTGAAGGAAAACCTCGACAGATGCTCGAGTCTACCGACGCTTTGAGATCCTCCACGATCACCGGCCACGCGCGAGCAATTGGACCACCAACTATCACGGCTTCGGGAGCCAGGCCCTGGATCAAATTGGCAATGCCTATTCCCAGGTACTGCGCCGTCTCTCTTAAGGCAGTCCTCGCATTTCGTTCTCCCTTCAACGCCAGATCCATTAGGTTTGCAAAACTGACATCGTTTCTGCCGTTGGAACGTGACAGCTTTTGATAACGCGCGACAGCTGCCCGTTCAGAGGCAAATGCTTCCCAGCATTCTCTACTGCCTACGGCACATTGCACAGGAGCGCCCGTCCCAATTGTCATGTGACCGAACTCACCTGCGGTTCCGCCTTCGCCGCGATAGACTTGCCCATCGAAGACGATACCCGTACCCACTCCTTCTTCCACCAGGACCAGAATGAAATCGCGAACTTCGCGGATCTCAGGTCGACCGAACCACAGTTCCGCAAGAGCCGCTGCATTTGCATCGTTGTCAATGCTGACGGGAAGCGAAGTTGCACGCGTCAGCGTTTCCGCTATAGGTTCATTGCGCCAATTGAAATGGGGAACATATAGGTTGCCAGTTTCCGGATCAACCACTCCCGGCAGGCTGATGCCGATTCCTTCAATTGTACCGCTGCTTTTTCCAATCAGTCGTTCGGCGCTTTGAACAATCTTCCTTAGGGTTTCTTTCACATCTCTATCGGTGGGAAACTCTTCCTGCTCCAGTACTCTGCCGACCAGGTCGCCTCTGGCCATCACTGTCTTAACCGTTCCCAGATCGACGCCGATTGCCACCGCGTCCGCCGCCCGCAATGACAGCAAATTGGGCGGGCGTCCTCCGGTGGACTCGCCGCTCACCTCCTCTATCAAGCCATCTACACGAAGTTCGTCGACGATCAGCGAAATCGTTGAGCGTTGTAATGCAGTTTCGCGTGCGATATCAGCGCGAGAGATCGGCCCCAATTCGCGGACATAATTCAGCACAATCTGACGGTTTATGTCCCGTATGGTGTTTGAGCGCGCTGCATTAGCTTTCTTGAGATCTATTCGTCGCACCAGGCTCCTGTCTATGAACTCTACGAATGGTAGGTCGACCCTTATTTGCTGATTTAGAAATAACTTTTGTCGGCAAGTGCTATTAAGTAGTATAACTGCCCCGCTCAGTCAACCCTTTTCCGCCTAAATTCTTGTTGACGGAAGATGACGCCGATGGGTTCAGGGCCGGTAGAGGTGTGCAAACCTCGAATAGATTTGTTGCCAGCGCGAGAGAGGCCTATACTATTGCCCATTCAAGGAGCGATGACGGAGGCGTCGATGGAACCGCATGAAGTCAAAGCGAATATTAGACCCTGGGGCATGCTCATAGTTTCGATCGGCTGCTCAATTGCCTTTTCGGTGCCAATCGCAGGTCAGGGTGGTGGCGACCCGGCGAAGGTTCAGATGCAAGAGATGACGCGGCGTGAGTTGCAACTGAACAGCCTTGGTGAAGAAAAGCGAGCCAACGATCCCAAACGCTCACAGGCCATGATGGACCAGGTGAGCGAGGACTTTCAGCGAATTCTGACTCTTCACAACGAGATCGTTCGGGCCATTGCCGCGAACCGATCTCTCACTTACAAGTTCATTTCCGATGCCACTGGTGAGATTAGAAAGCGGGCCGCTCGGTTACAATCATCTCTGAAGTTACAGAAGCCTGAGACTGCAACCGACAATCGAGCGATGGGAGCGGATCTCAACGTGATGGAGACGAGAGCTGAACTGCTTTTGCTCTGCAAACAGATTGAGAACTTTGTAAGAAATCCGATTATCGATAAACCTGGGACGGTCGATGCTCAACAATTAGGAAAGGCTCGTAAGGACCTACAGAGTGTCGTGGAAATCAGCGACGCGATTAGGAAGCAGGTGGATAAGCTGAAACCTTAGTCAGACGTCTCTTCTTCGTTGGGCCAGCTGTACGATGCTTCAGCGGCTTTGACTTTGACACGAATGACAATACCCACCGTTCATGCCGCACCGTCAAGCAGCAGCGGCTCCCGCAAATTTGCTGGCGAGCACCAGACTCAAAGCGCCCATTAATGTCGGGTCTCCATTCAATGTAGAGCGAAGAATTCGCGCCGACGGCAACCCTCGACGAACACTACGCTCAATTTTTTCCGTGAGAGCTTTTTCGATCAGGGGCCAAGCTCGAGTTATCGCACCGCCCACTATCACAACTTCCGGGCTAAAGCCGACGATCAGATTCGAGATGCCGGTGCCGAGATAGCGAGCCGTCTCCGTGAGGGCCGCCTCTGCTTCCTGTTCTCCTTCCAGCGCCCGATCGATCAGGGTCGCAAAGTTTGGCGCACTGCTACCTCCAGTTAACTTGTGGTAACGCGCCGATGCCGCCCGTTCAGACGCGAAGGCCTCCCAGCAGTCGTCGTTTCCGCATGAGCAGAGGACCGGCGCATTAGTACCCACGATCATATGACCGAATTCGCCTGCCGCCCCGCGTACTCCGCGATAGACCTGGCCGTCAAAAATGATTCCAGTCCCTACTCCATCGGCAACCAAAACGAAGATGAAGTCCCGCGCGTCCCTGACTTCGGGTCGTCCGAACCACAACTCAGCGAGGGCGACCGCATTGGCATCATTGTCTATGGTAACCGGCAGCCCGGTCGCCCGAGAGATCATTTCGCCGATTGGCAAGTCACGCCACTTAAAATACGGAACGAAGATCACATTCCCAGTCGCCGGCGTAACCAATCCGGGAATACTGATACCAATTCCTTCGATAGAACTTTGCGCAGAAAGCTTGTGAACAATTTCTATGATACGGTTCAGCGTTTGCTCGGGAGCAGGAACGGTGGGGAAGGCTTCCTGTTGCACTACGACTCCAGCCAGATTACTACTTGCGATAGTCGTGTAGGTGGGAGTGATATTGACGCCTATCGCAATAGCGCCAACTGTGCGCAATCGCAATAAAGTCGGCCGCCGACCGCCGGTTGATTTACCTTCACCGATCTCCTCAACCAGACCCTCGCCCGTCAGCTCCTCCACAATTTCGGAGATAGTAGAGCGTTGCAGAGCTGTCTCGCGAGCGATTGTGGCTCTGGAGATTGGCTCCCTTTCACGAACGTAGTTCAGAACTATCTGCCGATTAATATCGCGAATGGTGTGTGGGTTGGCGCCCTGAACGTTTTTCAAATCGATTCGTCGCACGAGCTTGACCTCAGTTCTGGTTGTGGCTGGTACTCGGGTTTAAGAAACCCCTGCGCGTGGTTGCAGCTTTGAAGAAGCGAGCAGCGATTAATATTACAACGCCGGGGGGAAGTCAACGGGTTCTCGCGTCGATTAGGAGATGACGAAGCTGTTCGTCCCTCCTCGCCCAGCCCAATTGATGTTTGGGTTGGCTTCAATTGAACATAGGAACGATAATCGTCATATCAATCACGAACCTTTTGAAGGAGCAAATCATGTTCTGTCCCCAATGCGGCTCTACCCAAAGCGACGAGTTGAAATTCTGGGCAAATCATGTGGCGTGAACCTGGACGCGGTGCGCGAAGTGGCAGCTATGAGACCCGCCGGCGAGAAATTCGACTGGAGCAGAACCTGGGTCGCAGAGATGTTTCTGTCTGAGAGCGAGCGAAAGAGGCGCAAGGAGCAGATTGACCGCGAGCGCGGCATCACGCCGGAAA
>Ga0070698_100002845_pt1 | contig 19033 bp, 20 predicted proteins | sample KBSK1502metaG_FD_65477 | JGI IMG/M metagenome (GOLD analysis project Ga0070698, IMG submission 65477) | Corn, switchgrass and miscanthus rhizosphere microbial communities from Kellogg Biological Station, Michigan, USA - KBS K1-50-2 metaG | ecosystem: Host-associated > Plants > Roots >...
TTCGACCAGTTGGGATTGTCCGCGTACGCGACCATGTCGAAGTAGTGCATGACCGGGTCATGCTGGTCGGGGCTGACCGGCCTGATCGCCACCTCGCTCACCAGTCGAGTCTTTCACACTGATCTTGATGGAGATCTGGTCCGTCGGCCACGGCGCGCGGTCGCTGGAGGAGTTCCTGGCGACGCTTCAGGACGCGAACATCCAGGCACTGGCGGACGTTCGTTCGCAACCCGGCTCGAGGCGGCACCCGCAGTTCGGCGCGCAGCCACTCGCCGCCGCGCTCGGCGAGGTCGGCATCGCCTACGCGCATTTGCCGGCGCTCGGCGGGCGTCGCAAGCCGCGCGCGGATTCGCCTCATCGTGCGCTCCGGGTCGCGGCGTTCCGCGGATACGCCGACCACATGAGCACCGCGGAGTTCGCGCGGGGCTACGACCGACTCGTCTCGCTCGCACGCGGATCACGGACCGCGTTCATGTGCGCCGAAACACTCTGGTGGCGATGCCATCGCCGATTGATCGCCGACCGCCTCACGGTGGACGGTTGGAGGGTCACGCACCTTCTCGCACCAGGGAAGGGCGAGCCGCACGTGCTGTGGGATGCGGCACGGATCGACGACGGAAACCTCGTGTACGACGCCGGGACGTTACCGTTGCCGACATGAACCGGACGTGGGACGCTGATTGGGACGAGCGCAAAGCGGGGAAAGGCTGTCCCATGTGCGCCGAAGGCCGCCCCGACGAGACCTACGGCAATGCCCGCATCTTCGCCGGCCGTGTCTCCGATGCGTACCTTGTCCGCGGCGACATCGGCCAGCCCGGCTACACGATCGTCATCTGGCGCGGCGGCCACATCGCCGACATCACCGAGCTGAGCGACGCCGATGCGACCACATACCTGCGCGAGCTACTGAAGGTCGCGCGCGCGCTCGAGGCGCATTACCGTCCCGCGAAGCTCAACTTCGAGATGCTCGGAAACACGGTGCCGCACCTGCACACCCACGTCGTCCCTCGCTACGTGACCGACGACAGCCCCGGCCAGCCGGCCAAAGGGCTCATGCAGCCGGACCCGCACCGCAAGCCGGTGGCGGACGAGGTGTTCCATCGTGATGTCGCGAGGCTTCGGGTGGCGCTCAGCCGCTAACGATCACTCGGCGGTGATGCACCTCCCGCCAGCCGGGCGCGCAGCTTCGCGCCGGCGAGACCGCGATGCGAAATACGGTGCTTCTCCTCGGCGGGCAGCTCGGCCATCGTGCGGCCGTCTCCGGCGATGACGAAGACCGGGTCGTAGCCGAACCCCGCGTCCCCGCGCGGTGCTTCCGCGATCTCGCCGTGTACCTCGCCCTCGAAGAGCTCGAGGTGCCCGCCGGGTGACGCGAGCGCGGTGACGCAGACGAACCGAGCGGAGCGATCGCTCACACCGTCGAGGAGCGCGAGGAGCTTTGCGTTTCGCTCCTCGGCGCTGGCATCGTCGCCAAAGAACCGCCGGCTCCGCACGCCCGGCGCGCCGCGGAGCGCATAGACCTCGAGACCTGAGTCGTCGGCGATCGTCACAAGGCCGCTCGCATTGGCGTAGCCGCGCGCCTTCGACGACGCGTTCTCGGCGAATGTGGCCGCATCCTCGTCGGGCTCGGGCGGCACGGGGCTCAGATCGCTCGGAGCGACGAGCTGGATGTCGAGGCCAGCGAGGATCTCGCGGTACTCGCGAAGCTTGCCGGGGTTCGACGAGCCAAGAAGGATTCTCACACGTCCATGGTCGCGCTCGCCGCTTCGAGGCGCAGGCCGCGACCGAGCCGCCACGGCGCCCACCAGTTCGCGCGGCCGAGCAGACGCATCGTCGCGGGAACGACGAGTGCGCGGACGAGCGTCGCGTCGAGCAGGACGGCGATGGTGAGCCCGATGCCGACCGACTTGATGATCACCACGTCTGCGAGCGCGAACGCGGCGAAGACGCCCACCATGATCGCGGCCGCCCCGGTGATGAGCCTGCCGCTCCGCTCGAGACCCATCGCGACCGCGGCCACGTTGTCGCCCGTGCGCCGGTACTCCTCCTGGATGCGTGAGAGGAGGAGCACCTCGTAGTCCATCGAGAGCCCGAACATGATGCAGAACATGATCACCGGGAGACTCGGCTCGATCGACTGCGGCGTGAAGTTCAGGACGTTCGCGAGATGACCCTGCTGGATGATCCATACGAGCGCGCCGAATGACGCACTGACCGACAGCGCGTTCATGGCGACCGCCTTGAGCGGCAACACGACGGAGCCCAACAGGAAGAAGAGCGCGATCATCGTCGTGAGCGTGACGAACGCGACCGCGATCGGCGTGCGCTCGACCAGGTAGTCCACGGCATCGACGTCGAACGCGGTCTGGCCGGTGACGAGCACGGCGCCGCCCTCCACCGACTGCGATCTGGCCGCGCGCACGATCGCGCGGGCCTCGTCGCTCTGCGCGGTGCTGGCCGTCCGCACGGAGAGCAGGGCAATGTGCGGGCCGGTGGGGCTGAGCGGCATGTCCACGCGCAGCACGTTCGGGAGGGTCGCCAGACGACCGCGCAGATCGTCACGAGCGGCACGGTGGTTGAGCGGATCGTCCGGGAAGCGCGCGACGACGGTGACGGTCGACTGGTCCTGACCGGGGAATTCGTTCACGAGAACGTCGTAGCCGCGCCGTGACTCGATCGTCGGCGGGAGGATCGTCGCGTCCGCCGAAGCGAGACGCAGCTCCGTGAATGGCGATGCCGCGATCGCGATGAGCGCGATCGTCGGCACGAGCACGAGTACAGGGCGCCGCATGACCGTTGTCGCGATCGAGTGCCAGACGCCGGAGCCGCTCCGGCCTCGAGGGAGCGGGAGCCGCCAGGCCCCGACGCGCGGGCCGAAGATAGAAAGGAGAGCGGGCAGGAACGTCAGCGCGTACAGAACGGCCGCCGCGACCACGAGGGATCCGCTCACGCCGAGCGAGACCAGGAACGTGCCCGGATAGAAGAGCATCCCCGCGAGACCGATCGCCACGGTGATGCCTGAGAACAGGATCGCGCGGCCCGCCGTGGCGAGCGCCATCCCAACCGCATCTTCCACGCCCCTACCGCGCGCGAGCTCCTCACGGAACCGGCTGACGATGAAGAGCGAGTAATCGATCGCGACGCCCAGACCGATGAGCGTCACGATGTTGAGTGCGTACTGGGAGACGTCGGTCGCACGCGCGAGCGCGAACGTCGCGCCGAGGCCGGCCACGATGACGATGACTCCCACTCCGAGCGTGAGGAGTGCGGCGGCGGCGCTGCCGAACACGAGAAGCAGCAGCAGAAAGGCGAGCGGCAGCGAGACGATCTCCGCGCGCTGAAGATCTCGATCGAGCGCGGCATTGATGTCGCCGTTCAGCGGGATGTTCCCCGTGGCGAGCACGTCGAACGCATCCGTGCGCACGAGCGCGCGGAGCTGCGGGAAGAACGCTTCGGCGTCGGTCCGCGTGCCGTTCACCGTCACGTTGGCGAGCGCACGACTCCCGTCCTTCGACCGCAGCCCCGGGGCGGACGCGGGCGTCACGCTGTCAGGCGTGAGGACCGAAACCACGCGTGCGTCCGCGCGCAGCGGAGCGAGCGCGCTCTTCATCGCGTCGATGAAACGAGGGTCGGCGGCGGCGAGGCCCTCTTTGCTCCTGAAGATCAGGACAAACGACGAGGTCGGCGCCGCCGGAGCGCCTGCTGCGGGCGGGAACTCGTCGCGGATGAGCTGGCTCGCCCTGCCGGCCTCGGTGTCACGGAATTCGACGTTGCGCAGCTGGCCGCCGGCGACCAGAGACGCCGCCCAGACGCCGAGCGTGAGCAGGGAGACGACGAGAACGACCCAGCGGCGCCGGTAGACAAAGCGGCCCCACCAGCCGAGCGGTCCCATCTGCCTATATACGCGCGCGGAGCGCACGGCGTTCCGCCCGCGCCGGGTACTCGATCTGGTGAAGTTCGCATCTCATCGCCGAGCGTGGAGATGCGGACAGCGTCGAAGGCGAAATTCTTGCCACTGCGCCAGGCTGTTGACTGGGCTCCTCGTTCTTTAGCGGAGCGCGGCGCGCTGCGCGGCGATAAGCTCGCCGATCCCGTCCAGCGCGAGGGCCAGAACGCGGTCGAAGTCGCCGCGCGAGAAGGGCCGGCCCTCGGCCGTGCCCTGGACCTCGATGAGCTCGCCCTCGCTCGTCGCGACGACGTTCACGTCGGCGTCGGCGATCGAGTCCTCGGCGTACGCGAGATCGAGGAGCAGGTCGCCTTTCACGTAGCCCGCGGACACGGCGGCCACGCTCCGCACGATCGGCGACGGCTTGATCTTGCGCACCGCGTGAGCGAGCGCGACGAACCCGCCGGTGATCGCCGCCGTGCGCGTGCCGCCGTCCGCCTGGATGACCTCGCAGTCGACCACAACGCTCCGCGGACCGAGCGCCTTCAGGTCGATCGCCGCGCGGAGCGCCCTGCCGACGAGGCGCTGGATCTCGAAGGTGCGTCCGCCTGGCCGGCCCGCGATGCTCTCGCGCTGACTCCTCTCGGGCGTGCTGCGCGGGAGCATCGCGTACTCGGCGGTGATCCATCCCGTGCCCTTGCCCTCGAGGAACTTCGGCACGCTTTCCTGCAGCGTCGCGAGACACAGCACCTTCGTGTCGCCGAAGGAGATCTCGGCCGACCCTTCAGCGAACTTCGAGACGCCGACGTTGATCGTGATCGGCCGCAGCGCCGTGGCCGTGCGGCCGTCCGGCCGCGCGACGGTCACGCGGTCTCGTCCCAGATACGGCGCATTTCCGTGGCAGCGTACGACTCGAGGGCGCGGCCCTCGGCCGCGGCGCGGGCTTCGACGCGGCCGACGTGTGCGGCGAAGCGCTCGTTCGCTTCGCGAAGAGCGGTCTCCGCGTCGAACCCCGCCTCGCGCGCCGCCGCGACGACGTCGAAGAGGAGGTCGCCGAGGAAGTCCTGATCGTCGATGTCGAGCGGGAGGTCGAGCCGCGGCGGCTCGAGCTTCACGCGCGCTGCTCGTTCGAGCATGCGCTCGGCGGCGAACAGCGCCGGGAGCTCGCGCGGTACGCCATCGAGCAGGCCGTGAGCGTTGCCATCCTGCTCGTCGCGCTTGATCCGCTCCCACTGCGCGAGGAGCTCACCGCCGGACGAGACGTGCGTCCCAGCGAAGACGTGCGGGTGCCGTCGGATGAGCTTTTCGTTGAGCCGGCGCGCGACCTCGTTCGCGTCGAACGTTCCCTCCTCGCGCGCAAGCTCGGCGTGCAGCGCGATCTGCAGGAGCAGATCGCCGAGCTCGTCGCGGAGACGCGCGGGTTCGCCGGAATCGAGGGCGGCGAGCGCCTCGTACGCCTCCTCGAGAAGGTGCGGGCGCAGCGACGCGTGGGTCTGCTCGCGGTCCCAGGGGCATCCGTCCGGCGCGCGAAGCCGCTCGACGATGCGGATCACCGTATCGACCGAGCCGAGATCCGCGAGCGGGTCCAGCGGCGCTAGCACGAGGAAGCGCGAGGCGGAGGCACCCTCGCGTTCGGCTTCGCCCACGGTGCTCGTGCGGTCGGGCTCGATGAACCTCACCGGATGGGCGGCCGGATAACGGCCGCGGAGCAGTGCCCAATCGATAGGTGCGTCGAGGGCGATGGCGACGGCACGGAGCGTCGAGAACGCGTGCCGATCGAGACGGCTCGCCGGGACGAGATCGATGCCGGCGGGCCACCGCTCGAGAACGGCGGCGAGTGCCGCCGTGCTACTCGAACTCGAGGCCGGGGATGCGGCGGACGATATCGTGAGCCTTCTTCTGCTGGTTCAGCCAGTACTGGTAGGCGCTGTCGTTGATCGTCTTCTTCTGAGTGTCGTCGAGATCGCGCGAGTCGGACTTCTCGATGACCTTGTACCAGGTGGTCGTCGTGAGCGTGTTGTGCTGCTGGCTCAGCTTTCCGGCGTCGATAGTGAAGAGCTCCTTCTCAGCCGAGAGGTCGGTGATCATCCCGTGCGCGATCCAGCCGATGTCCCCGCCGTTGTCCTTCGTGGCGGAGTCCTCCGAATACTGCTTCGCGACCTGGGCGAAGTCGGTGCCCGCTTCGAGCGCCTTACCGATCTCACTCACCTTCTTGATCTGATCGGTGAACGACTGGAAGTCGCCACCGACCGGGCGGGGCGTCGCGACCTGGATCTGCGCGACGTGGACCTGCGCGGTCGGAGACACGACGCTCGCCTGCTGACGCTTTGTGAACATCTCGCGGAGCACGTCGTGCCGGGCATGCCATTTGATGTCAGCCTCGGTGAAGCCACCCGCAAGCCACCGCTTGACCACGTCGTTCGAGGCGGGGCCGCGACGCTCCTCGACCTGGATGACGTGATAGCCGAAGTCAGATTTCACCGGGTCGGAGATCTGCCCGATCGCGAGCGCTCTCGCCGCGTTCTCGAAGGGCGGCACGAACTGGCCCTTCCCCACCCATCCGAGCTCACCACCCGACGCGGCGCTCCCCGGGTCCTGTGACTTGTCCTTCGCGAGCTGGTTCCAGAGGTCCTGGTTGTTCGGGTCCTGACGGAGCTGATCGCGGATCGCGGTCGCCTTCGCGAGGGCGTTGGCGTCCTCGACCGCCTGGTCGGCGGCGGCCTTGTCGAACGTGATGAGGATGTGACGGCTACGGAACTGGCTGAAATCCTCCTCGTAGCGCGCGCCGACCTGGTCCGGAGTCACCGTGATGCCGTCGGCTTTCGCTTGGTTGTCGAGGATCAGGTACTCCTCGAGGGTATCGAGCGCGGTGCGATCGAACGAAGCCTTCTGCTGGGCGATCTGCGGGTCGTTCTCGTAACCCGCTGGGACGCCGTAATCGACGTAGAAGCGGGAGAGCTCGTAGGACTTCTCCCTCGACCAGTCGCGGGTCGCGACCGTCCGGCCGTCGAACGTCAGCACAGCCTTGAGGTTGTCCGTGTAGTACTTGGAGCTGGCGCCCCAGGCCACCAGACCGAGGACGAAGAAGAGGACCGCCGAGAAGGCGATCACGATGATCGCCTGCTGGCGACGCTCCCGCTGCCAGCGCGCGCTACGCTGCCGGCGCGAGAGACGCGGAAGTGGGATGCGGCGGGCCATATCTGGAGACCTAAATAGTACGGGAGTTATCGGACGACGCTGCGGTACACCGCGAGCGTTTCGGACGCCGCGCGATCCCATGAGAAGGCGTGCGCCCGCGCGCGCGCGCGGGCGCGCAGGCTCGAACGCAGCGCGTCATCGTCGAGAAAGCGACCAAGCGCATTCGCGAGCGCGTCCTCATCGCCGCTCGGGACCAGGACGCCGGCGTCGCCGACCACCTCGGCGACGGCGCCGCCCGCATACCCGACCACGGGCGTCCCGGCGGCGAGCGCTTCGAGGGCGGTGAGACCGAATCCCTCGAGAAACGCCGCGTGGAGCAGGCACTCCGCTCCGGCGTAGAGCGCGGCGAGGGTCGGCTCGTCCACGAACCCGGTCAAGATCACGCGGGAGCGGGGCACCCGCTCGGTCTCGAGAGCCTCACGCAGGTGCGATGAGAGCTTCCCGAGCTCGCCCACGATCACGAGCCGAAGGTCGCGGTCGCGATCCGCCGCGGCGCCGAATGCGCGCAGGAGTCCGCGCATGTTCTTGCGCGGATCGAATTGCCCCACATAGAGGATGTACCGCGCGGGCACGCCGAATCGGTCGCGCGCGACGGCCCGACCCTCCTCGGCCGGCGGCGGCTCGAACTCGCCGTCGACCGCTTCGGCGACGACGATCACACGCTCCTCGGGCACGTCGAGCCGTTCGACGACGTCCCGCTTGGTCGCTTCGGACACCGCGATCACCGCGTCCGCCCGCCTCGCAAGGGCGTACTGCCATGCATGCCCGATGCGCGCGTAGGGGAGCCGGAGGTAATGCGCGGGCCAGATGAGCGGAGCCAGATCGTGGATCGTCACGACCGCCGGGAACCGGCGCCGCGCCGGCAGCGACAGCTGCGTCGAGTGGTAGAGGTCGATCCCCTTGCCGGCCAGCTCGAGCGAGAGCAGGACCGGGTCGAGCGCGAGCATCGAGAGCTCGGGCCGGCGCAGCCGCGATGTCGCGATGTCGTCGTGCGCCGGTAGGAGACCCGGGGCCGGCGGCGGGAAGTTCCGCAGGCGAAGCAGGGTCCACTGGACGTCTCCGGGCGCCTTTCGTGCGAACGCCGCGAGGAGGTTCCGGGTATAGCGCCCGATGCCTCGAACGCGCGCGACCGTCTGCAAATGGCGGGCATCGATGGCCACACGCACCATTCCTAGACTATCGGCGCACGTGATCTCGGTGATCGTCCCCACCTACAACGAAGCCGGCTCGCTCCCGCCCCTGGTCGAACGCCTCGCGAGCGCGATGGCCGGCCACGTCTGGGAGCTCGTGGTCGTTGACGACGGCTCGCCGGACGGAACCGCCGAGGTCGCCAACCGCCTCTCGGCGACGCACCCGGTCTGGGTCGTGCGGCGCGCCGGTAAAGCGGGGCTCGCTTCGGCGGTGATCGCGGGCTTCAAGGAGTCGCGCGGCGACATCCTCGTGGTCATGGACGCCGATCTCTCCCACCCGCCGGAGACCGTCCCCGCTCTCGTGAAGGCGATCGACGACGGCGCGGACCTCGCGGTCGGCAGCCGCTACGTCAAGGGCGGCGCGACGATGGACTGGCCGCTCGGCCGCCGCGTGGTCTCGCGGGTTGCCTGCCTGATGGGCAACGTTCTCGTCCCGGTGCGGGATGCCACCAGCGGGTTCTTCGCGGTGCGCCGCACCGCGATCGACGGCGTGCACCTCAACGCCATCGGGTTCAAGATCGGGTTCGAGGTCATCGCGCGCGCGAAAACCAACAAGATCGTCGAGATCCCGTACACGTTCCGGGACCGCGAGCTCGGAGCCTCGAAGTTCGGCCGACGCGAGGTCCGCGAATATCTGAAGCAGCTCGGCATCGTCACACGCGACAAGCTCATGGGGCGGCTCCATTGAAGGCGGGCGACCTCGTGCTACGCGAGGCGAAGCTCTCCGATGCCGAGTTCGTCGCCGACATGGAGACGGCCATCCGGCCCGACGATCCGCACGACCCGATCACTCTGAAGGACTACTGGCGCCACCCGGAGGAGACCGCGAAGATCGAGCGCTTCATCGGCGAGATCGGCGGCGAGCGCGTCGGCTTCGCTCACCAGCGCCATGACGTCTGGAAGACGCCGCAGCGCTACGGGAACGTGTCAGGCGATCTCATGCCGTCGCACCGGACCGCGGCGCGCATCGACGCGCTGTTCGCGGCCATGGAGGAGCGATCACGCGCGGACGGCACGGAGACCTTCACGACGTGGTGCTGGGAGGATGACGGCCTTCGAGTTGGCGCCGTCCAGGCGCGCGGCTACGTGGAGGAACGACGCCAGCGCTTCTGGGAGCTCAACCTCGTCGCGAATCGCGCCAAGCTCGAGGCGATGGCCGCCGCGTCGCGCGCGAAGATGCGCGAGGAGAAGATCCGCGTCCTCACCGTCGACCGCGACACCGACCCCGACAAGTGGAAGAAGCTCTGGCGGATGAGCGTCGACGCGATCCGCGACATCCCGACCACCGTCCCCTTCACCGAGACATCGTTTGAGGACTTCATGAAGTGGATGCGCTCACCGGGCCTGCACGAGGACCGCATCTGGATCGCGCGTGACGGCGACGCCATTCTCGGAGTCTCGATCCTCTCGTATCCGCCCAAACGCGGCGTGGTGTCGACTGATTGGACCGGCGTGGCGCGTGCCGGGCGAGGCCGCGGCATCGCGCGCGGGCTGAAGCTTGAGACCGTGATGCAGGCGATCGCGCTCGGGGTCGACAGAGTCCGCACCGACAACGACTTCAAGAACAAGCCGATCCTGCACATCAACGAAACCATGGGGTACAAGCGCCGCCCTGACGGAATTCAATTCATGAAGCGGGCCTAGCGCTCTCGCCCGCGCGGGCTATCCCTCGAATCGGCGCGGGTCCTGTCCCGGGGTCGGGGTCGCGCTCGCCTACCGGTCCGCTCCGCACACTTGTGTCCGGCTCCATGCGACGCGGCCGGTCAGCGGCTCGAGCGCAACCCGCTCCCCCGTGCCACCCGCGCCCACCCGGAGGTAGCGAGGCGCAGCGAGAGCGCAAGGGGATGAAAGCGGAAGGTCTGCGCTTACGTGGCTACTGGAGATAACGAATCTTTCTCAGCAGCTCAGCGTGCGGACGGGCTTGGGCGCCTGCGCGCCAGCCCACCAGTTCGGGACGTGGTCCGTATAACACGACGACGCGTCCGTCGCGGCCCGGTCCCGGGTGAAGGCCGTCCTGAACCTGCCAACCCCGTGCTTGGGTTGGCACCAGTGCGGCGGAGATCGCCATCAGACCCGCGGTGCCTGCCCTCCGCAGCCGACGCCCCTCCGCTTGGCAAGCCGCGTAACTCTCCGATCCTCCGAGCAGGGCTCTACGCGGAAGGTCGGGTGTGGAGAGCTTAAGGTCATCGGGAAGTTCGATCGCCCAGATCGTCTCGCGGATACCGTCAAGGTCTTCCACATCGGTGATGTTCTCGTGGCGGAGAAATTCCGCCCAGGCCCCGTCGGGCGTGTCGGCGAAGTAGTGAGCTGGTCCTTCGCCCTCACCATGCCAGCGCCCCGGCGGCTGTTCCGCGGTCTCCCAGAGGAACGGAAGGGGCGCGCTCGCTCGCCGGAAGACGATCACGTCGCGAGAGAACCAGTGAGCGCGCGGGCCAACTCGCGGACCCGCTGCGGTCCAGCCTGATCGGCGCGCCAGTTACCGCGGAGCAAGTGCGACGGACTGCGTCCATCGAGTTGCGGCCGAGGTCGAGCGAACCAGCGCCGGATGCCAAACTCGTTGTAGCTCCCGGCTAGGTCAGCGACGACGAGTGCGAGAAAGTGCAGGCGATCCGCAATCTCATCCGGGGTGGCTCGCTCGCCGCCGGCGTAGCGACGCGCACTGGCTGCAGACACACCGACCAGTTGCGTGAGCGGTTCCAGCCCCAGCGTTCCGAGCAGCGACCGCCACTCGTGCTTGGGAACCGGGGATTGCTCCAGTTCGTCGAAGAGCCGCCGCAGCGCCGTGCTGATCCGTTCGGGCGACGGTGACGCTGTCGAGATCGCGGCTACGGCATCGCGGCCAACACCCGACGTGTGCACGACCTCGCGCAACAGTCGGGTCAGCAGTTTCAAGTCCAAGTGACGGATCGGACCATTGGCACTGAGCAAGCCCATCGCCTTCGCCCGTCCGAGCGCCCGGGCCGCCGCGGGGGCGACCCCAGCGCGGTCCAGTGGAGCGTCTACGGAGTCAAATTGGATAACGCTCACAATCCATATCCTAGCCGATAAGCCTACAGGCCGCAACCGGAATCGGTGGGCTCACGCGGCGCCGCGTGGAAGGCTATCCGGACTCCCAACCGTCGTACTCGCCGCGAAGTTTCGAAGCGAGATCTTCAAGCCTCGCTCTCGCATCCTCGAATCTCTGGCCCTTCCTGGCAGATGCCCGCACCAACCACTCGGCGCCGCGCGCGGAGAGCTCGGCCTCCGCATTCATTCCGTCTTCGCTCAAAGCGCTCACGGCGCGACGCGCGGATTCCTCGTCCGGGAAATAGAGGTAGTGACGTAGTCCCCGCTCGTCTGCGGACGTCGGCTCCTCGGCAATAGGGACGGCCTTGGGGTGCGGATCGCCTGGGCGCCACCCGGCCTCAAGCCGAGCAATGAGGACCGGCGGCATGAGGGTCGACCTCTCGGGAAGTTTCTCTTGCTCAGGCGAGAGAGAGCCCACCTTCGTTTCTTTCTTTCCGTCCCACAACCACCACGCGGACGGTTCGCCCCTCCCGGCCTTCCGTGGGCCTGCCGCTCGAAATAGCGGGAATCGGCGGGCGCGTTTCGGAACGTCGGCGCGGCCGACGAGGTGGAACATGCCTGTGCTAATCGCCTCGCGGAGAGGTACGAACGTCACGTAGACCTCGGGCTCGTTGACGAGGGCTTCGAGGTCGCTGGGCCGTGACTGATGGAGCCCGGGAAGTACGCGGACCATCGCGCCCATCAGGTCGTTCCAATGTGTGTATTGCACATAGCCGAAACCCGAAGCGGTCGGAATCTCGACGACGGCCCCGATGTCCAGCTTGCGCTGGCGCGCTTGTCCTGAGGTCACAGCCTTGACGTCCAAGACCATATATCGCCGCTGAGTCGCAAACAGTTCTTGCGCCGACGCGCCAGCCCCGGACGAAGTCCCGTGACGCGCTCGGCCGCACATCCAGAGGCGTTTACGAAGGCGCCAACTCGACCCTCTTCCAGTGAGGTCGCACTACGCCCTCACGCGGGTGCGCTCGTCGCCTTCACCCGTTCGTAGCGCTTACTGAGGTACCACCACCATACGATGGCCAAAAGGCGGTTCTGCGAGAAGCAGAACCGTGCTAGGCGTGTCGAAATCGCGATAAGGGCCCAGCGCAGCCAGGAGCACCAAGACCTGTGGCCCGACCGTCAGTACGCCAAGGATTACAGCGTCGACCCAGCGGAGTAGGCCACTTGCGGGTTCCCGTCCGGCACGCAACCGAACGGGAAGCCCACTGTCGCCCGCCCAGGTCACCGCGAACAGCAGGGATCCGAAAACGGCGAACCAGAGTGCCGCTGCGTCGATCACCAGGGCTTCGCCAATCGAACTCACTTCGGTGACCCGCCAACTTGAGGCCCCGCCGTGGCCGGCGGCGCGGCGGAAGGATTTTTCGTGAGGAAACCCTCGTAGACCGTCTGGATCTTCGTCTCTTTCTTTCCGTCCCACAACCACCACGCGGACGGTTGGCCTGTCCCGGCCTTCTGTGGGCCTGCCGCTCGAAGCAGCGGGAATCGACGAGCGCGTTTCGGAACGTCAGCGCGGCCGACGAGGTGGAACATGCCTGCGCTAATCGCCTCCTGGAGAAGTACGAACGTCACGTAGACCTCGGGCTCGTTGACGAGGGCCTCGAGATCACTGGCTGTGACCGATGAAGCCTGGGAAGTACGCGGTCGTTGGCCAGAGCAACTCAGCTCCCTAGTCTTGAGCAAGTCCTAGCGTCGCCACCGTCGGAGCCGATAGCCCGCGCGCGGATTGACGGCTACCGCGGGAGCGTGAGTTTCGCCACATCGGGAAGCTGGGGTCCAACTTGCTCCTGCGCCCACCGCAGCAGCTCCCGTCGCTCCTGAGGTTCTAGCCAGGCGTCCAGGTGGGCCCATAGATTACGGGCTGCTTGATTCTCGGCGGCGTTCGCGACAGCGGCGCCCACATCGGATTCACGATCGTCGTCGGGTTTGGTGACTTCGAGGGCCACGAGGTCGGCCTCGTCCGCAGCGATCGGGAACTCCTCCGCGGCGCGGTAGCGCGCACTGCGCTCTTCGTCGGCCGATCGGCTGAACCGACCCGCGATGTCAGCGAGCACGCGCTCGAGCCGATCCGGCGCGATTCGGGGCAACGGCCCGGGCGTCTTGTTCTCCCGTGCATCAGCGAGGCGGCGGAATACGGACTGCCAACTGAACCACGCAGAACGCTCCGGTGCGACGAACCCTTGGTGCGCCCAGCGCCAGAGCGCCTCCGCCTCGTCCTCTCCGTATTCGTCTTCGAGTTCCTCGAACGCTTGGATCAGCAGCCGACGCGTGGCATCCCACGCCGCTCCGATAGACGTGGAGGGGATTTCAGAAGACTTGAACGCTCGCACGAAGGCTCGAGCGATACGCACGACCGGCTCTGGCTTGGCGCGGATCGCCGCGGGCACCCCCGCATCAGGCCAGAGGCTCTGTGTGCGCTCAACTGCAAGCACCTTCATCGCGGTCGTCCATCCCCAGCCCTCCCATGGATGGGCGTCCCAGCTAGCACTCATCACCACTAATCGGCGAACTCCTCGATTCCGTCGCCTCCTCTGAGCCCGAACCCAAACCCTAACTCCCCGGGCATCAACAAAGCAGAACAAGCGAGCGACGGCGGGGCGGATTCGGTCCCTCCGCGGGCCACTACCGCTATGCGATGTGGAAGCGGAAGGTCGCCTCGCGCTGGAAGACTTCGTAGTCGTCGTTGTCGTTCTTGAGATATGCCGCGCGGAGCTCGGGCCGCGCGTCGAAATCGCCGAAGCCCTGGAGCGCGTCGTAGGCCTCGAGAGGTTTCTGGGTCAAGATGAGGAAGTCAGTCTCGCCCGCACCGGCGTCGTGGCGGTCCACTCGTGCGGTCTCGCCGAGCGCCTGGGAGACCCGCTCCTCCAGGTGCCGGAACTCGTCAAGGTCGCGGTAGGACGAGCCGGGGACCGGGAGGACGAGAAGGAATTCCACTGGTGCGGAATCTAGGTGCATCAGCGCTCCGTGCTAGAGCGCGATAGTCCCAGCGGCGCGCAGTACTTCGAGGCCAGCGTCACGGTGGGGCCTCATCCTGCGTTGGTCTCGCCTGATCGCTCCGAGGCCCCGCCCGCGGACTCGGGGCGCGTCGCGTTGCTCGTCATCGGTCATCGGCGCGGACAACGAGCGTCAGCTTTGCTGATCGGTCCTTCGCTCGGTCTCCTTTTTCGTCACGTTCATCGTCAGGTGGCTGAATCCGCGGTCCTCGCCCCCAAGATTCGACACGCGACCTGCGACCTGCTCGTGGGCGCCCTTCCCGGGGACGTTCGGGTCGGCAGGCGCGTCGAATACCACGACCCATTTCCCACCGCCTTGCCGGCTGATCCGCGCCGCGACGTCCTCGTCGACGATGCGTTCGATCGCGCTCAGCGCTCCGTTCAAAGTGTCGAACGCGAATGTGTGCTCGAGCCGGGCGCCGGACGGGAACATCGCCGCGATCGATGGCGCGGCCTCGCCAGCTTCGAAGGGCGCGACCGTGAACTTAGCGGGATCCATTCCCGCTTTGCGCATCGCGTCCGCGATCTTCGGATCGACCGGAGACGTGTCCCCGGGTGCTCGTGGCACCAAGCGATATTTCCGCGGACCGATCAATTGCCCTTCATGAACTCACGGATCGACGTCGTGACGCGGTCGATCTGATCGTCCGTCAACTCCGGGTACATCGGCAGCGAGAGGACCTCCGACGCAAGCCGTTCAGTCACGGGCAGATCGCCCTTGCGATAGCCGAGGAACTCCGCCGACTGCTGCAGGTGGATCGGGACCGGATAGTGGATCTGCGTACCGATGCCCCGCTCGCCCAGGTACTTGCGGAGATCGTCCCGACGGCCACCGGGCACCCTGATGCAATAGACGTAAAACACGTGGCGCTCACCACTTGGGATCTCCGGTGTGATCACGCCGGAGCCAGTGAGAAGCTTCTCGTAGGCGCGAGCCAACTCACGCCTGCGCTTGTTCCACTCCGGAAGCCGGCGGAGCTTGATCCGGAGGATGGCGGCCTGGATCTCGTCGAGGCGCGCGTTGTATCCAACAACGGGGTGGTAGTAGCGCGTCGACTGTCCATGCTCGCGGAGCGCACGGAGCTCCTCCGCTAGCCGATCGTCGTTGGTCGTGATGCTGCCTGCCTCGCCGTACGCGCCGAGGTTCTTCGAGCAATAGAACGAGAAGCAGTTGACGCGGCCCCCTGCGCCGGCCTTCTTGCCGTCGTCGAGAAGCGCGCCATGCGCTTGCGCGGCGTCTTCGATGATCATGATGTTGCGGTCCTGCGCGATCTGGCGGAGGGGCTTCAGATCGACGGTTCGGCCATAGAGATGGACCGGGATGATCGCCTTGGTGCGCGGCGTTATCGCCGCGGCGACGGCGGCAGCGTCCATGTTCATCGTCTTCTCGTCGACCTCGACGAGGATGGGCCTCGCGTTCGCGTACAGGATCGCCTCGACGGTCGCGAAGAAGGTGTGCGACACGGTGATGACCTCGTCACCGCTCGAAACGCCGCAGGCGCGAATCGCGAGTTGGAGAGCATCGGTGCCGCTGCCGACGCCGATCGAATGTTTCGTCCCGATGTAGGAGGCGAACTCCTGGTCGAACGCTTTGACGTTCGGCCCGATGGTGAGCTGCATGCTTTCGAGGACTTCGTCGATCGCGCGGCGGACTTCGTCGCGGATCGTGGCGTACTGCGCTTTCAGGTCGACGAGAGGGATCTCCTGTGTGGCGACTGCGGTCATGGCGCTTCCGTCTCCTTCATGCCTTTACCCGCTCTGGAAGGTCCTTGAGCCACGCGTAGGCATGCGGGTAGATGCCGACGAAGCACGCGAGGTCGCGGATGTCTTCCTTGAGCTGCACCGCCGGATTCCCGGCCCACACCGTCCGCGCCGGCACCGCGTGACGCACGACGCTTCCCGCGCCGACGAGCGCGTCCTCGCCGATCTCCACACCCGGCAGGATCGTGCTGTTGCCTCCGATGCGCGCGCGGCGGCGCACGACGCCGCCCCTCACGCAATCGAGATACGCCGGGCACTGCGGGTGCGGGTCGTCGGTGAAGACCACGTGCGGCCCGAGGAACACGTCGTCGTCGATCTGCGTGAGCTCGAGGAAACATCCGGTATGGACGCGCACGCGCGAGCCGATCCGATTGCCGAACTCGAGCGACGCGTGCGTTCCGACGGAGACGTCGTCCCCGATGACGTTGTCCTCGCGGATCGACGCACCCTGCCCCGTCTGGAGGCGCGCGCCGATCCGTGTTCCGGCGTAGATCGTGGTGAACGGGCGGATCACCGCGCCGGGGCCGATGACGAGCTCGAGCTCGCCCTCCTTCTTGCCGCGCGGCGCGCGTCCCAGGATCGCGTACTCGCCGACGACGCTTCCATCGCCGAGGTGGACGTTCGGCCCGACGATCGCCGTCGGATGAACGGTCGACTTCACGCTTGGACTCATGCCCGAACGGCGTCCAACCGGTACGCGACGCGCGCACCACCCGACCGGAGGGAACGCATCGCGAGCTCGAGCACACGAACGACGGTGAGGCCGGCCTCGCCATCGCTTCGCGGTTTGGTGCCCTCGCGGACGCACTCGATGAAGTGGCGCATCTCCACCTGCAGCGCCTCGGTCATCGGGACACGCGGGCTGTGGATGTCGCCGGCGCGGTAGCTGCGCCGAAGCTCATCGCTCTCGAGCTTATCGACGCCCTGGTCGTAGATCTTCACCTTCTCCACGCCCTGCACGTCGTCATAGACGACCATCTTCTGGGAGCCGATCACGATCATCGTCCGCAGCTTGCTGGGAGCGAGCCAGGAGAGGTGCGCGTGCGCGATGGCTCCCGAGGGGAACCCCATCTGCAGGAAGACGACGTCCTCGATCGTCGGCTGCACGTAGGACGCGCCCGTGCACTGGACCCACACCGGCTCCTCGTCGAGCCAGTAGAGCATGATCGACACGTCGTGCGGGCCGAGGTCCCAGAGCACGTTGATGTCGAACTGGTGCAGGCCGAGGTTCACGCGCTGGCTATCGATGTAATGCACGCGGCCGATCCCGTCCGACTCGAGGATCTTCTTCACCGCGACGACAGCCGGGTTGTAGACGAAAGTGTGGCCGACCATGAGCGTCTTGCCGGCCCGGTCGCCGGCGCGGACGATCGCTTCGGCGTCGCTGACGGTGTGGGCGAGCGGCTTCTCGACGAAGACGTGCTTTCCCGCTGCGAACGCCTCCTCGGCGAGCTTGCGATGGGTGCGGACCGGAGTGACGATGCAGATCGCGTCGATCGAGGGATCGTCCACGAGCTCGCGGTAATCGGTCGTCACGCGCACCGAAGGAAAACGCTTGCTGATGACGTCGAGCCGTTCCTGCGACAGGTCCGCGACGGCGACGGCCTCGGCCCCGGGCGCTTCGTGCAGGTTGCGCACGATGTTCGGCCCCCAGTAGCCCGCCCCGATCACACCCACACGCACGGGATTGCTCAAGAAGACCAAATTCTAGGGTTCGCGGGCTTGAGCGAGCGTTACTGACCTGTGGCGGTACGAAGCTTCGCGAGATCGTCCTGCAGAAGCTGAATCTGGCGGCCATATTCAGCGAAGTCGCCCGCTCTGAGGGCGGTCTGCGCCGCGTTGTAGTGGTCGCTCGCCGACTTCACGAGGGCGGCGACGTCAGCAGACGGTGGCGTGGTGGTCGGCGGTGGTGTCGTCGTCGGTGGCGGTGTCGTCGTCGGTGGAGGCTGCTGTGCCGGGAACAGCGCGTCGAGGGACTTCTCGAACGACTCCGTCATGACGACGCGATCCTGTGTCGCGAGGATCACGCGCTGCAACTCCGGAATACGCGCCTGCACCGCCTGGACGTAGAGCGGCTCGACATAGACAAAGCTGTTTCCCACCGGCAGGACGAGGAGATTTCCTCGGATCACGGTCGCCCCGCCACCGCCTCGGAGAAGCGTGAGCTGCTGGGCGATGGTCGCGTCGGCGTCGATGCGCGCCTCGATCTGTAGCGGCCCGTTGATCTGACGGTCGCGCGGGAAGCTCAGCACGCGGAGCTTTCCGTAGTCGGGTGCGTCGGCGCGGCCCGCGATCCAGCCCACCATGTTGCTGCGCTGCCCACCGGCCGGGGTCATCGGCACGAAAAGGACGAACTCCGACCGGTCGGATCCCGGCAGCCGCGTGGTCACGTAATACGGTTCGATCGGCTGCGGGCTCCCTCCCTGCACGAGCACCTCGTTCGCGATCTTCCACGCGTCGGTCCGGTTGTAGAAGTCATCGGGGTTGGTCATGTGGTACAGCGCGAAGACCTGCGCCTGGATGGTGAACAGCGCTTCGGGATAGCGGATGTGATCGCGAAGCGGCTGCGGCATGTCGTTGATGGACTTGAAGAGATCGGGGTAGATCGATCGGAGGTTACGGATGACGGGGTCTTTCTCGTCGACGATGTAGTAGGTGATCGTTCCGTCGTACGCGTCGGTGACGACCTTCACGCTGTTGCGGACGTAGTTCAGCCGACCGCCGGCGATCGTCGTGCCTGCGGCGAGCGCGGAGAAGCTCTCGCTGTACGGATAGCTTGACCCTGTCGTGAACGCGTCGTTCAGCCAATAGAGCTTGCCGTTCGCGATGACGAGGTAGGGGTCCGGGTCGTACTCCAGGAACGGAGCAATGAGACGCTCGCGTGGAACGATCGTTCGGTGGAAGAGCACCTTGCTCTGAGACGTGATCTGGTTGGAGATGAG
>Ga0070698_100002846_pt1 | contig 19029 bp, 14 predicted proteins | sample KBSK1502metaG_FD_65477 | JGI IMG/M metagenome (GOLD analysis project Ga0070698, IMG submission 65477) | Corn, switchgrass and miscanthus rhizosphere microbial communities from Kellogg Biological Station, Michigan, USA - KBS K1-50-2 metaG | ecosystem: Host-associated > Plants > Roots >...
CGTGGTGAAGGCCGCGACCGGGAGCGTTCCGCTGCTCGCGGACAGCGGCCGGAACGCGGGCGCGCCGTTCATCGCCCCGCTCCAGGCGTTCAGGCATAACCTCGCCCACGTTCACCTGCACCAGTTCGAGCAGTACGACCTCTGGTTCCTGGAGCTGGCCATCCTGGCCTGCTTCTCGGTGGCGGCGCTGCTCTGCTTGCGGTCCACGAACGCGCCGGTGCACGAACGGCTGGCTTTCATCCTCTACCTGTTCGAGATCTGCATCGTCACGCCGAGCACATGGAACAGCCTGGACGCCGACATGCGGTCCTTTATCGAGGTTTACCTGCTGGCCGTGATCATCCTGCTGGGCACCCCCCGGCGGACGCTCGGCACCCGGCTGCTCCCTTCGCTGGCCGCACTGACGATGCCCGCCCTGATCGCGATCACGCAGCGCAGGCTCACCGGTTCGTGACGGTCAGGCCTCCGCGGGGGCCTGTTCCCGCCGCGCCTCGATGTAAATGGTGCCGCCCGACCGTGTCGCCACCTCGACCGCGGTGGCCGCCAAGGCGAACGGAAGAGCAACCACGGCGGCGGCGAGAGCGTACAGCCGGAGGGCCGGACTCTGGGCGGCCTGGCGTGCCTCGGTGCGGCGGATGGCTTCGTACAGGTCGGGGTGCCCGGGAAGCTTGCCGGCAAAGCCGTGCACCCATCCGAAGACGACCTGCCCGCCCCGCAGGTAGCTGACCCGCTCCACCCGCAAGCCCAGGGCCTCGATCTCGGACAGCAACGCCGGAGGGCTCAGGTGGACGAGATGGCGAGGCAGATCGAGGGCAAGCCAGCGATCGCCGAAGACGCGGGCCTGGAGGCTGGTCGCGTTGGGCACGGCGATGACAAGCGTCCCGCCCGGGGACAGGAGAGCTGCCGCATGGCTCAGCGCCCGGGCAGGCCGGCGGAGGTGCTCAAGCGAATGCCAGAAGATGACCGCGGACCAGTTCCCGTCCATGTCTTCGACCTCGGCGTTGCGGATATGCGGCCCGGACGCATGCGGCTCAAGACCGACAGCATCACGTCCGTGGCGCACGAAGGCATCGACGAGGGTCCCGTCACCGGCTCCCACGTCGAGAACCGGGCCGGGTGGCAGGACCCGGTGCAGACGATCCGCCAGCGCTGAGCGCGTGCGGCGAAGCACCTTGTCCCCGAGACCGGAGAACCGGCCCGACTCTGGGCGGTACCAGTCAGCGTAGGCCGCGCTCAGCTGCTCATCGCTTGGCCAGGGCGACGTCGTCGCCACGCCGCAGCGGGCACACCGCACCCGGCCGGTAAGGTATTCGTCGGTGCCGTCGAACGGGTGATCGCACCAGGCGCACCGGACGGCAGGGGGCGCCTGGGTACGTGAATACGCCAGGGTGCTGCTTGTCCCTCTCAGCGAACCGCCTTTATTGCGCCTGCCTTCGGAGCGGATTGCCAGTGACTTTGCGTTCGGCAACGGATCGTCCTCCTAGCGTTCCCTCGCGGTCGCAGAGAAGCATAGCGGCGGTCTGGCTTCGGCGTGCCTCGATGCCTGCCTCGGCGCCGGCGAGTTGCGCCCGGTGACCTGTCCCGGGCCTGTCACCGCAGTCACGATAGTGTCCAGCGATGAAGAGCCGCGAAGTGAAGGAGTGACACATGGAGCCGATGAGCATCGGCGGTGCCTGGACGTTCACGCCCGCCCTTCACCGAGATGACAGGGGCTGCTTCCTGGAATGGTTCCGGGCCGCCGAGCTCTCCGAGTCGCTCGGGTACCGGCCGGAGATCGCGCAGGCCAACTGCTCCGTGTCCAGCCGGGGAGTCATCCGGGGTATCCACTTCACAAGCGTTCCCCCCGGGCAGGCAAAGTACGTCACGTGCGTCAGCGGCGCGGTCCTTGACGTGATCGTGGATATCAGGGTCGGCTCGCCCACTTACGGGCACTGGGAGCCTGTGCGCCTGGATGACACAAGCCGGCGCGCCGTGTTTCTCGCCGAAGGACTGGGGCACGCCTTCACCGCCGTCAGCGATGAGGCGACGGTCGTCTACCTGTGCTCGACCCCGTACTCGCCCGGACGCGAGCACGGCGTGCACCCCCTGGACCCGGACATCGGCATCGAGTGGCCGACGGCTACGGAACCCGTGCTGTCCGGCAAGGACGCCGCGGCCCCGACTCTCGAACAGGCGCGCCGGGCCGGGTTGCTGCCTGTTTACGCTGACTGCGAGGCCTACCTGGAGAGCCTGCGCAGGGCGGCGGATGCGCGGAACCCGGTATCTGGCCGGTTATCCGGCCGTCGCGCCCTGCCGGTTACCCGGCCGTTGCGCGGCGATGAGTTCAGGAAGGGCTCGATGCAGCGCCGTCCGCCACTCGCCGATGGGCGCAACGCGAGGCTCGGCCCAGGCGCTGTGACCCAGCACGCTGTAGGCGGGCCTCGGCGCCGGCCGGGACAGCGCGCTGCTCGGTATCGGCCGTACCCTGGCCGGATCGGCGCCGAGCAGGCCGAAGATCTCACGTGCCAGCCCGAACCAGGTGGTCTGCCCGCGGCTCGTGGCGTGGTAGATGCCTGGCGCGGCGGTGGAATGGATCAGCGCGATGATCTGCCTGGCCACGTCGACGGTCCAGGTGGGCTGGCCGTGCTGGTCGTCCACCACGTCAACCGTCGGCCGCTGGTCCTCGAGCTTGATCATCGTGCGGACGAAGTTCGGCCCGTGCGCCCCGTACAGCCACGCCGTCCTGACGACATAGCCCGAGCCAGGCAGCCGGTCGAGCACGGCCCGCTCGCCGGCCAGCTTGGTGCGCCCGTAGGCGGTGCGCGGCGCCGGGACGTCATTCTCGGCGTACGGCCGGCCAGCATCCCCGGCGAAGACGTAGTCGGTTGAGACCTGGATCAGGCGGGCGCCGAGTTCCGCGCAGCTCGCGGCCAGGTTGGCCGCGCCGTCGGCATTGACTGCCCGGGCTTGTTCCTCGGACGCCTCGGCATCGTCGACGGCGGTCCACGCCGCGCAGTTGACGACGACATCGGGCCCGCAGCGGGCGATCGCCTTGGTGACAGCGGCGGCGTCGGTCACGTCCAAGCCGGCCCGGTCCATCCCGGTCACGAGCTCACCGCAGGAGGTCAGGGCGGCGACCAGGTCGGTGCCGAGCATGCCGCCTGCCCCTGTGACCAGCCACCGGGTCATGACACCCGCCCGGACCCTGCCGGAGCAGGTGCCGCGCCTTGCCGCTTGAGCGGTTCCCACCAGGAACGGTTGTCGGCGTACCAGCGCACCGTTGCCTCTAGGCCCTGACGGAACGGGCTACGAGGCGCGTATCCCATCGCCCGCAGGGCGCTGTCATCAAGACTGTAGCGCCGGTCGTGCCCCTTGCGGTCAGGGACCCGCGTGACCATATCCCATCCCGCGCCGCAGCACTCAAGCAGAGCGGCCGTCAGCTCCAGGTTGGTCAGCTCAGCGTCGCCGTTGATGTGATACGTCTGCCCTGGCAGGCCGCGCTCCAGCACCAGCTGGATCCCCCGGCAGTGGTCATCGACGTGGATCCAGCCGCGGACGTTGCCGCCGTCACCGTACAGGGGGACCTGCTGCCCGTCGAGCAGGTTGGTCACGAACAGCGGAATGACCTTTTCCGGATACTGGTAGGGGCCGTAGTTGTTGCAGCAGCGCGTGATCCGTACGTCCAGCCCGTGGGTGCGGGCGTAGGCCCCGGCCATCAGGTCGCCGCCGGCCTTGGCCGCCGAGTACGGCGAGTTGGGCCGCAGCGGCGCCTGCTCCGTCCAGGAACCCGCCGCGACGCTCCCGTATACCTCGTCCGTGGAAACCTGCACCACCGGCCCGATCCCGGCGTCGAGGCATGCCTGCAGGAGCACCTGCACGCCGGTCACGTTGGTGACGACGAACGGCGCCGCGCCGCTGATCGAGCGGTCCACGTGAGTCTCGGCGGCGAAGTTGATCACCGCATCGTGGCCGGGCACGAGCGAGCGCACCAGCGCGGCGTCGGCGATGTCGCCTTGCACGAACCGCAGCCGAGGGCTGGCGGAGACCCGGGCCAGGTTGGCGAGGTTTCCCGCATAGGTCAGGTTGTCAAGGACCGTGACCGCCGCATCCTCGTAGCCGGGGTACCCGCCCGAGAGCATCGTGCGCACATAATGCGAGCCGATGAATCCGGCCCCGCCTGTCACCAGGATCCTCACGCAGCCTCCGCGCTCACGAGCTGATCTGTACCTTGCTGTGGTCCCCGAGTACCAGGCGGTGCGCCCTGGGCACCTTGGGGGCGGGGGTCACCTCGACGTGGTGCCCGATGAGGGACGCCTCGATGCGGCGGACCCCCCGGATCGACGCCCCGGCCAGGACGATAGAGTACTCGATCTCGCTGTCGGCGATCACGCAGCCAGGGGCGACCGAGGTAAACGGGCCGATGTACGAGTCGGTCACCTCGGTACCGGCGCCGATGATGGCCGGCCCCACGATCCGGGACCCGCTCACCCTGGCTCCGGCGCCGACGACCACCCGGCCGATCAGTTCGCTCGCCGCGTCCACCACGCCGGCCACCATCGGCTCGGCGCTCTCCAGCACGGTCCGGTTGACCTCCAGCATGTCCGTGACATTGCCGGTGTCCTTCCAGTACCCCGAGATGACCGTGGAGGTGACCTTGCGGCCGTGGCTCACAAGCCACTGAATAGCCTCGGTGATCTCCAGTTCTCCGCGCCCGGACGGCGCCAGGGCGGCGACCGCCTCGTGCACGGCCGGGGTGAACAGGTACACCCCGACCAGGGCCAGATTGCTCTTGGGCTGCCGTGGCTTCTCCTCCAGGCCGACAAGCTGGCCCGCGCCGTCGAGCTCGGCGACCCCGAACTGCCGCGGGTCCTCCACCGCGGTCAGCATGATGTGGGCGTCCGGCCTGGATGCCCGGAACTCCTCCACCACCGCGGTGATGCCGCCCACGATGAAGTTGTCACCCAGGTACATCACGAAGTCGTCGTCGCCGAGGAACTCCCTGGCCACCAGGACCGCGTGCGCCAGCCCGAGCGGGGCGGACTGCTGAATATAGGTGACTCTCAGTCCGAACGCCTGGCCTGAACCGACCGCGGAACGGATCTCCGGCTCCGTATCGCCGACCACGATCCCCACCTCGGTGACTCCGGCGTCGCGGATCGCCTCCAGGCCATAGAACAGCACTGGCTTGTTAGCCACCGGGACCAGCTGCTTTGCCGAAGTGTGGGTGATCGGCCGGAGCCGCGTCCCCGATCCTCCGGCCAGGACGAGGGCCTTCACGGTCCGGAAGCTTATCGCGGCGGACGGCCCCCTTCGGCCGCCGTCTACGGTTTGGACAGCACCACGAGAAGCAGCCCTGACACGACCAGAAGCGAGCCCACCCAGGTCAGCACGTTGGCACGCTCGTGCAAGACGAGGATGCTCGCGATCAGGATGACGAGATAACCGAGGGCATTGAACGGGTAGGCCACGCTCAGCGGCACCCGCGACAGCGCGGCCAGCCACGCGATCGCGGAGACGCCGAACACCACCAGTCCGAGCAGCACCCACGGCGAGGTGGCCGCGCGAAGCGCCAGCGATCCGCCCGAATCGGCCGCGCGGGCCGTGGCGACCTGCATGCCGTGCTTGAGCATCACCTGTCCGGTCGCCGCCGAGGCGACGGCGAAGAGCAGCAACCCAACGCTTGCTATGGTCAAGTGACGCCTCCCTGGTGTTTCTTCACGCTCAGCACGCCCCGCTGAGCGGTTCTGCGGTACCTGCTCCGGACCCCCCGCAGCCGGCCCAGCCCGGCGCGCGTCCTGGCGGAGCGGGGCATCCGCGTCAGATGACTTCGACATTCGCCGTTCCTTTGTGTGGGGCGTCAGGGAGAGAACTCACCGGCATCCGGCCACCATGCTAGCCGTCGGCGCGAGCCGAGTCCCTGACCTCTGACGCCGGGTTGGCGACAGCGGCGGCCGACCGCAGCCGGGCATGTACCGCGCCGGGCTCGAAATCGAGGAAGCTGTAGTGGCGGAGCCCGTGCTTGTGGAGCTGGTACTGCCCGCAGGTGCGCAGCACGCCGAGGCCGTACCGGATACTCCGGCCCAGGTTGATGGACGACGAGTCGGTCTCGTATCGAGTCGGGCAGGACACCTCGCCGATCCTGGCGCCAGCTGAAATGGCCTGGGCGATGATCTGATTGTCGAAGACGAAATCATCCGAATTGCGCTCGAACGGCAAGCCGGCGAGCAGCGTGCTGCTGAACGCGCGCAGGCCGGTGTGATATTCGGACAGCTTCTGCCGCAGGAAGATGTTCTCAACGAAGGTGAGGAAGCGGTTAGCGACATACTTGTAGCGGGGCATGCCGCGCGCGACCGAGTTCTGGGCCAGGATGCGCGAGCCGAGGACCAGATCGTACTCCCCGTAGGCGATCATCGATGCCATGGCGGGAACGAGCAGCGGTGAGTACTGATAATCCGGATGCACCATGACGATGATGTCCGCGCCAAGCTCGAGCACCTGCCGGTAGCAGGTCTTCTGGTTTCCCCCGTAGCCACGGTTGCGTTCGTGGCGGATCGGCTCCAAGCCAAGCTCACGAGCCAGGGTTACCGTATGGTCGGTGCTGGCGTCGTCAACGAGCACGATCTCGTCGATAACCTTCCCGTCAAGTTCGGCTACTGTACGTGACAACGTTGCTGCTGCATTGTAAGCGGGCAGCACAACGCCGATCCGGCGGCCATTAATCATTCCGCCAGTGTACGGAAAGCCGGAACGCCGGAACGGCAAACGACGAGGCAGGGTCAGGGGATGTCGCCAGGCGATGCTGACGGGGGACCGCCCAGGTCGGCGAGAAGATTGTGGTTCCAGACCATGATGGTGAAGGTCTTGTAGTGGTAGACGTGTGCCGGGCGCCCTGCGAGCGCGAGGATATCCCCGGGGGGAATGATCGGTCCCTTAAAGCCCGGTCTTGCGTCGGCGCTGTTGATCACGACGAAGTTGGCGTAGTTCAGCCGGGGGTCGTACCAGGAAGCCTGCGACTCGTAGGCGCGCGGGACGGCGCGGGGTAGCTGCCACGCCACCGTCCTGACCGCGACGCGCCCTCCGCTGTCGAGCGTGATGAGGTTCCCCTCGACGTAGGTGCCGAGCCCGGTGCTCAGGTGGTGGGCCTCCAGCCAGCCGACAACCGGCTGCTCGATCTCGGCGGCCGCGGGCTGCGCCGCGCCGTACCCGAGGGCGAGCACGTAGCAGGCCAGCACGCCGGCCAGCACTGGCCGCAACCACGCCCTGGCCAGCGTTCCGGCGAGCAGGCGGCCCGCGAGGACGGCGCCGAAAGGCAACACGGCGGCGATCTCCCTGGTGTCAAACCAGTATTTCGGGACGACGCTGAATATGTAGGCGGCCAGGTTGAAGACGATTCCCGTGGCCATCACCGGGACGATCAGGTCGTCGGCGGAGAAGAAACGCCGGAACGCGCGGCAGACGCCCCACAGCGCCAGGGCCAGGCCGGCCAGGTGCACCACGGCGATGGCTACCCCCACCGGGGACAACCCGCCGAAATAGGCCCCGTACAGGGTGGCGATGCCCCCGATGGTCACCGCGAGGTGGGACGGGAGGTCGCCGACGCCGGCAAAGTGCTGCGTTGGCAGCGAGAGCGAGGTGTACCCGCCCACGTGACTGATCACGCTCACGACGAGCTGGGACAGGACGAGCGAGACGATGGCCGCCGCCACGAGGGAGAACTCGAACCATAGGGAGGTCAGCCGCTTACGGTCATGGACGAGTGCCCAGCAGGCGCGGATGGCGCCCACTGCGGCCAGCGGGAGCGCCGCATCGAACACGGCGACCCGGTCGGCGATGGTGACCCAGCTGAGCATCACCGCGATCGCGGCCGGGGTGTACCAGCGCCGCGGCGCACGGTCCAGCACCATGAAGATGACCAGCAGGGGCACCGTGGTGCCGAGGTGGTCAGGCTGCTGGACCAGGAGGCGGACGCCCTGGCCAAGCTGCGGAGCGAGCAGGATCCCGGCCGCTATCAGCGCACGGACCACGCCTTCTCGTCCGGCCGCCCGCCCCTTGGCCAGCAGGCCGGCCAGCAGCACCAGCAGCGTGTAGGTAACGGCCGCCGCCACGTGAATCACGGCCGGGCCCAGGCCCCGGATCAGCTCCACGAGGATGTACTCGGGCAGTTCGGTGGTGTAGTACGACACGTCCCCGACGGTCCAGCCGTGCAACAGCCAGTTGCCGTGCAGCATGTCCCACGCCTGCAGCGCCTGGTCCGCGCCGTCGGAGTTGTCGGGGATGGTGCCCGACAGCCGCAGGTAGCACAGGAACAAGGCGATGGCCGCCACGACCAGCCCGGCGGGCCACGCCCACCGGGCGAGGAGGACACGCCTGGTTTCCTCCGCCGCGAACTGCCGGGCAGGGGCGCCGGCGCCCAGGGACTGAGCGGGCACCCCGCCGGTCCTGTTGGCGGATCCCTTGACCACGGAACGACTTTAGCGAGCGCGCGGGACCGTGCGAGCACCGCCGTGGCTCTCATCGCGGCATGCCGGACACGCCGACATCACTCGTCCTGCCCAAGGGACGTGAAGTACGGTGCGGAAATCCGCGCTAAGCTTCGCTTTCCATGGGCGGCCCGGCGTCCGGCGCTGGCCGCTGCGGCCCACGTGCTGGCCGGCGCCACCTTGTTCGCGGTCTACTGGAACCTGCTCAACAGCATCAAGGGAGAGGGCCTGGTGAGCATCAATAGGGAGCGCGCAACGCCCGTCCCTGCCGATACGGCCGAACCCGGTCCCGCATCGCGGGCCAAGGTCCGGATCCGCCCGTGGTGGGTGGTGGTGGCGGCGACGGCGGCGACGGCCGTGCTGCTGTGCGTCCGCAACCGGTTCCTGTTCAGCACGCGGCTGTACGAGGACGCGGACATGGGGGCCAACTCTATCCTGGTGGAGCAGGCACGACACTTCACGCTGCTGGTCGGGAACTACTCCCGGGACCACTTCCACCATCCCGGCCCCGCGTACATGTACGTCAAGGCGGCCGGCGAATCACTGTTCTGGGCGTGGCTGCACCTGGTGCCGACCGCCTGGAACGGCCAGTTGCTCGCGATATACGCGCTGAACAGCCTGTTCGTGGGGCTGGCCGCCGGCGTGGGTTACGGCTGGACCAGATCGCTGCGCGGTGCGGCAGCCTGCTTCGCGGCAGTGCTCGCTCTCGCCGCGGCGCACCCGGCGGTGCTCAGCTCAGACTGGATGCCGTACCTGTACGTGCTTGCGTACGTTACCTTCCTGATCGCCGCGGCGTCGGTGGCGGCAGGGCGGGGGCGGGACGCATGGATAGTGGCGCTGACGGGCTGGTTCCTCATCCACGGGCACGCGGGCTTCCTGTTGTTCGTGCCCGTGATCAGCTGCGCTGTGCTGGCCGCGGTGCTATGGCCGCACCGGCACAGACCCTCAGACCTCGGCGCCTCGGTGCGGTCCTTCTTCGTCACACAGCGGCGGGTATGGGTCCCGGTGGCGGTCATCAGCGCCATCTTCGCTTTGCCCATCGCCGCGGAACTGGTGCTGCACTGGCCCGGCCAGTTCGGCAAGTACCTGGCGTTCGCCTCCTCCAGCAAGTCGGGCGGCCACAGCGTGCCGCAGGCGGCGCGGGCTGCGCTGTGGTACTGGTGGCCGCACCGGGGTGCCTGGGCGTTTCCGGTGGCCGGGTACGCGGTCGCGGTGGCGGTCACCAGGTGGCTCGCCCCCTCATCGCTGCGCCGGTTCCTGGCCGCGCTACTCGCCGTCAACGCGCTGTCGTCGCTGGCGTTCCTGTACTACGCCGTGACCGGGATTGACGACCTTTCCCGGTACTACGAGGGCTATTTCTACTGGTCGGCCCCTGTCATCACGCTGCTGGTCATCGTGCTGGCCGTGGTCGAGGCGATGCCGCTTCCGCTGGGCGCGGCCGCCGCCGCCGCAGCGGTGGTGCTCGTGCTCGCCGCCCTCGCGGTGGCTCCGGACACCCGCACCAGCACGACCAGCAGCGATCCGACCGTGCCGACCAGCGGCCAGGACACGGATGCCGCGCTGCCCGGTGCCGTGTCCGCGCTCGCCGCGCGCTCGGACGGCAAGATGATCGTCTTGCGGCTCGACCCCCAATTCTGGGGCGACGCCACCGGCTTCCTCGTACAGGCGGAGCGGACCGGGGTGCGCGCGTGCGTGGCGAATCCCGTGTACACGTTCATCATGACCAGCCAGTTCATCTGCACGCGGGCCGACCTCGCCGACGGCCAGGTCTACTGGCTGCGCCCCGCCGCCCCGCCCGGCAGGCCCGTCCTCGCCCGGCTCCGGCAGGCTGTGGTGACCGCCGGCCCGGCATCGCCGTAGCCGACCGGAGGTGCGGCCGGGGAATCTCCGCCCGGCCGCGACGCATGGTTCAATGGGGCGCGTGAGTTTGGGCAAGGCGCTGACCTCTGAAGCCGAGGATGACCAGGAGCCAGGCACAGCATCATCGGCGGGGTTTCGTGCCCGGCGGCTGCGCTCATGGGCGGAACCGGCAGCATGGGTCCTCGGCATCATCGTCGCCTTCGTGGTCTACCTGCAACTATCGCGGACGCGGGCCGTCAACTCCGATGGGGCGGGCCAGGCCTTGCAGGCCTGGGACATGCTGCACGGCAACCTGCTGCTGCATGGATGGCTGCTCGGGGATGTTTCGTACTACACCACGGAACTGCCGCAGTACATGCTGGTGGAGTTGCTGCGCGGGCTGAACGAGGATGTCGTGCACGTGGCTGCGGCCATGACGTACACGCTCGCGACGCTGCTGGCCGCGTTGCTGGCCAAGGGTAATTCCACCGGGCGTCAGGCCCTCGTGCGAGTACTCATCGCCGTCGGCATCATGCTCGCGCCGCAACTGGTTTCCGGAGTGAACCTCCTCCTCTCCTCACCGGACCATATCGGCACGTCAGTACCGGTGATGGTGGCCTGGCTGATCCTGGACCACGCTCGTCCCCGCTGGTATGTCCCGGTCATCGCGGGGGTGTTCCTCGGCTGGGCAGAAGTCGCGGACATGCTGGTGCTCTATGTCGGGGTGCTGCCGCTCGTGCTGGTATGCGCGATCCGCGTCTACCGGGCCGTGGCCGTCGAGCGGAAGCCACTGGCGTCGCAGTGGTACGAGATGGCTCTCGCGGCGGCCGCCGTCGCGGGAGCGGCAGCGGCCGTGCTGGCGCTGCGCGTCATCCACGCCCGTGGCGGGTTCTACATGCCGGCTCCCGACGCGCAGTTCGTCCAGGGCGGCGCGGCCCTGGCCCACAACCTGGCCATCGCCGCCGAAGGCCTGCTGCTCCTGGGCGGCGCCGACTTCTTCGGGCTCCGCCCGACGGCCGGCAATGCCTTCACGGTGCTGCACGTGGCCGGCGTATTCCTGGCGGCGTGGGGAACGTGGCTGGCGGCGCGGCGTTTCTTCCGGGATCGTGACCTGGTCTCTCAGCTGCTCGTTATGGGCGTGATCGTCAACGTGGCCGTCTATGTGCTCAGTACCAGGGCCAATGTGGTCTCGCAGACCCACGAGATCGCAGCCGTGCTGCCCTTTAGCGCTGCCCTGGCCGGACGGCTGCTGGCGGAGCGGCTCACGGCGGCCAAGCTGATCCCGCTCCTGCTCGTGGTGCTGCTCGGCTACCTGGTCGGCCTCGTACACGAGATCAGCCGGCCGCCGGTGCCCGCGCAGAACCAGCGGCTCGCCTCCTGGCTGGTGGCCCGGCATCTGCACACCGGCCTGTCCGGCTACTGGGAGTCGAACGTCGTCACGCTGACCAGCGGCGACCGGGTCCAGATCCGGCTGGTGAAACCGCATGGCGGCCGGCTTGTCCCCGGCATCTATGAGTCGAAGTCGGACTGGTACGACCCAGACCGGAACACCGCGAACTTCGTGGTGCTATCCCGCGGGGCGGCAGGGTATCCGGGCTTTAACCAGGAACAGGCCGTGCTGGCGACCTTCGGCAAGCCTGCGCGGACCTATCACGTCGGTTCCTACACGGTCCTGGTCTGGAACCGTGACCTGCTGACCGAGCTCGGCTGAGGCCGCCCGCGCTCACGGCGCCCAGCGGGCGATGGTGACCAGGTACAGGCCGAACCAGGTTGACAGCGCGGTGAGCACGGCGAAGAGCGGGAGCTTCACCGAGGTGCGCAGCGGGGCCAGCAGGCGGGCGACCGGCAGGGCCAGCAAGATGGCGGGAAGCATGAAGCGCGGCTTGGAGCCTATCCAGTTGGCGCTGCTCACCAGGGCCATGACCACGACCACGACCGTGTAGGCGTGCAGGCTGAGCGGGATGCGCTCGGTCAGGCTCCAGACCATGAGCAAGGCGCCCGCGATGACGGCCAGCGCGACCAGGACTTCCGGCACGGAGGGCGCGCCCAGGAAGATGCCCTTCAGGGTCTGCACGGTGCTTGTTCCCCAGTCGAAGACCATGTGGAATGTGTGGTTCTCGATCCAGAACCACCCGTCTAGCCGACGGGTCCGGATCGCCACGTATCCCAGGAAGCCGAGCAGGCCCAGCGGGGCCAGCAGGGCCGCGGCCAGAGGCCGCCACCACTCCGCGATGCGCTGGCGCGTCCGCGCCGCCTCAACCAGGGCGAGCGCCGCCGCGACCACGACCGCCGCCACGAGAGCCACGGCGGTGCTGCGTACCGTCCCGGCCGCGATGGTCAACCCGGCCGCGGTCAGCCACCGCCGGTCGACGAGGGCGACCAGGGTCCACACGGCCACGGCGCAGAACAGCGCCTCGGCGTACAGCATCTCCAGCACCGTCGACGTGGGCGCCACCGCCCAGACGGCCACCATGAGCAGGCTGATCCGCGGGTCGGCGGTGAGCTTCATGCCCAGGGTGGTAATGCCCCACGCGGCGGCGAGCCCGGCGATAGCAGTCACGGCCAGGCCCGCCCCGAACAGGCTGACCCCGGGAAGCCAGGCCAGAGACCTCATCGCCGCCGGGTACGCGGGAAAGAAGGAGAAGACGGAAGCGCGGGCGAGCTGGCCGGCCGGATAGGTATAGCCATGGGCCGCGATGGCCAGGTAGTGGCCGCCGTCCGCCACCCTCATCCACTGCCCTAGCGACCAGTGCCGGTCACTGAACTTTCCCTGCCCCAGCGTGAACGCGGCGATCGCCACGCTGAGCAGGCGGATGCCCGCGAAGATGATCGCCCCGGTCAGCGGCAGCGGCAGCCGCGGAAGTCCCGGCACGGACCAGCGCCTGTCCACGGCGGCAGGGTCCGGCCGGACCGGTGCCACGACGTCATCGGTCCCGGAAGGCGCGCCAGAGTGTGACATTTAACCTCGGGCTCTCGTGAACGGGACGCTCGGGCTGATTACCTTACCTGGAAAAGCGCTTTGAAATGGGAGAATGAGGCCTGCCCGGAGTCCGCTCCGAGCCAGTTCGAAAAGCACCTTTCCCCTGCATGCTATCGCTCGTGCCCCCAAGAGTGGTCACCAGCGAGAAGTTCTCAGTAGGGTTCGGACCATGGTCCGAAGCAGACGGATTGCCGTGGATGCGGATCCGCTCGATGCCCAGCGAGCTGGGTTGCCGCCGACCAGGTCCCAGCTCCCGGCCGACCGCAAGCACCGCTGGCTACGCCGCGCGCTGGGCGGGGCGGCGTGGACCGCAGGCTGCGTGGCGCTGTTCGCCTGCTACCTGCGGATCTCGTTCACCGCGCACGTGAGTTCTGACGGGGCGAACAACGCGCTGCAAGCGTGGGAAATGCTGCACGGTCACCTCATGCTGCACGGGTGGATCATTGGCGACGCGACGTATTACACCTTTGAACTTCCGTTGCTCGCGCTTACTGAGATCTTTTTCGGGTTGCAGCTGCTGACCAGTCACATTGCCGCCGCGCTCAGCTACCTGATCGTCACGGTCATTGCCGTGGCGATCGCCCTCACCGGCAGTCGCGGCCTCGCCAGGGTGGCGCGCTGCGGCGTCGTGGTGGTCGTGCTGACCGCCATGTTTCACGTCGAGCCGAACACGCCGTACCTGCTGGGGGCGCCCGACCATACCGGGACCTCGGCGTTCCTCCTGGTCTCTTTCCTGCTGATCGACCGGGTGCCCGGCCGGTGGTACACGTCGCCGCTACTGCTCGCGATCCTGTGCGCCGGCCAGGTCGGCGACGCCACTGTCCGCTACGTCGCCGTGCCCGCGGTCGTCATGGTGTGCGTCTACCGTGCGGTGGCCGCGCGGAAGATCCGCACGGGCGATGCCGCGAACGCCCTGGCCGCCGTCGCGTCCGTACCGCTGGCCGCCGCGGTCCGCGCGGTCATGCTGCATTTCGGCGCGTACCAGATGATCGCCCCGAGGACCGCGATCTCGCCACCCGGGCAATGGGTGCACAACGGGGCACTCGCCTGGCACGCCCTGCGCGTCCTGTTCGGGGCGGAGGCCGGCTCGGGCTCTGTCTCACTGGTGCGCAACGCGGGATACATCCTCGGGATCGCCTGCTTGCTGGCTGCGGCGGCTGGCTTCGCGCGGGTCGTGTGGACCTGGCGTACCGCGAGCCGGGCCGAGCAACTGCTGTGCGCCGCGATCGTCATCAACCTATCGGCGTACGTGATCTCTACCATGCCGATACCCAGCAACCCCTACGAGGTGGTCGCCGTACTGCCCTGCGGCGCGATACTCGCGGCTCGCGCCTGGGTGCCCGCAAGCATCACTGGCACGCTGCGGGCTCGCCTGGCGGCGGGGCTGGCTGCTGTCGCCGCGCTGCTGCCATTGGCTATCGCGACCCCCCGGCCCGCCGCCGTGCAGCCGACGGCGCTCCTCAGCGCCTGGCTCGAGGCGCACGGACTCACGTACGGCCTCGCTGGTTACTGGAACAGTTCGATTATTACCCTGCAGTCAGGCAACCGGGTGCGGGTCCGCGCGGTCGGCGTGGACGGTGGCCAGGTCTTCCCGTATCTGTGGGAGACGAACACCTTGTGGTACGACGTGTCCCGGAACAACGCCACCTTCCTGATCGTCGACCTGACCGGCACCGGCCTGAGCCCGTCGGCCGAGCATGCTTTCGGCAAGCCAGCGCGGATCGCCCACGTGGCGCACTGGGAGATCTTGATCTACCAGAAGAACCTGCTCAGGTAGGTCGCTCCGGTGCGCGGCCGGGGTTACCAATTGGTGGCGATGTATTTCGTCTCGGTGAATTCCAGCAGTCCCTCGTGCGCGCCCTCGCGGCCGATGCCGGACTGCTTCACGCCGCCGAACGGCGCCGCCGGGTCGGACACGATGCCGCGGTTGAGGCCGACCATGCCGGCCTCGAGGGCCTCGCTGACCCGCAGGCCCCGGCTCAGGTCGCCGGTGTAGACGTAGGAGACCAGCCCGAACTCGGTGTCGTTGGCCCAGCGGACGGCGTCGTCCTCGGCGGTGAACCGGACCACGGGCGCCACCGGCCCGAAGATCTCGGTGCCAAGGATCACGGCGCCCGACGGCACCTGGTCGATGACCGTCGGCTGGTAGAAGAAACCCTTCCGGTCGGGCGCCCGTCCGCCGGTGACGACCTTGCCGCCGTCGGCGGCGGCGGACTCGACGAGCTCGGCCACCTTCGACCGGGTCGGCTCGTTGACCAGCGGGCCGACGTCGGTGCCCTCGTCCAGGCCCGGCCCGACCTTCATGGCGTCCAGGCGGGCCGCGAACTTGCGGCTGAACTCGTCGGCGACCGCGTCGTGCACGTAGAAGCGGTTGGCCGCGGTGCAGGCCTCGCCTCCGTTGCGCATCTTGGCGATCAGCGCGCCCTCGACGGCGGCGTCGATGTCGGCGTCCTCGAAGATGATGAAGGGCGCGTTGCCGCCGAGCTCCATCGACGTGTTCACCACGGTGCCGGCCGCCTCGCGGAGCAGGATCCGGCCCACCTCGGTGGATCCGGTGAACGAGAGCTTGCGGACCCGCGGGTCGTTCAGCATGGCCGAGACGACCGCGCCCGACTTGCGCGAAGGCAGCACGTTGACCACGCCGTCGGGCACGCCCGCCTCGGCCAGCAGGCCGGCGATGGCCAGCGCGGTCAGCGGGGTCTCCGAGGCGGGCTTGAGCACCACGGTGCAGCCGGCCGCGAGCGCGGGCCCGATCTTGCGGGTGGCCATCGCGGCCGGGAAGTTCCACGGCGTGACCAGCACGGAGACGCCGACTGGCTGGCGCATGACCAGGATCTTGTTCGCCCCGGAGGGCGCCTGCATCAGCACGCCTTCCATCCGCACCGCCTCTTCGGCGTACCAGCGGAAGAACTCGGCCGAGTAGGCGGCCTCGGCCCGCGCGTCGCGCAGCGCCTTGCCGTTCTCGGCCACCATCAGCCGGGCCAGGGACTCGGCGTGGGAGGTCATCAGCTCGAAGGTCCGGCGCAGGCACTCCGCGCGCTGCCGCGGCGGCGTCGCCGCCCAGCCGGCCAGCGCGCCCTGGGCCGCGTCGACCGCGTCGAGGGCGTCTTCCACGGTCCCGTCGGCCACGTCGGTCAGCGCGTCCTCGGTAGCCGGGTCGATCACCGGCATCGTGCCGCCGCCCCGGCCGCCGGTCCACTGCCCGCCGATCAGCAGCCGGGTGGGGACGTCGATGCCAACCAGTTCGGCCAGGTTGCTGCTCACGTGACTCCTATAGCGCTTTAGACACGGTCTCGACGATCCTATCCACCGAGGGCAGCACGTGATCTTCGAGCCTGTCCGCAGCCGGAAGCGGGATATGCGGCGTGGTGATGCGGATGACCGGGCCGGCCAGCGCGCCGAACGCCTCCTCGGCCACGATCGAGACGATCTCGGCGCCCCACCCGCACAGCCGCGGGTTCTCCTCCACCGTGAACAGCCTGCCCGTCCTGGTCACCTCGGCCAGGATCGTCTGCGTGTCCAGCGGGACGAGCGACCTGACGTCGACCACCGTGGCCTCGATGCCGTCCTCGGCCGACAGCTTCTCGGCCGCGGCCAGCGCCCGCGGCACCATCGCGGCCAGCGCCACGATGGTGGCGTCGCCGCCCTGGCGCAGCACGCTGGCCCGGCCGAGCTCGTCGGTGATCTCGCCGTCCGGCACCTCGCCCTTGCTCGGGTACAGGCCCTTGTGCTCGAAGAAGATGACCGGGTCCGGATCCCGCACGGCCGCGGCGAGCAGCCCGATGACGTCCCGCGGGTTCGACGGGGCCACCACCTTCAGCCCGGGCACCGCCATGGCCCAGTTCTCCACCGACTGCGAGTGCTGGGCGCCGAACCGCAGCCCGGCCCCGTTGGCGCAGCGGACCACGAGCGGCAGCGTGAGCTGGCCGTCTGACATGTACCTGCTCTTGGCCATCTCGTTGGCGATCAGGTCCCAGCAGACCGCGAAGAAGTCGCTGAACATGATCTCGGCGATGGGCCGCAGGCCGGTCATGGCGGCGCCCATCGCGGCGCCGAGGATGGCCTGCTCGCTGATAGGGGTGTCGCGGACGCGTTTCGGGCCGAACTCCTCCAGCAGGCCGGAGGTGGTCTTGAACACCCCGCCCGCCGCGGCGACATCCTCGCCGAGGAAGACCACGTCGGGGTCGCGGCGCATCTCCTGGGCGATCCCCCGGGCTACCGCGTCACGGTATGTAATAGCAGTCACATCAGTCCGTTCGGTTGAAAATTAATTCCGCCAGGCGTTACCGCCGTCGGCCCACACGTTCGTGCCCGCCAGCTCCAGACGGGGCTGCGGTCCGGCCTTGGCCTCCTCGGTGGCCAGGTCCACCGCGTCGGCGGCCCTGGCGTCGATCGCGTCCAGCACCGCCGGGTCGACGCCGCGGCCGGTCAGGACCGCCCGGTAGGCCGGCAGCGGGTCCCGGGCCAGCCATTCCTTCACCTCGGTGTCGGGCCGGTACTTGCCGGGGTCGGCCCGGGAGTGGCCGCCGTGCCGGTAGGTGAGCGCCTCGATGAGCGCCGGGCCGCCGCCGTCCCTGGCCCGGCCGAGCGCGGCCTGCGCCACCTCGTAGACCGCCTCCACATCGTTGCCGTCCACCACCACCGGGTCGAGCCCGTAGGAGGCGGCCCGGTCCGCGGCGGGCCGCGGCACCGCGGTCACCGAGCCGATCGGGGTGTACTCCATGTACTGGTTGTTCTCGCAGATGAAGACCACCGGCAGCTGCCACACCGAAGCCAGGTTGAGCGCCTCGTGGAAGGCGCCGATGTTGGTGGCGCCGTCGCCGAGGAAGCAGACCGTGACCTGCCCGCTGCCGCGGTACAGGGCCGACCAGGCGGAGCCGTTGGCGATGACCAGCTGCGCGCCGATGATCGCGTAGGCGCCGAGGATGCCGCGCGAGGTGTCGAGCAGGTGCATCGAGCCGCCCTTGCCGTGCATGAGGCCGTTCTCGCGGCCGAGGAGTTCAGCCATCACCTGCGTCATCGGCGTACCCCGGGCCAGCACGTGGTTGTGCCCGCGGTAGGTGACGAACATGTAGTCGTCGTCGCGCATGACCTGCGACACGCCCGCCGCAACGGCCTCCTGGCCGGTGCCCAGGTGTGTCGTCCCCTTGACCAGGTTCTGCATGAACAAGTCGTAGGCGCGCTTTTCGAACAGCCGGATCTCGGTCATCTTCCGGTACAGCTCGAGGGAGGTGGCTTCGGATATCTCAGGCACGGTTCGTGATCGCCTTGTCAGTAGGGGTTGGTGACGTACAGCTCCTGGGCGGGGAACTTGGTCAGGATCTCGATCCCGGCCGGGCCGACCACGACCTCCTCCTCGATCCTGGCGGCCGAGCGCCCGTCGGTGGCCGGGCAGTAGGTCTCCAGCGCGAAGACCATGCCCTCCTTGATCTCCATCGGAGCGTCCAGCGAGGTGAGCCGGGAGATGATCGGCCGCTCGTGCAGCGCCAGCCCGAGGCCGTGCCCGAACAGCAGGCCGAACGCCGTCTTCTCGTCCGGCAGCCCGATCTCCTGCGCGGTCGGCCAGAGCCGGGCCACCTGGTCGGTGGACACCCCGGGCTTGATCATCTCGATGGCGGCGTCGATCCATTCCCGGGCCTTTTTGTAGGCGTCCAGCTGCGGCTGGCTGGCCCGGCCGACCACGAAACAGCGGTAATAGCAGGTCCGGTAGCCGTTGTAGGAGTGCATGATGTCGAAGAACGCCTGCTCGCC
>Ga0070698_100002847_pt1 | contig 19028 bp, 22 predicted proteins | sample KBSK1502metaG_FD_65477 | JGI IMG/M metagenome (GOLD analysis project Ga0070698, IMG submission 65477) | Corn, switchgrass and miscanthus rhizosphere microbial communities from Kellogg Biological Station, Michigan, USA - KBS K1-50-2 metaG | ecosystem: Host-associated > Plants > Roots >...
AATTCTGAGCGCGATCCTCGTCGACAAAGCGGCCGGCACACAGCCGGCCGTTTTCGTTTTCGGGCGCTGTCTCCCGACGGCGACGATCTGTGGAGACGACACCCGCCTTCCGCGTCGCATCTTCGCGCGATCACGTTTCCGGAGCGCTGGCACGGCCAATGCTCTACACGAAAACGCGCAACAACCTCCACCAAGGAACAACCATGTCGAACACGAAGGATCCGTTTGTCTCGATCAACTCGCAGGAGCTCGAACAGGTCGCCGGCGGCGCGCAGCGCGTCGCCAGCGGCGCGTCGAGTAGCAGCGTCAACGATCAGTTGATGTTGATGCTCACGCAGATTGGCGACTCCATCAAAGACCTCGCTCGCAACAATAACGGCGGCACCGATCAATTCACCCAGATGATGATGATGATGATGATGATGGGTGGCTTCGGCGGTGGCGGCGGAGGAGGCGCGGTCGCCGCGCCACCGGTTCAGGCGCAGCCGTCGTATATCGACGTCGGCGTCTCGGGCGGTGGTTGTCGCGGAAGAAAGGGCTGGTAGGACAGAACACGGGTCCTTAGCAGACGACGGCGGCCCGGAGCTCGCGCTTCGGGCCGTCGTCGTTTTCGGCGATCGCGATGCGAGCTGACGCATACCGAAGATGACGGCCCGCGTGAGTCAGCGTCGAACAATCTCGCGATGTTTCGCGAGGCATGTCAGCTGCAATGCAGACACAACATGTACGACGCCGACGCAATCGAAGCCATCAACGTCGATCAGGTCGTCACGGCGACCGATCGGATCCTGCTTCGCGGTCGCGGTCGACGTTCGTCGCGACCGACCATTGACCTCACCGCTGCTGCCAACGATGCACTCGCTGCGTCGCGTGCTCGCGCGGCAACCGAAGTCACGGTCTTCGTACGCAAGCCCGTGAAGCGCCCGCTCGTCAGTGCGGCCGCGTTCATTGTTGCCGCATGGTTGGGCGTCACGTTCGCTTGTCTACTCACGTAGGCGATGGCGCGGCGTAGGGCGCGGCGAACTCCGCCAAATCACGCATCGCAACTGCTGGCACGCTGAGTGCTCTTCTTGCTCGCAAACATCCACCAAGGAATCCCGATGAAGACCAACAAGACGTTTCCTTCGATCGATCGCCGCGAGCTCGCGGTTGTCAACGGCGGCGCAGCACGCTCCGCCGGCGGCGGCAGCAAAGACCTCGACAGCAAGCTAACAATGATGCTGTCGCAGATCGGCGACTCGATCAAAGATGTCGCGAACAACAAGAACAGCAGCAGCGATCAGATGATGCCCATGATGATGATGATGATGATGATGGGTGGTGGCGGATCGAGTGGTGGTGCGGTTGCTGCTCCGCCGCCGCCTCCTCCGGCGCCGGCTCCGACCTACGTACGCGTTAACGTGCGTCGGTGATGTCATGGCCGACGAGCTGATGACAATCGATTTGAGCGAGCTCGAGTCGGTCACCGGCGGTCGCTACACGCGCGGGCCCGAGCAAGTCAATCCGCAGCTGATCCAGGGCATCGCCGAGCTCGCGAAAGCACTGCAGGGCGTCGGGCAAAATCTTGCCAGCGCGAAGCAGCAGAGCTCGGGACAGATGATGCAGCTGCTGCAGGAAATGATGCAGAAGAAGAAGGGCTAGTCGTCGTCACTGAGCGGCAAGCCGAGCTGCGCAGCGTTCTCGCTCTGCGCCTTTTGATCGAATCGCAACACGCCTGTCTCGTCCGTGTAGTTTGCGGCGAAGCGGTGTGCTGACGTCGAATCGATGTTGCGCAGGCGATCGAGCACGAGGGACACGATGTCGGACCACGCGACCGACTTGCGTCCGCTGTCGACGAGTGTCGCTTCAATGTCGCGCGCAACGCGGCGGAGGTCTTCATCGGGCACGTTGCGATGCGCGGCGACACGCTGCAACGCGTGAAACAATTTCTCTCCGTCAAAGGGCTCGAGCGCGCCGTCGCGCTTTTGCACTTTGAGCGCGGGCGCGCCGACCTTCTCGTACGTCGTGAACCTGCGCTTGCACACCGTGCAGACGCGACGTCGGCGCATGCCATCCGCGGTGACCCGGGTCTCGGTCACGCTGGAGTCGCCGCTGCAATACGGGCACTGCACCCCGTAAGTCTACCGGGCTATCGCCGGGCAGCGAAATTTGGCCATCAAGCTCGGCGAACCGCCCATATCTGACATCCGGTAAACGACGTCGCCGCGCGCCGCAATGACCTCGGGGAAGCCAATGCCAAGCTGGGCCACCGGCGTGACGGTCGTGCCATCCACGCGATAGACCTGCCCGAACCAGTTATCGCCGACGAGCAGCACGCCGCGATCCGAGAACGCACAATCGCCGAGCGAGTCGGGCTTCGTGACGGCGACCGACTTCGTGAAATCGGCGACGAACCGCCCGTCGTGCTCGGCGAGCGGATAGAGCCGCCCATCGGTCTTCGCGCACGCGTACGCGGCGGTTGGCGACATCGCGAGCCCTTCGAAATTGCGCCCGCAGTTGCCGAGGTTCGCCGGACACACGTTGCCAACCCCTTTGGGTGCCTTGCCGCCGCTCTTGCTTTGCGCATCGACCGGCCCGATCGCATAGGGCCCATCGACGAGGTCGAAGCCCTTGCCCTTGCGCTGCCACACGCGCATCCAGCCCGCCGAGGTCAGCCCGTAGAGCTTATCTCCGCGCGAGGCGAGCCCTTCGACGTCATCGCTCGCGGTCTTGCCGAGTGGCAGCTTGCCGCGCTCGCGCGTGGTGCCGGACTCCGGCTCGATGATCGCGTATTCGCCCTGATTGCCGCTGTCGCTGATGACGACGAGCATGAGCTTGCCGTCGATATCGAGCCACGCCGCGCCGGATGCCTCGTGCACGGGCGAGTTCTCCGCAAATGGCAGTTGTTCGCACGCGGCGGTCGCGGCATCGGCGGTCGCCACCGGATGTGCCGGCGCGGCTGGCGCGGCCTTGGGCGGCGGCGCCGCCTCGTTACAGGCGGCGAGCGCGAGGATGGCTACGCAGCTCCGCACGAAGGCGCTATAGCATTGCGACGCATGCGCAACTATCTCGTAAAGGAGATGTTTGGCCCGACGCTGCAAGGCGAAGGTGCGCATGCAGGTCGGCCTTGCGTGTTCCTGCGGTTCGCCGCCTGCAATTTGGAATGTCCCTGGTGTGATACCGACTTCGCGCCCGAAGGCGCGGTGCGCTACACGGCCGAGCAGATCGTCGCGCGGCTGTTGGAGCTCGATCGCAACAACGCGCGCATGGTCGTCGTGACCGGCGGCGAACCGACGTTGCAATGGGATGCAGCGCTCGCCGAGGCGCTTCGCGCCGCTGGCTTTCGCGTGCATATGGAGTCCAATGGCACCCGCGCGCTCGGCGGGTCGGTAGATTGGCTGACGGTATCGCCCAAGCCGCAGTTCCATCCGACGTCGATCTCGCTCATCAACGAGCTGCCCGTGAGCGAGCTCAAAGTAGTCGTCGACGATAGCGTTGATGAGCAGGTGCTCGATCGCTACATCGAGCGCTATCGCTGCGAGCATTACTTCGTGCAGCCGTGCATGGATGATCGTTACGCGCATCACCTCGAGCGGACTCTTGCGCTCGCTCATGCGCGCCCGCGGTGGCGCGTGTCGCTGCAGCTGCACAAGATCCTGGGAGTGCCGTGAACCCGGCATCGAGCTGGGCGCGGCTTGCACTGGCGTGCTTGCGGCGCGAGCTGCCGCACAAGCTCGATCACCTGATGCTCGACGGCGAGGTGAAGTCGCCGCGCGAGCTGCATCCGGCGTTCTACGGCTGCCTCGATTGGCACTCCGCGGTGCACGGGCACTGGATGCTCGCGCGCCTGTTGCGTGCGTTTCCGACGCTGCCGGAGGCGGCCGCGATCCACGCGCTGCTCGACGAGTCGCTCACCGCCGAGAACATCCAAGTCGAGGCGGCGTATTTCAGCGGTCGCGAATCGTTCGAGCGCACGTACGGCTGGGCGTGGCTGCTCGAGCTCGCGCGCGCGCTGGATGATCCATGGCGCGCGAATCTGCAGCCGCTCGTCGAGGTGATCGTCGCGCGCTACCTCGCGTTCTTGCCGAAGCAGGCGTATCCGATTCGCACCGGCGTGCACGCGAACACCGCGTTCGGGCTCGCGCTCGCGCTCGATTACGCGCGCGCGGTGAGGCACCTCGAGCTCGAGGCGCTGATCGTCGAGCGCGCGCTGACGTATTTTGGCGAAGACGCCGACGTGCCCGCGGCATGGGAGCCGAGCGGCGAGGACTTTCTGTCGCCATCGCTCGTCGAAGCGGATCTAATGAGGCGCGTCGTACCGGACTTCGCGGCGTGGTTCGCGCGGTTCATGCCGCGCGTGCCGGCAAGCTTGCAGCAGCCGGTGAGCGTGACGGACCGCAGCGACGGCAAGCTCGCGCACCTCGATGGATTGAACCTGTCGCGCGCGTGGTGTCTGCGTCGGATCGCGGCCGAGCTCGCGCGCGAGGATCTGGCGCAGCTCGCGGAGCTGCACGCGCAAGCGGGACTCGCGAATGTCGCGACGGGCGATTACATGGGCGAGCATTGGCTAGCATCGTTCGCCGTGTATCTGGAGGTGCCGTGACCCTGCTCGTCGTGCGCATGATCGAAGAACAGTTTCATCGCGACGTCGAAGGTCGGCCGATTCGCGAAGGGCGCACGCCCGCCGAGTATTTGCGCGAAGGCGATATCGAGTACCGAACGTGCCCGTATGAAGGATCGCGGCACATGCACGCGAATCCGATGAACGTATCGGCACTGCGTCAGATGGGCGCGCACTGGGACGCGATGATCGATGTGCTCGCGGCACTGCGCGCGCTGCACGACGCCGAGCTTCGCGTCACGCAGCCAAGCACGATGGATATCTGGCGCGTCAGCCAGCTCGCATCGGCATTGCCGTGGTTCTACTTGTTTCGCGATGCCGCGATCCCGGCGTACGCGGCAGCGCTCGCGAAGGCGACGCAGGGGATGGGCATCTGGGCGCAGCGCGTGTTCGTGAAAATCCTTGTCGAGCGGTGGTCGCCGCCGGTGTTCAGCGCCGAGAACGTGCTTGCGCTCGCCGAAGAGAACGGCACGTTGATCGGCGACACCGAGGTGTGCTCGGGCGGCGACAAAATGCTGCTGAAGTTCTTCGACGTGCTCGTCACGCAGACGCCATCGCCCGGCCGCCTCGATGCACCGCGCGAAGAGGTGCTGCGCTTTGGTGCGCACTACGCCGGGCTGAAGCTCTTCGTGTGGATCTACAACCTGTGCCGTCGCTTCCTTTATGCAGACGTCGGCGAAGAGGGGCTGCGCAAGCGGGGCGCGGAGCCGCCGGACTTCTTCATTATCGAGCCGGGCAATCCGGCCGCTGTGATCCCGGAGCAACGCGTCGGCTGGTTTCGCTCGCTCGCGGATCTGATCGTTCCGTTTGCGCCGGGTCGCGCCGACCTCGCGCTTCGCGATCTCGCGTTCGAGATGGCAAACGCGATGGGGCAGGCGCGACCAGCAGCGGCAACGTTTGCGGCTCTCGACGAGATCTTTGGTCGGGCGGTCGGGGTCGTCGAGGCAGGGTTGCGCGGCTCGTCGGAGACGATCGAAGTGCCCGAAGATATACGCGATCGATTGATCGGCCCCGAGGTGCGAAAGGTATTCTCTAACGCCGCTGGGGGGTAACCGGTCTTGTCGGATGTGGCGGAGTCTGTCGCGGAGCTCGTGTCGCGCGCGCGTCGCGGAGACGCGAGCGCCTTCGATCAGCTGGCGCGCCGCCACGTGCGCGCCGCGTATGTGATCGCACTCGCCGTGCTCGGCAGGCCCGCCGATGCCGAGGATGTCGCGCAAGAGGCATTCGTCGCCGCGCTCGAGCACCTCGACGACTGTCGCGAGCCCGCGCGATTTTCCGGCTGGCTGGTCCGCATCGTGCGTAACCGCGCGCTCAACGCGCTCGAGAAGCGGAAGCTGCGCGATCCTGTCGACGACGTGCGCGAGATTGCGACTGCGGCGCATGTCGGCGACGTGGTGCTGCGCGCGCATCTGCTCGCCGCGCTCGCGAAGCTACCCGAGGTACAGCGCGAGATCGTGCTGCTGCACGACCTCGACGGCTGGACGCACGCAGAGCTCGCCGATGCGCTCGGCCTCAGCGAAGTGAATTGTCGACAACATTTGTTTGCCGCGCGCCGCGCCTTGCGGGCCGCGCTGCCAAGTGAGGTGCACCATGGAACCGGAACCTGATCGAATCGATCTATCCGTGCTCGATCCCGGCCGCTGGGATGACGTTGCGGCGCGCGTCGCGCAGCGCGGGCGCGAGCTGCGGCGATTGCGTCGAGCGGTGCTTCGCCGCGGCATTGTCGCGGTCGTCGTCGCCGCGGCGGCCGCACTCGCGCTCTGGTTCGGTGCACCCAAGCGCGAGGCCCCGCGCCCTCGCGGCGACATTCTCGAGTGGGCGACGCGCGACGTCACGGCCGATGACGTGCTTCAACTCGGAGGCAGTCATGCGCAGTGAAGCGTGGTTGCGACTCATGTCGGGGCTCGTGCTCGTCTTCGTGTTCGCGTTCGGCGCGCTGTTCGGCGCTGGCCTGATGCGTTGGACCGAGCGCTCGCCGGAGCGGTTGCCTCCGCCGCCCGGCAGTCCGATCGAAGCGATGTCGCGCGAGCTCGCACTCGATCGCGATCAGCTCGTGACGCTGCACTCGATCGCAGACGCGCATCGCGGCGAGTTGCAGGCGGTCGCGATGACGACGCAGGGCAAGGTGCGCGAGATCCTGCATGCGATGGAAGAAGAGCTGCGTCCCCATCTGCGCCCGGATCAGATCAAGAAGCTCGAGACGTGGCGCAGCACGCGACATGCTCCACCCGGCTTCGGTCCGCCGGGCTTTGGGCCGCCACCGGGTTTCGGTCCGCCTCCCTAACGCTCGCGCGAGCTCGCCGGTCGTTGGCTTGAAAGGAGTCAACGATGCTTCTCAGACTCTGTGCGTGTGTTTTGGTTTTTGCTGCGTGTACCGACAACGTATCCACCGACGAGCAGGCAACATCGAATCATCGCCGGCCGTTTCCACCGCCGGAATCGATCGATGCGTGTGCGAGCTCGAGCGCCGGTGATGCGTGCAGCTTCGAGATCGACGGTCATCTGATCGAGGGCACATGCCGCACGCCACCATTTGGCGATGGCCCGCTTGGCTGTGCGCCGAATCAGCCGCCGCCCGAAGCTGTCGACGCGTGCGCGGGCGCGACCGCGGGTGACGCGTGCAGCTTCGAGATCGGCGGCTATCAGCTCGCAGGGACCTGCCGCAATGGCCCCGACGGAAATGGGCCGCTCGCGTGCGCGCCTACAAGATGATCGGGCACGGCTGCGATTCAAACGCAGGCACCGAATAGCTCGGCGCGCCGATGCTCTGGCTCGTCAGATCGAGCACGTCGGCGAGGTTGTTCGCAGCAGCGTCGCGCGGCGTCAGCGGAGCCAGATCCCACCGCCATTCGATCATCTTCAGCACCGAGGCGTGATCGTACACATCGCTCGCGACATAGCCGCGGCGCGCGAACGGCGACACGACAATGGCCGGCACGCGAAAGCCGCGCAGCTCGAAGCGCGGATCGATATCGGGCGCTGTCGAGGGCGGCACGTGATCGAAGAAACCGCCCCACTCGTCGAAGTTGATCACCATCACCGTGTGCTTCCACGCATCCGAACGCGTGAGTGCATCGTACGTGCGCGCGAGGAAATACTCGCCTTCGCGAATATCGCCGTGCGGGTGGTCATCGCCGGAGGTGCCGATTTCCTCGCCGGAAAATGGCGGGTCGACGAATGAAACGTGCGGCAAATCGCCGGCCGCGCAATCGATCAAGAACTGCGAATACGGGTGCGTGATGCCGGCGTACTTCGTGCCCCACAGGCCGAGGAACGGAAGGTCACTGTAGTAGTACCTGCCGGTAAGCTCGCGCTCGGCGAGGCGATCCCAGATCGTCGGCAAGACCGAAGGCGTGAGCGTGTTCTCGAGGCGATCGGTCGTCGCGCAGTGCTGATACATCTTGTTCGGATACGTCGGCGCCATGATCGGCGCGAAGTAGCGATCGCACAGCGTCCAATCGCGTGCCGCCTGGGCGAGGAACGGCAGATCAGATTGCGTGTAGTAGCCGATCGAGAACTGATCGGGATTCGCGAGCAGCCAGCCGTCGCACGCGCCGTTGTTGTAACAAATGCGACCGCCGTCCCAGGAGTGATCCGGATCGGCATACGCGCAGCCCTGGTAATCGGGCGCGAGCGGAAACGTCGAATGCGCCACGCCCGCCGAGTCGTAGTACGTCAACCCCGCTTGCATGCCATCGGCGCCGGGCAGCCAGCCGAGCATGTGATCGTATGATCGGTTCTCCATCATCACGACGACGATGTGTTTGATCTTCGTGCGGTCGGGTCGCTTCTCCGTCGCCTCGTCGCCGATCCAACCGATGCCTCGGTTCGTGCAGGCGACGAGCGATGTTGCGAGCGACCCCTTCAGGAATGAACGGCGCGTAAAGCGGGGCATGTGCGCGCATCAGTGCAACGCGCATTCCTTGGCAACTGCGCTAAAGCGCGTCGGCGACAGTGTGCTTCCAAGCGCGCTCTACGGTTTTCGTACGCGCGCGAACAGTAGGTCGTGCCTAACGAACAAGGGTAGTCTTTGCTGATGCAGCGCCTCGGTTGGCTGATCGTGCTCGTGGCGTGCGGCGAGCTCGGGCCGCTCGACGTCAAGACAGATCACGGCGTCGTACGTGGCAGCGACGACGGCAACGGCGTTCGCAGTTTCCTCGGCATTCCGTATGCTGCTCCGCCGATCGGTAGCAATCGCTGGCGTCCACCGCAGCCCGCTGCCGATTGGGACGGCGTTCGCGATGCGACGCTGCTCGGGCAGAAGTGCCCGCAGAACACCGTCATCACCGCGGGCGGCGGCAACGAAGACTGCCTCTTCCTCAATGTGTGGACGCCGTCGCCGCAGCCTGTGAATGCGCCCGTGATGGTGTGGATCCACGGCGGCGCGTTCGTGTTCGGCAGCGGTGGCGATGCGTTCTATGCCGGCAGCGAGCTCGCGCGTCGCCACGGCGTGGTCGTCGTGACGATCAATTATCGGCTCGGCGGGCTCGGCTTCCTCGCGCATCCCGAGCTCTCCGCCGAAGATCCGGATCATCCTGCCTCCGGCAACTACGGGCTCATGGATCAACTTGCCGCGCTCGAGTGGGTGCACCGCAACATCGCCGAGCTCGGCGGCGATCCAGATCGCGTGACGCTGTTCGGCGAGTCCGCTGGCGGCTACAGCACGTGCTTGCACTACGCGACCGCAACCGAGGATCTGTTCTACGCCGCGATCTCGGAGAGCGGCGCGTGCGCAGCGACAGCACTCGAACAGCCGCGCGCACAAGCGGAGGCCGATGGTGTCGCGCTCGCGACGAAGCTCGGCTGCAGCGACATCGCGTGCATGCGCGGGAAGAGCGATTACGAGATCCTCGACGCGACCGCGTTGCCGCCGATCGCGCAGCAGCTGCCGGGCGGGTTCTTTTACGCCGAACCGCCGAAGAACACGCTGCCAAACGTCGACGGCGTTGTGCTGCCCGCGAGCGTCGAGATGCTGCTCGCGACACGCGGCGGGCGGCCGCTCATCGTCGGCAACAACGCGAACGAGGGCACGCTGTTTCATTCGACGATTTTGTCGAACGCGATCAAGACCGAGGCCGAATACAGCGCGGCGCTCGAGCGTCGCTTTGGCGCGAACGCCCAAGCGATCCTGCTGCGCTATCCCGTAAACCAGTTTGCAACGCCAAATGCGGCGCTCGCCGAAGTCTCCGGCGATGCGTTCTTCGTTTGCCCGGCGCGGCGCACCGTGCGCAAGGCGGTCGCGAACGGTGCACCCGTCTATCGCTACATCTTTTCGCGATCGCTCGAGCAAGAGCTGATCGCCGACCTCGGCGCGTTTCACTCCGCCGAGATTCCGTTCGTGTTCGGCGTCGATGCGTTCCCGCTCGGCAAGGTCGGCAGCGCGGCGCCGCTATCCGAATCGATGCAGGGCTACTGGACGCGCTTTGCCGCGACCGGCGATCCGAACGGCAACGATGTCGTGTGGCCGCGCGCCGACGCGAGCGATTCGCACATCGTGCTCGACGTGCCGATCACGACCGGCACCGCGTATAAATCCGAGCTCTGCGATTTTTGGGACGCGCTCTAACGTTCGGTTCTGTACTCGTCACGCACCATCGCGAGCGCGATCACGCAGACGATCAGTAAGCCGGGAAGGATCAACGCGTGCCACAGCCCGATGTGCAACAAGTTGCGAACCTTTGGCGCACCGAAGAACGTCACGATCGCGAACACCGCGATGATCGAGATCAAGAACGACCACGCCGGCCGCGAACGCAGCCACGATTGCCAGGCGAGCACCGGCAGCAGCCCGCCCATGATGAGCAGCGTCATGCTCATCACGGGTGGCTTGCCACTCGCAAACCCCGCGATCGCACCGACGAGCGACGCGACGCCAAACACCACTGCGAGCACGTGACCGATCGGACGCGGTGCGAGCGCTGCACCATACGCGGCGATCGCGACGATCAATGACAAGAGCGCGAACGCGAAGCGCACCGCGCCGGCGTCGCCGCCCGCTTTGTCGGCGTAATAAAAGTACGACGCGAGAAAGAACAGCGTGTTGAAGGACACCACGGCGCCCGCAACAACGCCTGCCATCTGCAGCGACTGTTTCGTCACCGCCAGAGTTTACTTCTTTCGCTTGAAGAGCGAGCCCCAGAATCCGCGCGGCTTTTCTGGGGTCGGCTCACCTGCCGTCGATTCGGCACGTTGCTCGACGATCTGGACGTGAGGCATGGTCTCGGTCGGGGTCTCGATCTGGCCCGTCGGCGCGCGCGACATGTATTGCGGCACCCCGTCGAAGACCTCCGCCGGCTCGGCTTCCATCGCCATTTGGATCTCTTCGAGCTCCTTCGCGTACTCCTTGCGGAAGAGCTGGCGAATGAACTGACGCAGCTCCTTTGGATCGAAGCGATAACCGGCGATCAGGTTGTCGAGATCGGCGGCGAGCTGCGCGGCGCTTTGGTAGCGGTCCGCAACGTCGCGCGCGAGCGCCTTTAGGCTGATCGCATCGAGCTCCGGCGTGACGCGGCGATTGAAGTTCGATGGCGGCGGCACCTCGGCCTTGCGCACCTTCTCCATCAGCGCGAACTCGGTGTCGCCGCGGAACAACTTCTCCGTCGTCAGCATCTCGTGGAGGATGATGCCGGCCGAGAATACGTCGGTGCGCGCGTCGAGCGGCATGCCGCGAATCTGCTCGGGCGACATGTAACTGAACTTGCCCTTGAGGATGCCGATCTCGCTCGTGAACTTCATGAGCGCTTGCGCGATGCCGAAGTCGAGCAGCTTGACGTCACCGTCGTAGCTCATGCGCACGTTCGATGGCGACACATCGCGATTGACGATGTTGAGCGGCCTGCCATCGGGCCCCTGCAACGTATGCGCGAAGTGAAGGCCCTCGGCGATGCGCGCGGCGATGTACACCGCATGTGGAACCGGAATGCGCGATTGCGTCTCCTGGCAGCGACGCAATACCTGCGTCAGATCGCGCCCGCCGATGTACTCCATCGCGATGTAGTGGCGTCCCTCGGTCTGGCCGATCTCGTACGTCGCGACGATGCATCGGTTCTTGAGCATCATCGCGAGCTTGCCCTCGCGATTGAACATGTCGATGAAGCGCGTCTCGCGAGCGAGCTGCGGCCGCATGACTTTGACGGCGAACAAACGCTTGTCGCCGGTGCGCTCGCGCGCGCGATAGACCTCGGCCATTCCGCCGCGCGCGATGAGCCCGAGCAAATAGTATTTGCCGAACGGCACCGGATCATTCGGCGCGCCCGGCGACATCTTGCCTTCTTGTGACGGCCGCTCGGAGACCACCCGCGGCGACCTTACCACGGCTAACCCGCTACCACTGCACGACTAGCTTCTGGCCGGGCTCGAGTTGGACCATTCGTTCCTCGGTTTTTGACCCCGAATCGTCCTTCAAAATCATTTTTAGCTTGTGGCCGTCGGAAGGCACCGGCACGCCGATCTCGGGCGACGTGATGCCGAGGTCGATCATCGTGCCCGGCGACTTCGGATTCTCGAGCGCGATGCGGCCGAGCGGATTCTCGAGCTTGTTGACGACGATCGCCGAGCGAAACTGCATCGCGCTTGGCTTGCCGGGCTCGACTGTCGCGTACTCGAACAGCACCATCTCGTATTTGGGGTTGAAGCAAAGCCCCTTGTAGTTGCCAGGCGCGACGAGCAAACCCTTCTCAGGAAGCCTACCGACGATCCGCTGGCGGTTGATCCACAGCTCGCTGCACGGCAGGCTCCACGTCACGAGCAACGTGCCGAGCGAGTCCTTCTCCTTCGCGAGCTCGGCGCGCACGACATCGGCGTTGCCACCGAACGGTCGTTGCACGAGGTAGCGGCGATAGAACTCGCGCTTGCGATCGGTCGCGCCGAGCTTGTCGTACGTCGAGCCGAGCTCGCGCAAAAAGCCCGGCAGATCGGGCGCGAGCGTGTAGCCCATGTGGAAGTAGACGAGCGCGTCGCCGTATTGCCCGGCCTTGTAGGCGGCGCGACCGAGCGTGAACGCAAGCTTGGCTTCCTTCGTCATGTCGGTCAGCGTCAACTTGCCGGCGAACGGATCGGGCGCGTTCGCGAGGCGCGTCGCTTCGTTTTGCGCCGCCGTCTTGGCGGTTGGTTCGAGCGTCGCGGCCGCGTACGCGGCCCACGTCTCGGCCGCGTCTTCGTTTTGACCTGCAAGTGTCCACAGCGTCGCGAGCTGTTTGTGCTCGGGACTGCCGTAACCGCGGGCGACCACGAGCGCCTGGTACAGCGGGATTGCCTGCGCCCACTTGCGATCCTTCACCGCTTTCTCCGCAGGCTTGACCAAGAACTTCGAGAGCTCCGAGCGCGACTTCTTGGTCTGCACCGTCTGGTACAGCTCGCTCGTGTCGGGACGCGCTTCCGGTTTCTTGACGTCCTTGGACTTAGCGTCGTCAGCGTGCGCAGCGAACGCAAAGAGCGCGACGAGTGTCGCAACCCACCTCACGCGCGAATCGTAACATGGTGGTGCACGCATCTCCTGTATCTGCCAAGCGTTGCGACGATCGCTGAGGCTCGAGAATTCAGTTGCGCGGTGCGGCGTCGCTCGCACATTGCAACCGAGCGCACGACCTCGAAAGTACGGAGCCCCACCACGATTACGGCGCCGGCCGATCTTCCTTTAGCAACAAGAGTTTAAGAGCAGTTTAAGAGCAGTGACACGTGCTAGGTTTGAGATTGGTTGCACGTCGTCATCCTCGAACGCAACAAGTTGGTGGGACGCAAGGTAGCGCGCCTCTTTCTCTCCATCGGATCGAGTGCGGTCACGGTGGAAGAGCCAAGGCAGGTCGCGGCGGTCTTGCAGGACGCCGATGTTTTGTGCGCTGACACGTTCGATGGCGACTTCGTTGCCGAGCATGTGCGCGCCGATCCAAGGCTGCACGGTGTGCTGTGGACCGCGGAGCCGCTTCGTCGATCGCTGAAGTTTCTCGTCGAGACGACGCGGATCAATCACGTGCTCGGCCGTCGCGATTTCGATTCGCCGCCGCGCGCGTGGGAGATCCTGATGATCGCGCGCCGGCTCGCAGGGACCGCGGCATCGCCGCCGCTTAGCGGCTATCTCGACTGGGGCTTCTCATCGCTCGATCTGGATGTCCGCACGACGGCCGACCGGGACACGGCCGTCCATCGCATTCAAGAATTCGTGTCCGCGATGCAGCTGCCCAAGCGCGTCGCCGAGATGTTCGGCGAGCTCGGACACGAGCTGCTCATGAACGCGATGTACGACGCGCCCGTCGACGGACAGGGACGTCCGAAATTTGCTGGTGACCGGAAAGCGGACATCCGGCTCGCGGACGGCGAACGTCCGGCTGTCCGGGTCGCGACGGACGGCTCGCGGCTCGTCCTGCAAGTCCGCGACCCGTTCGGACGCCTCGAGCGGCGTCATGTCTTCGATGGGCTCGCGCGCGGCCTCGCCGGTGGCGAGATGGATCGCTCGCACGGCGGTGCGGGTCTTGGCATGATGGTGTGCCACAATTCCTCGTCGGCGATGTTTTTCGACGTCGCCAAAGGCAAGCACACCGAGGTGACCGCTCTGTTCGAGCTCGATATGAATTTGCGCGAGCTGCGCACGCAGGCCAAGTCCCTGCACTTCTGGAGCGCATGATGGAAGCAGTACGCAAAACGCAGCCCCAGGATCCGGCGCCGCCAACCGGCGATGCGGTGGCGCCACCGAAGCTCACGATCGAGAAGTTCGCCGATGGTGCGATCTCGTGCCTCAAGTTCAACGGCACGATCGACGAAGCATTCGAAGGCAAGAAGATCGCGCGTTCGATCCAGGCGAACACGCTCGTGCTCGATCTCGGCGGCGTGAAGAAGATCTCGTCGTTCGGTATTCGTGAGTGGGTCGATTTCGTGACCACCGCGGTCAAGCAGGTGCAGCAGCTCGTGCTCATCGAGTGCGCGCCGAAGGTCGTCGATCAGCTGAACATGGTCGCGAACTTCGCGGGCGGCGGCCGCGTGTTCAGCTTCTACGCGCCGTTCCGCTGTGACTACTGCGACTCCGAACAACGCGTGCTCCTCGAAGTCAGCAAGGACTACGAAGCGATCAAGGGCATGAAGCTCGCCGATCGTCCGTGCCCGAGCTGCAAAGAGAGCATGTACTTCGACGAGGACGGCTCCACGTACTTCTCGTTCATCCTCAGCCAGGGCGCGTTCGAGCTCGATCCAGAGCTCGTTTCGTTTCTCGCGGCGAAGCTCGATTACCGCGTCGGCACGATCGATCAGAAGCTGCACATCGATAAGGTGATCGAGGGCCGCGTCACCTATCTGCGGCTCTCGGGCGATCTCAACAACACGTTTCCTCGCGACAAGCTCGCCGAAGGTCTCGAAGGCACGGTCATCGTCGATCTGACGAACGTGCCGCGCGTCGAGCCCGCAGGTGCCGCCGAATGGCGCGGCTTCATCCTGCAGGTCACGCCGCTGATCGAGCAGATGTTCCTCGTCGGCGTGCAGACGCCATTTCTCGAGAAGCTCTGCAACAAGGACGACATCGGCGCGAAGGGCGCGGTGCTCGACTTCTCGCTGCCGTACGTGTGCAAGTCGTGCGGCGCGAGTGGCGCGCAAGTCATTCACACCGCCGAGCACCACGACGTCTTGAAGTTCGCGACGGCACCCGAGCTGCGCTGCACCTCGTGCAAAGCCGCAATGCAATGCACGGCGAGCGAAGTCGTGATGACGATGTTGCCGAGTCTGCCGAAGCCCACGCCGAGCAAAGAGCTCGAGCGCCAGGTCGGCATGCTCAAGGCGCGCAAGTTCGAAAAGAAGCTGAGCGCGGGGCTAAGCAGCGCGATGCCGCACCGCGAGAGGCGCACGCCGGTGTGGCCGATCGTGATGATGACGCTCGTCGTCGTCGGGCTCGCGGGCGCCGCCGCCTACTTCTTCATGTTCCGCGAGGAGCGCGAGACAGGACCGTACGGTCACGGCCCCGTCGCGGCGCGCAGTCAGCTCGCGAAGCCGGCATGGATCCGCGCGAATGCGACGCCCGGCGCCGCCTACTGCAGTGAAGACGGCGGTGGGCTCAGCTGCATCGGCGTGTCGATGCCATCGGCAAGCCAAGAAGATGCGGAAGACGAGGCGAGCGATGCCGCGATCGAATCCATCGCGTTCGAGCTCGGCAAGCGCATCACCGACAAGCAGTGGCTCGCAGCCGTGCCGCCGCTCTATTTGCCGGCGCGTGACTCGAAGCTCGCTGCGATGAATCGCGACCCGCAGAGCACGCAGGCTCGCCGCGATGTGCGAGATGGTCGTCGCGCGGTCGCGCTCGCGCTGCGCGGCGTCTCGGCGTCGCCGTCGGGCCGATACTGGGAAGCGTTCGATGGTCGCGAAGGCCGGCGCTACGTCGCATTCGTGCAAGTGAAGCTCTCGCCCGCCGACGCGCAGCGCCTGATCGCGAGCTACACGAAGCAGCACGAAGCCTTCGGCGCGGTGTCGGTCGCGTTCTTCCCCGAGCTCGCGTGGAAGTTCCCGAAGGTCAGCCGCGGCGCGCTCATCATGTCGCTGCAAGCCGGTGGCATCCAGGAGCTCGGTATCGCCGAGCACTCGGTCGTGACCTCCGTCGATGGCCGCGACACACCCGACGCGGAAAGCTTTGCGAAGATCATCAATGAAGAGCGCGATGTGCTCGACGAGCGGGGCGGCGCGCTGCGCCTGCTCGTGCAGGCCGATGGCGGCGATCCTCGCGAGTTCTCACAGACCTTCGCCGGCAAGCAAGAGACCACCGACGAGAAGGGCCACAAGCGCCACGGCCGACACGGCCATTCCGGCACGTCAGGTGGCCTAAATATCTGGGATCGTGCCGGTGGCAACCACAGCGGCGGCCGCGACGACCCGACGCAGTAGATCGTTACAATCTACGACAACATGGTGCGAGTCTTCGCGCCTGGTCGTGCGTTGCAACGACCATGACGACGACCATCCGCCACCTGATCGTGATCGCCGCGCTCGTCGCGGGATGCAGTAAGAAGGAACAGGCCGGTGCCTCCGCCACCCGCGCCGCGACGCCCGCAATGGAGGAGGCGCAAGCCGCATCGGGCGGGGAGGCGACGAAAACCGCCGAGACCAAGGAGAGCGGCCTCGCAACGCTGCCGGCGCAGGACAATCGCAAGATCATTCGCACCGGTCGCATCGAGCTCGTCGTCGCGACCTACGATGACGCGCGCGGCAAGCTCGACGCGCTGATCGAACGCATCGGCGGCTACGTCGACTCGACGCAGGTTACTCGTCGGCAGGGCGCGATCAGTGACGCGACGATCGTCGTGCGCATCCCCTCGAGCGCATTCGGTAGCGTGCTGCCGAAGCTGCGGGAAATCGGTGAGGTCGTCAGCGAATCGACCGACGCGTCGGATATCACCGCGCAGTACGTCGACATCGCGGCGCGACTCGCGAGCGCGAAGACGCTGGAGAAGCGCTTGCTCGAGCTCGCGACGGACAAGACGGGCAAGATCGACCAGGTGCTCGCCGTCGAGCGCGAGCTCTCGCGCGTACGCACCGAGATCGAAGGCTACGAAGGTCGGATGCGCCAGTGGAACGATCAGATCGCGATGAGCACCCTCACGCTGTCGCTCTCGACGAAGCGTCCGGAGATCGTAGCGGCGGCGCCGCCGACCCTTGGCTCGCGCATCGGCGAAGCGTTCCATGACTCCGTCGATGCGCTGCGCGCATTCGGCGGCATGGCAATCGTCACGCTGATCGCGCTGGCGCCGTGGCTCGTGCTCCTCATCCCGATGTTCCTCATCGGTCGGCGCCTGGCGCGTCGCTACATCAAGCTGCCCGCAGCATTCGCTCGTCGCCAGCCGATCGCACCATCGCCGCCTGCACCGCCGCCGCCGGCGTCGTAGTTTTCGCGCCGCGCCAGCCGATCGCACCGCCTCCGCCCGTGACGTGAGGAGCGTATCGATTAGCAGGGCATGTCCCAGAGGATTTGAACGCCAAGCCGCCAAGCCACCAAGGTCAGATCAGAAGAAGGGTATCGATGAACAGAGCGGCGCGTGCCGAAGGCCGATCCCTTCCTTGGCGATCTGATCTTGGCGGCTTGGCGGCTTGGCGACCAATCCTCTTCGTCGTGGTTTTCGCGGCGCCGTGGCTCCTGCTCCTCATCCCGATGTTCCTTATGGGCCGCCGCCTCGCGCGCCGCTACATCAAGCTGCCCGCGGCGTTTGCGCGCCGGCCGCCGAGCCCACCGCCCCGGCCGGCGGCGTGAGGAGCGTATCGATTAGCAGGCCGTGTTCCAGAGGATTTGAACGCCAAGCCGCCAAGCCGCCAAGGTTAGATCAGAAGAAGAGTATCGATGAGCAAGGCGGCGCGTGCCGAAGGCCGATCCCTTCCTTGGCGATCTGATCTTGGCGGCTTGGCGGCTTGGCGACCAATCCTCTTCGTGGCACTGCGATGCGATGCGATGCGATGCGATGCGATGCGATGCGATGCGATGCGATGCGATGCGATGCGATGCGATGCGATGCGATGCGCGGCCTACTTCGGGAGCGGGCCAGGCGTCTCGTAGAGACTAATCGTCCCGTGCCTGCGCCATCCCTCCTTGAGCAGCCACGTGCGCGGGAACCATGCGAACAGCGATTCGTATCCCGGTGGCGGCAGCGCCCAAAACGGGCGCTCCTCGCGCTCCTTCCAACCGTTGAAGAAGAGCGCCGTCGAGTACGGATCGACCTTCCACGTGTTCGTGAACGGCGCGCGATCTTCGCGGTGGCGTCGCCAGTTGTTCAACACGTAGGCGAGCGCGCGCCGCACTAGCATCGGCGACTTCAAGATGCGTGCGTGATACCGGTCCGTGAACACGCGGCCACGACGCGGTGTGGTCTGACGCTTCGAGATCGCCCAGTTGATCTGCTTTGCCGCGGAAATCTGGAACGACTGCATGCCGCGGCTGAGCGCACGCTTGTTCTCCGCTTCGACGATGAGATGGAGATGATTGTGCTGGATGCTGAGGTGAATGATCCGGAAGTCTTCGCGCTTCGCGGCGCAGAGCGTCGCCCAGCGGATCGCTTTGTACATGTGACGCTTGCGTAAGCGGCCCACGCCCGGCTCGACACGCGCCACGATATGCAGCGGCTCGCTCGACTTGAAGCTGGCGCGCTTCTTGTGCCGCTCGCTCGAGCGAGGACCACTCGGGGGACGGCCGGCACCGTCGCGCTGACCACCCCACGTCTTGAACTCGAAGTGCTGCTGCGTGTGTCGTTTGCGCTGCCTCACGATTTGGCTTTGATAGCACCGAAAATTTGATTTCGCCGATATTTGTTCTGACACCGCCTAACTAAATTGTTCCGCCCCAACGCTTACACTCGGACCAAACGAGCGCAGCCTGTGACCGGTGCCGCTCCTGTGGAGAACGCGTCACCGGGCTCACCGGCCATATTCGCGTTCTCCACAGTCGCTTGAAGACCGCGCGCACGCGCTCGATGAG
>Ga0070698_100002848_pt1 | contig 19026 bp, 12 predicted proteins | sample KBSK1502metaG_FD_65477 | JGI IMG/M metagenome (GOLD analysis project Ga0070698, IMG submission 65477) | Corn, switchgrass and miscanthus rhizosphere microbial communities from Kellogg Biological Station, Michigan, USA - KBS K1-50-2 metaG | ecosystem: Host-associated > Plants > Roots >...
ACACCTCGTCGACGACCCCGCCATACGATTGGGCCAGTCTTTTCGACTCGGGCGGCAATCGGATAATTGCTCCGCCCAACGGGGCTCTCCTCGCGGACGACTTCCTTCGCGACTTCACCAATCCGGACAGCACGTATTTCTCCTCCAACGGTGGAGGCGTGAAACACGTCAATCCCATCAGCAACTGGGGTTGTACGACGATCCACAACCCGACGTCAAAAGACAACCTGCTCAACTCCTATGCAGCCCTGATTCAGGTTTCGTCCGGTCCGACCGCGGGCCATCTCGTCCTGTACGTAGGCTCGGAGCGCGAGAGCAACAACGGAACCTCATTCGCAGGTTTCTGGCTGTTCAAGAACGCAGTCGTCTGCAACCCGGAGACAGGCACGTTCACCGGCAGCCACACCGACGGCGACATCCTGATCGTCAGCAACTACACGAATGGTGGCGGCAACCAGGAAGTGCAGCTGTTCCAGCAGCAGGGAGGGGCGCTGACCCCGATCGCCCACGGGGGCGTGTGTGGTTCCGCTGCCAACGAATCAATGTGCGCCATCGCCAATGACGCCGCGCTGCCGGCAAGCGACATCCCCTGGCCTCCGGGCAACGCGTCCGGCTACCAGACGAACACCTTCGTCGAGGCCGGAGTGGACCTCACCACCATCCTCGGAGGGTCCGTCCCGTGTTTCGCGTTCTTCCAGGCGGAGACACGATCCTCGGCACAGCTCACGGCGACGCTCAAAGACTTTACCGGCGGCAGCTTCAACAGCTGTGCTCCCCCAACCATTACCACGAAGCAGAACGCGACGAGCGCGGCGCTGAATGTGGCAGTGGGCACGCCCGTCCAGGACGTCGCGAACATCTCCGGAGCATCGGGTACTCCGGGCGGCACGATGACTTACAAGCTCTTCACCGGGACAGGCTGTGACGCCAGCGGCAACCCGACCGGGAGCCTGGTCAACAGCAGCACGGTCAACGTCACCGCATCCGGCGACCAGCCGCCTTCGTTCACGTTCACGCCGACCAGCGCTGGGACCTGGCAGTGGATAACGGTCTACAGCGGGGACCTGCCCGGCGGGCGCAACCCTGGAGCGTCCAGCGCGTGCGGAGCCGAGCCGCTGAGGGCCGTCGATGCGGCCATCAGGATCGAGGCCGACGCGGTCAACGAGATCAACCACTCCCATACCTTCAACATCTCGGTGACGGCTTTCCCCAGCGGTGCCGGCACCCCCACCATCACGATCTCGACCAACGTCAACCCGGCTCCCTCGTCGTCAACCAACACCTGCGGAACAACATCGGGTGACACCGCCACCTGCACGCTCACCATCAACAGCGGGACGACGGGCACCTTTACCGCCAACGCGACCGCCGCCGTGACGGTCGGTGGTGTCACCGTGAACCGCTCGACCGCCGGCGACGCAGGCCCAGGCGGAAGCGGGCCGGCGACGAAGACCTACGTCGATGCCTACCTCCAGCTCTCTCCGCTGACTGCCAGCAACCTGGTGGGAACCAATCACAAGGTCACGGCTAGCGTGTTTGAAGACCCCGGTACAGGGGCTGCGCTCGCAGGCAACGTTCTTGTCACGTTCAGCATTCAGGGAGGCCCCGGCTCGTTCGTCAACAACGTCAATACGTGCAGCACGAGCACCGCCGCCCCTGACCTCGGAACCTGCTCGATCGACATCACATCGATCGATGCCGGGACCACGATCGTCCGAGCCGCCATCTCGGTCACCGTCAACAGTGTGCCGTTGACTCGAACGACCAACGATGGCGTCTCACAAGACAGCGTGGACGCTCAGAAGACCTGGTTGCCAAGGACGCCCACCCTCGCCACGACCGTGCTGCTCGGCGACACGGTTACCGTCACCGGTCTGAACGTCGCGGGCTCTGTCGATTTCACCCTGTTCGGCCCCAGCGGGACGAACGCACCCGATTGTGTCAATGCTCCGGTGCTCACCAGCTTCACCTACGTTCCGCTCGTGAACGGGACGGCGAGCACGCCGTCAACGACACCAGTCACAGCGGGCGGCGTTTACGGCTGGCAGGTCGCCTACCACTCCTCCGATGGCAGGAACAACGATGCGACGACCACCTGCACATCCGAGGTCGTCAGCATCACGTACAGCCCCGGACAGAACCCAGCACCGCAGTCCTTCGGCATCACCCCCTAGCGGACAAGCGAAGATTCGACGACGTGCACAAAGGGTCCGCCCGCCACGGGGCGGGCCCTTTAGCCCCATGGGACGATGTCAGATCGAAGCGCGTCAGTCGATCTCCAGGTCCGGGTCGTGGGTGAGACTCTCGGCCATGACCAAACGAGCCGGGCGATCGCCGAACTTGACGCTGTGCGACGTGATCAGGACCTGGATGATGCTTCCATCCTGCAACCTGTGACGCCAGGGTCCGGTCCGGTCCGAGTTGCGCGTGTCGGGCAGCAATTCGAGGAATTTCGGGAGGTCCTCCGGCGGTCTCAGGTCTTTGATCGTCAAAGCGAGGAATTCAGGCTTCGAGTATCCATACCGCTGCGTCGCTGCCTCGTTGACGTCGAGAATCTGCAGGGTCTCCGTGTCATAGACCCACATGGGCTCTGGGTTGAGAACGAAGAGTGAGAGGTAACGGCCGAAGGTGGGCCGCGAAAGCGATTCGGCCCAGAGCTGCTGTTTCAAAGCCACCTTGATGGCCTTCATCAGTGCCATGCGGTCCGCCGCGGTACGGATCATGCCGCGCGCAGCGGAGCGTTGCGTTGGTGAATCGGCAGGGTGAACCAGAAACGCGAGCCTTTGCCAGGCTCGGACTCCAGGCCCATCTGCCCACCCTGGAGCTCGACCAGCTTGCGTGCGATGGACAGGCCGAGGCCAGTGCCGCCGTAGGTTCGTGAGATCTTGTCGCTGGCTTGTCGGAACTCCTCGAAGATCCTTTGATGAGCGGCTGGCTCGATGCCAATGCCTGTGTCGAGCACCGAGATTTCGGCCATGGCGCCCGCGGGCAGGCTCCGAATCGCTACCGAACCGGCAGGCGTGAACTTGATCGCGTTCGACACGAGGTTGGTCAAGATCTCCCGCACGCGAACTGGATCGCCCACGACGCTGCGAGCTTGAGATGACAGCTCGCTGCTCAGCCTCAATGCCTTCTGTTCCGCAATCTGGTGCATCGAGCTGATCGCCTGGTCGACAACCGAAGGCAGGTCGGCTTCCTGGAGCTCGATCTCGACCTTGCCCGCCTCGATCTTGGACAGGTCGAGGATGTCGTTGACGAGCTCGAGCAGGACCAGCCCGCTCTTGTGGATCTCGGCGATGTCTTGAGCTTGTTCGTGACCGAGCTCGCCGTCCATGCCTTGGGAAAGCACTTCGCAGAAGCCGATGATTGCGGTCAACGGAGTCCGGAGCTGATGGCTCATCTTGGCGAGGAACTCCGACTTGAATTGACTCGCTCGTGAAGGCTCAGCGTTCGTTTCGCGCAGCTGCATGTCGTAGGCGTTCGCGATGCGGACCAGGCTTGCATCGGCATTGGCCTGCACGGTCTTGATGACTCCCTCGGTGACAGCGGGCGGCGTACCCAACCGGGCCGCCTCTTCCTGCACAACCTGGACCAGGACGTCGCGCCAGTGAAGGTGTCCGCGAGTGGTTTCGACGAGGGGAACGCCTTCGCGTGCCGCCGCGCCGCCGCTCCTGGAGATCCATTCGATCTCATCTTTGTCGGCGGCAATTCCGCTGACCAGCCAACGCGCGATGAGCAGTGTGCCAACGACGCTTCTGCCCCAGCGGTAGTCCAGGTACGCGTCGCTGACGGCGCCGGCCTGGCCCTTCTGATACAGAAGTGAGATGGTCCGCTGGTAGACCTCGTCCGCCCGCCGGCCAATCGCCAAACCGAGTTGCGCGCGCCCGTCGCCCTGCTGTTCGGAGTGGTCACTTGGTGGCATCTGGCGAACCGCTCGGGGGCGATCATATGCGCAGCCGCCGCCAACCCGTGCCGGATTGGAGCCGATTTGTTGGGCACACAAATGGCGGCGCTTCGACGCTGATCTCGGTCCAGCGGCGCACCGAGGACCCCGAGTTAGTCCGGACTGTCACGGGTTCTGGCCCGGACTGGGGCTAAAGCGGCATGGTCTCGCGTCCTATCTATTAATGGGAGTGATCTGGGGGGCGTCGACACGCGGAGTGTCGCGGCGCCCCGGCCTCGCCCAGGCGAAGCCCGTGGCCCAGCCCGAACGACCGGGATGCCTGCGGAGAACCGAGGAAGCTGCGATGGCGCAGTAGCATGACCCTCAGTCAAGGGCGATGGAAAAGTCCCGGACCGCCGCGTTCCGCCAGCAGCTGGAGTCGCTGTACTCGATCTCCATCGAGATCGCTCGCCTGCACGAGATGCCGCAGGTCCTCGACCGGGCGATGGGCTACTGCCTGGAGCTGACCCAGTCGGCCTTCGGCTTCATCGGCCTCCTGAACGAGCAGAACGACCAGATGGACGTGGCCGCTATCAAGGGCTTCGAGCCCTCCGATCCCAGCTTCTACGAGAAGTTCCGCCTCATCCCCGTGCGCCCCAGCGTGTTCGGCCTCGTCATCATCGAAGGCCGCTCGCGCATCTCCAACGACGTCCTCCACGACCCGGACCGCGTCGGCCAGCCTCCCGGCCACCCGCCGACACGCACCTTCCTGGGCGTGCCGCTCCAGGTCGGCGAGCGCGTCATCGGCATGATCGGGGTCGCCAACAAGCTGAGCGGGTACACCACCGACGAGGAGCGGCTCCTTTCCACCTTCGCCAACCAGGTCGCGGTCGCCATCGAGAACGCCAGGCTGTACGGCGACCAGCGTCGGATGATCGACGAGCTGGCTCAGCTGCACCGCGACCTCAGCCAGGCCGAGCGCGACCAGGTCCTGCGCGAGGAGCGCGAGCGGATCGCGGCGGAGCTCCACGACCGCATCGAGCAGGCGATCTTCAGCCTTGGCCTCAAGGTCAACGCGATCCTGGAAAGAGAGACTGTCACCCACCCCATGGCCGCCGAGCTCGGCGAGGTCAGGCAGCTGGCCGTCCACACGTCGGAGGCGGTGCGGGAGGCGATCTTCGCCCTCTCACTGCCCAGGCCGGCCGCCAACGGCCTGCCTTCGGAGCTGCGGCGGCTGGTGCGCGACGCCGGCAAATCCGAGGAGCTGGAGGCCGACCTGGTGGTCTCTGGCACACCGCTCAAGCTGGACAAGGCATCCGAGCAGACGCTCTACATCCTTGCCCGTGAAGCCCTCGCCAACGTGCTCCGGCATGCCCGCGCCAAGCGCGTCCTGGTCAGCCTTCGCTACTCCAACGACCAGGTCGACCTCGTGATCCAGGACGACGGGACCGGCGCCTCGGACCAGATCCTCAAGCACTACCAGGAGAGCGGCACCCACTTCGGCATGAAGCGCAGCCGGCGTCAGGTCGAAGACCTGGGCGGCACATTCGAGGTGCGCAACGGCGAGGAAAGCGGGCTCGCCATCCGCGTCCAGATCCCGGTCAAGGCCTGATGCCTCCACACAAGATCCGCATCCTCATCGTCGACGACCACGAGATGGTCCGCGAGGGCCTCATGTCCATGCTCAAGCACGAGCCCGACTTCGAAGTCGTGGGCCAGACAGGGTTGGGCGAGCAGGTGAAGGACCTCTTCGAGGCCACCAAGCCCGACGTCGTGCTCCTTGACGCCCGCCTGCCCGACATGAGTGGCCTAGAGGTGTGCCGGCAGCTCACCCGCGCGCACCCCGGCGTCGCGGTCGTGATCCTCACGACGTTCACCGACGTCGAGCTCGTCCAGGAGTGCATCCAGGCCGGCGCCCGCGGGTATGTCGTCAAGGACGTCGAGCGGTTCAGCCTGAAAGAGAGCATCCGCGCCGTGAGCCGCGGCCAGTCGGTGCTCGCGCCGCAGGTCACCGGCCACATCATGGATCGTGTGCGCAGCGGCAGGGCGCCCGAGCCCAGCCCCGCCAGCCTCAGCGCCTCGCAGCTGGCGATCCTCCGCCTCATCAGCCGCGGCCACTCCAACCGCGAGATCGCGGCCGACGTCCACCTCAGCGAGAACACTGTCAAGACGCACATCCAGGAGATCTTTCGCAAGCTCGGCGTGCGCAATCGGGTGGAAGCGGCCATCCTGGCGGGCAAGTCGGGCTGGATCTGAGGTTCAGATTCGCCTTGTCGGGTGGGGGAGAATCACCCGAGCGGGTGATGACCGTCGGCATCGCCTCTGCTTTCTTTGCTTCGGAGGTGCTCCATGTTGCCTGCTGCCTTTGACTATCGATCGCCCGCTTCCCTCGACGAGACGCTGAGCCTGCTGGCCCAGCACGGTGACGTGGCCAAGGTGATGGCGGGCGGGCAGAGCCTGATCCCGCTCCTGAAGCTCCGCTTCGCAAGGCCCGAGCTGGTCGTCGACATCGGCCGCCTGCCGTCGATGAACGGGATCCGCCGGGACGACGGTCACATCGCCATCGGCGCGCTGGCCCGGCACATCGACATCGAGCGCAGCCAGGAGCTGGCTGCATGGATGCCGATGATGACGGAGGCCGCGCACTGGATAGCCGATCCGCTGGTCCGCAACCGGGGAACGCTGGTCGGCTCGGTCTGTCACGCCGACCCTTCGGGCGATTGGGGGTCTGTGCTTCTTGCCCTGGACGCCGACCTCGTCGCGCGGTCGGCCAGAGGCCAGCGCACCATCCACGCCAACGAGTTCTTCCGCGGGCCGTTCACGACGGCGCTGGAGCCGGACGAGGTGGTGACCGAGGCCCGGATCCCAATCCGCAAGGGCGCCTCCGGCGGTTCCTACCTGAAGCTCGAGCGCAAGGTGGGCGACTTCGCGACGGTCGCGGTCGCGCTGCATGTCGAGCTCGACGGCAAGAAAGTGTCGAAAGCCGGCATCGGCCTGACCTCCGTCGGCGAGAACAACATGAAGGCGGAAGCAGCCGAGCGGGTCCTGGAGGGTGCCGAGCCGACGGAAGCCTCGATCAAGGAGGCCGCGCGGCTCGCGGCTGAGGCGGCTGAGCCGAAGGACGACGTCCGCGGGAGCGCGGCGTTCAAGAAGGACGTGGTTCGTGTCTTCGTCCAGCGCGGCCTTACCGCGGCTGTGAGTAGGGCCAGGGAGGTGAAGGCGTGAAAGTCTCCATCCGGGTCAACGGCGCCGAGCGAAACGGCGACGTGGAGCCTCGCGTCCTGCTCGTCGACTTCCTGCGCACGAACCTGCGCCTCACCGGCACCCACATCGGCTGCGATACATCGAGCTGCGGTGCGTGCACGGTGCTGCTCGACGGGGAGCCGGTGAAGTCGTGCACCTTGCTCGCCGTCCAGGCCAACGGCAGAGGCGTGACCACGGTGGAGGGGTTGGCCAACGGCGCCAACCTGTCCCCGATGCAGGTCGGATTTCACGAAGAGCACGGCCTCCAGTGCGGGTTCTGCACGCCGGGCATGATGCTCGTCGGCACTGCGCTGCTCGAGCACAACCCGAATCCAACAGAAGACGAGATTCGTTGGGCGATCAGCGGCAACATCTGCCGCTGCACCGGCTACATGAACATCGTCAAGTCCATCCAGCACGCGGCCAAGCTGCGCCAGGCGGGCGAGGTCGCGCCGCGCGCGACAGCCGCCACGGCCGCGGGAGGCGAATAGATGGCGACCGAAGTCCACATGCATGGCCGCATCGGCGAATCCATCAAGCGCAAGGAAGACGGTCGCTTCCTGCGCGGCAAGGGCAACTACCTCGACGACATCGAGCTGCCCGGGATGCTCCACATGGCGATCCTGCGGAGCCCGCACGCCCACGCGAGGATCAAGTCTGTCGACACCGCCGCCGCGTCCGCGATGCCCGGCGTGGTCGCGGTCGTCACCGGCGACCTGATGGCGCAGCACAAGCTGGCCTGGATGCCCACGCTGAGCTACGACACCCAGGCGGTGCTGGCCACCGACAAGGTTCGCTTCCAGGGCCAGGAAGTGGCGGCGGTCGTCGCCGAGACGCTCTATCAGGCCGAGGACGCGCGCGACGCAATCGAGGTCGACTACGACGTGCTGCCTGCGATCACCAGCCCGGACAAGGCGAAAGAGCCTGGCGCGCCGCTGATCCGCGACGACAAGGAGAATCAGAAGGACAACCACATCTACCACTGGGAGGCGGGCGACCAGGCGGCCACCGAAGCCGCCTTCGCCAGGGCGGACAAGGTGGTGCGGCTGCACACCTTCTACCCGCGCTGCCATCCCACGCCGCTCGAGACGTGCGGCTGCATCGCCGACGTCAACGGCGCCACCGGCAAGGCCACCATCTACATGACAAGCCAGGCGCCGCACGCTGTGCGCACGGTGTTCGCGCTTGTCACGGGCTTGCCGGAGCAAAACATCCGCGTCATCTCGCCCGACATCGGCGGCGGCTTCGGCAACAAGGTGCCCGTCTATCCCGGGTACGTCGTCGCGACCGCGGCGAGCCTGCTCATCGGCCGGCCGGTGAAGTGGGTCGAGGACAGGAACGAGAACCTGATCTCGACCGGCTTCGCGCGCGACTTCCACATGGACGGGGACCTCGCCGTGGACAAGAACGGCAAGATCACGGCGCTCCGCGTCCACCTCGACAGCGACAACGGCGCGTTTTTCGCCGACGCCCAGCCCACCAAGTTCAAGGCTGGACTGTTCCACATCGTGACGGGCTCGTACGACATTCCGGCCGCGCACGTCACCGCGGACGGCTACTACACGAACAAGGCGCCAGGCGGCGTTGCGTTCCGCTGCTCGTTCCGCGTCACGGAGGCCAGCTACCTGATCGAACGGCTGGTCACCAATGCGGCGATCGAGCTAGGCATGGACCAGGCCGACTTTCGGATGAAGAACTTCATCCAGCCGGAGCAGTTCCCCTATGCGTCGGCGACCGGCTGGATCTACGACAGCGGCGATTACCCGAAGGCCATGAACGTGGCTCTGGAGAAGCTCGGCTACGACGAGCTGCGCAGGGACGTCGAGGCGCGGCGCCAGAAGGGCGAGGTCACGGGCATAGGCATCGCGAGCTTTACCGAGGTGGTGGGCGCCGGGCACGGCGCCGAGTTCGACATCCTTGGGCTGCGCATGTTCGACAGCGCCGAGCTGCGCGTGCACCCGACCGGCAAGGCGCTGCTGCGCATGGGCACGAAGTCCCAGGGCCAGGGCCATGAGACCACGTTCGCCCAGATCGTCACCGAGGAGCTGGGCATCCCGGCGGCGGACGTCGCCGTCGAGGAGGGCGACACCGACACCGCTCCGTACGGTCTCGGCACCTACGCGTCGAGGAGCACTCCCGTCGCGGGGGCCGCGACGGCGATGGTCGCCCGCAAGCTGCGGGAGAAGGCGCGCAAGATCGCCTCCCACCTGCTCGAGGCGGCCGAGGAAGACCTCGAGTGGGAGACAGGCCGCTTCTATGTCAAAGGCTCGCCGGACAAGGCGAAAACCATCCAGGAGATTGCCTTCGCGGCTTACACCAACCTGCCTGAAGGCATGGAGGCGGGCCTGGAAGGCGTGCACTACTACGACCCGCCGAACATGACGTACCCATTCGGCACCTATGCCGTGGTGGTGGACATCGACAAAGGCACGGGCCAGGTCAAGGTGCGCCGCATGGTCGCGGTCGACGACTGCGGCGTGCGGATCAACCCGATGATCGTCGAGGGCCAGATCCACGGCGGGTTGACCGAAGGCTTTGGCATCGCCTTCATGGAGCTCATCACCTTCGACAACGACGGTAACTGCATCGGCTCGAACTTCATGGACTACCTACTGCCGACGGCGTGGGAGACGCCGAGGTTCGAGCTGGGCGAGACCGTCACGCCGTCGCCGCACCACCCCTTGGGCGCCAAGGGCGTGGGGGAGTCGGCCACCGTCGGGTCGCCGGCCGCCTACGTCAACGCGGTCATCGACGCGCTATCGCCGTACGGCGTCACCAACATCGACATGCCGATCGGGCCCGACAAGGTGTGGGCCGCGCTCCGCTCCAAAGGGGTGACGGAATAGCCGAGGACCTGACCGTCCTGCTGGCCCGGCTGGCCGCCGAGGGCACGCCCTGCGTGCTGGCGACAGTCGTGCGCACCGAGCCGCCAACCTCCGCGCACCCGGGAGACAAGGCCGTCATCACGCCAGACGGGAGGCTGCGGGGATGGATCGGCGGCACCTGCTCCGAGCCGGTGGTGCGGCGCGAGGCTCTGCGCGCCCTGGCGGAGGGCATGCCTCAACTGATCCACATCCAGGGGGGAGACGAGGTGAAGGAGTCCCGCCGGCAGGGAGAGCTCATGATCGCCACCACGTGCCCCAGCGGAGGCTCGCTCGACATCTTCATCGAGCCCCAGCTGCCCAAGCCGCTGCTGCTCGTGTTCGGCGACAGCCCGTCGGCCGAGACCATGGTCCAGCTGGGCGAGCTCACTGTATTTCGCGCCCGCCAGGTCCGGCAGGCCGAGCTCAGCTCGCTCGAGATTCCAGCCGGTGAGGTCCATGCGGTGGTCGCCACCATGGGCCACTTCGACGAGGACGCCATCGAGGCGGTCCTCGGGCATGCGCATGTCGACGTGAGCCTCATCGCGAGCACGCGGCGCGCGGCGGCGCTGCGCCGCGAGCTGGCCCGCCGCGGGCTGGACGAGCCGACGATCGCGCGGGTCCACACGCCGGCGGGCAAGGTGCGCGGCGGCACGCAGGAGGAGGTCGCCCTGCTTGCGCTGGCGGAGATCGTCGCCGCACGCCGGACGCGGCCGAAGGCGCCGGCCGTCGATGTGGCGCCTGTGACCTTCGTCACGGACCCGGTGTGCGGGATGACGGTCGACCCGCTGACCTCGAGCCACAAGCTCGTCCACCGCGGCGCGACGTACTGGTTCTGCTCGGCCGGGTGCGCGGCGGAGTTCGAGAAAGATCCGGAGCGGTATGCGCGCTCCGTCGAAGCGCGCTGATCCAGCGAATCCGGAGTTGGTTCCGCAGCTAGCCGCGCGGAGCCTGCGCACCCAGCCGGACGCGGTCGTCTGGTTCGGGGTGATCGCGGCGGCGTGGGTGGTCGCGTGGTGGCTCGAGGCCACGGGCATCGCCCACGCTCTGCATCACCACACGATCTTTCACAGCGGGCGTCTGTGGCAGGGGGGCGTCGAGCTGCTTGTCGCGTGGCAGGTGATGACCGCTGCGATGATGCTCCCGGGAGCGCTGCCGGCGGTGCGCGCGCTCGGGCACGCGGGCGAGCAGGCACGCTTTCTCGCCATCTACTTCGCGGCGTGGACCGTGTTCGCGGCGCTGGCTTTCGACGCGGACATGGGGCTGCACGCGCTGGTGCACGGCTGGGCGGCGGCGGCGCGGCACGAGAACCTGATCGCCCCGGCGGTGCTCGGGCTCGCCGCGGCTTACGAGCTCTCCCCGTGGAAGGCGCGCAGCCTGATCCGATGCCGGAAGCCGGGGCTGTCGGCGCTTGCCTATTCGCGCTCCTGCGTCGCCTCCGGTTGGGCGCTGATGCTGCTCATGTTCTCGGCGGGGGTGGCGAACCTCTGGTGGATGGCCGCGCTCGCCGCGGCGATGCTGGCCGAGAAGGCGCTGCCCCGCGCCGACGCGGCGCGCTACGCGGTGGCCGCCGCCCTCGTTTTGTGCTGCATCCCGCTGCTCACGCCGCTCCAATAGGGCCGAGTTACCGCTCGCGCGGCCCTATCGCCGCGAATTGAGACCACCGTGAGACCGCGATTGAGACCAAAGGTGCGGACAATGGCGCCATGTCCGACGCCGTTCGGGTAGACGCGGAGAGGTATTCGGCGTGGTTCGCCTGGACCAGGAGCGCCCTCGGCCGAACGGTGGACGCTACCCACGCCGCCGCCCTGGCGGCCTATGACGCTGAGGCGGCGGGAGGCTCGCAGGAAGATGCGCGGGCGGCGGCTCAGGGTGCCGGATCCGAGCCGGCCGGCCTCGACGCCGAGACGATGGCGATCGCCGAGTGGGCCGCGTGGGCAGGCGGGACCCTTGGCACGGCGCCGTCGGCGAGCCTCATCGCCGCGAGGTATGCCGTCGCCCGTGTAGCCGAGACCCACGACCTCGATGGCGTCATGCACGAGGTGTCGGATGTCCTGGCGGCCCGGCATCCGTCGCCATCGTCGAGCGTGACTCGCAATCGGCGCTTGTGGATCATCGGCGGCATCGCCGCCACCGTGCTGGTGCTCGGGGGTGCGACCGCCGGGCTGGTCGGCTACGCCATCGAGGCGTCGGCGGTACCGAGCGCCAAGCCAGGACAGCCTGGCCCGGCAGGCTTGAGCGTGAACGTCGATTTGGCTTCCGGGGATGCGGCCGTCGACGCGTGGGGCTTGCCGCCCGACACTCCTACGTTCCTTTTCGTTGGCGACGAAACGGTCAGGATCCTGCAGACGAACGGGAAGGGAGGCTTCGAGACCACCATCCCCGTTCCGCCGGGCACCAGCCGCGTCGCCGTCTGCCTGGATTCCTTTGGGGAGAGCTGTCCGGCATCGACTGTGGTGACGCGGCCATGACCGACGAGCGCCTGCCGAGCCCGCTGCGCCGGCTGGAGCGGAACGGCGAGGCATCGAACTCACCTGGCGAGGCCACGCCCGAGCCAGACCCCGAGCCCGCGAAAGATGTCGATCCCCAGTGGCTCGAGTGGGCTCGCGCCCAGCAGCTGGAGCCACACGCCGCACAGGCCGCCGCTGCCGCAACCACCCTGCTTCGCCATGGAGCGACCGTCCCCGCCGCCATCGCCGCCGGCCTTATCGCCGCGGGGCGCGGCGGCCCGCACGATCTTCGCCAGCTGGACACCGAGCGAACCTGGATCCAGTCGGTCGTCGACGACCTGAAGAAGGTCGGTGCGCCCGCGGACCTGATCCGCAAGTACGAAGAACGCTTGACCGCTGTCGCGTCAGCAATCTCCGCTTTCGACCGCAAGCCCGCTGCCGCCACGGCACCCACGACCGCGCCCGTAGTCCCCGCCACGTGGAGCGCGCGCGCAAGTCTCGCTGAGGAGCTGGCGCAGCAGCGGACTGTCGAGACCGCGGGTGCGGGCAAAGCGGCCGGCCCGCCGGGGCCGCCCTTCTCGCTGCGGGACATGTTCGCCGAACATTCGGTCCTGATCCTCGCCGGGCTCGGAGCTTTCCTGCTCGTGGTCGCGACCGTGCTCTTCGAGCTCTACGGCTCGGTGGGTCTCGGAGGTGGCTTCAGGCTAGCGGCCGTCGTGGTCCTCGACCTCGTCTTCGGTGTCGCCGGCTACCTGGCTCGCCGCCGCGCGGGCCTGGAGGCCGTGGGCCAGATCTACATCGCGCTGGCGGCGGTGCTTCTTCCGCTGGTCGGGGTCGCATCCTGGACGTTCCTCGACCTCGGCGCCCACGGCATGACTGTCTACCAGGCTGTGGCGATCACGTCCACCGCGTGCGCGGTGGTCTACGGTGGCCTGGCCGCGCGCCTCGACCTGCGTGCCTACGGCGAGATGAGCGGAGTCGCGATCCTGGTGGCGATCGTCGGCGTGTCGCGTTGGGCCGGCGGCGATTACTGGCTCGCCGCGGGCGTCGCGCTTGGACCTCTCGTGTACACGTTGTGGCAGCGCCTGCTGCCAGGCCGCGTCTTCGATCACTTCCAGTGGTTCGGGCACGCGAGCGCGGTCGTCGCCCTCGGCACAGCGATCCGCTTCCAACCCAACGGCTGGATCTGGACGGTGACCATGGCGGTGCTCGCGTTTGCGTACCTCGCGTCTCAGGCCATCGCTCCGCAGGTCGCGAGGGCGTGGATCGGCGAAGCGGCCGCCGTTCTCGCCGCCGCGGCCGCGTGCGGACCGCTCGGGGTCGGCTCTGGCCACTTCGTGCTCCCCATGGTCGTCGGGGTGGCTTTGATCCCCCTGCACCGAGAGCCGGAATTCTTAGATCGCGTGGGCACGCTCTATCGGCCCCACCCGGCGCACCTGCACCTCGCCGTCATCCTGGGGCTGGCGCTGGCGACCTGGGCGGACGCGCTGGGTGAGGGGCGGTCGCTCACGGCTGGGCTGTGGATCGCGTTTGGGCTTTATGCCGCCGACTACTACCTGTCACCGACCGAGCTGACGGGCTACACGCTGCGCGCCGCGCTCGTCTTCGCGCTGGCCGCGACCGGGCGCGCGCTCGAGCTGGGCCCGTGGACTGCCTCCCTCACGGCCCTCGCGTTGGTCGGATACGTCGCGGCGTTCACCCGCGATGGCCTCGCGCCCCTGCGCCGGTTCGCGTCGCTCTACTTCTATGGAGCCCTCGCGGTCGTGGTCGCCGGCCTGTTCGACGCGACGATCGGGGCAGGGCACTGGGAGATCCCCGCCGCGCTGGCGATTGCCGCGGTCGCATTCGGCGCCGCCTCCGAGCTCGGCGCGGTGCGGCTCAGCGCGATCACGGCCCGCGGCCTGTTCTCCCTCGCATGGTTTGCAGGCGTCGATGCGCTCAGCGCCGGCGGGTGGCGCGGACCGTTCGACGCTCTCCTGGCGCTGTTTTACGTCGCCATCTCGCAGGTCCGTGCAGCCGCGCGCCACGCCGTCGCCACGGCCTCGCGGCGATGGTTCGTCCACGGAGCCGCGGCGGCGTCCCTCGTCCTGTGCTTCACGGGCACGGAGGACCAGCTGTGGTGGCGATTGGCCGCAGCGCTGGCCGCGCTTGCAGTCGCGTACTGGTGGCTCGCCCTGACGCGCGACGAGCCCGAGCTGCCGTGGCTCGCATGGACTTCGCTCTCGGGCGCCGCCGCGAGCACGGTTATGACAGTCGTCCCGGAGGGCTGGCAGGGAGCCGCTGTCGCGGGCGAACCGCTGGCACTCACCGCGATCTGGTTTGTGCTGCGCAAAACACTTGATCGTCGGGGCGTGCAGGTCAGCGCGCTTGTCGTTCTCGGCATCGTGGCGGCCACCGGCGCCACGCTCGCGCTCCGCGACGAGCCGCCAACCTGGGCCCAGTCGGTGGCGGCTCTGCTGGTCGCCGGGTTCCTCGCCGCGTGGTCCCTGGTGGGCGACGAATCTTCGCTGCCGAAGTTACGGCCTTACGAGAGGTCTGCAGCCTCCCTGCTGGCCGCGACGGCGGTCCTCCTCGCCTGCGCCGTCCTCCAGCTCACAAGCGGCGCGACCGGTGTGGTCGTCGCGGCCATTGCCCTGCTGTACGCGGAATGGAGCGTGCGCGCCAGGAGCGAGGTCGAGCGATGGTACGCGTTGGCGGTGCTGCTCGCGGCGGGCCCATTCCTTTATATGTGGCCGTACGGACATCACGCGTCCGCCGCGGCGGTGTCGGCGGAGTTCGTCGCGCTGGCGGGTCTGGTCGCCTTCACTGCCGTCAGGACGCGCCGCTGGTATCTCGGCTACGCGGCCGCCTTGCTGCTCGCGCCGGCGCTGCACACCGGGTTCATTGCGGCCGGCGTCACCGATCGCCTGCCTAACGAGGTCGGGTTTGCAGTCCTCGCGTGGCTGATTGGATTCAGTGGACTCGCGATCCGCACGCGCTTCTCCAACCTCTGGGCCTGGTCTGTCGAGGCAGCCGCCGCCACGATCGCGGCCGTAACCCTGCTCCTATCGACCCATGCGGATCCCGCCGGGATCGCACTCCTCGCGTACGCGCCGCTCATCTACACGTCGGCCATGCAGGACCGGCAGCGATGGATCATCCCCTTCGCGCCTGGCGCGGCTTTCTCAGGAGCCGTGGTGCTGCTCACCTCGCGCAACGCGGACACCATCCTGTACGCGGCAGCTCTGGGAGTCCTCGGCCTGTTGATATGGCTGCTCGGACGTCTGGTGTTCGCACAGATTCGCCGCCATCCAGTGGTCGACATGCACCGTTACCTCGGGCTCGGCATGCTCGTCGTTTCGGCCGGATCTGGCTTCTTCTTTCCGACGCGGACCGGGACGCTCAGCCTGGGGGCCGCGCTTGCGGCCGCGGCGCTGCTAGTCACCGGCGCCGTGTTGTGGTTCGACAGCAGGTCGTACGCGTTCCGGGCGAACCGCTACGCCGCCATCGTGGCCGCCTGCTCGGCGGGCTACTTTGTCGCTCGCTTCGTTGACCTGCACCAGTGGGAGCTCGTCAGCCCGGGCATTGGTTTTGTGATCGCCGGCATCGCTCTGCGCCAGGACCCCGTGCTCTCTGTCGACCCCTGGTTGAGGCGCCTGTGCGTCGGCCTCGGGCTCGGCCTCGCGATGGGATGGGCCGCGACCCTGACCGTGGAGGGCGAGGTTTGGTGGTTGGTCGCGCTCCTCGTCGAAGGCGCGCTGACGGTCTCGGCAAGCGTGATCCTGCGCAGCCGTACTCTGCTGGCCGGCGGAGGTTTGGCCTTCGCCCTCGCCTCGTTACGGGCCATGCTCTTGATCGCGCAGGCGGGCTATCTCTTCGCCGCCTTTGCGGCCGTGGCCCTGGTCTTGCTGGCAGCCGCTACCGCGCTCGCGCTGGGCCGACAGCGATACAGCGCCGGGGGCGGCCGGATGCGCGAGCAGTTCTCGCACTGGGACTGAACGCGAGGCTAGCTTGTCCGACCGGGAGCCCTCGGGTCACATGGATGCACTGGCTGCCGTTCGCGCTGTGCTGTCAGGTCATCGCCGGGACTTTGGGCAGCTCCTCGATCGCGGCATCGATCCGCGACTGGGAAAGCTCGACATCCTCGAGCTTGCCGGCGAAGTACGCGTCGTACGCCGACATGTCGAAGTGGCCGTGTCCGGACAGGCCGAACAGGATGACGCGCTTGTCGCCCGCCTCGCGAGCGGCCGCTGCCTCCTGGGCCACCGCGCGCAGCGCGTGGGCTGACTCGGGCGCGGGCAGGAAGCCTTCGGTGCGTGCGAACTTCACGGCTTCGGCGAACACTTCGTTTTGCTTGTACGCGCCAGCCTCGACGACCTTGCGGTCGACCAGCGCACACAGCGACGGCGCGTCTCCGTGGTAGCGCAGACCGCCTGCGTGAATCCGGTCCGGAACGAAGCTGTGGCCGAGCGTGTACATCTTCACGACCGGGCCCATGCCCACGGCGTCGCCGAAGTCAAACGCATAGACGCCGCGCGTGAGCGTCGGACATGCAGCGGGCTCGGCCGCGATGAAGCGCGTCTTCGGCATACGTCCCTTCAATTTGTCGCCGATGAATGGATAGCTGAGGCCGGCGAAGTTGGACCCGCCGCCAACGCAGCCGATCACGACGTCGGGATACTCGCCTGCCACCTCCATCTGCTTTTTGGCCTCGAGGCCGACAACGGTCTGGTGGAGCAGCACGTGGTTCACCACCGAGCCCAACGAGTACTTGGCGTCGTCATGCGTGGCCGCGTCCTCGACCGCTTCCGAGATCGCGATCCCGAGGCTGCCGGGTGAGTCCGGATCGTCGGCCAGGATGCCACGACCTGCGTTCGTCAGATTCGTCGGCGACGCGAACACCTGCGCGCCCCAGGTCTCCATCATCGCCCGCCGGTAAGGCTTCTGCTCGTACGACACCTTGACCATGTAGACGGTGACCTCGAGGCCGAACAGGGCGCCCGCAAACGCCAGCGCCGAGCCCCACTGGCCGGCGCCGGTCTCAGTGGTGAGCCGCTTCACGCCTTCCTGCGCGTTGTAGTACGCCTGCGGCACGGCGGTGTTTGGCTTGTGCGAACCCGCCGGAGAGACGCCTTCGTACTTGAAGTAGATGTGCGCCGGCGTGTCCAGCGCTTTCTCCAGGCGGTCAGCGCGATAGAGCGGGCTCGGCCGCCAGATCTTGTAGACCTCGCGGACCTGGTCGGGGATCTCGATCCACGGCTCCGCCGAGACCTCCTGCATGATGATCGCCTGCGGGAAGATCGGCGCCAGGTCTGCGGGACCCATCGGCAGCAGCGTCTGCGGATTCAGGTATGGCGCCGGCGGCGCCGGCATGTCGGGCAGGATGTTGTACCAGCGATCGGGGATGTCGCTCTCGTCGAGGAGAATTTTCTTGATCACGTTTCCCAGCCTCCTGAATCCGTTCGGAAGGTCCTGCCGGAAAGGGTAGCGCTACACACTTGGCCCCGGGCGCCAGCGCCGGTGCCGGGTCTTGTTGCCGCCTCGAATCAGCTCCAGCCGCGGACGAGGCCCGTCGGCGCGGCCCGACGGCGGCTTTCGGCTCCCGCGCTGAAACTGGACCGGCCAGGCCATGGCAACGTCCTGTTCGGCGGCCGCGTGGAGTGTCCAGTACGGGTCGTACAGATGCGCCCGGCCGAGGGCGCACAGATCCGCCCGGCCGGCGAGGATGATGCTGTTCACGTCGTCGTACCCGCTTATCGCGCCGACGGCGATCGTCGCGACGCCCGCGACGTTGCGGATCCGGTCGGCGAACGGGGTCTGGTAGCTTCGCCCGACGATTGGCTGCTCGTCCGCCACGGTCTGGCCGGTGGACACGTCGATCGCATCCGCCCCGTGGGCCGCGAATGCCCGAGCGACCTCGACCGCAGCGTCGGCGCTGAGCCCGCCCTCGTGCCAGTCCACGGCGGAGATGCGCACAGAGATCGGTTTGCCGGCGGGCCACTCCGCACGGATCGCGTCGAAGACTTCCAGCGGATACCGAAGCCTGTTCTCGAGGCCGCCACCGTACTCGTCCTGGCGCAGGTTGGTGAGCGGCGAGATGAAGGTTGCCAGCAGGTATCCGTGCGCGCAGTGCAGCTCGAGCAGGTCGAAGCCGGCGCGAGCCGACATGCGCGTCGCGGTCACGAACTGTTCCTTGACGACCCCCAGGTCGGCGTGAGTCATCTCGCGAGGGACCTGGCCGGCGGGGAGGTAGGCCACGGGAGAGGGAGCGATCAGGTCCCAGTTGCCCGCGTCCAGCGGCTCGTCCATGCCCTCCCACATGAGCTTGGTCGAGCCCTTGCGGCCGGAATGGCCGAGCTGGATCCCGATCTTCGCGGGCGTCCGGTCGTGCACGAAGTCGACAAGCCGCTTGAACGCGGCCTCGTGCTCAGGCGCGTACATCCCGGCGCAACCCGGGGAGATGCGACCCTCGCGCGATACGCACACCATCTCGGTCATCACCAGCGCCGCGCCGCCGAGGGCCTTGCTCCCCAGGTGCACCAGGTGGAAGTCGCCCATCAACCCGTCCACCGACGAGTACATGTCCATCGCCGAGACGATCACGCGATTG
>Ga0070698_100002849_pt1 | contig 19025 bp, 18 predicted proteins | sample KBSK1502metaG_FD_65477 | JGI IMG/M metagenome (GOLD analysis project Ga0070698, IMG submission 65477) | Corn, switchgrass and miscanthus rhizosphere microbial communities from Kellogg Biological Station, Michigan, USA - KBS K1-50-2 metaG | ecosystem: Host-associated > Plants > Roots >...
GCCCGCTTCCGCGAGGTACGGGCTCTACGCTCCGGGCAGCACCTTATCGAGCAGGTCTTCCGCCGTGCGCGCGGCACGCTCGACGATCGTCTTCTCGCGCCGGTCGGGGATCGGGACGCCCCACCACTCCATCACCGACGCACCCCACGTGAAGCCCCCGCCGAACGCGGCCAGGAGCACGCGGTCCCCCTTCTTGAGCCGCCCGGACTCGGCCGCCTCCGCCAGCGCGATCGGGATCGAGGCCGCCGACGTGTTCCCGTAGCGCTGGATGTTCACGAAGACCTTGTCCATCGGGAAGCGCAGGCGCTCCGCCACCTTCTGGATGATCCGCACGTTCGCCTGGTGCGGGATCATGAGGTCGATCTCGTCGGCCGTGACGTTGGCCTGGATGAGCGCCTCCTCCGCCGCGTCCGCCATCGACTTGACGGCCAGCTTGAACGTCTCGCCGCCCTCCATGCGGATGAAGTGCTTCCCCGCGGCGACGGTCTCGGCCGTCGCGGGAACGCGCGACGCGCCGGCCTCCACCCAGAGGAGCTCCCCCTTCGAACCGTCCGAATGCAGGATCGCCGACTCGACCCCCACCGACGCGTTCGACGCCTCGAGCACGATGGCGCCGGCGCCGTCGCCGAACAGCACGCAGGTCGTGCGGTCCTTGAAGTTGAGGAGGCGCGAGAGGCACTCGGCGCCGATGACGAGGGCGTTGCGGTGCGTGCCAGCCAGGATCATCCCGTTGGCGACCGCCAGCGCGGAGACGAACGACGTGCACGCGGCCTCGATGTCGAAGGCTCCGGCGCGCTCGGCGCCGAGCTCCTTCTGGACGAGACAGGCCGTCGCCGGGAACAGGTAATCGGGAGAACAGGTGCCGACGATGACGAGGTCGAGGTCCGCGGGACGCATGCGCGCGCGCTCGAGCGCGACGCGAGCGGCGCGCGTCGACATCGTCGACGTCGTCTCCCCGTCGGCGGCGAAGCGCCGCTCCTTGATCCCGGTGCGGCTGACGATCCATTCGTCGGACGTGTCGACGCCCATCTTCCCTAGGTCGTGGTTCGTGACCACGCGCGGCGGGGCATAGAAGCCGTAGCCGGTGACGACCGCGTTCTGCCTCGCCATACGTCGCGGGGCTAGGGCCGCCGCGAGCGCTGGCTGGCGCCCGCCTTCTTCTCGAAGAGGGGCTCGAGGGTGTGGATCTGGCGCAGCGCCTCGTGCGCGTCCAGGACGTCGTCGCTGCTGAGCACCGGTCGGCGGCGGCCGCTACGGACGGGCTCTTCCTTCACGGGGGTCACCGCAGCCTCCTGCTCCTGCACGACGACGAGCAGCTTGAACGCTGTCGAACAGCTCGAGCACGTGACGCGGACGATCCAGGCCGAGTCGAGCTTGCCGAGGACGCGGATGTCGGAGCGGGCGTGGTTGGTGCCGCACACGCTGCAGTCGAATTTCTTCGCTTCCTCACGAAGGCGCCGGAGCACGTTCACGCTTTCACTCTAGCGAGTCGGCGAGCCCCACCGGCTACGTCACTCTTCCTTCCCGGCCGCGCTGGCGGAGCGGATCGTCTCGACCACCGTCGTGTCTGCCAGCGTCGTCGTGTCGCCGAGCGGCACGCCGTTCGCGATGTCGCGCAGCAGGCGGCGCATGATCTTCCCCGAGCGCGTCTTCGGCAGCTCGGGGCTGAACATGATCGTCTTCGGGCGCGCGATCGAGCCGATCTTCGACACCACGTGCTCACGCAGCTCCTTCGACAGGGCGTCACCACCTTCGTTGCCGGCGCGCAGCGTGACGAAAGCGAAGATCGCCTGGCCGGTGATGGGATCCTCGCGACCGATGACCGCCGCCTCGGCGACCTTCGGGTGCGACACGAGCGACGACTCCACCTCGGTCGTGGAGATGCGGTGGCCTGAGATCTTCATGACGTCGTCGACGCGGCCCATGAGCCAGAAGTAGCCCGCGTCGTCGCGCTTCGCGCCGTCGCCCGCGAAGTAGTGGCCCGGGAAGCGCGACCAGTACGTCTCGCGGTAGCGCGTGTCGTCGCCGTAGATGCCGCGGAGCATCGCCGGCCATGGCTTCGTGAGAACGAGGTAGCCGGCACCGCCGAGCGGCACGCTCCTCCCCTCCTCGTCGACGACGTCGGCGCCGACGCCGGGGAACGGGAACGTGGCGCTCCCGGGCTTGAGGGTCGTGATCCCCGGGAGCGGGGTGATGAGGATCATGCCTGTCTCGGTCATCCACCAGGTGTCGACGATCGGGCAGCGCCCGCCCCCGATGGTCTCGTGGTACCAGAGCCAGGCCTCCGGGTTGATCGGCTCCCCCACCGAGCCGAGGAGGCGGAGCGAGCGCATGTCGCGCTTCTGCGGGTATTCGGCACCCCACTTCATGAACGTGCGGATCGCGGTCGGCGCGCAGTACAGGATCGTGACCTTGTACTTCTCGATGATCTGCCACCAGCGGTCCTTGTCGGGAAAGTCCGGCACCCCCTCGTACATCACGCCGGTCGTGCCGTTCGCCAGGGGCGCGAAGACGATATAGCTGTGGCCGGTGACCCAGCCGATGTCGGCCGCGCACCAGTACACGTCGTCGTCCTTGATGTCGAAGATCATCTTGTGCGTCGCCATCACGCCGGTGAGGTAGCCGGCGGTGGTGTGGACGATGCCCTTCGGCTTGGCGGTCGTGCCCGACGTGTAGAGCAGGTACAGCATGTGCTCGGCATCGACGGGCTCGGGCGGACACACGGTCTTCTGCACGCCCACGATCTCGTGCCACCAGACGTCACGCCCCGCGGTCCATGGGACCTCCTGCGCGGTGCGCTTCACGACGAGGACCTTCTCGATCGATGACGACTGCGCGACCGCGTCGTCCGCGTTCCGCTTGAGCGGCACGACGTTGCCCTTGCGGTAGCCGCCGTCCGCTGTGACGAGCACCTTCGCCTCGGAGTCGCGGATGCGCCCCGCGAGCGCCTCGGCGGAGAACCCGCCGAACACGACGGTGAACGGCGCGCCGATGCGAGCGCACGCGAGCATCGCCGCGGGCAGCTCGGGGATCATCGGCATGTAGATCGCGACGCGGTCGCCCTTGCGGACACCGAGCTCCTTGAGCGCGTTGGCGCACTGGCACGTCTCGTCGAGGAGCTGCTGGTAGGTGATGGTGCGCGCGTCGCCGGGCTCGCCCTCCCAGAAGTACGCGACGCGCGATCCCCGACCCGCGGTGACGTGCCGGTCGAGGCAGTTGACGGAGACGTTGAGCTGGCCGTCCTCGAACCACTTCGCGTACGGGACCGTCCAGTCGAGGACCTTCGTGAACGGACGCGACCACTCGAGCGTCCGCGCCTGCTCCGCCCAGAAACCCTCGAGGTCCCTCGCGGCGCGCTCGTAGATGTTCGGGTCGCGGACGTTCGCCTGCGCCGTGAACTCGGGCGGGGGCGGGAACGTCCGAGTCTCGGTGTAGAGAGCTTCGAGGGCGGTCTTGGTCTCCGTGGCCATCGCAGTCCTCCCCGGCGCGGATCGCGAGGAGCATACGGAGGGAGACACCAGAGTGCCTCCCTCCGTCGCTGCTCCTAGTCGGCGGGACTTGCCTCGCTGACCAGGCCGGGCTCTTCCTGCCCGACCTCGCGCCAGATCTTGGCGCCCCTGGCCTCGCGCAGGAACAGCGTGCCGAGCACGACCGTCATCAGCGAGACGACGATCACGTAGGTCAACCCGGCGTAGATGTTCCCGTTGGGGTCGTTGTTCGGGTTGAAGAACGGCTGCAGGTTGAAGTCCGTCTTGATCGGAAGGCCCATGAAGTTGGTGAGGAACGGAACGAATGACTTGCTGCCTTGCGGGTAGGTCGCTCCGACGAGCCCGGTGAAGAGCAGCGGCAGCAGTCCGCCGAACCAGCCGTTCCCGAAGTGGTATGGGATCGAGAGCGAGGTGTAGCGGACCTTCGCGCGGAAGTACTCGACCAGGAATGCCGCGATCGGGCCGTAGACCATGGTCACGTAGATGACCTGGATCCACACCAGCGCGACGAGGGCTGGGATGCTCGGGTCTGCCTTGGTGATCAGCCCGCTCGCGTCATACGACACGTTGGCCGCGGCGGTCATGAGGTTGTAGATCGGGATGTACGTGATCGCCGCGATCAGGCAGCCGGCCAGGATGATCGGCTTGCGGCCGATCTTGTCCGAAAGCCAGCCGAAGACGATGAAGAACGGCGTGCCCAGCGCGACCGCGATGAGCATGATCGTGTAGGACGTCTGGAAGGGGATCTTGAGGTAGGTGGTCATGAAGAAGTTCGCCTGGAACTGGCCCTGGTACCAGACAACCCCCTGGCCCGCGGTGAGGCCGAGCAGCACGAGCAGGATCACAGGGAGCTTGTTGCCGCTGAAGGCCTCCTTGGCCCAGTTGCCGGCGCCGGTGACCGACTGCTTCTGCTCCTTGAGGCGCGCGAAGAGCGGGGTCTCCTGGAGGCGGATGCGGATGTAGATCGCGACCGCCAGCAGGACCGCGCCGACGAGGAACGGGATCCGCCAGCCGGTGCTGGCGAAATCGGCGGCGGACATGTTCGTGCGGAAGACGAGGATGATCGCGAGCGCGAGGAAGAACCCGACGGTCGCGGTCGTCTGGATCCACGAGGTGTAGAGACCGCGCTTGTTGTCGGGCGCGTGCTCCGCGACGTAGATCGCCGCTCCGCCGTACTCGCCGCCGAGCGCGAGGCCCTGCGCGAGCCGCAGGAGCACGAGGATGACGGCCGCGGCCACGCCGATGTCCTTGTACGTGGGCAGGAGTCCGACGACCACCGTCGAGACGCCCATCACGGTGATGGTGACCAGGAACGTGTACTTGCGTCCGATGATGTCGCCGAGCGCCCCGAAGATGACGGCGCCGAATGGACGCACGAGGAATCCGGCGGCATATGCGGCGAAGGCCGAGAGGAGCTGCGCGGTCGGGTTGTCGCCCGGGAAGAAGAGCGGCGCGAGGAAGGGCGTCAGGGTGGCGTAGAGATAGAAGTCGTACCACTCGATGACCGTTCCGGCGGAGGCCGCGCTGATCACGAACGGCAGGCCGTAGCTGCGCGTCTGCGTCGTACTCGCCGCCATGGTGCCAGCTGCCATGTATCTCTCCTTCTATTCGTCGGTGTGCGCTGTCGTCGTTACTCGATCACGCGGGTGTTCCGCTGAGCGAAGCCCTCACCTCCTCCTTCATCCGCTGCCACGCTTCCCGGGCTTCCTCCACGGAGCCCTCGTCCTCGATGGTCGAGATGTCACCGGGATCCTTGTCCACGATCACGGCCTTGAGCACCCGGCGCATGATCTTGCCGCTGCGCGTCTTCGGGAGCATGTCGACGAAGTTCACCTCGCCGATGACCGCGAGCGGCCCGAGCTCCCGCCGCACGGTCGCGACCAGCTCGCGCCGCAGCTCCTCCGATGGGGCCTGCCCCTGCTTCAGGACGACGAACGCGGAGATGACCTGCCCGCGCAGCTCGTCGGGCCGCCCCGTGACGCCGGCCTCCGCGATGGCTGGATGCCGCAGGAACGCGGTCTCCACCTCGATCGTGCCGATGCGATGGTCCGCGATCTTGATGATCTCGTCGGCCCGTCCACTGAACCAGACGTAGCCGTCGGCGTCGATCGACGCGGCATCGCCCGAGAAGTACACGCGCCGGCCCGGCATCTTGTCCCAGTAGTCGCTCTGGTAGCGCTCCGGCTCGCCCCAGAGGGTCTGCGTGAGTCCGGGGAACGGACGGCGGATGACGAAGATGCCCTTCTCGCCCGGCGCGCACTCCGCCCCGTCGGTCGTCATGATCGCCGCCTCCACGCCCGGCAGCGGGATCCCCGACGAGCCCGGCTTGATCGGAAGGAGCGCGATCCCGAACGGGTTGCCGACGATGGGTCCGCCGGTCTCCGTCTGCCACATGTGATCGATCACCGGGACCCGGTCGCGGAACACGTCCTTCTGGAACCACTCCCACGCGGGCGCGTTCAGGACCTCGCCGGCGCAGACGACGCGGCGCGCCGTGCCGAGGTCGTGGCCCCGGGCGGGCGCCGAGCCGTAGCGCATGAGCATCCGCACCGCGGTCGGCGAGGTGAAGACGCCCGTGACCTTCTCGTCCGCGACGATGCGGTAGAACGTCTCCGGGCCGGGATGGTCGAGCGCGCCCTCGTACGCGATGGTCGTGCAGCCGGCGAGGAGCGGGGCGAAGACGATGTAGCTGTGCCCCACGATCCAGCCGATGTCGGAGGTGGACCACCACACGTCGTCGGCACGGAGGTCGAAGACCCACTTCCCCATCGAGTGGATGTGCACCGCGTACGGGCCGTGCGTGTGCACCGCCAGCTTCGGCTTCGCGGTGGTCCCCGACGTCGCGAGGATGAAGGCCGGGTCGTTAGCCTCCATCTCCGCCGGCGCGTCATCGCCCGCGGCGCGGGCGAGAAAGCGGTCCCAGTCCTCTGTCGCGACGTCCGCGATCCGGCCCGCCGCGGCACCGCGGCGCAGGACCACGACGCGCTCGACGTCATGCGGGGCGCCCGAGAGCGCGTCGGACGCGATGCCCGCGAGCGGAACGTCCTTCCCCTTGCGATACGTGAGGTCGGTGAGGAAGAGGATCCGCGCGCCGGACATGCGGAGTCGCTCGCCGAGCGCCCCCGCGCCGAAGCCCGCGAAGACGACGAGCGCGATCGCGCCGATGCGGACGGTCGCGAGCATGAGCGCGATCGCCTCGAGGCTCGTGGGCATGTAGATGCCCACGCGGTCGCCGCGCCGGATGCCGGATGCGCGCAGCGCGGCGGCGATCCGCCGTACGAGGTCGTGCAGCTCGCCGTAGGTCAGCTGGCGGCGCGCGCCCCGCTCGTCATGCGTGATGAGCGCGACGCGATCGCCCCCGCCCGCCGCGACGTGGACGTCGAGGCACGCCCATGACAGGTTGGTGCGCGCGCCGGTGAACCAGCGGAACGACCCATCGCGCTCTTCGTAGACGCCGTCCCACGCGCGCATCCAGGGGAGCGCGCCCGCGGCGCGCGCCCAGAAGGCGTCCGGGTCCTCGCGGGCATCGCGTATGACGCTTTCGACGCGGGGGTCCACGCTCCGGTGAAGACCTCCCTCGCTGTGAGAGCGGCCGAGCCGTCCGCGGCCCGCATTCTCGGGCGGAGGCAGGGTGCGTCAAGGGTCGGACCCACGCGGAGCGGAGGGATGGGAGCATCGATCGCGCGCTGAGGGAGCAGGCGAGCGCGGCGCGGCGATGATAGCGGCGCTAGCCGCTGCGCTTCAGCCGTCCGGTCCGTTTCGCATAGCGCTCGGCGGCCAGGAAGAGACGCAGGCCGAGCGGGATCGAGATCGCGCCGACCAGAAGGGCGGGCCACGCGAGCGGCCAGAGCGACGGCAGATCCGCGCCGTCGATGAGAGCGCGCCGCATGCCCTCGATGACGTAGGTGGCGGGCGAGATCACCGAGAGCGCCTGCAGCCATCCGGGTAGCACGCTGGTCGGGTAGTACACGCCCGAGACGAGCAGCACGACCGCCTGGACGATGTAGGCCATCTGCAGTCCCTTCTCCGTCCAGAGCAGCGGGAAGCACGCCGAGCCGATGCCGAGCCCGATGAACGCGAGGGTCCCCACTCCGAGGAGCGCGAACGCGGAGAGCGCGTTCGCGTGCGACAGGTCGACCGGGATGAACAGCATCACCGCGAAAAGCACCGCGACCGCGATGACGGCCGCGCGGACGATGGTGCCGACGGCCATGCCGAGCAGCTGGGTCAGCCGAGGCACCGGCGCCATGAACGTGTACTCGATCGTGCCCTCCCACCGCTCCCAGGCGATGATCTCGGCGATGTCCTCGAAGACGATCCCGAGGAACCGCCAGGCGATCGTTCCGATGAGCAGGTAGAGCACGAAGCGCGACGTGACCGCCTCGTCGACGGCCGTGCCGGTGATGATCGGCTGCGCCAGCCCGATGTACGCGACGGCGAGCGACGTCGTGATCGAGTAGATCACCCACACGAGCTCCCACAGCCAGTAGCGCCGCATGAGCGCGAGCTGCCGCTCGACGAAGGCGTAGGCGAGGCCGCCCTGGGCGCGCAGCTCCCAGATCACGACCCCGCCTCGCCTTCCGCGACGTCCGCTTCCTCGATGCGCCGGCCGGTGAGGGACATGAACGCCTCCTCGAGGTCGCGCGCGCCGTAGCGATGCGTGAGCTCGTCCGCGGTCCCCTCGGCGACGAGGCGCCCGCCGTGGATGATCCCGATGCGGTCGGCGAGCCTCTCGGCCTCATCGAGGTCGTGCGTTGTCAGGAGGATCGTGGCGTCGTGCTCGTCCCGCAGGTCGCGCACGAACGTCTGCACCTCCCGCTTGCTCCGGATGTCGAGACCCGTCGTCGGCTCGTCGAGCAGCAGCAGCATCGGTGCGCTGAGGAAGGCGCGCGCGATCGCGACCTTCTGCTGCATGCCACGCGACAGCTTCTCGAGCGGCTCCACCATCCGGTCGTCGGGGATCCCCAGCCGGCGCAGGATGTCGCGCGCCTTAGCGCGCACGGCGTCCGGGCCAAGCCCGTACAGCCGTCCCGCGTAGACGAGGTTCTCCATCGCCGACAGCTTCTTGAAGAACGACGCCTCGACCGAGACCCGGTTGATGAGCCGCTTCACGGCGAGCTCCTCGGCGCCGATGTCGAGGCCGAATACGTGGACCTTCCCGCCATCCGGCTCGAGCAGGGTCGAGAACATCCGGATGAGCGTCGACTTGCCGCTCCCGTTCGCGCCGAGCAGCCCGTAGATCTCTCCCCGCCGGACCTCGAGCGAGACGTCGTCGACCGCACGCACCGGGCTCCGCGCGCGGCTCGACCGGAATCGTTTGCTGACGCCGCGGGCGGCGAGCGCGACGCTGCCCGCGCCGTGGGGCTTCGCGCCGGGTTCGCGTATGGCGAGCATGGCCGTGTCCCTTTCCTTGCTGCTGGGATCGGCCCACGTCGCGGTCTTCCGCGAAAACAAAGAACCGTGGGCCTCGATCCGATCTGCCCACGGTCCGGGGGTCCGCGCGAGCTAGCTAGCTACGTCGACCCGGAAAATGGGCAGGCTCCGCCGAAGCGGTCCGCCGGAATGCCTGCGAGGATCGTGTTCGTCACTCGGCCTGCCCCTTTCACAGAGTTCGCGTGGATCGGCGAACTTTACGCGCGCGCTGGTCGGTCGTCAACGATCCGATCCGTCGATCAGCAGATGCACGGCCCGCCGATCGCGCAGCCGTCGCAGCAGTAGAGGTAGCCGTCGCGCTTCACCGCGTCCGGCGTCACGGGGATGTCGCAGTTCGCGCACCGCGTGACCCGGGGGTCGCGGAGCGGAAGGCGCTCCGTGCGAGGGGTCGGTGCGGGCGGGTACATGCCATCGACCGTACGCGCCGCGGGTAAAGATCAGGTAGAGAACGCGTCAGTTGTCGGTCAATGCTGCAGGCGCGGCCGCCTCGACCGTCGGGAACTGATAGCCGACGCCGCGGACCGTGATGATGTACTCGGGCTGCTGCGGATCCTTCTCGAGCTTGCTGCGCAGCCGGCCCACGTACACCTTCAGGTAGTGGACCTCGTCCCGGTACTCGTGACCCCACACCTTCGCAAGGAGCATCTCGTGTGACATGAGGCGGCCGGCGTTCGTAACGAGGTGGTAAAGGAGGTTGTATTCGGTGGGAGTGAGGCTGACGAGGCGATCGCCCATCTGCACCTTGCGCTGCGCGAAGTCGATGCGGAGATCGCGGTGCTGGAACACGTTCGCGCGCCGGTGGGACATCGCCGCGCGCTGGCGGCGCAGGACCGCGTCGATCCGCGCCACCAGCTCCTTCTGGCTGAACGGCTTCGTGACGTAGTCGTCCGCGCCGAGCTCGAGGCCTTTGACCCGGTCGCCCTCGAGCGCCTTCGCGGTGAGCACGATCACCGGCACGTCGTCCCCGCGGTCGCGCAGCTCGCGCAGGACGCTGAATCCGTCCCTCCCGGGCATCGCGAGATCCAGCACGATCACGTCCGGATGTTCGCGCTGCGCGGCCTCGAGCGCCGAATCGCCGTCGTGGACCTCCACGACCTGATGGTCGGGACGGTGGAAGTGGATCCCCATCCCGATGAGGGAGGCGACGTCGGGCTCGTCGTCGACGACCAGGATCTTCACTTCGCGACCGCCTCGGCGGGTACCGTCTCGTGGGGGATGGTGACGACGAAGCGCGCGCCGTGCCCGGTGTGGTCCTCGATCCAGATCCGGCCACCGTGCATTTCGACTAGCCGCCGGGCGATCGCGAGGCCCAGCCCCGTGCCCTTGGTGCGGTCCTTCGTGCGCGCCCCCCGGTAGAACTTGTCGAACACGCGGTCCCTCTCCTCGGCCGGCACTCCCGGCCCCTCATCCACCACGGCGAGCCGAACGCCCTGACCGTCACGCTCCGCGCGGAGCTCGATGGCCGTTCCGTCGGGCGAGTAGCGGCTCGCGTTCTCTACCAGATCGCCGAGCACCTGCGCCATCCGCCGACGGTCGACAAGGATAGGCGGCAGCCCGCCGGGGCACACCACCCGGATCGACTGGCTCTTCGCCGTCACGAGCGGCTCATGCGACTGCGCGATCTCCGACAGGAGCGCGGCCGGCGAGACGAACTCACGCTCGAGCTCGATCCGCGCCTCCTGGAGCTGCGCCAGGGTCAGAAGATCCTCGACCATCCGCTGCAGACGGCGGACGTGACGCTCGGCCTGGTCGATGAGGCGCCCGGCCCGCTCGGAGCGGCCATCGTCCTTCGCGAGCAGCTCGAGCGAGCCACCGATCACCGTGAGCGGGGTCCGCAGATCGTGGCTCACGGCCGCGAGGAACTCGTCCTTCAGCGTGTCCATCTCGCGGAGCGCCTCCGCCTCGCTCGCCTCGGCGAACAGTCGCTCGTTCTCGATGACCTGGGCGATCAGGCCACCGATGATCTCCCCCAGCCTCACGTCGTCGGATCCGAACGCATCGGGCCGTGACCGTGACAGGCTGAGGGCCGCCGACGCGCGCCCGCGGATGTACAGCGGCACGATGATGAGCGAGCGTGGCTGGTCGCCCTCCGGGCGCCTCCGATAGCGCACGTCGTCGAGGACGTTCCCGAGGAGGATCGTCCGCCCGCTCGCGAGGGCGGCGCCCACCAGCCCCTCGCCGATGCGCAAGCGCGGCGGGGGGAGGTCGTTCGCCGCCATCGTGAGGCGGTGCACGACGCGGTACTCACCCGCCTCGACGTCCTCCACGAAGACCGTCGCGCGGTCGAAGTGGAAGACACCCCGGCAGGCCTCGAGGACCTCGGGCACCGGGGCCCGGCCGGGACCGCGGGCGACGACGCGGAGCGCCGTCCCGAGCGCCGCGTCCTCGCCGATCCGTCGCTCGAGTATGCGGATCAGGTCCTCGCGCTCCGCGCGCACCGTCTGCACGTCGCGGACGACCCGATCGATCAGCACGGCCGTGAGCGCGAAGACCGACAGATGGAAGATCGAGCGCTGCGGCTCGATAGGGATCCCGAAAGCGCGCGCGCGGAAGATCGTGATCCCGACGTACGCGATCGAGAGGACGATCGCCGACGTGTACGCGCCGCTCGTGCCGAATCGGAACGCGCCGCCGATGATGACGAGCGTTCCGATGAAGAAGGTCGTCCAGTAGGGATCCGACGAGAAGAGGAACATCGCGACGGAGAGGGCCACGAGGTCGGCCCCAAAGGCGATCTCCCCGATCCGGCGGTGCTGGTCGAGGGTGCTCGCCCGGGCGGACAGCCGCAGGACGAGCAGGTTGTAGCCGGCCACGGCGAGGCCAAGGGCGACCACCGCGGGCGGGTAGAGATTCGGGAATGTGGGACCGAGGACGAGCGCGAGCGCGACCGCGCCCCAGCGGATCCTGGCGATCGTCCCCTCGAGTCGCTGCTGCTCGACCAGCGCTTCGAAGCCGGGCATGGCGCCATTTTGGGGTGCGGCGCCCGACGTCGGGTGCCGGTCGGGTGGCGGGCCGCCGCGGGGGCGGCCCACCCTCATGACCCCGCTAGACCACCGTCCGGCGTCCCGTGAGCAGCTGGACGATGAGCACGACCAGGGCGATAACGAGCAGAAGGTGGACAAGGGCCCCGACGCTCGGGAGCGCCACCACCCCGAGGAGCCAGAGGATCAAGAGGATCGCGATGATGGTCCACAGCATTCTCGGCAACCTCCTTCCAAGGCGCGGAAGCGCCTCCGCGGGTACGCGACGCAAGGGCCATGCCACGGCCCACCGAGGCCTCGCTCTCTAGGAGCGCCCGCTCGGCCGGTGCGGGAGCACGGTGCGGTCGCTGATCCACAGCGCCGGCGGCACCGCGAAGTGGCGGGCGAGCGCGTTCAGCCCGGCCGCGTACTGCTCGCGGGTCGCCGAGAAATCGGCCCACGCGGCATCGGCTTCGCGCAGCCGGAAACCGGCCTCGGCGAGGCCGCGGTAGGCGTCATCGAACTCCGAGCGCTCGACGCCGCTCTCCCGCTCGTACGAGAGCCCGTACACCTGTGTGAGGTCCTCGACGACGTGCGCGCCGATACCGCGCATCACCTGAGCCTGGCCTCGCGGCACGCCCTCGATGGTCGTGATGACGAGCGTCGCGGCATCGAGCAGCGCGCCCAGCGCCGAGACCCATGACTCTCCGTCGTGGCTCGAGCGGAAGTACGCGAGCAGCGGATGGGACAGGTGCGTGTCGAGCACGTGGGCGGCCCAGCCTTCCCATTTCTCGAAGAGCGCGGAGAGCTCGTCGACGCGGCCCGCGCGCGCGCTCTGCTCGAGCAGCGTCACGCCGGAGGGCGGCGCTCCGGCGCGCGCGTCGAGGGTGGTGACCCCGAGCTCGCGACGCTCGAGCGAGCCGTACAGCGTGAACAGATAGGTGATCGTGAGCGCGACGACCGCCAGCCCCGTGATGCCCGCGGTGACCGCGAGCCACCGCGCGACCGGGCCTGTCGGGAGGATGTCGCCGTAACCGATCGTGGTCAGGGAGACCGCGGCGAAGTAGGTCGCGCTCGGGATATCGGGCAGCGCCGGAGCGAACTGGTCACGGATGGCGTAGAAGATCAGGCCGTTGCCGGTGATGAGCATCGCGATCCACATCCCGAGCAGGCCGATCGTCGCGAACGGGGCGTATGTGCCGAGCCGCCGCTCGCGCCGGCCGCCGTCGCCGACGATCCGTTCACGCCACAAGGGCCAGGTGACCCGGACCAGCAGGGCGCTCGGCCGGTAGCGGCTGGGCGTCGGCCGCGGAACGACGACCGCGTGGAAGACGTCGTTGAGCGCGGCCCAGATGAGGAAGACGCCGGCGCCCGCGATCGCCCAGTCCATGCGCGGTCATCGTACGAACACGAGGCCCCCGGTCACCCGGGGGCCTCGCACGCACAGGTGGCGCGGACGCTACGCGGTCTTGAGCTGCGCCCGGCACATCCCGCCGGGGTTCAGCTTCGAGTGGAAGTTGAGGTACCAGTCGGTCGGCTTGTCGAGGATCTGGGTCGCCAGGTCCGCCTCGACGGTCACGTCGGCCTTCTTGAACGATGCCGTGCCGTTGCTCACTGGAAGCGGGTTCTCCTGGTCCGTCTTGAACGGGACCTTGACGCCCGCCGACACGCCGGCGGCGCCGGGGCCATGGATGTGGCCGATGAGGATGGCCGTGCCGGCCGGAAGGTTCGCGAACGAGATGTCGACCGACGCCTTCGCCGTCGAGATCTTTCCGGCGGCGTCGCGCGTGAGGTCGAAGACGACCGAGGCCTTGCACGTGATCACCTTCTCGTCATTCGTGACCGGCGGGACCTCGTTCTCGGGCTTGGGGGTGATCTCGAACGTCACCTTTGTCACCGGGGTCGGGGACGGCGCCGCCGTCTTGGTCGGCGCCGCGCTGGTGGGTGCGGGCTGCGCGGCTCCGCCGCAGGCCGCCGTGGCCAGTGCTGCCGTGATGGCGATCGCAATGATCCGCATGTGCTCCTCCTCTTACGTGGTCACGGGTAGCGGGCAGGGCGCCGGCCGCACGCGCGGGGCGCTGTTCTTAATACGCGAAGCCGACCGTGCCGGATGGGTCGCCCCCCGGGCGGCCCGCTGGGCCGCAGAAGCGCTCGACCACGAGCAGGAGGTCGCGCAGCTGGAAGGGCTTGGAGAGGTAAGCGTCGGCGCCGATCTCCTGCGCCCAGGCACGCGCGTTCTCCGCGGCGGTGACGACGACCACCGGATAGCGCAGCCCCCGGTCGCGCATCGCCGCCGCGAACCCCCAGCCGTCCATCGTCGGCATGCGCATGTCCAGGAGGACGACGCATGGACGGTCGGCGTCGAGGACGCGCAGGGCCTCGAGCCCGTTCGCGGCGGGAAGAACGCGGTAGCCCTCGCCCGACAGGATGTCTTCCATCAGGTCGAGAATGGAAGGGTCGTCGTCGACGGCAAGCACGGACATGCCACCACTCATCCCTTCGCCCACCCGCTCAGCGTGACGCTACCCCACCCGCGGGGACGGCGTCCGGACCGCCGGTCCCGGCGGGCATCCGCGGGAGCGAGACGTGGAATGTCGTCCCGCGCCCCGGCTGGCTCTCGGCCCAGATCCGGCCGCCGTGCTGCTCGACGATCCCCCGGCAGATGAAGAGCCCGAGTCCGATCCCGCCGAAGCGGCGGTGGTCGACGTTCGACCCCCGCCGGAAGCGCTCGAAGACGTGCGGCATGTCGTCCGCCGGGATCCCGATCCCGCCGTCCGTGACCGAGAGCCGCGCCTGATCGCCGTCGCACCACGCCCGCACGACCACCTCGCTCTCCTCCGGGCTGTACTTCAGAGCGTTCTCGAGGAGGTTCTCGATGAGCTGCCGGGCGCGATCGGGATCGAAGCGCCCGCTCACCGGACCGGAGATCGCGAGTTCGACGCGCTGGCGGCCTGGCCGGTCGCGGTCCGCGGCCTCACGCGCGATCACGGCGAGGTCGCAGTCCTCGGGGTGGATCGGGAAGGCGCCCCGCTCGATCCGTGAGGCGTCGAGGATCTCCTCGACCAGCCGCGACAGCTGAGCGGTCTCGCGCATGAGCCGCCGGATCCCATCCAGCTCGGCGGTGCGGCCTTCCCGCTCGGCGCGGCGCTCGAGGAGCTGCGCCTGCGCGACGATCGTGGTGAGCGGCGTCTTGAGGTCGTGCGCCGCGGCGGACACGAAGTCCTCCTTCATGCGCGCCGTCTCTTCCTGAGCGCGCACGCGCGCGGCGTCGTCGATCAGCGCGCGGCTCTCGAGCACGACGGCGGCCTGCTGCGCCATGAGCAGCACGAATTGCAGATCGTCCTCGGCGAAGAGCGGTTCGCGCGGCGCGAACACCTCGAGCACACCCAGCCTGTGCTCACCCGCCGTGATCGGCGCTGCGAGCACCGGAGCGACGCCGGCGCGGCGGTAGGCCTCGGCGTTCTCGGGATGGACCCGCGCGACATCGTCCACGTACATGGGCTGCTGCGACGAGAACACCCGCCAGGCGATGAACCCGCTCGGCCCCATCTCGGTCGGCAGCGCACCGTGCGGATCGCGGAACCGAAGGACCCCGCCGGGGTCATCCCATAGCCCGATCGTCGCGCGAGCTCCCAGAGCGCGACCGGCGACCCCGCCGAGATCGTCGACGATCTCCTGCATGGCCAGTCGGGGCAGCGTCGAGGAGCGGGCGAGGAACGACCGCAGCTCGGGGATCTGCCAGTAACGGCGAAGCGTGTTGGGCGGGACGAAGCCGATGCCGTAGAAGATCGCCGACGCCAGGAAGCAGAGTTGTGACAGGCCGCTCGTGACCGGCGCGAGGACCGGCGCGACCGCTCCGACCCCGGCGAGCAGGAGAACGACCCCGAGGAGGTAGGACGCCAGGGCCACCGATCGCATCCGCTGCTGCGTCATGCCACGCGACGTCGCCGCGAGCTGGGCGCATCGAGCGGCGCAGTAGATGGAGACCGCGGCGAAATACACGACCAGGTACAGCGTCACAGCCAGCCGCAGTGGATCAGGCGGTGGCGTCTCGCCCGGGGTCGGGGTGGGCAGAAGCACCAGCGGGACGCTCGCCGCGGCGGACAGGACCAGGCCGGCCTCCGCGGCGCGGCGAACGGCGGCAGGTACACCTCCGAAGTCGCGGATGAGCCGGAGAAGCAGGTACGGGGCTGCCATGAGCACGACGAGGACAACGAACACGACCGCACCGACGGACGGCAGCTCGAGCAGAGCAACGATCTTCGAATAGACGAGGACGCTTCCCAACGCGCCGAAGAAGAGGGCCGTGTCGATGCTCGCGCGGGTGGGACGCCGAACGGCGCTGACGGCCGACACGACGGCGAGGGCGACCCACGTGATCTGCGAGAGGCCCTGCAGGAGATCGAGCGCGCTCATGTGAACGCGGAGTTTACGGACGGCCAGGTGCCACAGGGCACCCGGCGGGTCAACGAAGAGGAAATGCCGAGCCCGTCGATAAGCGGGGTTCTGTGCCCTTTCGGGCGACGATCATCTCTCTGGGACGGAGGTCACCCTCCGCCTCAAGCGATCGACCCGGGGACGGCGCGGGCCACGCCATGGTCCCCCTATTCGATCTTGCTCTCCCTAGAGCTTGCCCGTTTCACCCGCCTTGCGGCGGTTCGTCACTGTGGCGCTGGTCCTCGCCTCACGGCGGACGGGTGTTACCCGCTAGGGTGCCCTCTGGAGCCCCGACTTTCCTCGACACCTCGCGGTGCCGCGATCGTCTGACGTGCTCGGCACCGGCCATTTTATGGCCTGTGATCCGCTGCTGCGAGGCTTCGCATCCAAGAACGGCAGCAACAGCTCATCTCAGCCAACGCCGCATCAGCCGATCGAGCTTCTCCGCCGCCCGAAGCACCTCGGTCGGAAGGACAAGGCCCAGGCGCTCGGAGTAGACGCGCGACAGGCCGATCCCGCGCACCGCGTCGTCGCGTCCGACCAGGTCCGCGACCAGGCGAACGACGTCGAGGAGCGCGCATCCGAGATACGCCCCTCCCCACCGGCGCAGGACGACGCCGCGGTCGGCGCGGACCGCGTTCGCGCAGACGAGGTCGCCGTGAACGAGGGCGACCGGCCATTTCGCAAGGCGGCGCGCGGACTCCCGCGCTTCGACGGCGGCCCCGGCGTCCGCGGCGGCGATCTCCTCGGCGATGACGGCCGGCGAGCGTGCGGGCACTCCGAGCGCGCGCAGGGCCGGAGCGTCGCGGCCGACAGCCTCCTCGACCGCGATCTTCGCCTCGACGATGTCACGTGGGTCTCCGCCGCACGCCGGCGGCAGATCCTCCACATCCTCCACGAGCAGCCACGGGGGCGCCGGCGTCACCGAATGCGGGATGCCGCGCGCGTGCACGACCGGCACCCGGTCCGTCTTGCGCGCGAGGAACGGGAGGAGCTGCGCCTCGGCCGACTGGCGCGGCGCGAGGCGCTCGAAGACGAGGGTCCGCTCGTCGTCCACGGTCCGGAAGCGGACGCGCTCCCGGTCGACGCCCTCGTGGGTACCGAGCGGCTCGCTGCGAGCATCCGTGACCGGGGTCCCGAGGGCCCGCGACAGCATCGTCGCCAGCGGATCGGTCCCCGTCATGGCGCCTCGTCGATGGCGCGGTTGGAGAGCATGTCAGCGTGAGCGTTCTCCTCGCGCGGGACGTGCTCGATGCTGCGGCGCCGGAACTCGGCGAGCAGCGCTCCCGCCCGCAGCGCGAGAGGACGCAGCCCCGGATGCTTGATCTTCCAGAGCCCCTGCATCTGCCGCACGACGAGCAGCGAGTCCATGCGCACGTCGACCTCGTCGATGCCGCGGCGCAGGGCCTCCTCGAGCCCGAGGATCAGGGCGCTGTACTCCGCGACGTTGTTCGTCGCATCGCCGAGCGAGCGCGTCAGCTCCGCCAGCACGTTGCCCTGGTCGTCGAAGAGGACCGCGCCCGCGCCCGCGGGACCGGGGTTCCTTCGGGCGGCCCCGTCGGCGAAGAGGGTCGCCCGGGTCACTCCCGCACGATCTCGGCAAGCCGCGACAGATCGACGTTGCCGCCGCTGACCACCGCGACGACGCGCTCGCCGGGACGCGGCCTCACCTTGCCCGCGAGGAGCGCTCCCACCGCGGCAGCGCCGCCCGGCTCCGCGACGAGGCGTGCCCGCGCGGCGAGGAAGCGGACGCCCTCGGCGATGTCGGCGTCGGTCACGAGGACGACATCCTCGGCGAGACGCCGGACGATCTCGAGCGTCCGCTCACCCGCGAAGGGCGCGGCGAGGGCGTCGGCGATCGTCGAGGTCCGGTCGAGCGGGACGACATGCCCCGCGTCGAGCGCACGCCGCATCCCGGGCGCCCCTTCGGGCTCGACGCCGACCACGCGGATCCCCCGCCGGAGGGCGGTCGCGGCCACTGCGATACCCGAGATCAGCCCGCCTCCCCCGACCCCGACGACGATGAGGTCCGCCTCGGGCAGGTCCTCGAGCACCTCGAGCGCCAGGGTCCCGTGCCCGGTGATCATCGCGTCGTCGTCGAAGGGGTGGAGGAAGCGCATGCCCTCCCCCTCCAGCTCGCGCACGATGGGCATCAGGCCGGAGCCGTCCTCGGCGAACCGGACCTCCGCGCCGTGGGACCGGGTCGCCTCGACCTTCGTCTGGGGAGCCGTCTTGGGCATCGCGACCGTCACCCGGGCCCCCACCGCCTTGCCCGCGTAGGCGATGGCCTGGGCCGCGTTCCCGGCGCTCATGGTGACGATCCCCCGCTTCCGGTCCGCCTCGGACATGGTCGAGACGGCGAAGGTCGCGCCGCGGGGCTTGAACGAGCCCGTCCGTTGGAGGTTCTCGGCCTTCAGATAGGCGTGAGCGCCGATGCGCTCGCCAAGCTGACGGGCGGAGAGGAGCGGCGTTCGGTAGATGTGCGGCGCGATGACCTCGCGTGCGTGCCTGACGTCGGCGAGGTCGACCATCGGAATGGGAAGTTAACTGGTGGGCCTGCCAGGGATCGAACCTGGGACCAGCAAATTATGAGTTTGCCGCTCTATCCACTGAGCTACAGGCCCTAGGAGCGCGCTCCCGCGCGAGCTTGCTCGCGTGAGAGCGCCGACGACGGGACTGTATGGCGAAGCCATACGGGCCCTTTTGC
>Ga0070698_100002850_pt1 | contig 19024 bp, 18 predicted proteins | sample KBSK1502metaG_FD_65477 | JGI IMG/M metagenome (GOLD analysis project Ga0070698, IMG submission 65477) | Corn, switchgrass and miscanthus rhizosphere microbial communities from Kellogg Biological Station, Michigan, USA - KBS K1-50-2 metaG | ecosystem: Host-associated > Plants > Roots >...
CCCCGGATCCATGATGCCGCCTGCAAGCATGAGTTCAACTTCCGCTCATCGCGTGCCGGAGATCTCTGGGTCGGCGATCCGGCAACTTGTATCCCTTCGATTAAGGTCTGCTATGGGGCACATCCAGCCGTTCGACCGCGGCTCCGACGACGGCATCTCAGGGTCGACTTAAGACGTTCGGCGGCCGTGATCCGAATGGCCCGCTCTGGCGCGGCTCGGAGGTTACCGGAGGGGCGGAGCTATTCCGCTCTGCCCCGGTAGATCAGACAGTCAACCTGTTGGCTATGGCGAGAGCCTCTTTGACCTCAATGCCCGGATAGCGCACCGTACTCTCTACGCTGTTGAACTTGATGGCCTCGTGCCTCGGGCTGGACCATGACGAGTGGTGGCCCGCTGCTCGACGGATTTCCATTCCTTGCTTTGCGAACCGCGCAACCGCAACGCCGCCGTTCACTTGATTGTGAGCGGAAAGACGCGCGCCGGTGCGCCATCTCTTGCAAGTCTCCTCGCGAGAAACGGAAACAGGGGGTTTGAATAATGCGAAAAATCGCGATTGCTTCCCTCATTGCCCTGGTGGTTGGGCCCGCTCTCGCCCAGCCTCCGCCCGCCGGCACGCCGACCCGCATCCGCGGCACGGTCGATAAGCTCGACGGCCAGAATCTGATGGTCAAATCGCGGGACGGCCAGACGCTGACGATCGAGCTCGCCGCCAATGTTGCCGTCATCACCCTGGTCAAGAAGAGCATTGCCGATATCAAAGCTGGCGACTACGTCGCCTCGACCGGGGTCAAGGGCACCGACGGCAAGATACACGCGATCGAAGTCCGCATCTTCCCGGAGGCCGCGCGCGGCACCGGTGAAGGCCAATACCCGTGGGATCTGATGCCTGACAGCATCATGACCAACGCCACGGTCGGCAAGGTCGATCAGGCGCCGCAGGGGCCGGTGCTGCATGTCACCTTCAAGGGTACTGAATCCGAATACACCGTTGGCCCGGAGGTGCCGGTGCTGGCCAATGGCCCGGGCGATATCAGCCTCCTGAAGCCCGGCGTCGCGGTGTTCGTCATCGCGCTGAAGCATGAGGACGGCAAACTGACGTCCGCGCGGCTCTACGCAGAGAAAGACGGCATCAAGCCGCCGATGTGACGCCCAGCCGTTCGCAGGGATGATTGTGCCCGTGGACGGACTATAGCGGCCGCACCTTGAACGCGAGCTGGCCCTGCGGGCTCTATGGCCCCTCCCTTGGTTGTGGATAATCCTATACCAACAGGCGCGCAGCGCACATTAAGCAAAGACGGCGACACTCGTGAAAACAAAGAGGGATGCCGGAGGTCTGACCCCCAACCATAATTGGGTGGCCAGTCACCGATCCCAGCTCACTCCGAACTGTTCTCGAAAGATCCGCTGTCCTTTCGGCGTGATCGTGACGGCGCGTGTGCCATCCATGCGGCATATCCATCCCTTCCCCAAACTGTGTGCGCATAAGGCTGCCCCGATCCTGCCGGCAATGTGAGGGCGCCGTTCACTCCAATCGAGGCAGGGTCGACACAGGATCCTGGACGAGCGATTACCGCTGCGAGTCATCAGGGCATCGAGGTCGATACCGATCCCACCAAAAAACTCGATGCCCGCCTCGGTTACCAATCCTCCATCACTTGCGAGCTCCAAGTAACCACCCCCGACAAGCGCGTCAGCGAGCGCTACACCGAGACGGCCGGCAAGATGGTCGCAGCAGGTCCGCGCCATCCGCAAAGCCGCATCTTTCGAACCGACAACGAGCGGTGGTCGCGTTGAGCCCGCGCCTGATGCCACCTGCATGATGCTTTCTATCATCTGCGCTACGGCCGATGATGCGAGACGATGGTAGCGATGCCGGCCCTGCTTCTCGACGCTGAGAAGACCGGCCGTAGCCATACGCGCCAGGTGGCCGCTCGCCGTCTGCGGCGTGATGCCGGCGACATGAGCCAACTCTGATGCCGTCAGGGCACGTCCGTCCATGAGCGCGCGGAGCATTCCAGCGCGGGCGGGATCCCCGGCAAGTGCACCAACTTCTGCGAATGTGGACAGGCTATTCATCGTTTAGACCTTTGTTAGAGCCGGCGCATTCTACGCCAGTCGCCATTCCGATGCTTCGTGGCTTGTCGCCTCACGGCTCGAGCCGATTCTCTCCGGGTTAAGCGGACAACTGTGGCGGAAGTGGACCGGCGATCGGGCCAATTCTACAAAGAAACACAAGGGTTTTCTGCTAATGCTCCGTCTGATCGCCCCTCAGTGGTAGCTCGTGTCAGGCCGGTGCGCTATGCTCGTGCTGATTGCTTCGATGCGGTGTCGCGCTGCGGCCGGGTTGTCTGCTGCCAAACTCGGGGCGTGGCATCGCAGCTGAGACGGTGCTCGGCCTTTTTGGGTGAGGTGAGGTGATACCGCGTCCCCGGAAACCGACGAATCGGCAGGCTGAACAAGGGCGCCGCACCTGCGCGATGTGCCGGCTGCGCCTGAGCGATCCGGGAAAGGCGGAGGCGATCGAGAATCGCCTGGCGCTGGGCGACGGCATCATGAAGCTGGCGCGGGAATTTGGGATCGATCGCCACCGGCTCAGCCGCCACTGGACGAACCACTGCGATCAGAAGGCGATCCTGCGGCGGGTGCACCGCCAAGACCGCGATCTCGCGGTCGAGGAGCTGCTGGTGCGGGCCCGGGCGGAGGGCACGGCGCCGCTGGTGGTATGCGATCGGCAGATCCCGCTCTACATCGAGGAGTTTGAGGCCGCCCGCGCGCGGGGTGATCGCGACGCGCGGGACAGCGCGGATCGACGTCTGTTTGCCTGGGTGCACTTGAAGCACCGCATGCTGCAACCGCTCACGGCACAGTACGGCCCGCAGCTCAATGTGCAGAACAACGTGGTGGTGACCGGACCGGGCACCGATTTTGGGGCGCTGGTGTCGCGGCTGGAACAGCGCCTAGCGCAGCGACCGCGGGATCAGCGGCGGCAATTCATTGCGCTGTTGCGCGAGGTGGCCGCGTCCGATGCGGCGCCCGCCGATGTGATCGATGCCGATGCTGCCGAGTAGCAGCCTGGCCGCACAGCTGGCGGACGCACTGGAAAGCTCCTGGGGAGCGCTGGCGCGGCCGAACCAGTTGCCGCCGCCCGGTGACTGGGGTGTCTGGTTGCTCTTGGCCGGGCGCGGCTTTGGCAAGACCCGGGTGCTGTCAGAAATGGCCAACGGCTGGGCGACTTCGGGGCAGGCCAAGCGCATTGCAGTTGTCGCCGCGACTGCCGCAGATGCCCGCGACGTCATGGTCGAGGGTCAAAGCGGCATTTTAGAATGCGCGCCGGCTTTTTGTCGCCCAACTTACCAAACGACAAGAAGGCGTTTGGAGTGGCCCAATGGCGCAATAGCGACGCTGTACAGCGCTGAAGAGCCAGACCCGTTACGCGGACCGCAGCATGACGGCGCGGTCTGCGATGAATTAGCGAGCTGGCGCGATCCGAGCGCCTGGGACATGCTGATGTTCGGGCTGCGGCTCGGGCAGAACCCGCGTGTCGTGATCGCGACGACGCCACGGCCGACCAAGCTGGTGCGCCAGTTGCTGGCACGCGAAGGCCGCGACCTCGTTGTAACCCGCGGTTCGACTTATGAAAATCGCGCGAATTTAGCGCCGGGTTTTTTCAATCAGATTGTCAGTCGGTACGAGGGCACGCGGCTAGGACGGCAGGAAATCAATGCCGAAGTCCTGATGGACGTCCCTGGCGCCTTGTGGTCATTGGACAGCATTGATGCAGCCCGCCGTGAGCACGCGCCCGATCTGGCGCGAGTGGTGGTCGCGGTCGATCCGGCTGCGAGCTCGCATGAAGGGTCCGACGAAACGGGCATTGTCGTCGCCGGCAAGGACGATCGCGGCCACGGCTGGGTGATCGAGGATCTCTCGGGCCGCTACGAGCCGGCTGGGTGGGCGAAGGCCGCGATCAACGCGTATTTTCGGCACTCCGCCGACCGGATTGTCGCCGAGGTCAACAACGGCGGCGATATGGTCGAAAACACGCTGCGCACGCTCGATGCGAATGTGTCCTACACCGCCGTGCGCGCCTCGCGTGGCAAGATCACCCGGGCCGAGCCGATCGCTGCGCTTTACGAGCAAGGCCGGGTGCATCACGTCGGCGGCTTCCCCGAGCTCGAGGATCAGATGACCGGCTTCACGGCCGATATTGATCGCGGCAAGATGGGCTCGCCTGATCGCGTCGACGCCTTGGTCTGGGCGCTGACGGAGCTCATCGTCGAGCGGGTGCCCTTTGAGGGCTTGCTCGAATACTACCGGCAGCTGGCCGCAGCGACGGCCAGTGCGCCAAGCGAAGCATCCGCCATGAGCACCTGATCGTATCATCGCTCTTTTTCGTGATGACAGCCCGCTTTGCGCCACAAGACACCGTGACAGAGGAGATGACATTGCCGGAGATTTGCCCGCGTGTCAGGGATGACGGTTCGGCTGATGGCCACGGGGAGCCTACGCGGCTCGAGGTGCCCTGCGGATCCGGATCAGCGCTGATAAGCGCAGCAAAACTCGAAATTCCGGTCTGATGTCAGCTATTCGCGGCTTCGTGCCCCTGAAAGACTCCCGTCAGCGGCGATTCGGACGCTTGCTGGCGTTCGAGCACTGCCACCACAGTTGCCAGCGCAGCTTTCGGCCGCGAGCTCGGTTCGTGCGCCGGAAAGCGGCGGGTCGGCGGGGGCCTCTACAACGGAAAGTCTCGGCATTCATCGCATCCTTTCGCTGCCGGGAGACATCAGCGAAACCGCGGCACGGCGCTACCGTTTTGTGGGAACACTCGAGGGATAACTCGATCTTATGAAATTAACTCAGCGTTTTTCCCGAAAAAAAGCGGAAAGTGCGTCCGCTCTTGCTTATAAACCACCCCCTTTTGGGAGCCCTTTTGACCGGCAATGAGAAGCGAATCGGTCTTCTCCAAATTGGAGCTGGAGCGCGTCACCAGTCACCACGTCACCACGTCACCAGTATGGTTTGAAACTTTCTACACGACTTTATGACCCCCACTATCTCGTATCTCACATCTCACACATTTTATACATACACTGGTGACAGTGGTGACAGTGATGACAAGACTGATCCATCTGGGTTTTTTGCGTCACCAGTGGTCTAACCTAATCCGGTGACACTGGTGACGGTCGGGAATATCGCCATTCGCGTTGCTGACCAATCCAGACTTGACGCCGTTCCCAACCTGCTGCTTTGAGGACGCGCGCGATTCGGGTGGCGTCGGTTTGTCTCCAGTTTTCGGGCGGGATATTGAGCACCCTTTGCAGGATATCGCCGACAGTTACGAACGACAGCGTTTCAATATGGCGACCGATGATTTCTTCCCATGCGTCAGGTTGATAGCGCTCGCGCTGTTCGTCCGCGGCTGCGGCGTTCAGGTCGGATGTATCTAGCCACCATTTCGCACCGGCGCGATATCGGTAAAGGGCTTCGCCCCAGAGCTGATCGCGTATTTTGGCGAGTGGGTCGATGTCGATCTTTGTGCACGTGACAGGCCAGAAGCGGCGGCCGCCGGTCTCGTCGCGCAGATATTCGTTATGGTTGACGGTGCCGGCGAAGACGCATTGCCGAGGTAGTTCGATCGTATTGCGGCCATAGGGCGGCCGGAAGCGGTCGGCTGTACGGGACATGAAGGACTTGATGCGGGAGACGTCGCCTCGCGCGATGCTGTCGAGTTCGGCGAGTTCGATGATCCAGGCGCCGACCAGCTGGAGTGCGGCATCCTTTGTCCCCAGTTCGGCGATCTCATCGGCGAACCAAGGTTGCCCAAGCACCCGCAAAGCTGTCGACTTTAGCAGGCCTTGCCGGCCTTCCAGAATGAGCGCGCAATCTGCCTTGCAACCCGGCTCGTGAACGCGCGCGACCGCGGCGATCATCCATCGTGCCGAAACCGCGCGGACATAAGGCGTATTCGCGGTTTTGAGGTAGTCGACTGTCCAGCGGTCGAGGCGAGGTTCACCATCCCATTTGCATCGATTAAGATAGTCGAGCACAGGATGGTATCGCCGCTCTTGCGCGACGGTCTGTACAGCGCGGCCAGCGATATCTGTGCTGACGTGGATGCCGTGATTTTGCAGCCAGCACGCGGTCAAGCTATCGAAATAGTCACTCCACGGCGCGTCGAGCTTGGTTTTTGACCACGGGGGCGCACCGCGAAGAAATACCTGGTTGCGAAAGCAGTTGAAGAATAGCCGTTCCGGCCATTCGGGGGCTAGGCGCAGTGCCGTGACTCCGTTGACCAGCAACGGTTTTGGGTTGCCTTTCTCGGTCGCAATGAGGATTTTGTGCCAGCCTGGATCGCCAGATACCGGGCACACGGTCGCCTGAATGCGGGCCGCAGTCGCTTGCTTCGATTGAAGCGGCGGAGAGATTTCAACCAGCGTTTCGAGATCGTTTTGCGTGCCGCTGCGCCCGATCCAGTTAGATATGTCGCCCTTGTCAGCCAGTTCTGTTAGCTCGAGGATGCGGATACTGGCAGCCACCGGAACGAGGTTCCGGCTAACCTCATCGGCATGTTCTCGCCCGGCATTGTCATTGTCAGGGATCACTACGACGTCGGCGCCGTTGAAGAAATGGTTGTATTCGCCGCGCCATTTGCCGGCGCCGCCTGGGTTTGTGGTTGCGGTTAGTCCCCACAGTGCGAGCCTATCGGCGTCTTTCTCCCCCTCCACGATGTAAACTCGCCACGGAACGCCATCAGCGGCGGCCGCGGCCGCCCGCAACTCGGGTAGACGATACGGCACCATGCGGGTGCCTTTGGTGGTCCACTCCCAGCCATTGCCCTTCGGCCGACGCTGACGAAAGGTTTTCGGGTGCAACCGGCAAACCTGAAAGAGGAGATCGCCGCGCTCGTCACGGTAATCGTAGGTTGCGACGATTTTTGGCTTGCCCGTACGGTCGTGCCCGTTGTGCTGGGCCGGTCCGATGCCGAGCTCGCGCTCGAGCCAAGCTGGAATGTCCTCGTCGGCGATCCGGCCCTTAATTTGCAGTAATTCCCGCCAGCCGCCGCCTACGCCGTTCTCATGGTCGAACCACGTGCCGGCGTTTTGTCCGGCGATGTCGACAGCGACGCTGCCGTTGGTGCCGAATCGCAGCTGCGTCCGGTTCGATTCCACTCGGTTCGGCGCACCAAGGATACGACGGGCGATATCGCCGATGTGGTCGGAAAGAGCGCTCACTGTACCGGGGTCACTGATCGGCGCCACCCAGCGGGCCGAACTGCTCGAGGTATTCCCGAACCCGCACCTCGATCGCGGTTCGGATCAGAAACGTGCAGCCGGGTTCGACCAAAAGCTCTGCGATAGGCCGCGGCCCCATGACATGGAGCCGCCGGACATCGCACTCGAATTTAGCGTCAAGAAGTAAATGAGATCGTTGTGCAATTTCGGTCTCCGACAGAAGAGAGACCGGTTCGGGGATTTCCTTGCGCGCTCAGAAGCGCTGGGTTATCTAGCCACCGCTTTTCCTAGCATTGGACACCCAACTGCCGCCGGCGCGGGCCGCCCCCTGGCCGGCGTCTTTTATTTTGCGATGGCGTTCGCCCGGATGCGCCTCGTCCCCATCAAAGGAATCGCGCCGCATTTATTCCGCCGCGCATCCTGCTCCGGCTTGGCCTGCTGCCGCTCGACATAGGCATGGTAGGACGGAACGATGATTGCGCGGCGATTGGAAATGACCGCGGTCTCGATCTCGCCGTCGGCAATCAGCTTCCGGACTGTCGTTTCGCCAAGGCCGCAATATGCCAGAAACTTTGGGAGAGGCAGGGTATAGGGGGTGGGCTGCATTCGCCATTCCTCGAATTAAGAACGGCGTTATTTTAAGACGCGTCTTTGTCCGTACCGGTCGCACGAAATAGATTTTATTTTGCGACCACGCTGATCATTTCCTCTTCTGCCAGTTTGATCCGGCCGTTTCGGGCAACCTGTATCAGCGCAACACGCCACAGCTCGGCCCGCATGAATAGCGTTTCGGTTTTTTGTCGATCGTTGAATACCTCAGCCCATGACGCCTGGCGCGCCGCCTCAGTGCTGCCGTGGAGCATAGTTTGAAACGCCGCAGCCAAGTGGAGCACCGGCTTTGATCTCGCCCAGGTTCTCGCCTGGATCGTTTTCCAGTGAACTTTATCGGGATGATCGGGCCGACGGGCGAGCCGACGTTGCTGCCGCAGCCCCCACAGCCCGAGATTTTCCCAGGAGGGCTCCCCGAGGCGTTCGCCGTCGTCAATTAGCTCGATCCCCTTGCGTCTAACGAATGCGCCCCTCACGAGGGCTTCAACGACGAAGACGCGCGCCAACTGCGCGGCGATCATGCGTTTCCGGTTGAAGGCGTCCATCGCTTGCTTGTGCAGCTTCTCCGCCAGCTCAGGGGCGAACAAAAGATATTTTGGCGGCCAGCACTGCCAAACGTCCACTCCCTCCGGGTCGATTTTCGCCCAATAACGGATTTGCCGGTTCATCTCGGCGGCGACAAGTTGCTCGGGCGCGCTGTCGTTTTCAGGATGGATCAACAGCGCGAAAAATTCCGCCGACACCTCGGCAGGGTAACGCGAGGAGATGTCAATTGTGACAGTCTGCGCTGCCATCTGGATCAGCCCGTCGCAGCGAGCCGCACGACCTTGGTAGCGATTACCGGGGCGCAGCAGCAGAACTCGGCCCACGCGGCCATTAGCTCTTGGCGCTTCTTGAAGAGGTCACCTCTCCGGTATGCCGCTTCGACCCGGTCGCCGACGGCATGCGCTAGCGCCATCTCTCTCGCCTCAGCCGGAAAATTGGTTTGCTCGGTGACCCAATCGCTGAATGTACTGCGGAAACCGTGCACGGCGATGTCGGCGCGGCCCATCTTCTTCAATACCATCAGCATCGCCACGGGGCCGGGCGGTCGATCGGACCGACCCCCAGGAAACACGAAGTCGCCTTCGCGGATCGCCTGCATCTCTTCGAGGATCGCGATCGCCGGCTCCGACAACGGGACCTGGTGTTCCCTCCCGGCCTTCATCCGCTCGGCGGGCGCGGTCCACAGCCTCGATGCGAGATTGACCTCAGCCCAGCGGGCGCCAAGCACTTCGCCCGTCCGGCATGCGGTCAAGATCGTGAATTCAAGTGCGCGAGCGCCAACTCCTTCCTGTTGGCGCAGCTCGGCCATGAAGGCATCCATATCGACGTAGGGCAGGGTGGTGCTTAACGCGCCGTACTTTGCTCTTCTTCGGCAGCAAATTTTCGAGATGCCCCTTCCAGCGCGCGGGGTTTTCGCCCTGGCGATAGCCTCGCGTCGTTGCCCAGGCAAGCACCGCCTCAATCCGGCCGCGCAGCCGGCTCGCTGTCTCGGTTTTGTCGGCCCATAGCGGCTCGATCACCCTCATAACGAGCCCGGTGTCGATCGCTTGAACCGCCAGGTCACCAAGGATCGGATAGGCGTAAGTCGCGAGGGTCGCCGACCACTGCGCGGCGTGCTTGGCGTTACCCCAGCCAGCCGAATTTGCCCGGATGTAGAGCTCGGCGCATTGCTTGAACGTCATTGCTTTGACGCTTTCCAGCCGTGCCGCCGCGCGCACTTCCTCCCGCTTTTTGATTGGATCAATGCCTTCTTTGGCCAGTTTCCGAGCTTGTCGGGCTCGCTCGCGCGCTTCGGCAAGCGTATAGTCGACGAAAGCGCCCAAGCCCATATAATGAGATGCGCCGTCGATCATGTAGCGGTGCACCCAGCTCGCGCCGGATGTGGTGTCTAGGTATAGATTACGAGAGACCCAATGGATTCCCGGCGTCTTGGCTACCTTAGCCACTTCCCGTTCTGTCAGATCCCGCCGTCTCATGCGCGCGCGCTCTCCCACAATTGCTCCCACAAATGAGCGTCCGGTTATAACGGCGAATGGCGATGAATAGCAACTCCAATATGCTGGAACCGGGCCGGAAATCTGCAATTTTTCTCCAAAATGGCGGGGAATGGCGAAGGCAAATAAAGCGGATCAAATTTCCGCTTCTGGTCTTGGCCGCGGCGACGATGATAACGCTGGGGAAATCCGATCAGCTCGGCCTCGAGCCGCTCAGGAGCAAGGTGATGGATGCCGCCGCTCCGGCCCTCGAAATGTTGTCCCGGCCGGCCATTCTTCTCGACGCTGCGATCGGCCGAGCGCGAGACTTGATCGCAGTCTACCAGGATAACGTGCAGCTGGCAGCGGAGAACGAAAGGTTGCTGGTCTGGCAGCAGGCTGCTCTTCGCCTCGCCTCCGAAAATGCCGAGTTGCGTGATCTGCTGAAGCTAGCGCCTGAACCGGCTATTTCTTATTTGACGGTGCGCATTATCGCGAACTCCGGTGGCGCCTATGTTCGTAGCGTCATGGTGGATGCCGGCCGCCGCAGCGGCGTCGTTCGCGGTCAGGCGGCTATCAGCGGAGACGGTCTGGTCGGTCGCGTGACGGAGGTCGGAGACAGCGCGGCGCGGGTGCTGCTGATCACCGACCTCAATTCGCGGGTGCCCGTGATTGTTGAAGGCTCCCGTCGACGGGCAGTGCTGACGGGCGACAATTCCGAGCGTCCGAGTCTGCGCAATATGGAAACAGGCCCGGCGATTAGGATCGGTGACAGGATTGTCACCTTGGGGCAGGGCGGCGTCTTTCCGCCAGAACTGCCAGTCGGCATCGTGGCCGCTCTCGACGGCGAGGTGGCCCGCGTTGAGCCCTATGCGGCATTGTCATTGGTCGACTACCTCCGGCTGGTAGACTATGGTCACAGCGACCTGCTGCCCGGTTCGCTTTCACTCACTGCGTGTGGGGGCAAACGCTCGGACCCGTCTCTCGGCCAGCCGGTTCGCCGCTGAGCGTTGCGCGGCGACACACAGGAGGTAGTCCTTGGCTGGCCATCGAGGAAGTGGACGATGCCATGGCGCGCCTATTGCCGGTCGCGACCACAGTCTTCGCTATGCTGCTGTCGATCCAGCCGGTACCTATTCCAGGCTATGCGGCAGTCACCCCTGCCTTCACCCTGATGGCCGCCTATCATTGGACGATCTATCGGCCGGATCTGTTGCCGGCTTTGGCGCTTTTCGTCATCGGCACCCTGCAGGACCTGCTCACCGGCGGGCCGACCGGCGTGACGGCTCTTCTACTGCTGCTCGCCTACTCGATCGTGTTGACCCATCGGCGGCATTTTGTGAATCGGCCATTTGCGTTCGTATGGGGCGGGTTTACGCTGCTGAGCTCTGGTGCCATGCTCTTTCTGTGGGCTTTGCATTCACTGCTTGCGGCGGAATTCCTTGATCTCCGCGGCACGGTCTTTCGTGGGGTGCTGACCGTCGCGGCATTCCCCGCGGCAAGCTTTCTGTTGGGCCGAACCCAGCGAGCTCTAATGGGCGAGGGCTGATCAATGCCGCCCGAGAGCGTCGGTTGAACAGCGAAAATGCGGCCGGAAGCACAGCGGCAAAAGCTCTTTACCCGACGCGCGGCGGTCCTCGCCGGGGCTCAAGCGGGCGTCCTGGCCGCCCTCGCTGCGCGCATGTATCAGCTGCAGATCGTGGAATCGGATCGTTACGTGGTCCTCGCGGACGAGAACCGCATCAACTTGAGACTGCTCGCACCCCTGCGCGGCCGGATCTTCGATCGCTTTGGCGTCGTACTTGCCGACAGCCGACAGAATTATCAACTTGTTATCATAGCCGAGCAAGCGGGCGACGTCGCTGCGACCCTAGACGCGCTCGGCATTTTGATTGAGGTCAGCGAAAGCGATCGCCGCCGCGCCTTGCGGGACATTCGGCGCAAACATGCCTTTGTTCCCGTCCTGGTCCGGGCCAACCTCAGCTGGGACGAGATGGCGCGCGTCGAAGTCGCCACACCCGAACTGCCGGGAGTTTCGATTGAGCCAGGGGTCACCCGGCATTATCCGTTCGGCGAGATGGCGTCGCACGTGATCGGCTATGTCGCCGCGGTTTCGGACCAGGAGCTCACCGGCGATCCGCTGCTCGAGCTGCCGGATTTCCGGATCGGCAAGGCCGGTGTCGAGAAGTCGCAGGATGCCGAACTGCGCGGGACCGCCGGGACGAGCCAGGTCGAGGTGAATGCCTTCGGCCGAGTGGTACGCGAACTTGCTCGGGTCGCCGGCAAACCCGGGCGAGACGTCGTCACAAGCATCGACATGTCGATGCAGGAATTCGCGACGCGCCGATGCAGCGCGGAGCAGAGTCTTGCGAGCGTTCTACTCGACGCAGTGACTGGCGACGTTCTAGCCTTGGTCTCGATCCCGAACTTCGATCCTGTGCCGTTCTCAGCCGGGCTCACCTCCGGGATGTGGCAGGATCTCTCCAACGATCCCCGTAAGCCGTTGTCGAACAAGGTAATCGCTGGCGCGTACCCACCAGGCTCGGCATTCAAGCCAGTGGTCGCGGCTGCCGCGCTCTCAGCAGGCGTGTTGACCCCGGAGACATCGATTACCTGCCCTGGATATCTCTCGCTCGGCGATGCGACGTTTCACTGCTGGCGGCATGGTGGCCATGGCACCCTTCGGTTACGCGACGCGATCAAGAAATCATGTGACGTCTTTTTTTATGAGACCGCACGGCGCGTCGGCATCGATCGCCTGGCGGCGATGGCTCGCCGCTTCGGTTTTGGGGATGTTCTGGGTGTCGATATCCCGGGTGAGCGGCCCGGGCTGATCCCAAGCCGCGAGTGGAGGCTCGCCACCAGCGGGACCGCATGGTCGCAGGGGGAAACCGTGATTGCCGGAATCGGCCAGGGATCGGTCCTCGCAACTCCCTTGCAGCTGGCGACCATGGTCGCTCGCCTCGTTACCGGACGAGCCGTTTCGCCCCGGCTCGTTCGCGCCGATGGCCTGATGCCGCCCGGCGGCGATCTCGCGCCGCCTGTCTTCCCATCGCTTGGCATCAGTCCACACGTGCTCGCCCTGGTGATCGACGGAATGAGCGCGGTGGTCAATGAGCAAGGTGGCACGGCGTACGGCGCGCGGATCACAGAGCCGGACTTCGCCATGGGTGGCAAATCCGGGACCTCGCAAGTCCGCCATATCAGCGAATACGAACGCGATCACGGCGTGCGCAAAGCGCGCCAGATCCCGTGGAAGGAACGCGACCATGCGCTGTTTGTCGCCTTCGCACCGGTTGGCACCCCGCGTTATGTGTGCGCGACGGTCGTCGAGCACGGCGGCACGAGCGGCGGCGGCGGCTCGGCGGTGGCCGCACCGATCTGCCGTGACATTTTACTGGAGGCACAACGCCGAGACCCGGTTCGACGGGTTCCCGAAGGGTACGCCGTAGCTCATCTGGCCGCACCTGCTCGATCCCAACCTGGCGGTTGAGCCGTGGCCAGTCCGACCTCTGATCTCGGCTGGCACGAACCGAGCCTGCTGGAAAAGATCCGGAGTATCAGTTGGCCGCTCGTGCTGCTGATCTTCGTAGCTGCCTCCCTCGGCGTAGCGATCCTGTACTCCGCCGCTAACGGCAGCATGCAGCCATGGGCCACGACGCAGGCGTTACGCTTTGCGATAGCGTTGATCCCGATGCTCGGCGCGGCGCTGATCGGGATACGGCATTGGTTCCGGGCGGCCTATTGGACATACGCCATCGCGTTGGGCCTCGTGATCGCGGTCGACTTGCGCGGGTTTGTCGGGATGGGAGCACGGCGCTGGGTCGACCTTGGCGTGCTCCAGTTGCAACCCTCCGAGCTGATGAATGTGGCTGTTGTGCTTGCGGCGGCGCGTTATTTCCACAGCCTCTCAAACGAGGATGTCAAGCGCATCCGCTTTCTGATCCCGCCTGCCATCATGGTTCTGTTCCCAGCAGCGCTGGTTTTGAAGCAGCCTGATCTCGGGACCGCGATCATGCTGCTGCTGACAGGGGTCGTGCTGTTCTTCATCGCCGGCATCCGCCTGCGGATGTTCCTTTTGATGGCGCTGGCTGCCGCGGCCGCGCTTCCGGCCGGCTGGCATTTCCTTCGGGACTACCAGAAGAACCGGATCTATACGTTCCTCGACCCGGAGAACGATCCACTCGGCGCCGGCTATCACATTCTGCAATCGAAGATCGCGCTCGGCTCTGGGGGCCTGTTCGGCAAGGGCTTTCTTCTCGGCACTCAAAGCCATCTGAGCTTTCTGCCGGAAAAGCAGACCGATTTCATCTTCACCACCCTGGCTGAGGAATTCGGTTTTGTCGGAGGGTTCGCATTGCTGTCGCTCTATGCGCTGATCATCGGTTATGGGTTTGTGATCGCCCTGAGGTGCCGCAGTCAGTTCGGCCGGCTCCTCGGGCTCGGCATCGTGACTAATTTCTCGCTCTACGTGTTCATCAATACGGCAATGGTGATGGGCCTGATCCCGGTCGTCGGAGTGCCGCTGCCGCTGATCTCGTATGGCGGCACCGCCATACTGGCCGTCGTGTTCGGGTTTGGCTTGTTGCTCAATGTCGGCGTCCACCGCGATGTTCGCCTGAACCGACGAGGCGAGAGCCAACCGAGCTAGGTGCCGATTTCCCGTTTCTACGGGAAAATTACCGGGAAATTTGTCGATTCTGGCCTCATCGCACGATTCATCCGCAATAAAGTCAAGTTGAATCAACCAGTTGTGGGCCAATTCCCGTGCGCGGGCGAAACGGGAATTTATTCGAGTGAACCGGGAATGGATTCGCCGTAACCGGGAATGAACGGGAACCTCGCTGAGTTCGCGAGCAACAGCGGTCGGGCAGGGCGAGCTTGCCATATCGCTTGCGGCCTTCGGACAAGTGAGAATGAACGATGCTGCATAATCGATCTTTGCGGCAAAATGCCGGTCCACCTTCTCGACACGAGCCGACGTGGGCGGCTCCCCGCCTATATCGCGCCAATTGCGCTATCGCCACGCGCAGATGCCCAATCGTCTGGAAGTAAACTGGCTAGGACAAACCAAAAATAGGCGGAGAAAAATTTGCCATCGAGCGCAGGGACTGTTTTTCGACTTCCCAAAATTTTACTTAATAAGGAATTATGTGACTTTGATATGTAGGCGCCCGATTAAAAAGGCAGCCCTCCGCCAATTCGAGACGACACTGCCCGGAGTTATCCGGGATAGTGGGGGAGGGCGGCTCGGCTGATGAGCCGGGGGGTAGCGTATTCGAGGCTCGCCTATCTTTGACTTACGGCGAGCCGCGCTTATTTTTCGTCGCGCCGGGGAGGAACACCGCCTAGATTGAGAGGCCGGCCGATTGCCCCCACGCGGGAGGAAGAATTATGGCGGAGAAGGACCCGGCGGAGAGCGGCCGCCGCCTGCATGTGACGACCCTGCTTGTCGCCTCGCGCCGTGCGCTCGACAATGCTCTGACCGAGCTCGGTTTTGCCGAGGATGATGACCGGGTTGTGGAACACGACGGCCGCCTCGCTTTCCTGACGTGTTCGCATGAGGAGGATTGCGACGACATGTTCGCTTTGATCACCGAATTGTCGTCGCGCGGCGAGAGCTGGGAATTGCAATCCCGGATCGACGCCGAGCCCGGCCGCGCAATCTACCAATCCTTTGCGCGATATCGGCCGGTCGAAGCGGTCGATGCGGCGGTCGAGGACGAGCCCGAACCCGAAACGTCCGAAACTCCGCTCCACGATGTAGAGACCGCCGAAGGGCTGCAGGCCTTGAAGCGCATTCTGAAGCGGATCGAGCCGGCCGACGCCTTTGCGATGATCCGGCCCGGCCGCGATGGTCGTGCGACCGCTCGGATTTTGCGCCGCGGGTCGCGGCGTCTGCTCGCCGCGGCCACGGCTGCGGACGAGTCGACCCTGCGTGGCGTCATTCGCGAGATTCTGCCCAACGTCATGCTCGACGTCGCGATGAAGCCGCCCGGATAGGCGCTGCCGCTTCCATTGCGTCTGCTCCGGTTCGAGAGGCTGCCTACACTTACGGCGCTCGTTCACGATCGCACCGTGCGCCTCGCCGTCACTGGGCTCAGCCAGTCCGGAAAGACCGCGTTCATTACCAGTCTTGTCCACAATCTCCTCAGCGCCGCGGGCAGGTCGGCTCGCCTTCCTTTCCTGCAGGCGGCCGCAGAGCGGCGTATTCTCGCGGCCCGGGCGCTCGCTCCTGGGAACGACGCCCTCCCTCAATTCCCGCTCGAGAAGATAGTCGCGGCGCTGGCCGCCGACCCGCCGCATTGGCCGCCGAGCACGACCGACCTGCGGCAGGTGCGCTTGTCGTTGCGCTTCTCTCCGGGGGGGTTCCTCGGCCGTCTAAACCCGCTGGGACGCGGCGCCGCCAACAGCGGTGAACTCACTATCGAGATCCTCGATTATCCCGGCGAATGGCTGCTCGATCTGCCGCTCTTGAGCCAGAGCTATCGGGAGTGGTCCCGCACAATGTTCTATCTTGCACAGCGCGGGGGACGTGCGCCGCTCGCTCGCGATTGGCTCGATTTTCTCGCTCGTCATCCGGCGAACAGCGTCGGCGATCCGCAAACGGCGAAGCTCGCTCACAATCTCTATCGTTCTTTTCTCGCCGCATGCCGCACCCGTGAGCAGCTGAGCTTGCTGCAGCCGGGGCGCTTCCTGAACCCCGGACAGATAGTAGACGCCTCGGTGCTGTGGTTTTGCCCGCTGCCGCTCTCGGTCGGAGGGGAAGCGCGTTCGGGGAGCCTAGCAGCCCTGATGGAGGCGCGGTTCGAGACCTACAAGCGGACCATCGTGCAGCCTTTCTTTTCGCTGTTGGCTCGCGACGTCGATCGTCAGATCGTCCTCGTCGATGTGCTGCGCGCGCTCAATGCCGGCGAAGAAGCCTTTACCGATCAGCGCCTGGCACTCGACATCATCCTGGCTGCATTCCGGCTCGGTAGGCGCAGCTTGCTGCGCTGGTTGTTCGGCGCTCGCATCGACCGGGTGCTGTTTGCCGCGACCAAGGCCGACCACGTGCCGGCGCTGCAACGCGATCATCTCGAGGCACTGATGGCCAATTTGGTGGAAGCCCCCACTCTGCGCGCAAAAGCGGCACATGCGCGCGTCGCCGCGACGGCTCTTGCTTCGATCCGCTGTACCGCGGACAGCACCGACGTGATCGATGGCCGTAAAGTGGATGTCGTGGTCGGATTGCCCGAAGGCGGCGAGCGGCGGATCCGCTTCTTTCCCGGGATCGTACCGGTGAAGCCACCGCCCCCCGGTTTCTGGGGTGAGCGGTTCACCGAGTTTCCGGTTTTCGAGCCGCCACGGATCAGCCCCGCGCCGGAGGACGGCATTCCCCATATCAATCTCGATAAGGCGCTCAATTTTCTGCTGCAGGACGCCCTTGCATGACGATTGAAACCGAGCCGACCCGAGAGCGGCTTCGGCCGCAGATTCTGGAAACTGAAGAGACCGGCAGGCTCGAGCTGCGTCTGCCGTCGGCCCCCGAAACACCCTTCTCATCCCAGCGAATCCCGCGGCGCCGCTCACCTGTCACCATCGCGGCGACGGGCCTTTGCATTCTCGTCGTCGGCTTGGTCGGCGTCGAGCTCGTCGAATTCATCGGCAGCGCCTTCGCGCGCGGCTCCGCACTTGGCACGGTGGCCACGGTAGCAGTCGGCGTGGGTTGCGCCGGTGCGGGATACTGGCTAGTCGCGGAGTTGCGCGGCCTTTTACGTTTGCGCTCGGCGGAACGCCTGCGACGCCTGATCCCGTCGGCTCTGTCGGGCGAGATGAAGTCGGAAATCGATGCCGCCGCGGTAATCCTGGCACGAGACCCGCTACTTGGCGAGGCGGTCGCCCAATACCGCGCCGTTCTCGAACCGCACCACACGGGCCGCGATGCGCTCGATCTATTCTCCCGCTTTGTATTGATCCCGGCGGATCGGTTGGCAGAGGCTGCTATCAGCCGCGCTGCAGCGCAAGCTTTTGCAATCAATGCGATTAGCCCGACTGTGCTGCTCGACACCTTGCTCTTTGCAGCCCGCGCCATGTGTCTGATCCGCGAGATCGCCGAGATCTACGGCCAGCGCCCAGGGCTCGCCGGCACCGTGCACCTGCTGCGCCGCCTAGCCAGTGGCGCCGGGCTGGTGGGCGCGGTCGATCTCGTCGGCGGCGTATTGGTCCAGCAGCTCGGAGGTGCCGTCTTCGAGCGGCTCAGCGCCAGCGCCGCCGAAAGCGCCTATGCGGCGCAAAAAATGGCCCGCCTCGGGATCATAGCGATGGCGTTGTGCCGCCCCGTCGAGTTCCAGCCCGGTGAAGGCCCCTCAATGCGTCGGCTCATGTCGGGTCTTCTCAAGCTCGGCGCAAAGGCTCCGGCCAACGTCGATCGAACGTCCATCTCAGGAATCCGCGGCGAGTGATCAGAAACGCCTGACGGGGCGCGCCGGCAAGACGCCTTGTCGCCGGAGCTGCGGGCTGCGACGATGCCCCGAGTATGAGGTGTCAAACCGGAGCGCGGCGATGGGTAGTGAGGTAAAGACCGCAATTATCGAGCATCTCGGCCGGCAGCATCAATCAATGGTCGCTCTGCTCGCCAAGCTCGTGAACATCGATTCCGGCACCTACAACAAGCGCGGGGTCGATGCCGTCGGCGATCGCTTGCGGACTTACCTTCAGGCGGCGGACGTTGCCTGTGAAATCGTCCCTAACGAGACGTTCGGCGATTGCATCGTGGTGCGGCTCGCCGCGAGCGGCGGGGGGAACCGGCCAATTGTGCTGATGGGACATCGCGATACCGTATTCCCCGACGGCACCGCCACTCAGCGGCCGTTCCGCATCGACGGCAATCAAGCATTCGGGCCGGGGGTTGCGGACATGAAATCGGGCCTCGTCATGAACACGTTCGTGCTCGAGGCGTTCCGGCGGTTTGGCGCGCCGTGTCCGCTGACCGGTCTCTTTACCTCGGACGAAGAAATCGCCTCGCCGTCCTCGCGTCCTATCATAGAAGGCGAAGCAAAAGATGCGCGCGCGGTCTTCAATTCCGAGCCCGGCCGGCCGAGCGGCAATCTCGTCTCACGGCGCGAGGGGGCGGCGTTTATCGAGCTGGAAGTGACCGGGCGCGCCGCTCATTCCGGCGTTGCCCAT
>Ga0070698_100002851_pt1 | contig 19023 bp, 13 predicted proteins | sample KBSK1502metaG_FD_65477 | JGI IMG/M metagenome (GOLD analysis project Ga0070698, IMG submission 65477) | Corn, switchgrass and miscanthus rhizosphere microbial communities from Kellogg Biological Station, Michigan, USA - KBS K1-50-2 metaG | ecosystem: Host-associated > Plants > Roots >...
AGCCATGCAAGAAACTTTGTCGCCGCCTGTCTGATATTGAAAGAGCAGAGAAAAGAAATAGATAGAGCTATCGTTTACTCTCTTTTTGAGAACGGATATCCTATGTAGCCAGTACAGCCCGAAAACTGCTTTCAGCGCATTTGATAATATGTTAATCAATACAGCATACAGCTCAGACTGATAAATCGGAGGAGTACGTAATGTCGGAGGCACGTTGTTTTCAAAAGAAATATGATAAGTTTTCATATACAATGACATGGGTCTTTTAACATCTTCAACTACTTGGCGTAGCAGAAGCCGCCGCCGCCTTTGTCTACTATCTGGTGAAAGCAAAAATCCAAGCATTGAGACCTGCGACTCAACCATATTGTGCCATTCAGAGACTTGATCAGTGATTTTATCATACCGCTGATGGAGGTGCTCTGGTATTGCTGGTCTTAAGCGGTCTAGATCCACTTTTATTTGTAAGATAGCTCCCACAAATGCCTGAAGTTGATGATTCATAAGTAAAAGTGTTGTTCCAGCAGAGGCTAAAACGCGTAACATCGACATTTGACTGATACGCTCTTCCTCTTCCGTTCTAATCTGCTGACTCGCTTTATTAAGAGTTTCGAGAAGAGCAGAACGCCTCTCTTGTGGTATTTCGGCCTGGCTAGCTAAAACAACCTTCACATCTTCGATAACTTCTAGTGCAGTTTTATCTTCCTCTTTTCTCTGTTTGCGTTCTGCACTTTGAATAGCCCGCTCCTCAGCTAAAAATGCCGAATACTTTATAGCTGCCCAGTATATGCCATTCTGCACAAAACGCCGAAGATCTACGAACGAGTTTGTTTCGATCAGGCGCTCCCTTGTCACATTCATCTCAATACCGGGATGCTGAACTTGGGAAATTGACACAGCACCAAACAACTGATTATTTTTAGGAATATTCAACCAAGGTCGCTCTAGAGAACTAGCTAACTCTCTTACCACATTAGTTGGAGTGATAACGGTCCCCAGGTTAATATTCTTCGCACCATATTCATCAAGCCTTAGCCAATCATCGCCTGGGTCTCCGTACGGAAATACCCTGAATCCATCGACATATATTCTCACCCCTCCTTCTTCTCTTCCTTTCCTTGTTAAAGTTGTCAGGTTGAAGTTAGAGTTTGTAAGAAACTCACGTCTATAGACAAAATAGTAAATTCTGAAACTGGCACCTTTTAATTCAGGGTAAACGTTAGTTGTATCGACCAGCGAATCATGCTCGTTCGCTTTCTGCAAAATACTGATCTTATAGCAAGCTCTCCCAGTCTTATCGATTTCACCTTCTAGCTTTGCCCAGGCCGCTTTTAAGAAATCATCTCCTAACTCGCCTGACAATTCTTTCAATTCCCCGGAGCCATCAACAACTAGCTCAAAGCTGAAACCAGGATCAGGTTTACAGTTTCCCCCTTCGATACGTTTTGATCGAATTGTGATATCTGGGTATGGGCTCTGTACACTTAGCAAGTCACGTCGAAGGTTGATTACCTCCTCTTTTGTCCAGGTGTCTCTGACACCATCAATGAGAAGGGCCACACCTGTCTTGGTATCTGGAGGAACTATTTCTCTAGTATAGGAAATGGGCACGTCGATCAGATCTTGACCGGGAGAAAAGTCGTCTCCCCAATTAAAATTTACGACAACCATTTCTTTAACTACTACATGATCATCTTCTCTTTCAGCAATTGACTGCAAAGTAAGCCGGGTCCCTAATCGCCTTACTGCAAGTCTCCCTATACCTTTTGCTCCTGAAACTGACCGACAATAAACCCTGGAAATAGGTTTTTCTCTTTTCCTAGTGGTGGCTATCCTCATCCAGTTATTTTCTATCTCTTCAAAGGTCATCCCGTGGCCATCGTCTTCGATAATCATCACTCCACCAGGTGTATCCACACGGTCGAATATCACTGTGGCCTTTGTTGCATCGGCATCATAAGCATTTTTTATTAGCTCAGACAACGCTATGGAAGGTCTTGTAACAAGCCGTTCACCTAGTTCAAAGAGTAAGTTGCTATCAACAGAGAACTTGAGGTTGCCTGATTGTTCTGTGCTCTTTTCCATTTAAGGCTCCTCTATCATTCAAATACAAATAAATACACTACACTCCGATTGGCTTTATCTTTTCTTGAAAGAGGTTCTGGTTAAATTATGACATAATCCCCAATATCTCTTCTGTTTTGCAATCCGAAAACAGGTAACTTCCTACCTCATAGGCATAAACTTGTTTCTTATACTATTCTGCTTTTGGCCAAAATACAAGGCAGTATACTGTCCAGCCCCAGTATTCAGGTACTGGACAGATGACGGAGAGCCAGTTTTAGTTTACAAAAACAATTTTAACGTTATCTCTTATCTCGACGTGGGTTTTTGTTATGACAAAAACGTATACAATATCAAGGTATCTCCAGGTACCGGAACTGAAATATCTCCAGTTCAGAAACAACGGAGACGTGCGAGAGGCAGGTAAAAGATGATCCATTTCGCTGATCCCCATCCTGACGAACTCCTCCTCAGTGCCTGGGTTCGCTCAGCAGAACATCTCCGATATCCCAACAAATATGCGTACTTCGAACAATTTACGGGGCGTCGGCAGACGGAACCCATCGTGGATTTTCCTTGTCACCTGGATCAGTTTGTTGCCGCATTACCAGCTCCTTCGCTCTATACTGTTGATTCCTTGATCCAAGGTCACACGCTCTATCCCTACTACCGCCCCTTTTTGCCCGCCGAACGGGCGCTTCGGCTTTATGAGAACATGCGTGGAGATAGCGGGAGCGGCCTCTTCTGGAGGACGCACCTCCTGAAGAGTCCGATCCCACGGCAAGGGTGGTTTCGATATTGCCCACAGTGTGTAGAGGAAGATCGAGCCCTGTATGGCGAATGTTATTGGCATCGGCTCCATCAAATTTATGGAGTCCTCGTATGCCCAAAGCATCACCTCCTGCTTGAAACCTGTACCCCTGAGGAACAAGATCAAGCGTTACGAAAGTTTATCCCAGCCGATCTCCTCCTCCCATCAGGGAAATCAGGAGGCAGCGGAGCAAGATCGGCAGCATGGGAGGTAGCAGAGCGAGTTGCTACACAGATTGCCTTTCTGCTCGATCATCCTCAGTCAGGAGTAAACCTGTATGAGCGCTACCGTCTGTTGCTGGAACAGCACCAGTATCTTCGACCAGGTGGAGCTGTTCGGCTGAAGAAGGTGATTGAGGCATTTGAGGGGATGTTCTCGCCACCCCTTCTCCAAGCCCTTCACTGTCAATTGGATCCCCACATGCCAGCATGCAAAACATGGCTTAGCCGCATCTTGGGACCTCAAACAATCTACCAACACCCTCTTCAGCATGTGCTGATGATCACATGCCTTCAAGGATCGATCGAGGAGTTTTTTCGTCCCTGGAAGCCCGTGTCTGGACCATTTGGACCTGGTCCCTGGCCATGCCTGAATCCTGTGTGCCCACACTATCGTGGTCTGGTCATTTTCACCTGTCAGGTCTATCACGAAGGGACGGCTCGTCGCTGCACGGGACATTTCATGTGTACTTGTGGTTTCGGGTATGTACGGATTTTGAAGGAAGATATGGACCCATTTCAGAAGGATCGTATGCTCTCGTATGGTGCGCTCTGGACGCAAAAATTAGGTGAGCTGTGGGCCGATGACCAAAAATCTTTGAAAAGTATGGCAAAGCAGTTAGGAGTGGACGTGGAAGCTCTTCGACGGCAAAGTGTGCTTCTTGGCCTGCCTGAGCGCCAACCAAAGCATCCAATCCAAAGACGAGCGCAACAGAGAGAACAAGATCGGCAGAAGTGGTTGGCTGCACTTGTAAAAGATGGACATCTTTCGCGCGGACAATTCGTAAAAAAGCATCGACGTCTCATATCTCGATTACAAGACTATGACCAAGAATGGTTCGCGACGTACACTCTTCCAGGAGGTACTGTTCGTCAGGCAAAACTGCGGCCAGAGAGGATACCCAAAGGGCGAGTCGATTGGAAGGAGCGCGACGCCGTACTATCCGAGCTGATTCGCCAAGTAGGAGCAACGATGAAGAATGAAAATGAATATGAGAAGCCAAAACGGATTACACTAGGACAACTCAGGAAAATGATACCCGAATTGACATGGTGGCCGATGTTGCATCAGCAACACCCAGACCGCTATCCTCTATCACAAGCTGTTCTTGAAGAGATTCTCGAAACAAGAGAGGTGTTCGTTCTCCGAAAAATTCGCTGGTTGAGACACACCTATGAAGAACAGCGGATGTGGTACGGTCAGCAATACTTCCTTGAAAAGTCTGGAGCGCTGCGTTTTCTCCATGTGCAGGCTATTAAAGAAGAAATCAATCAAACATTGGTTCATCTTTCGAAAGTCTTCCCGAACAGCAGAGTGACTTTAATTTCCTAAAGATCCCGTCGAGAGACATTCTTCCTTGAGGGAGAATGCCTTTCCCATCGATCCTCCAGCATCGATAGGGAGATGATTCCAGCACAGATCCACTCTCTCATAGGACAACAGTTCAGATTTGGGCAAAATAGCTGCGACACATCTTTCCGTTTTTCTGTGTCGTTCATTGATCGCAGAATACTGATCGATACTCTTTTTTCAAAACTCAGCAGCTCTTCCATCCACCAGATAGCGGAGTCCTACCAGATTTGTCCACACCACTGACTATTCGCAAACCAGCTTCGATTGCATCATGCACCGCCGGATAGGTCGCGATACGCTCGACACCAGATTTCTTAATCAAAGTCCACTTGGAAAGATTGGTATCCTCCTGTAGGCATTGTTCAACCACCCACCGGATTCGCCGTAAAGCAAATTCTTCACGCGTCTCCACTGCTTCCTCCAATAATCTAGCACTCAGAGGAAGCCTGTTAAGGTGCTGTTGCAGCAACGCTAATTGGCCGATATCTCTGCCAATAGCTGATAAAGTAATATGTTTGGGCCTGCCCTGCTTTTCCCTAAGACGTGTGATCGCAGATTGCACTTCCCTTGCAATCTGTACATCACGGCTCTCCCAGTCTACTGGTGAGGGCAGAGGATCAAACCGGCTTTTACGTAAGGGCTTATTTCCTTCCAACCATGCTTTATCATTCCTATAAAGCCATGAGTAGACTTTCGGCGCTTTCTGGCGCAATTTCGTTAAGCCTGCTTCAGGCTCTGCCTCAAGAGCAGCTAACCACGTTAATCTATAATTCTCTACTTTATCCGGTTCTGACAGGCGAGGATTACACCTACAGAGTTGCTTTGCCTCTTTGAGCGGTAAACAGGTGCCCACGGGCCGGGGGAACAAGAGTCCGATTCTCATCGCATGGCGCTTCACCGTGAGGGGATCGACTTGTAGCTGTCTGGCTATACCTCGCAGGCTGACTGTTTCGTCCACCCAAAGCAGTTGCAGCCTCTCCTCCCATAAACGCCCAAAAGATTTCACTTTGCCGAGCTTGAAACGATCTTCTAAAGATCCATCAGGGCCTGTCCGCGTATAAGTAAATCCGCAGGAGCATGAAAATGTACCTATCGGCCTTCCGCGCGAGTATTGGCTGTAATCTATATGACACTGCTGAATTTGATATTGATGATAATGATTGCTTGCGGGATTCAGACAGGGCCAGGGACCGTCGCCGAAAGGTTGGTCGGCAGATGGAATATTGAAAAAGGTCTCGACCGAATGTCCGAGGAAATGTATGAGTAGCATGTGATGCAACGGGTGTTGTGCATTTTCTGGTTTTCGTACAAGCCGTACGAGCCAGTTCTCATCGACGCGCTCACCAATTTTACAACCAAGCATCTCTAGAATGCCGGTGAATAGCAGGATCTGAATTTCTGCTGGAGCTCACTTATCAAAACCCTCCCTTTGTAGGTAGCCAGGTCGAGATCAGCAAGCAATTGGCTGTAGCGTCGATACAGAAAGTGGGGACCTTGCGACAAGTGACGCTCGCTGAGAAGCCAGAGAGCGTCAAGGGCGAGAGATAGAAGGACTTCATGGCGCGGGGCTACCGAAACAGGGCTCTGCCAAACCATTTGCCGGGTTGCACGTTTTGCTGACACAAACTCATATCTCGTCTCTCTGTCTTGCGCGGGTATAGTACTCTTCTGTAAGTACACTTTGTGGATGGGACAGACCTCGACACCAGGTACCTGGTGGATACGATGCCAGTAGCACTCGCCGAATTCCTTTTGGTCCTCCTGGAGACACAGAGGACAGAAGCGCAGCCATCTGGGCAAAGGAACGCGGCTGGCCATGATGCCGGCTCGCGTATGAATCATTGGCCCCTTATTGCCACGCATGTGCTGCCGAATACGATAAAGGCGGGCCGGGGGGAGGAAGGGACCGTAAAACGGAAGAAGGGTGTGATCGTCAATGAGTTGGTCAGCGGTATAATGGTGACCCGCTGGTAGCGCTGCAATGAGAGTATCAAGATGACTTGGTAACTCGATGCAAGCGAGTATGGTCCTTGTCCCAAATAGCTCCTGGACAAGAGCTTGTTTGCTTCGATACCCCACTCGATCAAAGCATCTCGCGCAAATGCTGTAAAGGAGTTCATCTGGATAGGCTGGTGGGAAATAAGCGATCATCCTGCAGCCTTCTCAAAAAGATACGCCTTATCGTACTCGTGGATTGGCATAATATATCCCGCTTCATTGAGTGCATCATACCAGCCGATCTTACCCGTAGTTGCTGATGCGGTTACCTCTATGAGACCTCCCTTTAATAAGCTCGCATCGAGTTCCTGATCAGATCCTTGCTGAGTTCCAGCAGGGCCGTCGGTAACAGTCTGTTCCCGCGGCTGGCTTTTTCGTTGAGTACCTGGAGGTGTTTTTCTTGGAGTACCTGGAGGTGTTTTACCTGTATCAGGGGAAGCACTTTGAAAAGTTTCCTTCATGAGAGCGTCTATTTTATCGGCGTGGACATCTTCGACGTCAACGAGTTGATAAAGCATATCATTTCTTATGGCAGAGAGAACGTGATTCGACAAAGTAACACTGTCCTTTGCAACCGAAAGAATGATGTTTTCATCGATAATTTCCTCGCCACCGTTGATCATAGCTGTTTTGATAGCTCGTCTCTGAGCAAGCATATACGCTTTTACTGCGATATCGGTGATACCTTGGCTTACCACGTACAGCGTATGACTTAACTGTGGAGTCACATCAGTTTTCTCTCGTGTATACTGGTAATCCCAGAGCTCCTCCACAAATAGCTTCCAAACATCGTCCTCTTCCATCAGGCGCCAGTGCATATCCCCTTGGCCAGATCCCCGTCGCGCCTGATGAAACTCGCCCATCAAAATCGGCAGCGCTTTGTAAGTCCCGACGAGGACAATCGGCACGCCGATAGTGTTGACGAGTTCAGTAAAAAAGTTCAGCATTTCCCCCGCACCCCCGCTTCTCACCTTGCTGATACGCTGGACTTCGTCAATGACGAGTGCTCCAAGCGTATGTATTGAAGCTAGACGAGCTATGTACGGCATCATTTCATTTTTTGATGCTTTGCCGTCACGGCCAAACTGCTTGAGGTAATTTGTTCCAAGAACGTTGTCCAGCGCGGCCAGGAGGTTCAGGCAAAGGCCTTTGGTCGAACCGTCGTGGGGGCATTCGATTTTGAGCCATACCACCTGCAGCCAGTTGAAAGCAGTGCCGCGGAAATCACTGTGGATAATGAGCTGCGGATAGAGCGAGAGAACCGCTTCTATTGCCTTCGTCTTACCGACACCGCTCATTCCGTATATAGTAAAGCCTAAGGCCGTCAGTGGAAGGAGCCGAGTGTAGAGTTGGTCTTGAGACATAGCGATATTGTGTTTGAAAGTCTCTATTTTCCCATCCAAATTGCTCCAAAATCCTCGATCGAGAGGATTGCGTCCCTCGTAGCCAGATCTGAGCATAGAATCAAAGCGTTCTCGAAGGTCCAAAACCAATGGAAGGGGATAAAAAAACTGCCTCACTCTCTTCGTTAAATGGTAGCGTAGTTCTGGAGGAAGGTTGCGGTCTTCTTTTTTGTGCGCTGGGTAACGGCCTAAAAGCAGAGTGGGTTCATTCCCCAATAATATTGGGGGCAAGGCCTCTTCTAGTGGATTTTTGGCAAAGTCCTCAAGGTCTTGATCGTGATATGTCGCGTGTTCAACTCGCCCCCAAAAAGAGAGCAACGAAGGGAAATTACTGCTCATTTTTCAGCCTTTCCTGTCGAAGTTTTCTTAGGGCTTCAATGGGTCGCGGTGGCGGAATATACTTGCGCTCGTTTTCAGTGGACTGGTCTGCGTTAGGAGTATGCTCAGTGTCGATTAGCGCTTTAGATGCTTGCTCAGGCGCCAGCGGCCATACTTCCATCTGGTCGATCAGCGCAATTTCTTGGCCCCGATTCCGGCGAATGTTCGTCGTTCGTGACCGCTTGCTCAGCCCCTTTGGAATATCTTTCGCTCGCTCTTGAGCTTCCTCGACCACGCTTTTCACTTGAGCGTGAAATACCGCCTGTGCCTGCTGGTCACGCGTTACGGCTGCCTTTTCACCCTGTTTTTGCAGCTCAAAGTAATCTAGAACGTCCTGTAGATCCCGCTCTTTATACACCTTTTCGGTATCTAGCAGATAACAGGGTTCCAATCGCCGGCCATTATCGAGACGTATATAGACTAAATCGGTTTTGCGCGGGTCATAGGCCACAGAAATAGGCCAGCTGCCCATTTCTCCGGCCTTCACAAACCATTGCTCTTCCATTGCAAGCTTGCAGCTATAACGCATCCCTTCAAATATGATGCCCCGACGGGTGACCGAGGCCTCTTTTTCTGGAAGGAGATTCCAGCGGATTTTGTCTAGCGACTTCTTTTTGAGGTGGCCTATTCGATTGTCCATGCCCCAGCGCCAGATATCAATCGGGTATGGCTCGACGTGGTCGGGGATCATAAATTCGTCCGGCCGATAGGTCTTGCGATTCATTCGATGCTGATTATTATGATGAAGGATGCAATAGATCATGAGTTTGCGGAACTGGCGAAGCGTTAAACACGCCTCCAGTCTGTAGTCGGGATCGCCTCGCTCGCGCTTGTGATACACCTTACCCGGCAGCCAGTCTATCAAGTTGTCGTTGGTTAGGCGAAAATTTTGTTCCACGATCCCCTTCCAGTCGCACCGGTAGGGTGCCGTAATCGCTACCTGGATACCGAGAGCATTGACCAGGTTGTCGGCATTGTAGCCCTCGAGCTCTCCTCTATCTCCAAGGATGCTTTCTGGAAGGTCCTGATGAGGCCATTGATGCTTTTCAATGTCAACGCCATACTCTTTACAGAAGGCGACCTTATCTATCGCTGCATTCTCCAGAGCGAGCATGGCCCCTAGCCAGCTTGGGCCGCGCAGATTCACACTCATGCCAGCTATAGCCCTGCTAAATGCGTCAATCACGACGTAGATGACCGGGCGCCCGATGATGCGGCTAGGATCCAGCTCGCTGACAAGGTAAATATCTCCCACTGTCGCGTCGATCTGGTACTGTGAGCCCGGGCCAAAAATTCGCTCCATCGGATTTCCGAGAAGAGGTCTGTGACCGGTATCAAAGCGGCGCTGCCCGACTCGGGACGTCACTGCTCTGGTGATATCTTGCTCTTTTTCATACCAGTACCGAAACTGTTCGAAGGTGGGAAGCTCCTCGGCAGGCGGTAAAAGAGGGACTAAAACTCCATTCTGAAGTTCAAAGCCCTTGTGAAAAAATTGCTCTTTGGTAAGCTGCCACGCCTCTCTCAGTGTTCTCCCGTCTCGATTTTCATAGAACAGCCGTATTCCGCGCTGGAACACTTTTCGTATCTCGGGGGTGATATTTACACCTGGTGAAGCCTGCTCTTCAGATGTTTGCCCTGTCTTCGTGGCACCTCTCGGGCGCCCGCGTTTGCGGTCTTTGGCCTGCCTTTCCTTCCCCTTCCCCCCACTTTTGTGATAGTGCGGCGTGAGCGCGTTCTTGATTTGCCCGCCCTGCCAGTAGCGGCGCAAATACGTGTAGATGAGGCGTTTGGCCCGCTTGCTGCTCTCTGAGACTTGTGCGATCATCGGGCCGCGCTTCTCAGCGAAAAAGATATCCTCCCTGCTCCAACCCTTCTCCTTGTCCCCTTCGATTAAAGGCTGGATGATATCCCATATCTCATCTCTATGTTTTCGGCTTTCATTAGAGAGGGTTTGCTCAGGCTGTTCATATGGATCGGCGTCTAGAAGGCGCGCATCACCCGCGGCAAGTCCGGTGGAAATCTCCTCGCACTTTCGCCAGATGGGCAAGGCCTTTTTGTGCTCGGGATCGATATCGATGGTGACCATAAGAGTGCCAGACGGGTCAATGAACAGCACGCGTTCAACGCGAGCGTGGGATCTGTCACCCAACCACTCGATCACTACATTAATTGCAAGATTCATACGACATCTCTCATTTCTACATCGGGTTGCACAAGGGAGACAACTGACAAGGCAAGTGGTTTCCCGGGCTCTATTGGGATGCTCATATTGATTTGCCATTGTCTGGTAGCAAGCAGGTGGCGGGCTACAGTTAAACTGTCCCCCCTTTTAAGCCCGAGACTCTCATCGCAGAGGCGGGTGGCATCCTTTAATGGAATATTGTCCCGGGTGATAATGGAGGTTAAAGTCTCAGCAACGTCGCGAATCTCCTTTTGAGAAAGTGACACTCTATCAGCAATATCATAGTGGCCGTGCAGGTAATCGATATTGTTAACGAGCGTCCTCGGCATTTCGCGCTCTGTTACGATGCCCCAATTGATATCCTTTGCTTGCCAGTAGATCCGCTCGATCTCCAACTTTTCGATGACATTTTGCGATTGTAGCTTACTCGAAGGTTTGATCGCCCGCGCCCAGTCAACGTTGCCGGTGGGAGTAGATACAGTGATGAGGAAATCTGTTGTCATGACAACTGGATTCCCTTGGCGATCCTCGGGATGGTCTACCCCGATCTTCTTTGCGATTTCGAGGGTTGTTTTCAGAGGAAGGGGGAATTGCTCCCGAATATCGACGACTTTTTGGGACCAATCGACAATAAGGAAGTAATCATGCTCGTGGTCGCTCAGTAAGTGGTGGTCTCTCCCGGTTTTCCAGCCTCTTATTCTCCACGCGCGACCCTCAGAGGGTACATCCTGTACATGTAGCCAAGGGTTATAGGATGCACCTGTTCCCGTACCGCGGCCCTCGGCGATACGACGTTCTATTGCCGATGAATCAGCGCTTCTGTTACGCTTGGCGATTGTCTTGCTCCGCCCTATATTCATCTACAATGATAAATCATTGAGACTAATTTAAGAGATAAATATGACAGAAATCAATTCAATAGTACCAATGGGTGGGAGACCGAGAGGACGATGCCAGCAGATCTCACCAATACCCTCTTGAAGAGATCGGAGTTGATCGCCTAAATTGCTGGTTTACAATAAAGTTGTGTACTAAAAGGGATGAGAAAGCTAAGCAGGTAGACACGAGATAATTCTGGAATTTGTGGAGACTCGCGTTAGGGTAGGAGATAAAATTCGTCCTATTAAGATGATGGGTCGATTCTTCTCGACTCTGTTAGTTATTATAAAGCGGGAATTCATGAGGAAGATTACAAATGTCAGCCAATATCGGCTCGCTATAGTCACTGCGCTACCCAAAGAATTTGCTGCGGCCCAGATCATGCTTGACCAGCACGATGATATAACTGTTCCTGGTGATTCAGTGCGCTACACGGTTGGTAGTATCGGTCCCCATCCAGTTGTCGTCACATTGTTGCCGAAAATGGGAAATAATCTTGCCAGCTCTGTCTCTAGTAACCTCCTCCGTAGCTTTCCTGGTGTTGGCGATATTCTGATGGTCGGAATAGCTGGAGGCATACCGGACCCAAGCAACGCCGAGAACCACGTGAGACTCGGGGATATTGTCATCTCCATGGATGCCGGGGTAGTGCAGTTTGATTTTGGCAAACTCGAGCAGGTTATTCAAGAAGGCGAGACTCCGCGCGAGCATTTTACTCTTCGGGCTTCAGACCCTCCTCCTTCTGCTCGTCTGCAGCAAGCGGTGCGCTTCCTGGAAGCCCGGAGAATCCACAAAGAACGGCCTTGGGAGCGCCATATTCTCCGTTCTACTGCTCTTGAGAACTTGGTACGGCCACCAAACGCAAAGGATGTACTCTATGACTCTCGCGATCCAGGCAGGACCATACCTCACCCGAGGGACGCAATGCGTGTTGCTAGACAACCAAAACTTCACTATGGCGTGATTGGTTCGTCGAATATGTTGCTGAAAGAGCCACAACTGCGCGATCGCCTGCGCGATGAGTACCAGGTTCGAGCCATAGAGATGGAAGGCTCTGGCATTGCCTCTGCGACTTGGATGAGTGGTAACGCTGGCTATCTTCTCATCCGCGGGATCTGTGATTACTGCGATTCACATAAGAATGACCTATGGCAAGGGTACGCTGCGGTTGTTGCGGCTGCCTACGCCAGAGCATTGATTGAATCCATTCCGGTAGATGCTACACGCCCACGATCCGACGTGCAGCATAACAAGCTAGGTGAGCGCAGTATTAGTATTGGCGGCAATGTCTCAGGAAGTACGATCATTAGTGGCGATCACAACACTGTGAGCTAGGAACAGAAAAGGTACAAGCATGGTTGACGATTCTCCATTGTGCGAGGTTCGAGAAGCCCTTGAGCGGCTCATAGCGGGTAATGCCACTTCTACCGATGAAGAACTTCTACGGCATACATTGCAAAGCAACCAACATTCTATTGCTATTGGGGAACGCGCAGTGGCAATTGGCGGTGATGCTACTGACGCGATCATCATTACAGGTGACGGAAATATCGTACCTGTTTTCAAGGGCTTAGATCATAACGCGCTTGACACAATTGCCCGACTGGTACAAGAGGCTTTAATCCTGCCAACACTGCTCACGCCAGAACAGTTCTCGAAACGAGTAGCGCGAGAGGCTCTTGTTGGACACGGTGAAGTACTGGTAGGCCGCGGGGTGCTTCTGGAAGAGATTAGAGAGCAACTGGCTGGAGATGCTCAGGTACTTGTACTCTATGGTCCAGGCGGTGTTGGCAAGACCCGTGTATTACTCTCCCTGCCTGATTGCGTTCCACCAGGAGCCAAGGTCTGGTTCCTTCGCACTGAGGCAGAATCTGTCGAACATACGATCGCTGCATTAGATCGGGAGAGTCATCTGGTAATCGTCATTGATGATGCCCATCGCTTTATGCCTCTGCAGCACATTCGAGAGGTCTTGGTGAATCCCGATTTCACCGGTAAAGTGGCTATTGTTCTCGCTACACGCCCTGGCTTTAAAGAGAAGGTGCTGAGCGACTTATCACCATTGCCAGGCGATCGCGTCTGCCCTATTAAAGTTAGCTCACTTACCAATGCCAATATAGACCAGATCTTACAGCAACCACCGAACCCGATTACCAATGAAAATGTCCGTCATGCTCTCGTAAGAATTGCTGATGGGAATCCGCTCTTCGCTTTGATTGCGGCGCGTCTCCACCGTCGCGGCGCTCAAATAACGGAACTCGGCCGCGATCAAGTACTTACTCATTACCTCGATGATATTGTTCGAGATCTTGTCAGGATTGATGAGGCACGTTACGAGGATTACATCAAATATCTTGAAATACTTGCAGCATTAGGCTCACTCGAAACCCATGATCCGGCCTTGATGGAGCAAGTGCATCAGATCGTTGAGCCTTTGCAGGCGACGGGGGATCGTATCTTAAAGAAACTCCAGGACACAGGTTTGGTAGTTCGATCTGGCACCGTACTGACAATCGCTTCTGAAGTCTTAGCAGACCACATCCTGATTCGTCACTTTTTTGACCCAAAAACAAAGCAGGTTGATTATGACCAGTTTATTATCGAGCCGTTCATTAAGTTTAAACCTAAAGACATCCTGAAACGTTTAGCCACCGCTGAAGCGAACGGAGAATCGCTGGAAGCCGGTGCGCTACTAGGAAATTTACTTGATTTATATGCTCAAGCGCTCAAAATTGATGGAAACGCTGGGAAATTACAGACGCTGACTTTGCTGCAGGATATAGCGTATTTTCGACCTGACGATATTCTCGCGATTATTGTAGAGATTATTGATGGTCCGGTACTAGCACCCGAATCTATCCATTATCCCTGCTGGGGCGACTTCGAAATCAGTCACGAAATGGTTTTGAATCAAGTTATAGACCTTCTAGGCAAAACCATCTATGGACAAGCCTTAGAGGACACGATTACTAGCCTTCATAAGCTCGCAACATACAGATTCGATGAACAGGTTTATATAACTATTCGTGACAAAGCAAAGCACGCGTTGACCGGCATCGCCGCGTTTCTACCAGACAAGAAGCGCTATGCAGTGCAGCTGACGCTTTTGAAACATATGAAATGGTGGATCGAGCAAGACTTCTCCGGCAATTTGGACCTGGCTATCGCTTCGATTGCGCCAATGCTCAGTATGCTGTGGGAAGCAAGTGAGGATGATCCAACGAAGCCTTCTACCATCACTTTCAAATGGGGAGTACTGGGAAAGGACGATTGGCTACAAAAGATACGTCAACAAGCCTTAGATTTGCTCTACACAATGTACCCGCTATCCACCCGCCTGATAGAGCGCGTTCAAATCGTGCAAGCCCTGGAGGGAGCTATCCCCCATGCCAGGCCAGACATCGAGGTTCCACCAGAAATCAAGGCATGGCTACAGCCTGATTGTGTGAAAACTGCCCGTTTCTTGTCTGAGAGAGTATTGCTCGATGCTGAATTGCCTGTCTTGGATGCTGTGGCCAGTTGGCTCTTGCGAGCAGAGTCTGAAGGTGGATATCAAGGGGAGGAGTTCGTACAGATACGACAACAGTTGCACGATCATCGCCTCTATCAGCTGTTTCGCCTGCTCATTGGCCGCTTCAGATATGACAACCAAGAGGAGCGCTTGAATTGGCAAACCAATGAACAGCGACGCAGACGAGAGATTGAAGAGTATGTAGAGCAGCTATCAGACGCGACTATCACGCAGGTGATTCATGACCTGTCGTTGATAGTAGAACATGTGCGTGAAGCGAAACGTGAGAGCGAAACCTACTGGCTCGATTATCTGTTAGAAAAGCTGGGGAAATACCATCCCGATTTTGGAGTTCAACTGATCAAACAAGCGGTGACAGACGGCCTGGCCCTTAAAGACCATCTGCACTGGATACTGATCGGGTTACGACGCTGTAGTTCAGAGGTGGTATCGACGTACATCGGTTCCTGGGCTGCCAGCGATGATGAAGCGCTTTTGCGTGTGACTGCGCTTAGCTATCACTATATAGAATGGGACAAACTGCACCAGCAGGACTGGGATCTCCTCTGTCGTCTTGTTCACAAGGGATTGTCACAGCTCGACCTGGATGTTCTCTCGCTGCTCCCATCGTTCGCGCCGTATCGGCCCGACCTGGCAGTAGCGTTCCTCAAGGAAATAGCCGCTCGCGGCGACACCTTCATTTTGGGGCGTGTCGCAGACGTTCTAGCTCAACCGAGTGCGACAAACGCCGGCTGGGATATAATGATCGCCAGCAGGCAAGACTACCTCGACATCATCCAGAATTTTGAGCGGCTTCCAGAATTAGATCATACGGTTGAGCGATGCTTGAACCGTTTGGGCCAGTTCGAGCCGATGTTAGTGGTAGATTTTTTAGAACGGCGTATTCTGTATGCAGCCGAACACCAAATCAAAGTCAAACGTTACCGAGCTATTCCCCTTGGTTCGAGTACTCCTCTGGAGAGTATACACTCCAGCCCCACCTATCGTGAGGTATTACAACGTGTCCGTGATTGGTCATTAGATGGAAACACTGCCTTGCGCAGAAATGCCTCACAGGTATTGAAAATGATTGCGGGGAATCTGGATGAAGCTCTTTGCGACGTCTTGATGGAATGGGTCGCATCCGGTAACGCTTACAAGCAAGAGGCCGTTGCACATATTTTGTTCATGTTTAACGACGGTCGGGCTTTCTATGATCTAAGCAGGGAGATCATCGTACGTACTGATGACGTGTCTACACTGAACGCGATCAGTGGCGCTATTATCAGCACTCCGCTCTCAAACGCCTTGATGCCTTCCTCATCGTACTTTCATAGAAAGCGTATAGAAGACTTATCCTCCTGGCTTCAGGACAGCAGCTTCCGTGTCCGCCACTTTGCAAAAAAGGAAATACACTATTTTCAAAAAATGCTTGAATCTGATGAGGAGTAAATAGCCAGAGGGACCGGTTACTGTTTTACTATCTTGTTTCTCTTTATTGCTGAGTACAAGAAATGCGGGAGGATATGCGGTTGGAGAAATATTATTCTATGAATTTAGGCCTCTGTTTAGAAAAGAGGACAGCGAACACGACCCAGTCGTCACCGTCACTAATCTCCCGGATCTCAAAGTCCCCTTCTCCTGTCCGTCGTCGTTTTTCTGCCTCCTGCCCCGCTTCTTCTTTATCTGCATACACTTCAGCAGAGAACCACCCTTCAGGACACTCCAGATAGAAATGGGTCGTACAGCCTTCAGGATAATGGTCAGCCATCATCCACCAAATGCTGCGGCAATAAATGTCTGTAATCTCGGCTTGTTCTTTGTCGCCCGGATCAGAGATAGCGCCTTCAGATAATGTAGAAGGAAGCTTGATGAAGTCATGCGCTTGAAGTGCGCTCTGGGCGCACAAAGAAGCTACTTCTTCACGGACCGTCATTCTTAGCATATGTGCATCTCTCTCAAGACGAGCGTAGAATAGCGACTTCCGAAACCTATCACGTAGCGACGTGAGAAATTGGTCGAGATAGCGTTCAACAGGAAAACCTCCATACGCCGGGCTCTCCTCTTGAAGTAGCTTCCAGCTATCATGGAGGTCTTCAGAGGTGACCGCATCGAGAGTGCCCAGGCGCTGTTCTAACTCCTTGACGGCTCGTTTGTGGTGTTCCAACCAATCCTTGTCACTGTCCCAGTCCTGGATATCATCAAGTGGTACGTCTGCCAGGAAATCGCCATGGCTAGCATCAACCAGAGCTTTGATAATGTTCTCTACTTGGTTCATTAACTCATCGTCATGGATGGTCGGCTGAGAGGGAGACGTATTGGTTGGTCGCTTTCGATTTCTCGCTCTTTTCGAGACTTTTCGTCTGGCTGTTTTTTTGTGTTGCTTCATCTGTCCTGCTCTCGGTTTCATCCCAAAAATACATTTCACCAAGCAAGTTGTTATCCAGGTCCAGAAGCGTCTGAGACTTCTTCGATCAATTCTCCAGGTGAAACCCCTAACGCTCTCGCTAATTTTCCGAGTGTCTCCGTTGTCGTTATGTAATAGGGGTCTTTAAACATCCGCTTGACCGTGTTGTAAGCTACATCCGCATCTCGCTGGAGTTTGCCCATACTAAAGCCTTTCTCTTTAGCGACTTCTTTCACCCGTAAACGTACTACCATAGACTCTGTCCTCATCTGTTATACATGCAATTGTAGCAATCTTTGCCTCTAGACAACACTAGCCAGCTAGCGTCTCACCTATGAGTGGGGCCATATGTGTCCTACCGTAGTAGTGGTCAGTCGCTCCTGTTGAGATGAGCTATCATCTATCTTTTACCTCAATGAAAGTGGGTCAAATATGTCTACTCCTATAAGTAGGACTCTTATTATTATAGCTACTATATGGGGAGTTCTACTGGATAGGCTCTCTTGCTACAATCTCGTCAAATAACAGGTGAGAGCAAGAGAATATGGCAGTACGTTTACGGGTAAAAGAAGTCGCGCGAGAGAAGGGTATCAGTATGGGGAAACTCCACAGAGCCGCAGATGTTTCATACAAGACGATCAAGCGTATCTACTCCGATCCCTTTTATGCAACAACAACAATTACCCTTGGGAAACTAGCCAAGGTGCTTGGAGTTCCCCCCGGTGATTTGATCGAAGAAGTCCCAGATAGCAAAGAAGAGAGTAATCAATAGTTCTAAAGATTCAGCTACACAATTTCTGACTATGCTACATTTTCTGAGCGGGTGGTGAACTCAGGAATGGGATAATCTAGCACTATCTAAGCCGCATCGGGAGAAGCCCGACGTCGGGCTTGCAGCAAACGTCGTTGGTCGGTAAGAGATTGCAGCTCCATCACCGCGACAAACTCCTCAATAGAGAGCAACGACTTATGCAGGCCTTTGATGGGTATGGGTTTGAGAGGTTGCTGCTCATGCTAGGCGATCACTTCTTGCTGAACAGCGTTTGCCCAGAGATCCACATAATGGCCGTAGCCGAATATTCACAGCCAGAATCCGTGATTGAATGTGCCGAATTGAAGGACGTTGTTTTTCCCACGATTTCTTGCTAGAATGAGGCGATGAGATAGATACGCCTGTAGCTTTCCACTCAAGCTTGGGATTATTGGCACTTAATGCAAGCCTGAGTAGAAAGCATGGCAGACCTTCGAGCAAACAACCTATTCTCCCCTTGCAACAGGGTACAAATGGAGTAGTCAGTTCTGTCTAAAGAGAAGACCGAGTTCATGAACGAGAAAGACAGGAGTTATGGCTAATCATGAAGATCGATGACACTATCAAAGCATATTTTCGTCAAGGGGTCAAGTTGTTTTATGACACCGGTAAGGCGAGAACATTGAAAGAAACATTTGAGCGAACAATCGCCCACTTCTTTCATCAAGGATGGGAATGGCATGATGGGGTGATGGTCCCTATTTTGCCTCCTGCGGGGGAACTACCAACGCTAGCGCAGTTTCGGTTTTGGTATAGGAAAGAACAAGGCTTGCAATAAGACCTATTTATTGCAAGCCTCACCAATGCGCCAGATACTTTGAGTGTACGACTTTATTGTTTGGTGTACAACTTTATTATCTGGTGTACAACTTTATTTTCCGTATACACAAGCGCGCGGTGCGCCTTTCGCGGCCTGGCTTTTCCAGATCGCGCACAATGCCGTAATCGACCTCTACCGTCGCCGGAAAAGTTTCGTCTCCTGGGATATGCTACCCAGTATGCTGCAC
>Ga0070698_100002852_pt1 | contig 19022 bp, 14 predicted proteins | sample KBSK1502metaG_FD_65477 | JGI IMG/M metagenome (GOLD analysis project Ga0070698, IMG submission 65477) | Corn, switchgrass and miscanthus rhizosphere microbial communities from Kellogg Biological Station, Michigan, USA - KBS K1-50-2 metaG | ecosystem: Host-associated > Plants > Roots >...
ATTGAAAAAGCAAGAAACACTTACAGAAAAGAATTGGAATGGATGCGAAAGCAACCAAGAGCAAGAACAACAAAAAGTAAAAGCCGGCAGGATAATTTTTATGAAGTAGAAAAGAAAGCAAACCAAAAAATTACCGATGAGCAATTACAATTGGAAATGAAGATGAATCGGCTCGGAGGAAAAATTGCTGAATTAAAAAAAGTTTATAAAAGTTATGGTGATAGAATTATTTTAAAAGGGTTTGATTATACATTTAAAAAAGGAGATCGAATCGGCATAGTTGGGAAAAACGGAACAGGTAAGACGACATTCTTAAATATTTTACAAGGATCAGAAAAAGCAGACAGCGGCAAGGTAAATATTGGCGATACGGTGATCTTTGGAAATTACTCCCAACAAGGTTTGCTGATAAAAGAAGATGTAAGAGTAATTGAATACGTAAAATCGATTGCCGAAAATTTTCCGTTGGCAAAGGGTGGCACATTAAGCGCAGCACAGTTTCTTGAATTGTTTCTTTTCCCGCCAGATAAACAGTACACCTATTTATCAATGCTTAGTGGTGGTGAGAAGAAAAGATTGCAACTGCTCACCATACTTTTTCGAAATCCAAATTTTTTAATTCTGGATGAACCAACTAATGATCTTGATCTGCCAACATTGGGAGTGCTGGAAAATTTTTTAAGTGAGTTTCAGGGTTGCTTGGTTTTAGTTTCACATGATCGGTATTTCATGGATAGATTAGTAGATCATCTTTTTGTTTTTGAAGGCAATGGGGTAGTGAGAGATTTTCCCGGGAATTATTCGCAATACAGGGAGACGATTGACAACAGACCACAGACCACAACTCTTCAGAAAGAGAAAGAATTCACAGGTAATAATGACTTAACTATTGTCCGTGGTCCGTTGTCAATTGTCCCGAAGCGACAGTTTACCTATAAGGAAAGACGAGAATTCGAAACACTTGAAAAAGAAATTGCTGAACTAACAAAAGAGAAAGAGTCAGTTACTCAACGTTTGAACAGTGGTGATGCTTCATTTGAAGAGCTTCAACAGCTTTCGAATCGTATCGGGGAAGTATCGAAGTTGTTGGATGAAAAAGAGTTGCGCTGGCTGGAACTAAGTGAAATTGTTCATTAAAAAAATATTACCGGGTAATACCTTGTAAAATCGAATAAGCCAATCTACATTTGCATCAATCCCCCCTATACTACTACCAAGTTTTAATCCCTGCACCCTCCATTTTTAATCTAAAAACTTGCGTATGAAGAAACTCAACACTTATTTGCACAAGCCAGATGTTCAGGGAGCGATTATTATCAGTTGTATTGTTTTGGCAATTGCGATTGTAACTGTTCTGACCTGGGGAAAATAAAAAACAAATTAATTAAGAACCACATGGCTGTTGAAATATCAACAGCCATTTTTATTTTAAAAACTGACTTGCGGTTTCAGCAATTGAATCCATTGATATTTGTTTCATGCATTTAAAATGTCCGCGGGGGCATTTGTTATAACCTATTTTGCTGCAGGGACGACAACGAAGATTTAAAATTTCAAATTTAGAATTTGATACCTGATGTTTTCCATAATACGGATACATTCCAAACTCAGGGACCGTATTTCCCCAAACAGAAATTATTTTTTTCTTAAATGCGGCTGCAATATGCATTAAACCCGTATCATGTGTAATCACAAGTTTTGACTTTCTTACAAGATCGGCGCTTTCATTCAGATTGAATTTACCACATGCATTATAGATCTTAACGGGATCAACAGAAGCAATTTGTTTTGCATTCTCATTATCTTCTTTCCCACCCAATAAAATAATCGGGTGATCGATCTTACTACACAATTCTTTTATTTTATCAACCGGCAATTTTTTTGTGTAATGAGCCGCACCAGTTACCAACCCGATATAACCTGCCTGATGTGATGCCGGAATATCTTTTTGCTTTACTTCATCTTTTGCTGGAATAAAATAATCAAGACCTTCGCCATCATTTGCTACTTCAAATGATTCAACTGTTTTCATGTAACGATCAACAATGTGAACATCAGGCATCATGTTCCATTTCAAATTTGTATATATCCATTTTTGAATATTTAATTTATTAAATGGAAAAGATTTTATGCCCAGAGCTTTTTTTAAACGTAATGTCCGAAGATTATGATGCAGATCGATGATATAATCATAGTCTTCCTGCATTAATTCATGCACAACTGTTTCCCAGCTATGCGCAAGCAAATGCACTTTATCAATAAAGGGGTTGTTTTCAACTATTGAAGCAAAAGATTGTTTTGTGAGAAAATGAATCTCAGCATCCGGTAATTGTTTTTTTAAACAACGAATGACAGGAGTAGTGAGAACAATATCACCAATAGAGGAAAATCTTATTATTAAAAATTTAATCCCTTCCCGTCCCGCCGGGAGCGGGAGGCCTGAAGCAGCTTTATCATTTTCAACTTCACTGTTCATTACCGATGTTTTTTTATCCCCCTTTAGGGGTTAGGGGTTTAGGGCATCAATTCTTCAGGCTCTACGTAATTCAGATCCTTATGAAAAGTTTCTTCAGTAAAATAGGCGGCGATCAAAGTAATGACCATTACGATTATCCCGGTATAAATTGCGCTTTTAACAATATCCCATCCATTTGCTTTTTGAAACCAGTTAACAAACATTAAATTGATCAAAGGTAAAGAGCCGCGAACCACATTGGGAATCGTAGTTGCCGCAGTAGCTCTCAGGTTTGTACCAAATTGCTCAGCTCCCATTGTTACAAAAATTGCCCAGAAACCTGTGCTGAATCCAAGCGCTGCACAAGCGGCATACATTGTTGTGTCATTCTTTATACTACCGCTGAAGAAAAAAATACCTGAAATGATGGCAAAAAAATAAAAAAGATATAAAGCTTTTTTCCTGCTCTTGAAATATTGGCTGACAAAGCCAATAAGAATATCGCCAATAGCAATGGCGGCATAAGCGTACATAATTGCTTTACCTGATTCTATATGATTATCACCATAAAACTCTTTAGCAAACCGATTACTTAGATTTACGAGCACACCAATTACAAACCATGTAGGCAACCCTATCAAAATTGCAAGAATATATTTTCGAAAGCGTTTCGCATCCTGGAAGAACATAAAAAAATTTCCACGTACAATGTTTGCCTTTTGCTGAACATGCTTGAACATTCCACTTTCCGCAACTGATATTCTTAAAAACAACAACATAACTCCCAGTCCGGCACCAATTTTATAACACAATCGCCAATCACCTGAGATCTTAAAAGTAAAATATGCGGCTACTGCGCCAAATAAACCAATGCCGGCAACCATCGATGTGCCGATCCCACGTTTTGCTTTTGGCAACAACTCACTTACTAATGTAATACCAGCGCCTAATTCTCCAGCTAAGCCAACACCAGCAACAAATCTTGCCCATGCATATTGATCAACATTCTGAACAAAGCCTGTAAAAAAATTTGCAATGGAATAAAGAATAATAGAGCCAAACAAAACACTCAATCTTCCTTTTTTATCACCCATAATTCCCCAAATGATGCCACCGATCAGCATTCCCCACATTTGCCAATTAATAACATTTGTACTTGCGGCAATAACTACTTTTGAATTCGCAAGATCAATACCCAGGCTTTTTAAACTTGGCTCCCTTACAATGGTAAAAAGTAACAGATCATATATATCAACAAAATAACCCAGCGCAGCAACAATTACGGGAAGTGAAAGTATGCCGTAGTGTTTTTTTTCCATAAACTATTTAACGGTTTCATCAGGCGGTACGACTGCCTTTTTTGCAAAAAATAATTTATACAATACTGGTAAAGTAGTTACAAGAATAATAGCAATTGTGATCGGTTCGATATATTCCTGCAAACTGAAATCAAATTTCCGCTGCACCCAGCTATTCAAAAAATATCCTCCAAGCATCATTGATGATACCCAGGCAACGCTTCCAACTATATTATAAAAAATAAAATGCGCCCAGTTCATTTTTACAATGCCTGCAACAATAGGAGCAAATGTGCGGATTATAGGCAGGAACTTTGCAAGAAAGATCGTGCCTTTGCCATATTTGTCGTAAAAACTTTTTGCTCTTAATAAATGCTTTTTTTTAAATATCCATGTATCTCTTCTTTCAAAAAGCAACGGACCGGTTTTTCTGCCAAACCAATAACCGGCAATATTCCCAAGCACGGAAGCAATTATAACAAGGAAAACAATGATCATCCATTGATAAGCCGGCACAGGATCCGTTTCAGAAATATTTGTATGAAATAATTCATTCGCCAGTTTATTCATATAAACACCGGCGGCAAAAAGTAATGAATCACCCGGAAAGAAAAACCCAATGAACAAACCTGTTTCTGCAAAAACTACCAGCAGAAGAATATAAAAACCACCATAGTCAATGATCCAGTTAATAAACTTGTCGATAAATCCACCCTGTAAAAAAAAGATATCTAAAAGAATATTCATGATAAGCTTTATTGTTTATACTTTTTTATTTCCTATATTATTCCTCAATGATGATCGTGTGTATTATGTGAATGTTGAGCCCCACTCTCATGATGATGCCCGTGACTTAATGCCCCCTCCCATTTACTTACAACTGCCGTTGCAATACTATTACCTACTACATTGGTCGCAGTACGGAACATATCACAAAAATGATCTATCGGCAATATCAATGCGATCCCCTCCGGCGGTATTTTAAACATGGCGCAGGTTGCGATCACAACAATTAATGAAGCTCTTGGTACACCCGCCACTCCTTTACTTGTCAGCATTAATACAAGCAACATCGTAATTTGAGTACCGATGTCGAGATGAATTCCATAAGCCTGCGCAATAGTGATACTGGCAAATGTCATATACATCATACTGCCATCAAGATTAAAACTATAACCGAGTGGCAATACAAAAGAAACGATCTTGTCTTTACAGCCAAAACGCTCAAGCTCTTCTGTAAGTTTTGGGAAAACTGCTTCGCTGCTGGTGGTACTGAAAGCAATAAGTAACGGCTGGGAAATTCTTTTTAATAATTGAGGTATTCTGTCCCGGAGGATGAGATAACCAACGCCTAAAAGAATGATCCATAGTATAAGGATACCTAAAAGAAAATATAAATAATACTGTGCATAGAAATTAAATATGCCAAGACCATTTGTTGCTATCGCTGCGGCAATTGCACCAAACACACCCAGTGGCGCAAAATTCATTACATAACCAACAACTCTTAAAATAATATGTGACGCTACATCAAGTGCATGTACCACAGGTTTAGCATAATCACCTAATGCAGTAGCGGCTACTCCAAAGAAAACACTGAAAACAACTATTTGAAGAATTTCGTTATTCGCCATCGCTTCTATCACACTTTTAGGAAAAACATGCTCTACAAATTTCTGCAATGAAAACTCCTGTGTTTTTGCTACTAATTCCTTGGCCCCGGCCATATCTCCATCAATATGTCCGATTACTGTGCCAGGGTGAAAGAAATTTACAAGTAACAACCCAAGAAATAAGCTCACTAATGAAGCAGAAATAAACCAAAGCATTGTTTTACCACCTACTCTGCCAACCGATTTCAAATCGCCAAGTTTGGCAATACCTACTACTAATGTTGTAAAAACAAGTGGTGCTATTATCATTTGCACCAGCCTGATAAAAATCGTTGTGAGTAATTTGATATTTGTTGAAAACGATTTTATTGAATCAGGTGAACTATTCTCATGTACAATATATCCAACTCCAACACCCAACACCATTGCAACCAAAATAAAAACTGTGAGCCTGTTTCCTTTCATACACCAGCAGTTTATAAAGATTGCCGAAAATCGGGAAAAAAACCGATTCCCGGACTATTAATCCCTGAAATCTCCACCCCGAAAAAAGAAATGCATGCTGTTTTCGATTAATTCTTTATTTTACGAGCTTAATAACTTTTTTTTCTAAACCATAATCAACGACTGTATGAGTTTATTCAGAAAAAAATCACTGGAACATTTAATGGAACAGGCAGCAGATTCTGATAAAGGACTGAAAAGAACTTTATCCGCCTGGAGTCTTGTTGCATTAGGAATTGGCGCCATCATCGGCGCTGGTTTGTTTGTAAGAACTGCTGCTGCTGCTGGCGGTCATGCCGGTGCAGCTGTTACATTATCATTTATTGTAGCAGCTGTTGGCTGTGCTTTTGCCGGTTTGTGCTATGCAGAATTTGCATCAATGATCCCTATTGCAGGTAGCGCCTACACCTATGCCTACACAACAATGGGTGAATTAATAGCATGGATCATCGGTTGGGCATTAATACTTGAATATGCATTAGGCGCAGCAACTGTTTCTATTGCGTGGAGTGAATACTTTAACCGGCTATTAGGAGGGGCTATTCCTTATGAATGGACCCACTCGCCGTTCCAGGCCGCAAAAGATGCAGCAGGAGTGCTTCATCATGGTATATTCAATGCACCTGCTCTTTTAATTGTTTTAATATTGACCTTGTTGCTGATAAGAGGTACACAGCAGTCAGCATGGGTAAATGCGGTTATTGTATTTATTAAAGTTGCCATTGTGCTTATTTTTATTGCGATCGGTTGGCAATTTATTAATCCAGATAATCACACTCCGTATATGATTCCTGCAGATCAGGCACCAGCTTTACTTCCTGATGGAAAAGAGTACAGTTATGCGCCGACATTCAATCACGGATTTGCCGGTGTGCTTCGAGGGGCAGCCATTGTATTCTTCGCATTCATTGGTTTTGATGCAGTATCAACCGCTGCACAAGAAGCGAAAAATCCAAAGAGAGATATGCCAATCGGAATTTTAGGTTCATTAGTTATCTGCACAATCCTTTATATACTTTTCTCTTATGTACTAACTGGTGTCGCTCCGTTTAGTGAGTTTATGCTTGCTGGTCGTGAAGCTTCAGTTGCTTATGCAATCGAACATCACATGCCGGGGTATAATTGGTTGGCCACTGCCGTGACGGTAGCCATACTTGCCGGATTCTCTTCTGTAATTCTTGTAATGTTATTAGGACAAAGCCGGGTATTTTATTCAATGTCGCATGATGGTCTTTTGCCTGGAGCCTTCTCTGATTTACATAAAAAATTCAGAACACCATTTAAATCAAACTGGATGCTATTCTTGTTTGTTGGTGGCTTAGCTACTTTATTGCCCGGAGATATAACAGGTGATCTTACAAGTATCGGAACTTTATTTGCCTTTGTATTAGTTTGTATTGGAGTATGGATAATGAGAGTAAAACAACCGGGTGTTCCCCGACCATTCAGAGTTCCATTGGTGCCAGTAGTTTCTACATTGGGAGTATTAGTATGTACAGCAATGATTATTTCACTTGATTGGAAAACACAACTCACCGCTTTTTTATGGATGATCATTGGTTTAGTTATCTACTTTACATACAGTAGAAGCAGGAGTAAACACAAAGGCCCGGGTGAGATACTGCCTAAAGCATCGGATTTTAAATAATAAGATTTTGTAATCATTGAAAACCGTTCTTTAAAAGGACGGTTTTTCTTTTTGGCTCATTGCCTTAATTTTGCGACCCGTCCTTCGACAAGCTCAGGATGACAAAAAACTATGGGAAGAATATTTGAAGTAAGAAAAGCCAGCATGTTTGCCCGCTGGGACAGGATGGCAAAACAGTTTACACGTATCGGTAAAGAAATTGTGATCGCTGTAAAAGCTGGCGGACCCGATCCTGCTACGAATGCTGCACTACGTCGCTGCTTTCAAAATGCCCGTAGTGTTGGCATGCCAAAAGACCGTGTGGAAGCTGCCATTAAACGAGCACAAGGAAAAGAGTTAATAAATTATGATGAGATATTGTATGAAGGTTATGCACCGCATGGAGTTGCATTATTAGTAGAAACAGCAACAGATAACCATGTACGTACTGTAGCAAATGTAAAGTCATATTTTACCAAGGGTGGCGGCACACTTGGCAATAGCGGCTCAGTTTCTTTTCAATTTAAGAAAATGGGTGTGTTTAAATTAAACCCTGCGGCATTCAATGCTGAAGACCTGGAATTGGAATTGATAGATTTTGGTCTGGAAGAATTGGGTGAAGGCACTGGTGAAAATGGCGAAAATATTTTAGTGGTGCGTTGCGGCTTTACTGATTTTGGAAGTATGCAAAAAGCATTGGAAGAAAAAGGGATCACACCGATCAGTGCCGAACTTGAATGGATACCCAATGTCACAGTTCCTGTAAATGATGAACAGGCCGCTGATGTAAGTAAATTGATCGAAAAATTAGAACAGGATGATGATGTTCAGAAAGTGTTTCATAATATGGGATAACTTTATAAAGTGAATGATAAACCGGTAATCTTATTTGATGGCGTATGTAACCTTTGCAGCGGCAGCGTTCAGTTCATTTTAAAAAGAGATAAAGAAAAAAGATTCATGTTTGCATCACTACAATCAAATTACGGGCAAAATATTTTAAAGCAGTTCGATCTTCCGACTGATACTTTTAATTCTTTTATACTTTTTGAAGATGGCAAAATTCTCACCCGGTCAACTGCCGCATTAAAAATGTTTCAGCAACTAAAAGGATGGAAATGGGTAAAGATATTCTGGGCCGTTCCAAAATTTCTTCGTGATGCTGTTTATAACATGATCGCAAAAAATCGGTACAAATGGTTTGGCAAAAAAGAAGAATGCTGGTTGCCAACCCCGGATTTAAAATCAAGATTCCTGGATTAAAGATTAAGAATTGCCTATTGCCCATTGCTAATTGTAATCTCCCCCTGCATATAGAACACACACTGTCCAGACATAGTTACCCTATCACCCCACCATTTACATTCTAACTCCCCACCACGTTCTGAGATTTGCTTAGCAAACATTTTCTTTTTATCCAGTTTCTCAGCCCAGAAAGGAATGAGTTGTGAATGAGCTGACCCTGTTACCGGATCTTCATCGATGCCGGCTGAAGGAGCAAAAAATCTTGAAACAAAGTCTACCCCGTTACTACCGGGTGCTGTAATGATCACTTTATAACCGGTATCTTTTAACAATGAAAAATCAGGAGAACATTTTTTGACTTCATCTTCATTTTGCAATTCGACCAAAACATCACGATTTTTATAAACGCCAACAACGTCATTAATTTTTAATGCTTTCAATAATTCCTCAGGATAATCATTAAAACGTTCCGGTTTCCATGACGGGAAATCCATGTGTAATACATCACCCCGTTTTTCTACAGATAACTTTCCACTCTTGCAATTAAAATTTATTTGCTCTTTCTTAAAATCCATTTTATTAAAAATGATCCATGCGGCGCCTAATGTAGCATGACCGCAAAGATTGATCTCTATTCCCGGTGTGAACCAGCGAAGTTCAAAATCAATACCCGGTTGTGTTGATGGAACAAAGAATGCCGTTTCGCTTAAATTATTTTCCAATGCAATTCGTTGCATCAGGTCAGTATCGAGCCATTTTTCTAATGGTATTATGGCAGCAGGATTGCCCTGGAATAATTTATTGGTGAAAGCGTCGAGTTGGTAGATGGTGAGTTGCACGGTGGTTATTTTTTTCTTAATATAATTTTTGCCTGGCTGAATTTATAAGCGGCTTCTAGAAAAGCAACATAGTTCGGCCATAGTTCTTTTTTATCAAAATTCTTTTTATATAGTTTTTTTGTTGTGATGATCAGTTTATCATTTTCTACTTTGCTATCAGCAATAAATGAACCACTTTCATTGTCCACACTGAATTTGAGGTCCTGTAACCCATCCACTGTATAACCTGTGGGAATGTTAATGATAATATTGTTATCAATCGTTCTCGCAAATGGCAACCAGATATCAGATTGTCTTGCGGTAAGTTCATTTTGTTCAAGCTTAATCTGCCCGCCAATAAGTTTGCCAACTTCAAATACATAATTCCTTCCGGCTTTTGATAATAATTTCTTCAAGGTAAATTTCTCTTTGTATTGAAGCATTGCTGAATCGCCATAGCGGCCATCTTTTATCAATTCAAAGTTTTCATATTTATCAAGATCAAATTCTCCTTTTATATCGGTTTCAAAAAGTTCAACCCGTTTCTTTTTCCTGTCTTCCTTTTCAGGATCTTCATATTTAGTTGTATTGCTTGTGATCTCCATTACTTCATCTTCTTTTTTCTTTTTGCCTTTATCTTTTTGCTGATCAACAAAATATTTTTGAAAATCAACATTCAAATATTCACGATCAAGGTTTGCCTGGCCGATACGATTTGCCTTATCGTACCCTGTGTATGAACTCAATCTTTCAACTTTTATCACATCCATGCTTTCCGGAAAACTCACTGTATATTCCTGCCTGTCGAGATTATCATTGAAGGTAGTTACTGGTCCGGGTGTACGGTAATATTGATTCAACTCTGTATACCCAATGCTATATCCCTCCACCCCTTCCAAATGCTCATATGGCGCAGCGAATGCATCAAAGTTGTTGAAGGCTTCAAAGTAATAATTTCTTTTTCTTGTTTTTATTTTCATTACAAAATCCAACTCCTCTAAAAACAAAGCATCTCTCCATGCACCAAGCTTGCGGGGCATATAAACGAACATTTCTGCCGGAATTCCCTGGGCAGCCAACGCTGCACGAAATGCACTTGCAAATACAACACTGTTCATCCGTATTTCATCTTCTCTTTCTTCCTTTTTTTCTTCTTCCTTTTTTTCTTTTTCCAAAACTTTTTTATAAAGTTTTTTCCCTGTCATTGACTTTTCCAATTCGGAATGAACAGGCCCCCGGTAATACATTTCAAGAAAAACTTTTCTCAGGCAATAATAAGTTTCACGGATAACATCATCATCTGTTTTTATTATACCTTCCATTCTTTTCTTTGATACATATTCTGTAGTATAAGCGATCAATGTATTACCTGTCGTTGTTTTATAAAATGCTGCTCCTGCAAAACGCTTATACATATCCTCAAGATCAAGAAATGAACGATCAATGTATGCCATGCCTAATGATTTTGATTCCGGATCGTTATCAGCAAGCATGATGACCCTGAACTTTATACTGGGTGTATTTCTTAATTCATAATTCCATCTTTCCTCATTTGTTTTTTCTCGGTCCTTATCCTGTAAATAATAAGCCACATAAGAAAGATTGTCATCAAAGATCGAAGCCTTTGTATCCATTTTCAGATTTGGCGCCGCATTAAATGCTTTAAATCTCACTTTCATTCCATCCACTAATGTGAACCTGTATTGCTGGTAAAGAGTAGGATAATTATTTGCCAATGAAAAAATAAATGGTGTAAATGCAATGCCTTCGGTACGCATATCCCAGTCAAAAGTACTGCGCACATTATAATCAATGATATCTCCTACTTCAAGATCAGGTATTGCAATTTTCAGGAATTTAATTCCAAGCTTGTAATAGATCGGCCTGTAAATAGAAGGAATATCTTTTTCTTCTTCGATCGCGGTCTTCATGTCAATATCAACTTGTTTCCCGCCTGCTTTTATCACTTTATATTCTGCCTTCCCATCCCTGCCCATTGTGACATAAAAAAAAGTAGAAAACTTTTCCAATGCATTTTTATCCTGAAGTTTGATCCTCTTATGTATGTATTCTTTGATGCGTACTACAGTTGTAAATTTTCTTCCGGATGCAAGACGGCTAAAAAGATATTCTGTTTTCTGGCCGATGATGACCGCACTTTCATTCTTCCATTTATCAGGGATAGCAGTAACTTCAAATTCCTTCTCAATTTTATCACCTAATGTTGGTTGCTGCGAATAACCATAAACACCGATAAAGACCAGGAAGACAAAAACACACAGTTTGGTTCTCATTAAAATAGTTTTTAGTGGCTTGACTGAATTTATTTTTTTACCAGCACAACCTGGTCATTATAAAATGTATTGATCTCTTTAATGAATTTATTCCATGCTTCGAATTCTGATCTCAGCAAAACAGGTTTATTTACCACAATAAGTTTTTTATATAAAATACTCTTCCCGTTATTCGTATAAGATCCTTCAAAAGAATAATGAGATGCCGATCTTTTAAGTGGTGATGGCAGATAATCCACCTTGTAACCATCGGGTATCATCAACTCGGTTTGTACATCAAGATAATACTTGTTGTTAAACTCATAATCATTTTTTCTTTTATCATCAAACTCAAGACCTGAGAACTCCTTGTTCCAATCCATCACTACATAAAGCTCATTACCAGCTTTTGTTAACTGATTATTTGCTTTGAAGTCAAAGCTCACCTGTATGGGCTTTTGTCTTTCTTTAAAATCAGGTTCTTTTATATTTTGTACGATAAGATTATCATCACCATGACGAAGAAAGGATGATAATGCATCTTTCTTTTTATCATTGCGAATAGAAGTATAGACCCCCTGGAGCATGGCTTTTGATTCCCCGTTATACTCAACAAGTGTATTTCCTTTCAATGTATCAGCGCCAATTGTCAGGGTAGTGACCGATCTCATTTTATTTCTTTCAGCAGAAAAATCAGGAATTTTATCAATGATATAGTTCTTTCCATCTTCGATCAACACCTGCTTGCCTTGTATACGCTGTGCATAATCATTAAGTGCAATAAAATGTTCAGTGCCATCAAGGAAATAACGTTTACCACCGGTAATAACTGTACATATCATGTGATTATCCACTGCTAAAGAAGGAAGTGAATAATCATAAGGAAGATCTGAAGTGCCGATCCATGTTAACCGTGCATCAAAACCTGCAAGCTTTAGCAATTCCTTCAGCAAATTTGCCTTGCCTTTACAATCACCATATTTTTTCTTGTAAACATTTTGTGCCGCATCGGGTTTAAAACCCATAATACCATCTTCAAAAGCTATGTAGCGAATATTATCCTGTACCCAATAGAAAAGAGATTCGATTTTCTCAAGATCAGTTTTCTTACCGGCTGTTAATTCATTTACTTTATCTTTTAATGAGCTTGCATCATTACCTGTACTATCGCAAATACTGCGATACCATGCATAAAGATCTTTTACCGACTCAAACAATACATGACGCTGGCCATTTTCCGTATATGCTTTGCTTACAGAAATAATATGAGGATAGCTCAATGCATGATTGGGGGCAGAGCTTTCATGTGAATAAGCCTGTACATCTTTCATCTTATAACTGATCTTATTAATATCTCCTTCCTTAGCGGTGGCTTTTGTAATTGTATAATTTGCAAAATTAAAATCCCTCAGATCAAGCTCAAGCCATGCGGGCACTCTGAACTCAATAGTTCTTTCTACTGATGGATTAGAATTATGAAAATATTGCGAGGTGAGATATTTGACATCGTGATAATTTTCTTCATAAACATAAGTAAACGCTTTCCCTTTTTCTTCGGTTGGAAATTTTACAGAACAGTATTTTGAATCATCATGAAAAATATCTTCACTTTGATAAGAGCCGCAAAGTTTTATTAATTGTATTTCTTTCCCTTTTGAATTAATTGCTTTTACATTATCGATCGATACCTGCTGGTTATAAAACAACCCATCATTGAACCCTTTGAAATCTTTTGTTGGAACCAATGTAACCTCGTGCCTTACCAATGCATTTACTTTACCAAAACCTGGTTTTGGGTTTGCATTCAAAGTAAAACTGATGATCGTATTATAATTTACTGCTACAAATTCTTCTTCAGGAAATTTCGTTTTCCAGCTACTGAGTTGAGATGAATAATCAGTTTGTGAAAAAGAAGAAATTGAAAAAGTTGAAAATAAAATAATGGTTATTGCACGAATCATACTCCGGGACCTCATTGGCGGCTCGTTTTGTTAATAGTTATTACTGCTAATCTAAAAAAACCTATGCTTAACTGCAAAAATTGGGGAAACATTTAACCGTACCGTATTTACTCCCGCATCATTTTTCTAATAATAGCTTCTATTTCTTCAGCATTGGGTTTGCTGAAATAATCCCCATCGCTCCCGTAAGAAGGGCGATGATCCTTCCCGGTCAAAGTGCGGGGAGCCACATCAAGATAGCGATAGCCACCCTGCTCTTCCATTACCTTATTGAACATAAATCCAGCAGCACCACCGGGTACATCTTCATCGACAAATAAAATGCGATTTGTTTTCTTCAGAGATTCAAGTATTCTATGATTGATATCGAAAGGCAGTAATGTTTGCACATCTATCACTTCGCAACTGATGCCCTGCGCTTCCAAAACATCAGCAGCTTCCAGTATTATGCGAAGAACCGAGCCGTATGAAACGATGGTTATATCGTTCCCTTCTCTTATCACTTCAGGCATTCCAAGAGGAACTGTAAACTCAAGAAGATTTGTGATCAGTTTTTCTTTTAAACGATAACCATTCAGGCATTCAATGATGATTCCGGGATCATTACTTTTTAATAATGTATTGTATATACCAACAGCCTGTGTCATATTTCTTGGCACACATACATACATTCCCCGTAAAGAGTTTATGACCATGCCCATTGGTGAACCGCTGTGCCAAATACCTTCTAACCTATGACCTCTTGTTCTTACGATCAATGGACAACTTTGTTTTCCTTTTGTTCTGAAATGCAAAGTCGCTGCATCATCGCTTAATGGTTCAAGGCCGTATAATAAATAATCGAGGTATTGAATTTCTGCAATTGGTCTCAAACCACGCATTGCAATACCAATCCCCTGCCCCATTATTGTCAATTCACGAATGCCACAATCGAAAATTCTTTCCTCGCCATATTTTGCCTGCAAGCCACTGAAGCCCTGGTTCACATCCCCAATTCGGCCAACATCTTCACCAAAAGCAACTACATAAGGATTGTTTGCAAACAATCTGTCAAAATATTTATTCAGTACTTCAAAGCCATTTATCATTGGCGCATCGGCAGCAATTACTGCTTTTGTTTCGGGAACCCTTAAGGCACTCTTTTCACCAGTATTATATAGATGAGAATTATAAAGAAGTTCATTCTCTTTTAATAGATCATTGTAATAATCTTTTGTCCAGAATGCTGCATCATTATCTCCTGCGGTATTTAGAATTGCATTCAAAGTTTTCATTATATCCCGTCGCATCGGATCCCGGTTAGAAGTTAGTTCTTTTGAAAGTTTCTGGATCGTTTGTGCTTTATTTGGAATATTTGAAGCTAACGATGATGATAACTCTGCGATCTTTTTTACTTGTTCCTTTATCGGTGCCTGGTATTTCTCCCAGGCTCTTGTTCTTTCATCTTTGACCTGGTTCTTTGCTTTTGATTCCAAACGATTCAACTCTTCGTCAGTAGCCAAAGCAGAATCTATGATCCATGTACGCATCTTTTTTATACAATCATGCTCTCTTTCCCATTCAAGCCGCTCAGGTGGTTTATATCTTTCATGGCTCCCGGAAGTAGAATGGCCTTGTGGTTGTGTTAGTTCTTCAACATGAAATAACGCCGGTGTATGTCTTTCTCTTGCTAACCGAATACCTTCTTCAAAAGCTTCACACATGCCTGCATAATCCCAACCCTTAACTTTATAAATATGAAATCCGTTTGAATCATCTTTTTTCTGAAAACCACTTAGTGCTTCTGAAATCGATGCCTTGGTTGTTTGTAATTTTTTTGGAACTGAAATTCCATAGCCATCATCCCAGACAAACAAAGCCATTGGCACCTGCATTACACCAGCTGCATTCACTGTTTCCCAAAAATGACCTTCGGATGTAGCAGAATCGCCTATTGTTACAAAACAAACTTCATTACCATTATCAGAAAGGTGTTTGAATTGCTTTAGCTCTTTTATTCCACGAAAACATTTAGAAGCAAGCGCCGCTCCAAGACCTCTTGGCATTTGACCTGCTGTTGGAGCCAGGTCCGCAATCGTATTTTTCCGATTTGCAAGATCAAGCCAATTGCCCTGGTCATCAGTTAAAGCAGTACAGAAATGCGAAACCATTTGTCTCCCGGCGCTGTTAGGATCATTATTCTCATCAGGATCTGCATAAAGTTGAGAAAAGAACTGTTCGACAGTTGCCTGGCCAATAGCAAATTGAAAGGTTTGATCGCGATAATATCCGCTACGAAAATCTCCCTCTTTAAAAAATTTGGCCATTGCAACCTGCGCCACTTCTTTACCATCTCCAAATATTCCAAATTTTGCCTTGCCTGTAAGAACTTCTTTACGGCCCAGCAGGCTTGCTTCCCTGCTAATACAGACCATATAGAAATCATTCAGGACCTCGTTGCGGAAACTTTCGAACGAAAGTTTATCGGCGGCAATCATTGAGGGATGAGGGGTATCCATGCGACAAAGATATTAGGAAAGGGTATCGCTTTTCGGGGTGTTAAAAAATACTGAATTTCTGTGATTTTAGACTATGGTTTCTGGAGTTGATGTCTTAAATTTGAAGTCTGAATAATTCAAAATGAAAAAAATCTTTACTCTTTGTTTTGCAATTGCTATTGCATTTGCATTAAATGCACAGACCACAGTAAGTGATCAGACTTCCACAATTCCTGATGTTCTTTCAATGAAAGAAACAGCTTTTGATTTTGGAACGATACCACAAGGCAAACCTGTGTATCATTTTTTTGAAGTGACCAATACAGGCAAAACGCCAATGGTAATTTCAAACGTTCAAACAAGTTGCGGTTGCACAACGCCTGAGTGGAGTAAGGAACCAGTAGCACCAGGTGGTACCACAAAGATCAGGGTTGGCTATAATGCAGCAGGTGAAGGCCATTTTGAAAAATTTATTACGATCATGTACAACCAAAATCTTTCAAAACAGATCAAGATACATGGAACTGTGTGGAGAGCACCCGCAGGTTCAGCACCAGAAAACTCATCAATCAGCTTACTAAAACAAAAAAACAATTAAGATCATGAAGAAATTATTATTCATCGCCGCTGGTTTTATTTTAACCGCCGGTGCAATGGCGCAAACATCAAAGCCAGATGACTTTGCCAAATTCAATACGAACAAATATGATTTTGGAAAAATAAAACAAAGCGTTCCTGCTATGTATTATTTTGAGGTCACTAATACATCTGATAAGCCATTGGTGATAGAAAATGCACATGCAACATGTGGCTGTACAACACCAGAGTGGAGTAAAGAACCACTTGCTCCGGGTAAAACAACAAAAATTAAAGTTGGATACAATGCAGCAAATGGCGGTCATTTTGATAAACCTGTTTATGTAAAATTTGCGGGCATAGATGAAGAGAAAGTGCTTGCAATTACCGGTGAAGTATTACCTGCTGAAGCATTTGATGCATGGACAAAAGAGGAAGCAGCTAAAGCAGCCGCTGAAAAGGAAAAAGAAAAAACTACGAAATCAAAAACTAAGGGAAAAAATAAATCAGGTAAATAAATATCTTTTTATAATATTTAAAATCCCCGTCAAATGGCGGGGATTTTTGTTGAAAGGATTTTACTTCCATAATGATAATTACCTTTGACTCATGCTAAATATTTCAGATCGTGGTCAGCAAATGCCTGCTTCGCCAATACGAAAGCTGGTTCCATATGCTGAAGCCGCAAAGAAAAAGGGTATAAAAGTTTATCATCTCAATATTGGTCAGCCGGATATTGAAACGCCACCTGCTATTTTAGATGCTGTTCGCAATGCTGATATTAAAGTGCTTGAATATAGTCACAGTGCCGGCAATGAAAGCTATCGCCGTAAACTGGTACAGTATTATAAAAAGGTAGGGATTGACGTCACTCATGAGCAGATCATCATTACAACAGGCGGAAGTGAAGCAATAATGTTTGGTTTCTTTTGTTGCCTTAATCCCGGTGACGAAGTGATCATACCTGAACCGTTTTATGCAAACTATAATGGCTTTGCCTGTGCTACCGGTGTAAATGTTGTTCCCATCACCTCAAATATTGAAACTGGTTTTGCCCTGCCTCCTATCGAAGATTTTGAAAAAGTAATTACTTCAAAAACAAAAGCGATCATTATTTGCAGTCCAAATAATCCTACAGGATATTTATACAGCCGCGGTGAAATGGAGGCCCTAAAAGAGATCTGTATCAAACATGATCTGTATTTATTCAGCGATGAAGCTTATCGTGAGTTTTGTTATGATGGCGAATATGTAAGCGCTATGCATCTTAGTGGCCTGGAAAAGAATGTTGTGATGATGGATACTATTTCAAAAAGATATAGTGCATGTGGTGCAAGACTTGGTGCATTTGTAACAAAGAATAAAGATGTTTATAATACTGCAATGAAATTTGCGCAGGCAAGACTTTCGCCTCCGGGTCTTGCACAAATAATGGGTGAAGCAGCTGTTGATCTTCCCGATTCTTATTTTGATGCGCCAAAGGCAGAATACCTGGCAAGAAGAGATCTCCTTGTAAGCAGGTTAAATAAAATGCAGGGAGTATTTTGCCCTAATCCCGGCGGGGCATTTTACGCCATTGCTAAGCTTCCGATTGATGACAGTGATAAATTTTGCCAGTGGTTACTGGAAAGTTTTTCTTATAAAAATCAAACGGTGATGCTGGCGCCCGCAACAGGATTTTATGGAACAGGAGGATTAGGGAAAAATGAAGTTCGATTGGCTTATGTACTAAATCTTGATGCTCTCAACGCAGCAATGGATTGTTTGGAAAAAGCATTGGAAGAATATCCGGGAAGAGTGATTGAAAAAAAATTAAGTGGAGCAGTGGCAAAATAGAGGTTCAGAATCAACCGTATTACCTTAATAGCTATAACCACGAATTAAACAATTACCTTATTACCTTATTTTATATTTATTAATTTTTACTGATACTGTCTAATGTAATAAGGTTGCCAGATTTCGAGGATGATTAATTTTTATTGTACAAACACCTTCAACACAACATCCTTTTGATCTTTTCGGATTATTCTTAATAAGTTTATTCCTTTACTTAATCTGCCGGCAGGTAACTGGTTGCTGACATCATTCAGTTTCATTTCATATATTTTTTGACCCTGCATGTTTATTACTTGCAATGTGACAGGCTCAAACTGGTTATCTGAAAGAATAGTTATT
>Ga0070698_100002853_pt1 | contig 19022 bp, 16 predicted proteins | sample KBSK1502metaG_FD_65477 | JGI IMG/M metagenome (GOLD analysis project Ga0070698, IMG submission 65477) | Corn, switchgrass and miscanthus rhizosphere microbial communities from Kellogg Biological Station, Michigan, USA - KBS K1-50-2 metaG | ecosystem: Host-associated > Plants > Roots >...
CAGTCTCCGCGAGGACGGGACAATTCTTCCGCACGATCTTCGACGCCGCAACCTCGGCGTGCGTCGTCATCGCTCCGATTTGCACGCCGCCTTTCACCGATTGGATTCCGCGCAGCTCCTTGATGCGTGCGATATCGACCAGAGCCGCCGGCGTAGCCAGATGCAATTTCATCGCGGGCAGGAGGCTGTGTCCGCCGGCGAGGACCCGAGCCCCTTTGACTTTGCGCAACAACTTCAGCGCTTCGCTCAGCTTCTTCGGACGGTGATATTCGAACTCGCTGGGAAACATGATCAGGCTCTCCTCTGATCGCGGATGGCGCGCCAGACTCGCTCCGGCGTCAGTGGCATGTTGATGCGTTCGACGCCTAACGGCGCAAGCGCATCGGCGACGGCGTTGTAGACCGCCGGAGTCGACGCGATCGTCCCCGTTTCGCCGATCCCTTTCACGCCTAACGGATTCACCGTGGTCGGCGTTTCGGTCATCGCGAGCTCGAACTTCGGGAAGTAGGCGGCTTTCGGAATCGCGTAGTCCATCATCGATCCACTCAGCAACTGCCCATCGTCGTCGTAGACCGCCCCTTCCCACAGCGCCTGCCCCACGCCCTGCGCGATTCCGCCGTGGATCTGACCTTCGACGATCATCGGGTTGATGACTCTGCCGCAGTCGTCGACGGCGATGTAGCGCTTCAGCGTGACCTCGCCCGTTTCGGCATCCACCTGCACGACCGCGATGTGCGCGCCGAACGGATAGACGAAGTTAGGCGGATCGAAAAACGCCGACGCCTCCAATCCCGGCTCGACGCCCTTCGGCATGTTCCACGCGACGTTCGCCATCAGCGCGACGTCCTGGATCGTCTTGAATTTGTCGGGCGATCCGCGCACGAAGAATTTTCCGTCGGCGTACTCGATGTCATCCGGCGACGCTTCGAGAAGATGCGCCGTGACGAGTTTCGATTTGTCCTTGATCTTCGTGATCGCGCCCATCAGCGCGCCGCTGCCCACCGGCGTGCTGCGGCTGCCGTAGCTCCCCCAACCCATCGGCGTCTGGTCGGTGTCGCCGTGCATGATCTCGACGTCGTCGACCGGAACTCCCAGCTCGCTGGAGACGATCTGCGCGAACGTGGTCTCCTCGCCCTGTCCGTGCGGCGAGATGCCGACGAAGACGTTGACCTTGCCGCTCGGATGGAAGCGCACGATCGCGCTTTCCCACAATCCGCCGCCGAATCCGACCGCGCCGGCGACCTGCGACGGTCCGAGTCCGCAGATTTCGGCGTAGGTGCAGAATCCGATGCCGAGGTATTGACCCTTGGCGCGCATGTCGGATTGCTGCTTGCGCAGTCCTTTGTAATCCGCCATCGCGAGCGCCTTGTCGAACGCCGCGACGTAGTTGCCGGTGTCATACGTGATCCCCGTCGCCACCGTGTACCCCTCGGTGAACGGCGGAATGAAATTCTTGCGGCGCAGCTCGGCCGGATCCATTTTCAGTTTGCGCGCGAGCAGATCGACGAGCCGCTCGACGATGAACGTCGCCTCCGGCCTCCCTGCTCCTCGGTATGCGTCGACCGGCGTGGTGTTCGTGAAGACGCCGTAGACGTCCTCGTGAATGTTGGGGATCTTGTACGCGCCGGAGAGCATCAGGCCGTGAAGGATCGTCGGGATGCCGGTGGATGCAGTCGAAAGATAGGCGCCGAGGTTGGCCCAGACTTTGGCGCGGAGTCCGACGATCGTGCCGTCCTTCTTCGCGGCGAGCTCCACTTCCTGGATGTGATCGCGGCCGTGGATCGTCGCGCGATAGTTTTCGCTGCGGTTCTCCGTCCACTTCACCGGCCGGCCTAACATTTTCGAAGCGAAGACCACCATCGCCTCTTCGGGATAGTGCGGAATCTTGCTGCCGAATCCGCCGCCGACTTCGGGAGCGATCACGCGGATCTTGTGCTCCGGGATGCCGGTGTCGAGCGACAGCAGAAAGCGAGCGATGTGCGGATTCTGCGTGGTGGTCCAGATCGTCAGCTCGCCGGCGCCGGAGCTGTACGTCGCGAGCGACGCGCGCGGCTCCATCGCGTTGGGGATCAGGCGCTGATTGATGATCTTGTCTTTGACGACGACGTCGGCGCTCTTGAACGCCGCCTCGACATCGCCGCCGGTGACGTGCCAGTGGAAGCAGACGTTGTTCGCGACGTCGCCGTGAAGCTGCGGCGCGCCTTTTTGCGTCGCTTTGAAGGCATCCACTGTGACGCCGAGCGGCTGGTAGTCGACTTCGACGGCATCGACAGCATCGCTGGCCTGATAGCGATCGGTTGCGATCACGATTGCGACTGCGTTGCCGACGTAGCGGACGGTATCGATTGCGATCGGAGGATACGGCGGCGTTTTTGTATCGGAGCCGGGAACGACCCAGGCGCAGGGGATCGGTCCGAAGCCGGCGTCCTTCATCTGCTTGCCGGTGAACACGCCGATGACGCCCGGCATCGCCGCCGCTTTTTTCGTGTCGATGCTCTTGATCTTCGCGTGCGCGTACGGCGAGCGCACGACCGCCATGAAGGCCATGTTGGGCAGGACGAAGTCGTCGGTGTAGCGCGCCTGTCCGGTGATGAGGCGCGGATCTTCGCGGCGTTTGATCGCGGAGCCGAAAATGCGCGATGCCATGGTTCAGCCTTTCATGCGGCCGGCCGCTTCCTGCACGGATGCGACGATGTTCTGGTAGCCGGTGCAGCGGCAGAGATTGCCGTCGATGCCGTGGCGCACATCGGCCTCGCTCGGATTCGGATTGCGCCCGAGCAGATCGAGCGCGGTTAGGATCATTCCTGGAGTGCAGAAGCCGCATTGCAGTCCGTGCTTGTCCCAGAACGCCTGCTGAATCGGATGCAGTTTCCCGTTGGTGGCGAGCCCTTCGATCGTGGTGACCTTCGAACCATCGGCCTGAACGGTCAACACGGTGCACGACTTCACCGCCTGCCCGTCGATGATCACCGTACACGCGCCGCACTGACTGGTATCGCAGCCGACATTCGTGCCTGTTAGGCCGAGGTTCTCGCGAAGAAAGTGGACGAGGAGGAGCCGCGGCTCGACTTCAGCGTTCCGCTTCGCGCCGTTGACGGTGAGGGAGACGGCATGCTTCATCTGCACCTCCGAGGGGTGGGAGGGTGGTTGGGTGGCGGCGAAACTACTCCCGGGGCGGGAGGGGTGTCAATGCGCGGAGCTACTGCGGCCCAAGTTGGCGGCCGGCAGCGTGCAAAATTGAACCCAAGCGGCGAGCGCTTACCACCAGGTTTCGGGGAGTTGCTGAAACTCAACGTGAGCTTGAGAAAGAAGAGACGCACAGGCGGACTCCGCGAATGCCTTCGTGAACATTAGCGCAAAGATGTTTAGCGCGTTAACTCCTGCCATGGCTGCCACGCGCAATGCGAAAAGTAGATCGACAGGTTGGAGATTAATGTACTGCCACACTTGATCAGTCGATCCCTCGATAGGCATAAGGTGCGACGTGAACGCGAGCATGTTCGGATGTGCGCCAAAATCGATCGTTGTGTCGTAGACGAGCTCGAATTGGGTGCCAATCGCCTCACTCTCTTCGAGCAAGAACTTTTCCATTCGACCAACGGGAAATTCTTCGCGAACCCTCTTCTTGGCCCCAGCACTATCGTGGCGTCCCATCCACACCTGCTTCAGCTCGGGATGGTGAAAAAGATAGAAACCGTAAAGCGCGTTCTCAAGGCACCCGCGAAAGACCATGCATGACGACGGTATTTGACCGCTCGTCACAAGTTCAACGCCCGCCAAGAATGCGGCGTGGCTCATTACCGCGAAAATCGCAGTTCCCTCGCGAGTGCCAGTGAGGCGCGGAAGGATTTCGGCGTACGCAGAGTCCAGCGTACGCAATACCGACACGGCCTGATCGTGCTCTTGTAACGTGCTGCGGCTGTTGCCGCGGACTCCATCGATGTAGTCTTCGAAGCTCACCATCGTCATCCGCCTAGCGATTGAGCTGAGCCGTGTGCGTACGCCGCCGGCCGTAGCAGATTGGCTGGAGCGAAGCGTTGGGTCTATATGTGGACGGAAATCGCCAAGAGGCCTGTGGCATAGCGGTGAAGCCTTCTTCGCCCAGCGTGAACCGACTTCAAGTAAGCACCGACAGAGTTTACCTGATTGCCGGCGCGGCCAAGATAGCGATTGTGGGTTCCAGCCTCAACAGAGGACAAGCAGGCATTCATGTGGGTCTTTGACGCTGAGCTCTGATGCGCAATGAAGTCGCGGATTGCGCGAGCAGTGTCGATAAGCCGCGCTTCGGGTCCGGAGATCGTGTTGACGCGCGTGGCAAACGATGGGACCAGGAAGTCTGAGGCGTACTGTTTGAGCTTCGCGACAGTGTTGAATGTGAGGTTCCAGCCAGTCGGGTCAACGATGGCCTCCAGGTCGGAAAGCGCGAGGTGTTGACGGGCTTGGAAGACAACACGCGTCCCGACGCCATCACCAAATTTCGCGCGAGTTGACTGGTCAACGCGAGCCGCAAGCTCGGACTGACACTTGGATGAGTCGCGGTTTAAGTAGGCAAGTAGCAAATCGGAGGTAAAGCGCTCGAAAGCAACGAAGAGCGCCAAGAAAGACTGCGTCGCCAGTTGGCTGAGGTCGCCCTCTCTTGTATCTGTGCGAGCGATGGCTGAATCCAAGCGATCGAAGTGTTGAATGATCGCCGCCGCATTTTCGTTGAAGTCGGCGCGCACGCCGTTAGGATTGACTTTGCGCATGCAGTAGCTTCAGCTCGCTAGGGGGCCCAACGGACTTGCGCCTCAGCGGCGTGTCCAGCGACGCGAATCGTAACCCACTTGCGGGGCGGCGACGCAGCGGGGCAGGTCCGCGCAAGCGCTATTCGGCCGCTCGGGGTATGGCGAACACCGGTCGCGCGGAAGAACGATTTATTTGAGCTCATCGCTAAGTTGTAATGGGCTGTTGCAGCCTGCCAATTAGGCTGCGCAGCGTATCCAGAGCGTTGCACGACGCCGGCAACGGTGCCAGAGACCGGGCACGCGAGGGTTGGGGGCGAGCGTGGGATCGGTCGGGAGATGATAGGCCCGTAGCCTAACAGTCACCCGATACGCTGCGGGACTACCAAAATTTCGGCCCTCGCCGTTAGGTCGCGCGGAACATTCTTCCGTGACGCGGCAGTTACCGCGACAATGCGCCGATCAGTCGCCTGGTTAGGAAGAACGTCCTGACGCGCAACAATTAGGTCGTACGCTGTCGCACGCGTAGACTTTTCGGATGTATCCAGTTGATAACGAAGCGCTGACCGCCTGGAGCACATTAGCAGCCGCGGTTATGACACTCGGCGCTGTGATTGTAGCGCTCTGGCAAAGCGGCCGTGCGCGCAAGGACTTAAACCGGCAACTCGCGCATCAGAGCTGGTTGGAACAGAAGAAGGTCGAAGAGAAATATCTCACTGAAATGCTAAGCGCTCTCGGAAGGCCATACGTGCTTTCGCAAGATTTCTATTTTTCGATGCTCAGGCTTCTTGCACCGTTTCCGCTGAATCTACCGAAACCGCCTGGACTCGACGAGGAGGTTCGCCGGTCCTTGGATAGATTTGCGGAGATGACGACGGAAGCGGAAGGCGCAATCGGCAATTTCTATGACATTGTGGGTGCGCTACGCGAGTTACACCGGAGTCGTGGCAATCTGGATACCGCTCAGCAATTGGACGCTTTGATGGGCGACGTGCAAACAGTGATGGATGCCGCGAGTAAGTTGCGCGAGTGGCTCGCAACTCCTGACACAATCCTATCCATCCACCCCGGAGAATTCTTCGATCTTCCGCTCGTGACGACGGCACGCGAAAGTTCGCAAGCGGCTAGCCGGAACATCGCACGAAGAATTGTCCGGCTCTATGAAATCGCATCCGGTTAACGGCTTCGAGACTCCGCTCGAGCAACTACATCAGATTTCGAAATCGTTTTGATGAACGCGACAAATTAGGCCAGTGTTGCAGTTCAAGGTTGATACTAAGCCCGCCCGAATACTAGGCGTAAATCGCGATTGGAAGGACTTGGAAGGCCGGACCTTCGACGCGCCACTCGGCCTGTGGCAATGCGAATCCTTGCACCTTGGACAATGCATCAAGATGCGCGAACCCGCTCACGAGAATTTCGTCAGGAAGGGCGCTCATCGCTGTTTTGCGCAGCAAGTTGATCGATTCCGTGGTTGGTACCACCCTGATGATCTTGCCCAGCACGACAAATTGACCTTCGACAAGATTTGACATCGAGGGGTCGCTCAGAAACTCTTGCTCCAACGTGAGGACGGCGGCCCGCCCGCTTGGAAGCCGGTCGCTTACGATGTCGACTGTCGAACCAGCGCTCAAACTCTCGCGAAAAGCCTTCATTTGTGCGAGAACTCGCTGGTTATCGTCGCCGGTTCGCTGAACTTGACCCTTCTGTTTGTGAGACGTCTTTGTCGGTACGATCGACCCTGTCAGACTTACGAGCAGGTTCATCGCCTCTACCATAGTGTCCATAAGCTGAATCACTGGGTTTCGACGAAGCGTCGTCGTGAACTCGATAATCTGCCTTGGCGCGAGTCTCTCGTCCTTCGGATCAACGATCAATTCGTTGCGATCAACAAGCATTTGGCGAAGTTTGAAGAGAAGTGAAGCTGGCGTGTGGACTCGTTCCTCACTGCGGGCTACTTCTTCGGCGCTTTCACGAGAGGCAGTGCGACGCGCAGATAAGTCAATCTTCAGAAGACTCGCAAGCGCTTGGCTAACACCGAATGTCGCGTCGACTCCGCGAGTGAGTGCATCTTTATCGGTCTCGGTCGTGGTCACCTTCGCCACCTGCGAGAGACCGTCCTGCAGCATTGCAAGAAGATCGAACACTATTCGCTGATTCAGGTAGACCGGAATGATTGGCTGAGACATTCTTTCATTGCGCCTTAGATTGTGCGAGTAACGCAACCGCCACAGTAGCGCGAACGGCGGCGTCCGCCGCAGCGCCAGAATTAGCCCACCGATTGATGCTCTGCCGCCGGCTCATCCGGTGTGGCATCGTCGCCGATCTCGCGATCGCCGATCAGAGCCTTGTGGCAACGCGACAGATACTTCGTGAGATAGCGATAGTGTTCGACATAAAACCGGGCTGCGTCAAGCTGCTCTTCGCCCGTGGCCGTTGGAAATTTGCGCTCCATGACCACTCGTGCGGCCTGGTCCGCGATTATTTCCGCAACGAGAGCACGACTCACTGATAGATCTTGCAAAGGAAACTCCGGAGCGGAACCCAGATACCGCTTGATTGCCGGGTGGAACCCCATAATCTTGATGAGCGTGTGATCTTCCTTTTGCTCGACGACTGAGCGTCTCGTACCAGCCTCTTCGGGGACAATCCGAATTATGATATTCGGACCTTCTTCGTCCTTGGTGACGACAACGCGGCAAGTAGCGATCACCGCTCCGAGATTCGCAGACAAGGTGCTTTGAGCGCCGAGCGTTCTCGCTTCAACTAGAACGTCGCCAAAGTAGAATTCGCGATCCTCGTCGAGACTCAGCTCGACGTCGCCCCTAACAACCACGCCCGCATCACTCGAGTGAACCCGAACGTTCTTCCCTTCCGCGTCGACCAGTTCAATTGGGGCCAAGACCCGTATTCGCTTCTTCCGGGTCCACGACATTCGGTAAGTCGATCGTTCGAATTGAAGGTGATCAGGCGGTGGAACCTCCACCTCGACGATTTCGCGTTCTGGACGGACTTCAATCAGCGCTAGCGCCGAGTGCTCGCCGGCCGTGACTGTGAGAAGTGATTCGTCTTCGAGAAGCGGTCTCAGACGAATTTGCCCCGTTAGTAAGTCGGGTCGTTTCCGGTGCGGCGACAATTTGACCGCCGAACCGTCGACCAGTTCTGCTACACCCGCGGGTTCCATTTGACACGTAACCAACTGAATGCCGACGTCGGCCCGCACCACAGCCGTAATCGTTTTGTCTTCGCCGAGATACAGGGTCGCTTGTTCAGGAATCAACTTGACGTATGGCGGATTCTTGTCGCCACTGCCAGGCAATCCGTCGTCGTCGATTTCACGAAGATCCTCGTCGATCAGTCGTGAAAGGTCTCGCCCAAGAGCATCCAGCGTTCGCCGCATTACTGCGCTCTCGGAGCTCTTATGTTTCCGCGCCCTTTCCTCCTCCGCGCGAACGAGACTACCCAGGATGGGCTCGACTGCAGCCGCCAAGGCTCTATAAAACGGATGAGTGTGCTGTAAACCATCGCGTCGACGCGTGATAATCGGGATCGGGTTGGATGGCTCCTGCGGTTGCTTAACAAACAGTCGCCGGTCGTAATCGGAAGCGAGATCATCGATGTAAGGACACTCCACGCGTCCGGAGAACCACCCCGCGAAAGAATTGCTCTCGAACTTGAAGAGTGTGTTTTCGTAGATCGCTCTTCGTCCTTTCACCAGCAACCCCGCCGGCCGAAGCGGATCTGACTGAGGGTCGTCATAGCAGTCGTGGTTACGCGAGACAGTGACCCGTGCCTTAACCCCCGCGTATCCGGCAATCTCAACATCGCCGGAGAATTCGACAGGTAGGACTGGATACGTATACCGCAGGATGTCGGATTTCTTGTGGTTTAGGTCAAACAGCGAAACTTCCCTGCGCTGATCCGCCATGATGTCCCGCAGCTGATAGTGTTTGGATAGTTTGGTCACGAGTTTGGCGTGCTGCGGACATCTGATGTTCTCGTTGACTGCCACTGTCACAACTGTTCCGTTCCCCCTCGGAATACCAAGGCGATCACGGTCTTGCACAGTTGCATCGCGTTCGGGATCGAGAGAGTAGAGGCCATCAGGAGAGAGTAGAAGTCGCGCGAATCGGTCATCACAAATACTCTCGAAGGTGACTGGACCGAAGGCTGCAAGATCTTTGGCGCCGCGGCCAAGGTTGCCGCGAACACTCTCACCCGATTCAAAGCCAGAGGTTCTCTCACCGAGGTGCACAATCGCGGTCTTCAAACGAGCGGCGGACATTCCCTTGGCTCGATCACGCGTAATTACCTGCCAAGGCCCATGACGGTGCTCGATCTCCACGCGAATCTTGCCATTCTTGTCGCCGTAGGCGTCATCTGAGTTTGTGATCGTTTCGATGAGCCCGCGAACGATGTCGCCGGCCATCGCTTCAGTAGCATCTTGATGAAAAGCTCGGCTGCCGTAGGTGACTCTTCCGCTCTCGGCCTTCATGACAATGCACCTCCAAACCACTCGGGATTCGATCTCTCGAGCGAGTTCAGAAACTCCAGCAAATCGGCCTTCTGTGCGGCGTACGCTGCGCTACGCAGTGTCTCGAGGCGGGCGACCCATATTTGCTGGCTGCTATCTGGTGAACAACGTAAGAGGTCCGCGACTCTCCACTTGTCCGTCGGAAGTAATGCGTCGGTTTTCCACCGCTGAAAGGTTTGACTGCGTTCAAACTCAGCCAACATTCGCGACTGTGGTCTTTGCTTGGGCTGCGAAATGTTAGGGGTATTACCCAGAAGTGGCCGGAGACGTCGGGTGTTGGTAAGAACCCATTGTTGTCCTGCAACGGTAAGCTGCCTTCCAAAACGGTCGCCTGTTTTTATCAACAACACTGGATGACGCGCTTCCGCATCTCGCAAGGCTTTTGCGCACTTCTTGTAGTCCGGCAGGTCGGCCCTAGTACGCCAGGCAAAGCGGCGAGGAGCGAATTCGAAGCACCTGACGAAAACCGCCTCCACGTCAATCATTGATTTGGCCCCCCCGAGATCGGAAAGCGCCCAAACAAATATCTCCCAATTGCTCAGACCCTCCTCGGCCGTCACTTCGAGCTCCGACGGCGACGCACTTTTCTTCTCGTTGCCGTAGGTGGGACTTCGGGCAGATTCCAGGACACGAGACCGTACATCCCGCGTCCGGTCCTCAGAAACCGGACAGGGTCGCGCCGAAGACGGAGGATGATATTGGCTTCGTCGCCGCGTCCAGGCAGAGGGACTCCGCGTTCGATGAGCTTCTGCCTGATATCGCCGATGTGCATTGGAATCCCTGCGGCGTTGAGTAGCTGTTGGATGTGATCTTCCACCTCTTCGCCCGGCGCCGCCTTGGGTCCATGTCCTTCCGAGGTCTTGCGACTATTTCCGTTGCCGAGGCGGGCCAGCCGGCGAATAAGGTCGAGCCGTTCCCGGGCTGCCTCTAGTCGTGCCTGGAGGGGCAGGATTTGGGAGGACAGGCCCGCGATCTCCGCTTCAGCATCCTTCTCCCACGCGGCGAGGATCGCAGGATCGTCACCAGTAGCTACGGTCGGCTTGCTCATTGGCTACAATCTATGTACCTACGCAGCAGTTGTCAAGTAGGTACGTAGCGCAGAATCGATCTAAATCAGTGGATTGGGAAGGCGTGGGCGGAGATGGATGAGGTAGGTTGCCTTCAGGAACTGACGGACCTGCACTTCAGCGGCGTGACCACCAGATGCGGATGTACCCCCCGCGACGCGGTAACACAGCGGGCCACGTTCGTTACACGACCGGTTCGCCCTTCGGGGCAGGCGGCAACCTCGCGAAAGCAGGACCAGAATTTAAACCTCTCTCCTGCAAGAATTCTACAACCGACTCCCATTCGATCCTGCGCTCCGCGAGAAGCTTCTGCGCGAGTTCGTCCGTTGCTCGTCGAACGTTCTGATCACTAAGTAGGGCTTGAACCGACACTCGAAGCTGGTCGATGAAAGAATCGCACGGCCCGCAAGGCTGCATCGCCCGCCACTCGCCGAACTCGTAACACCGCTGCTGGGAGGACCAGAAATGGACTGCCGAGGCTCGTCCTCGAACTTTCCATCGGTCATCAGTCGTCTCGCCAGCCGCTAAGACAGTCGGTTCCCCGGTATGAAGCGTCTCACCGAGCTCGCCGGCGATTGCCACGGCCGCGTCTTTTCGATATTCGTCTTGGATCGACTTTGAATGAGGATCGGTCGCAGGATCATGATGCCAGTAGTACTCACGACACGTCGGACACATCGCACATTCGGGCACCGTCTCGCCGGTCGTGTCGCCCGTAATCGCGACATACATTTGGGGATTACCGAGAAGAAAAGCCACGACGGTATGGCTGCACTCGTGCAAGGCGGTCGCAAGTTCTTCGTTCGCCACGGTCGGTTAACGCGCATCTGCATTTCAGCCGCGCGGCCACGCCAGATCGTAACGCACTGCCCGACTGCAGCGCGGGCCGCGTCGGCTGCTAACGCGAGTTGGCCGGCGGCGTTTCGAGCCAGATGTTCTTGTGTGTTGTGGTTTCGATGTATCGGGCAAACTGGGCATCCCGCCTTTCCGTCTTATCGTCCGTCACCTCCACATCAGACCACTTGCCAGGCGGCATCGGCAACCGCTGAGCAACCGATCTCACGACCGCGACCCTGACCGTAGTCACTCCCTTCTGTCTGAGGCGGTAGAGCCGAGTGTGCCCTTCAGCGATACATAATTTCCCGTCGTGCTCTTCGATTACCGGAGGCACTAGAAGACTAATCTCGCCGTTCTTCAGCTCAATGCCGCAGGATCGGAAAAGGCTCCAGCCCCGACTCTGGTACATATGAAGAAGATGCTCGACTTGAAGCAGCTTGTACTTTAGGACTTGGGTGGATACCGGGAAAAGCGTGCCGATGGCGACGTCCTCTAGAGCGATTTTGGATCCGTCGTAAGCTCTGACCCTCGACAGGCGTTCCACCAGCAAGTCGTCTTGCACTTCCACTAGATCCGGCACGTAGGCATCCCCGACAGCGAGAGCTCGATCCGTCGTAGGAATCGCTGCGCTAAATCTGGTGTCGACGGAATTGATCGCGTGCCAGTCGAGGGAGCCGTAGTAATAGCGACCAAAGATGTTCTCGCGCTGCCGGCGTGGACACTCCATTGCCACACGACTGTGAAGGATGTCGCCAGCATCGCTGAGAACGCCCGAAACAGGTACTGATGCGACGCGATGGACAGTGCATCCGAGGTACTCGAGGAGACGATACCTCTCGTGAGTACCGTCAATACACATCACCTCGATCTTTACTCCTCGTCGTCTCGCTGCGAAGACGGATAAGACGAGCGGAAAAATCCAATCTTTTGTCAGACCGACTACTCGAATGCAGTCACGCGCAGAGACAAGAAATATATGGAAGCGTTCGAGAAACTGTCCTTCCGTGAGGATGGAAGCTACGTCGGGTCTTGGAACCTGTTTGCCGACTCGCCTGCCGACGCCGAACGCCGCGAGGGACACTGCGACGAGAAGCATTAGCGCAGGTCCCAGGTATACCTCGCGCGCGAGGAGTGGCCACACATAGCGTTGCATAAAGTCGAGGAACCCCTGAAAGTTGGCGACGACACCTATTGCGGCGAGGACAATTGGCGTCCAGATGAACCAAGCACGCCGGATTCGCTGAAGCATCGGACGGAAGGAATTCTAGCAGTACCGCAAGTTCGGGCCGCCCAACTCAACACTAAACTGCATTTGGGCTGCTGGATCCTATCCATCAGCGTTAAATTCGAGGTGAGGGAGCAGGTCATCCAAGTGCCCTGGGGCTGTTCGTTGTGGGTCCTTGAAGTACGCAACGAGCGGCTTTAACCCGATTCCCCACTGCCCCGCGCCGTAGTTTGTGGCGCAAGTGTCCCTCGGCTCGTCAGGGTGAAGACACTGCCAAATATACCGAAAAATTGGCGGGCCCGGAATGAACCATGCTTGTTCCGGACGCCTATTCCCTCTTTCGGGTGAGAACAAGATCGCACGCACGCGCGCGCCGCGGGGGCACTCAACTGTGGGAGCGGATGTAGTTCCCGGGCAGGGCTGCATGATAGCGAGTACGTCCGCGGTCTTTGCTGCCACCTCCTCAGAAGTCAGGTGCCCCCACCATTGAAGAAGAGTGGAAACCGCTTTTTGTGCCGCGCGCCGCTAGGTTGAATTGAAACGGTTCTCCGCGACTCTTGACCTCAGCGATGATGAAATCGATCCCGTCATCCCATCGCTTCAATTCCGGGCTGCCTCGGATTACACGATCCGGTTCGGCATTGTTAGGTAGTCTGACAGCCAGCACGTCCAATTCGGCGGTCACTCGACCTGAAGTCGGGGATTGAACGATGAACCCGGTCGTAAAGTATCCGTTCAATCGGAGGTAGAGCGCGACGAGTGCCTCTTGGACGTCACCTTTTGTCATCGTCGACGATCGTTTGGCTATCTCATTATTAAGTTGCATTGGACTCCTTAGCGGGCTTGGTCGTCGCGCCCCGCCCCCCTCAATGCTCAATCTTCTTGCGCACACACTCGAAAAACGCGTCAGTGAGCTTCTGCGTGACGACCCCCATCAGCCTCGCCGCGAGGCTTGCGATCGTTCCGACCACCGTGATGTCGCTCGACCAGTTCAGCACCGTCGATCCGTTCGCGCCGTCGCTCAGCACCATCTCGCTCGTGCCGTCGACGCTGCTGCCCGGCGCGGTGCCGTGAATCTTCATGCGCGCGCGATTCGGCGGATCGAGGTCCATCCACGTCGCATCAGTCACGAACGTCGCCTTGATCGCTCCGAATCCTGCCGACGCCACTGCGCGGAATTTCTCGTTCGGCACGATCACGTCCAGCTTTTCCAAACCCGGCGCGCACTCCGTCAACTGCGTCGGATCGGTCAGGAACGCCCACACCTTGTCGCGCGGCGCGTTGATCGTCACCGTCCCCTTGAAGTTCATTGCGTCCTCCGCGTTTTCTGCCACGCCGCGACGCCCGACCGCAACCCCTCCAGCGGCAACAGCGCGCACTTCATGCGCCCCGGCTGAATCTCCGCGTTCAATGCCTCCAGCAATCGCCGCTCAGGAAAATCTGCGATGCCGTCGACCGGCAGGCCGGCAATCATCTCCGTCATCAGCGACGCGGCCGCCTTCGCGATCATGCAGAGGTCTCCCTGAAATCGCGCCGCTGCAATGGTGCCGTCCGCGCCGATCGACACCTCGATCCGCACGCGATCGCCGCACGTCGGATTCGACTCCTCATGCCGGATGTCCGGCGCATCCAGCGATCCGTAGTTTCGCGGATGCCGGTAGTGCTCCAGGATCGTTTCACCGTACGGGGTCATTGGAAACCAGTTGTCGGTTATCGGTTGTCAGTTGTCGGGCGGCGGAATTCAGGATGCCGCCGTGGCCGAGGGCGGCCAGCTCCTCATTGCGAATCGTTCCTTCGGCCAGCAGCTTCGGCAGAACGAGATCGAATGCTGTGATCTGTGGGCCGAGGCCGCAGGAAGGCAAACCGATGATCGTCGCGTTGTTCCTCGATGCGATCCATAGCAGTGTGCCCGGATGCACGGGCATCCCGATTTTTTGCATAGTTGCGCCCATCGCGTCGAGCGCCACGAAGACGGGATCGAGGGGGTCGAGCGCGTTTGAGCCCTGCACGATGATGAGCAGCCCCTCATCCGTCCGAGCAAGGACCTCGCGGATTGATTGCGCGTCGGGCGGGAGGGTGATCACCTCGCGCACGGTGCAGCCGAACCATTGCAGCTTGTCGGTCAGTGGGCGGACGACGCGGTCATCGCGCTTCAGGATCACGACGTCGCGCGGGACGAATGACAGGATGCGCACGACTTCTTTTTCGCGCGCGGCCTGTTCCAGCGCGCTCCGCTCGATCACCAGCGGCGTGATCTGCGCCTCGGCCACCGTCTGACCGGCTGATGCGACGGTGTCATTCATCAGCGTGAACACCGCCACTCCCGCAATCGTGTTGAGACGCAGCAGCGCCTCGGTATCGATCTTCACGAGGCCGTTCCGCTCGGCCCGCAGCACGTGGCGGTGGCCCGCCGGCGCGATCTGCAATCCGGCGCTCGCGAGAATCCGCGCGAGTTGCTCCCCCGCTTCGCGCTGCGCAACATCATCCGGCCCCGGCTCGAGCAGATGCAGCTCGCTCCACGATGCCGCCATCAGCGCCGCAACATCCTCGGCGCGCAGCAGATGACCTTTTCGAAATGCGGGCCGCACGTCCTGACAGAGAATTTTTCCGGCGAGCTCTCCGTGCTCTTCCCCACGGCGGATCGCGAAGGCCTTCATCTCGCGCTCAACGGCGAGCCGTTCCTGCCGTGCGTCACCGCGACGATCTCGGAGATGATGCTGAGCGCGATATCGGCGGCGCTTTCGCCGCCGAGGTCGAGGCCGATCGGGGTGTGGACGCGGGAGAGCTGCGACTCTGCGACGCCGGCGTCGCGCAGCATCTGCAGAATCGTCGCGCCGCGCCGGCGGCTGCCGAGGAGGCCGATGTAGGGCGCGTCGCTGGCGAGCGCCTTCTCGAGCACCGGCACGTCGATCTTGTAGTCGTGCGCGACGAGAACGATCGGCGTCGCCGGACCGAACTGCATCTGCCCGGCAATCTCGGAGACGATGCCGACGCGGATGTCATCGGCATCCGGAAATCGCTCGCGGCTCGCGAAACGCGCGCGCCCGTCGACGATCGTCGTGCGAAATCCGAGGGTCCTGGCGAACGTGACCAGGGGGATGGCGACGGCGCTCGCGCCGAAGATGATCAGCGTCGACGGCGGACGGAGAACCTCGACGTAGATCCTTTCGTTGAGCATCCGCGACTTGCCATCCGGTGGCTCGATCAGGGCGTGCGCACCGGTGACGACGTTCGTCGCGATGGCGACAGGACGCCCGCCGGCGAGCGCGTAGAGCTTCGCGTCGAACGGCTCGACGAAGACTTCCACGGCCCCACCGCAGGTGAGTCCGATTTCCCAGGCCTCTTCATCGCCGAGCTGCAATTCGATGCGCCGCGGTTTCGAGGAGCGCAGCACGTCATCGGCCTGCTCGATGACTTTGGCGTCGACGCAGCCGCCGATGGTGACCGACCCGAAGATCGCGCCGCCTTCGCCGACGAACATCTTCGTCCCTTCCTTGCGCGGCGTCGTTCCGATCGTGCGAATGAGCGTCGCCATCGTCGAGCGTTTGCCCGACCGGCGAAGCTGATCGATCAGCTCGAAGGTCTCATGCGACATGGGCCTTCTCGAAGGTTCGCAGGCAATGCGCGCAGCAGAAGTAGTAGCGGCGGCCGTCACGCTCGGTGGTGAATTTCGCGGTCGCGATCTCCACCGTCATGTTGCAGATCGGATCGATCGCTTCCTCGACGACCGTTTTCTCCGGCGCTTTTTGCGCGCGCCGCTGCTGCACGATCTCCGCGACGATGCTGAGCGCGATCTCCTCCGCTCCCTGCGCGCCGATGTCGAGTCCCGCCGGCGATTTGATGCGGCTGACATCGACGCCGCGATCGCGGAGGATCTGCAGGATCGTGTTCGCGCGTTTCGGACTCGCGACGAGCGCGATGTACGGCGCATCGGTCTTCACCGCCTGCTCGAGCGCTTCCTCATCGTTGCGTCCGTGCGTCGCGACCACGACAAATGACGCATCGGGGGGAATCGTGTCATCGGACACTGTCACATGAAACTGCAGTGTTCTGCTGAACTCGGCCAGCGCGCGCGCGACGGATTCGTGGCCGACAATGACCATGTGCGGCCGCGGCAGATTCGGTTCGATGAAAACATCGAGCACGCCGCCACTGTAGCACTGCATCGGAACGTCGATGACGCCCTGGCGCTTCGGTTCTTCCTGCGTGCTGAGCGTGAGAAAACGCGGGATGCCTTCATCGAGCGCTTCAAGCGCATTGCGCACCACGATGTCGTGCGCGCAGCTGCCGCCGATCCATCCGTTGAGCGTTCCGTCCGGCGCGATGATGGCTTTGTCGCCCGGCTTCGAGGACGTCGGACGCTCCGCGCGCACGACTGTCGCGACCGCGAATGGCTGACGGCGGCGGCGGAGGTCGACGATGGTTTCGAGGAGGTCGTCGGCGACGGGCATGTCGGCGGGTGTGTCGATGTCCTGCACGACGCCGCGGTCGTCGACCGGAAGCAAATGCACCGCGTGCTCGCCGAAGATCGAGCGGCATCCGGTGTCGCCTCGGATCGTCATCATCTCGGCGAAGAGCGACCGATCGACAATGACGGGATTGCCGCGAACACCGTTGAACGTCGGGATGATGACGCCACGCCGAAGGCGATATTCATCGATCAGCGCATCGAACGTTCGCGGAGTGACGAACGGCTGATCGGCCAGGACGATCATCGCCGCGTCGGCATCGATCGCACGCAAGCCGGCCTGGATGGAGGTGCTCATCCCGTTCGCGTAATCGGGATTGATGACCGTGCGCGCTTTTCCGAATTGAATCCGCTCGCGGATCTCATCCGCGTGCGCGCCGAGGACTACGACGATTTCATCGATTTTCGATTGAGCGAGGTTGTCGAGAATGGGCTGCAGCGTGACAAGCTGCTTTGGGCGACCGAATCGCGTGGACTGGCCCGCTGCCAGAACGATCGACGAGATCATGCACTATTCCGCAACCCCCTTTTCCATAAGGAGCTTCCACACCTTCGGCGGCGTAATCGGAATGTCGATGTGGCGGACGCCGAGGTGCCAAAGAGCATCGACGACGGCGTTGGCGATCGCGGCCGGCGCGCCGACAGTCGCCGACTCGCCCACGCCCTTTGCGCCGATCGGATGATGCGGTGACGGCGTGCAGGTCTTGTCCGTCTCCCACGCCGGCGTCTCCATCGACGTCGGGACGAGATAGTCCATCAGGCTGCCGCCCTGGATGTTGCCGTCGGCGTCGTAGTTGATCTCTTCGTACATCGCCGGCGCGAGGCCCATGGTCAGGCCGCCGTGGATCTGCCCGTCGACGATCATCGGATTGATGATGTTGCCGCAGTCGTCGACCGCCACGAAGCGTCGGATCTTCACCTGTCCGGTTCCGCGATCGATGTCGACCACGCAGATGTAGCTTCCGAACGGAAAGGTGAGATTCGGCGGATCGTAGTAGTTCACCGCCTCGAGGCCCGCTTCCATCCCCTGCGGATGATTGGTGTAGGCCGCGAACGCGCACTCCTGAATCGTCTTCGACTTCGACGGCGAGCCCTTCACGGAAAACTTTCCAGGCTCCCAATCGAGATCCTCTTCGCTGACCTCGAGCAGATGCGCCGCGATCTTCTTCGCTTTGTCGCGAACTTTGCGAGAAGCCATCGCCGCGGCCGCTCCGGCGACCGGCGTGCTGCGGCTGGCGTAAGTGCCGAGTCCGTAAGGCGCGGTGTCGGTGTCGCCTTCCTCGACCTGGATATGCGCCGCCGGAATCCCGAGCTCCTCCGCGATGATCTGTGCGTAGGTCGTCTCGTGGCCTTGTCCCTGCGACTTCGTTCCGAATCGCGCGATCGCCTTCCCGGTCGGATGCACGCGCAGCTCGCAGCTGTCGAACATCTTGATGCCGAGGATGTCGTAGTGCTTCGAGGGACCGGCGCCGACGATCTCGGTGAAACTCGAGATGCCGATGCCCATCAGCTCGCCCTTCTTGCGCTTCTCGGTCTGCTCCTTCCGCAGCGCGGCGTAATCGACGCGCTGCATCGCGAGATCGAGCGCGCCGGCGTAGTTGCCGCTGTCGTACTCGAATCCGAACTGCGATTTGTAGGGGAACTGATTCGGCTTGATGAAGTTTTTCTTGCGCAGGTCGGCCGGATCCATCTTCAGCTCGTGCGCGAAGATGTCCACCATCCGCTCGATCGCGTGGACGGCTTCCGTCACGCGGAACGAGCAGCGATACGCAATTCCGCCGGGCGGCTTGTTGGTGTACGCGGCATCGACTTCGATGAACGCCTTCTGGAAATCGTACGAGCCGGTCGCGATGTGAAAAAGCCCGGCTGGAAACTTCGACGGGTTCGCGGCGGCGTCGGTGTAGCCGTGATCGGCGACTGTCTTGAAGCGCAGCGCCTGCATCGTGCCGTCTTTCTTGCCGGCCAGCTCGGCGGTGATGTGATAGTCGCGCGCGAACGACGCGGCGGACAGGTTCTCCATCCGGTCTTCGATCCACTTCACCGGCGCGCCCGTGAGAACCGAAGCGGCGACCGCGATCACGTAGCCGGGATACACGGGCACTTTGCCGCCGAAACCGCCGCCGATGTCGGGCGAGATGATCCGGATTTTTTCTTCCGATAATCCGACGTG
>Ga0070698_100002854_pt1 | contig 19022 bp, 14 predicted proteins | sample KBSK1502metaG_FD_65477 | JGI IMG/M metagenome (GOLD analysis project Ga0070698, IMG submission 65477) | Corn, switchgrass and miscanthus rhizosphere microbial communities from Kellogg Biological Station, Michigan, USA - KBS K1-50-2 metaG | ecosystem: Host-associated > Plants > Roots >...
CGGCGCTGACTTGATCGCCGAAGATGGCCCGAATCAGCTTCAGCGTCTCCGGCTTTTTGCGGATTCCAATGAAATACACCGCTTTCTGCGGATCGACCACGGGACTGGTTTGCATCGACGCGAATTCGCCGCTCAGCAGGCCGAGCCCGTCGGAGATCGGCATTCCGATGCGATTCTGCGCGAGACCCTCGAGCATGGTGGGCGTCCCTTGCTGCCCTGGAGGCAGAGCGACAGTCAGCGCGCGCCTCAGCAATTCATAAAACGCAGGCAGATTCAATTGCGTCTCGCTATAGGAGACAGCGGTGGACGGCAAGAGGGAGAGTGAGGCCGGAGTCTTCTGGGCCTCGCTCCAAAGATCAAAAAGCGTGCCGGGGGCGGCATCGCCGAGAAGCGCAGCTTGCACGTGAGTCTCGGAACCATCCAAACTCACGCGGCCGCAGAAGGAATGCACGACGTCTAGCTTCATCGCATCGAGAAGGGGCGCAAGCTGGAATCCCGACGCGCTGGTGTCCGGGGCAAGCGTCTTCAGATTCGGGATTCGCGCGAAGAATTCCATCAAGCCGCCGCCGAGCAACGACTGCGCTTCCTGATATGCGGCAGATTGGCCAAGCGAAGTCGTGGGTGGCCTGGTGCTCTCCAGCCGCTTCAGAATTTCTTCGAGCACCGAGCGTTCGCTGGCGCTGGTGGCGTACTTTCCGTGCTCCACCCAGTAGGTCACATTGTCTTTGCGCTCGACCTTCAGAACAGGCACACCAGCAACGGTCAGTTGCGAAAGCTGCGGCCCTTCTTTTTCTTGACTGCGCATGCGCAGGACCGCTTTGCTGAGCAAGGCCTCTTTGCCAGTACGGTTGTAAACGAAAAACATCCCGTTCCAGGGATGCTCGGTCGCGGGCTTGGGCGGAACGGCGCTCACCGTCATCTTGGCTTCCGGCTTGGGGATGTAGCCCACTACGAAGGCATTCTCGATCAGTGACGAATACTGCTCGATTTCTTCGCGAGTAAGCGACGACTTGGAGGAGTCCTTTTCTGATGACCGCATGATGTTTTCGAACATCGCGGAGCGGACGGGGGCAAAATCCGGATCGTCCCAAAGAGCCAGAAGCGAGTTGGCGCTACGTACTTCTTGCGCTGGAGCGCCGCGCCAGACCAAGTAGAACGAGGTCCGCGGCGGCAGTTGCGCAGGCTCGAGGGGCGCCTGCGCCTTGGCCCGATCGGAAAGCAGAAACCCGAGTACGCTTACGATGAGCGCGCAGCCGCGCGAGCGAGTAATCTTCATTGGCATTCTCCGCCGCAAGATTCCAGGTAGGAAAGCCGTTCTCTTCAATGCTAGTCCTCTGGTGGAATAGACAGAAGCGCCGTCGCGCACGGAGTTTCCAGAGGCAGCACAGCGCGTTACTTCCACTGCAGCAGGGCGGAATCTTGGCGATTACGGCTTGCTTGCAGCGGCCGGCGTTGCGGCGGGAGCATTGCCAGAGCCAGCGCCTTTAGGAGTGGAGAGATACCCGTTTACTTCGTTTTTGCCGACGTCGAAGACAACGAGTTCGTAGGGCGCCATGCGCGAACTGCCCTTTACGTAAAACTGAACCGGCTCGCCGGCGGTCTTGTCTCTCTTCTCGATGGAGCGGTCATCGACGAAGACGGTCATCGTATATTTCGCTCTCTTCTGGTCTGTTTTGGTCAACGTAACCTGCACCGGGCCGATACGCTGAGGCGTCTTGTTCTTGCTCAACTTGAACTCGTAGTAGTTTCGATCTCCGCGGCGCTTCAATTCCTCCAGATCGTCACGATTGTGCGCGATCAGACCGCTCATTACGCCCATATCCCCTGTAGCTCTTTCCAGTTTGCCCTTGGTTGTTTCCAAATCCGTCCGAGTCGACTCGATGTCTTTCTTGGCCCCGCCTAGGTCCGTGGCCACTTCGCCAATCTTCTGGGTGCTCTCCTGCTGGTATTGACTCAGTTGCGCAGCCATTTTCTCATCGGCGCTCTGCTGATCCTTGCGGATCGCCTCAGCGCGGCTCCTGGCTTTAGCAAGCTCGGCCTGCGTCATGCCCACTTTTTGCTGGGTGACCTCAATATTGCCCTTCAGGTCTGCGAGACGCGCATTCGCCTGATCGAGCTGAGCGGCGAGGATCTTGTTCTGATCCTGAGCCTTAGCCAAGTCTCCCTGAAGGCGCGACTGCCCCGAATAGCTCGAGTAGCCCAGCACGGCTAGCGCGACAAACAGAACACCGAACAGAATAGCGATCCACCGCGGCGTGCTGCTGCTTTCGTAATGGTAGGATTCCTGCGGTGTCGGTACATTTGGCGAAATACTCATTCACCCTCCTCGGGCGGAACCTAATTCGATGGTACCATCGGCAATTCCTGACTCGCAACGTGCCCTCCAGTGCTTGTCGGCTCGCTTAGACTCATGGGCCGCTAGCCGTGGCGGCTTGTGGACGCGCTTCTGGCGGGGTTTTTGCCCGGCGTCTGAAGCTCCGGCCATCTCGCGAACACCGAAGTAGTCAGACCGCCTCGAGGGGTGAACTCGCCGCGCACTACACACCATTCCGGATCGACAGCCTTCACGATGTCGCGCAGGATCTTGTTCACGGCATTTTCGTAGAAGATACCCAAGTCGCGATACGCCAGCAGATACATCTTCAACGCTTTGAGCTCGAGGCATTCCTTGCGCGGCCTGTATTGGATCGTAATGGTTCCGTAGTCAGGCATCCCCGTTTTTGGACAAACGGAGGAGTACTCCGGGAACTTTGTGGTGATGATGTAACCGAGGAACTGGTTGGGCCAAGTCTCAAGCTGCGGCAGCTTGGCGTTGATTCCCGCGCGCGCGTGCTCTGCGGTGTAATCCGCCATCGTTGTCCCTTGCGCTCTTTTCTACGATGCCGCCGAAGCCCGCAGGTTTGGCCGCATCCGTTCATGCTGTGGCTCTATCGAGCCTCCAGATTGACATCTTTGATCGGCAGATCCCAATGTGCATCCAGAATCTCGAAGCGCCGCTGCTCTTCGCGCTTGTAGGTCTCCTGATCGGGAAAAAGCTGCTTTATGAGTGACGCAGAGTCGAAATCGTCCGTGGCCGTTTGCGCGTTTTTGAACACGATGGTCATGCGGTAGTCCCAACGGCCGTCTTCGGTGTTGTGAAACCGGGGAGCCACGCCGGTCACCTTAAGAATGCGACCGAGTTCGATCTGTTTCTTCAAGACGGGATAATGATTCTTCTTGAATAGCAAGATGAATTCATCGGCATGGCCCCACTTCGCTTTGTAGTAGTACTCGACCACGAAAGACTTATCGTTCGACTCCTGAGCGCGAAGGCCGCTGCGCAATGGCAAAGCCAGCATCGCAACAACCAGGATCATCGGTCCGTACCATTGAAAAGCACTTCGACTTATCCTTTTCATAGCCCTCTCCGTCTATGTGCCCTTTCCGTGCCTCGATCAAAATGAACGGCCCCTTGAAGATCAGAGCCCTTCAAGATCAGCGGATGTTACGCGCCACTGGCCCTTGGCACAAGATGTTCGTAACAGCACGGCATTCCTCTCGGCGGCGTTCCTCTCGATGATCGCGGCGCTCCTGAGTAGAGAAGTTGCTGCGGAAAGAATCTGCATCGTTGCCGATGTGCGCCTGCATTGTTAGCATCGTCGCGCCATGGCCGAACCTGTCTCGCCCCAGAAACTTCTGCGCGTCTTGACACCCGATCTGCCCCGCATGGTCGCCACGCTAAAGCAGGTGGTCCTCGCTGAATCGCCCAGCCTCGAAAAGGGACCATTAGACCGCTGTTGTCGGTTGATCGCCTCCGAATGGAGCAAGCGACACGCACCCGTCTCTCGCATAGCGGAGAAGCATCGGGGCGATCACCTTCGGATTACCTGGTGGCCGCAAACCTCACGGCCGCAAGGCCAGCTCCTGGTGCTCGGCCACTACGACACCGTCTACGCCAGCGGGACCCTCGCCAAAATGCCCTTCCGCATCCGCACCGGAAAAGCTTATGGTCCCGGTACATTGGACATGAAAGCTGGGCTCGTTCAGGCGCTCTTTGCTCTGGACGCCTTGCAAAAAACGAATGCGCCGCTCCGTAAACGCATCGTTTTCCTCTGGACCTCCGATGAAGAAATCGGCAGCGAGTCAGCGCGCGGCCTGATCGAACGGGAAGCACGTCGCAGTGACGCTGTATTCGTGCTGGAGCCGTCGCTTGGCTCACGGGGCTTGCTGAAGACTTCGCGCAAAGGCGTCGGTACCGCCGAAATCACGGTTCTCGGACGCGCCTCGCACGCGGGTCTGGCGCCCGCCCAGGGCATCAACGCAATTCATGAGCTAACTCGACAAATTGCTCGCATTCAACTATGGAATGATCCGCGCCGCGGCATCACCATCAACGCTGACGTCATCGAAGGGGGCACGCGATCGAACGTCATCCCCGATCACGCCCGCGCCCTGCTCGACCTTCGCGCCCTGCGGATTCCAGACATGCGCCGGCTCGAACAGCGCTTACATGCGTTGCGCCCAGTTCTGCCTGGAGCTCGTCTCAAGGTTCGCGGCGGATTCAGTCGCGTGCCTCTCGAGCGCAAAATGAGCGCGGGTCTCTTCGCGCGGGCTAAGTCGCTTGCAAGTGAGATGGGTCTGACTCTAGGTGAGAGTACGGCAGGCGGCGGCTCCGACGGGAATCTCACCGCGGCTCTAGGCATCGCGACGCTGGACGGCCTGGGTGCTGTGGGTGAGGGCGCTCACTCGCCCCGTGAGCACATCATCGTCAAAACGATGCCTGTGCGCGCCGCCCTTCTCGCCGCGCTCCTGCTAAACAGCTAGTGCCCCGGTCGCGACTGCGCCCTAACCAATTCGTCACCTTAAGTAATTCTTGCGAAGGTATTCCGCCGTGGATTTCATCAAGTCATCATAATCGTTGTGCAACACCTCACGGATGGCCGACTCCGTGGATCCGCCCGCTGCGATGTGATTCAAGATGCGCTCGACGTCTCCCATTCCATCCGCACGTACGATGAACTCGATATTTGCCAGTGCCCACGCATAGGCATAGCCCGCGACATCTCCAGACAAGCCCATCCAGGAGCCTTCCAGCTCCCCCAGCCGCATTGCGAGCTTCTGATCGTAGATCTGCACCAGCAATGACGCATTTTCGCTGCTGTGTTTTCCTTCCATCCACTGCGCCAGACCCTCTTGCACCCACGTTGGCGCGCGGCCGTGCGTTTTCTGTTGGATGAAGCTGTGCGTCAATTCGTGCTTGAGCACGCGTGATAATTCCGGCGTCAGGCTCTTCAATCCTTGCACGGGCACGCGAATACGCCCGTCGTTCAGCGCTCCCACCCAGCCCGGCGCGCGCGTGATATCTGCGAACGCTTGCTGCGTGTAAAGAATCACGCCGATGGGATCGGGCGGCGTGAAATTCAGCTCCGACTCGATCGCGGAAAAATGCGCCTCGAGGGCCCGCACAATCTCGCGCGCAAGTTCCGGCTCCGATCCACCGCTATACCGCAGCGTGAAATGACTGCTCTCATTTTCCCGGTAGCTCTCTTCTTCCCGGCGGTCACGTTGCGCTTTGGCGAGCGCGTGCTGCACTTCCGGGTCCGGCCGGATGGCCAACGCTCGCTCCCACTCGGCCACAGCCTGATCGAGCTTATTCATTCCGTAATAGGCCCAGCCGGACAACTTCGCCACGTCGGGGTTATCTGGCGCGACCCGCTGTGCTCGTTCCAAATAGTCCAGCGAAACTCTGTATTCACTTCGCCGCAAATGCAAATACGCGACGTTCATCAAGATCACGGGATTCTCCGGCGCGAAGATCAGCGCAGACCTTTCATCCGCCAGCGCATGTTCCATGTCCCCGTGGGTTAGCTCGAACTGCGCCGCGGTGTGATGCGCAAGGGCCGCAATCTCGTTTTTCTCGCGCGACCCGGAACGCGCCTCTCCATCAACCCTGGCAAGGTATTGCCGGTCGACCCCTCCATCGTGCACTGCTCCGATTTCGATAGGCGTGTTTGTGTCGATGGCCGGCGGCGTCATCGCCAGGTTTGCCGCAGCGGCGTCTGGCGAGTCCGGCATCGCTCCGCCCCGTTCGATGTGATCGACGATCGACTTCGGCAGACTCAATTCGCCCGCGGCGGTCTGATACTTCACTCGGTCGCCTTCTTCCACGGCGCTGAGAGCTATGATCCGCCGCCCGTTCTTCAAAAAAATCGTGTCACCGTTCGCCGCGGGCGCCTGCCCAAGCACAAGTATTAATCCCAGAATCAAAAGGCGTGCGGGAAGGGTCGTTCGGAAGAACGCAACTAAAGAGGAGCGCCCCATTTCCTTATTTTAGGTCGCGCGCCGGCGATGACCCCCGCTCACTTGTCTCTGCATGCCGAAAGTGACTACACTTTCTTCATGCGGGTTGGGGTCCTACTCGGGTGTGTTTTTCTGGTTGTGCCACGGATTGTTTTCGCCGCAGATTCGTCCCCTCACGAACGTTACCAGGCCCTCAACGCTCTTCGCGTCGATCCTGCCAGCATTTATGAAATCTCTGCTGCGAACCGTATCGAGTTGCGTCGCGCAGACGTGCGGTTCTTGTTTGAGGAAGGTCACTTCGGTTTCTTTGCCGCGCTCGACGGCCGTCTAACCGGAGCGGTTTTCGCCGGACGTGGTCACATCCTTGCCGTGCCCCACGGCATCGTTGAAAAGCAGCAGATGGCGCGCTTTCTCGCCGCTCCTCTTTTGGATCAGGAATTCACCAGCGCATACTTGCGCTTTAACGACACGACTGCGGACGATCTCCTGCAACAATTCCACAAAGCGAATCTTGTGCCCAAGCCGGATGCTGAGTTCGCATTGCGGTGGGACTCCTTCCTGGCAATCGCAAATCCGGCTCAATCTCTCCGTCTCCTTTTCAGCGAGCTCCTGCAGGATCCCAAGCCATACTTCTATGCAGGAGTCGACGGCACGGTGACCGGAGCCTTCGACGTGATTTTGGATCTGCAGCGCGAAGAACCTCTGCTGATCGGCCAGTCTCGAAAATCCGGCGCGAGAACCTTCTACGATGTATGGGCTTCGTACAAACCTCCGGATTCCTCCCTTCCCGCGGTCCCATTCCGCGCTCTGCGCTACAACATCGACACCGCCATCTTGGCCAACACGTCGCTGAATGCGAAAACCGAAATCCGCATCCACGCCCAATACGGCGGCCGATTGCTGGTCTTTCAGCTTTCACGCATGCTGGAAATTGAGTCGGTAACCGGAGACCACGGCGAGTCTCTTGCTTATTTCCAAAACGAAGGCCTGAATCCCCACGATCGTGCTTCCCGGGGAAATGATTATCTTTATGTGGTTCTGCCTGCTTCGCCTTCTCGCGGAGCCGAGTTTACTCTGCGCTTTCGCTATCACGGCAACGTAATCGAGGACGCTGGAAACGGCGTGCTGTTCGTTGGCGCACGCGAGAGTTGGTATCCGCATCTCGGCGATACCGCCGACTTCGCAGATTATGATCTCAGCATCCGCTGGCCGCGTAGGTTGCGCTTGGCTGCCACCGGAATGAAGGTTGACGAGCACGAGGACGGCGACTTTCGCGTTGGCCATTGGCGAACGGAAATACCCGTCTCCGTTGCCGGATTTAACTTAGGGGACTACGCCTCTACTTCGCTCAGCTCCGCCAGCCGCACGATAGACTTGTACGCTAACCATCAACTCGAACAATCCTTGAATAGCCGTTTGGAAAAGCAGAGCTTGGAAGCTGTGCCGCGGTTGCCGGGGCCCTTCGGTGCTGAGGGGCACCGCGGCACGAAAATGATGTCCATGGCGCAAACTGCTCCTCCGAGTCCTGCTGACGCTCTGAAACAACTCAGCCGCCAGATCGACGCTTCCATTCGCTTCTACGAAACCTTCAGCGGACCCTTCCCATTCCAGAAGCTCAGTGTCTCGCAAATCCCCGGCGCCTTCGGTCAGGGCTGGCCCGGATTACTGTACCTTTCCACTTTTTCTTTTTTGCCTTCCGAGGCGCAGCACCGCGCAGGCCTCTCCGACGCGAACCAAGAGTTATTCACGGAACTTGTTCCCTTCCACGAAGTGGCCCATCAGTGGTGGGGCAATGTGGTCGGTTGGCACAGCTATCGCGACCAGTGGATTAACGAAGCGATTGCCAACTACCTGGCGCTGCTGTTCGCGGATAGCCAGAAAAATACCGACCATTCTCTTCGTGTTTGGCTCGGTCGCTATCGCCGCCACTTGCTGGAAAGATTGCCCACGGCAGATCAGCCCACTTCTGAAATCGGCGCCGTTGAGCTGGGCAGCCGGCTGACTTCTTCGAAATCTCCGAACGGCTTCGAAGACGTCATTTACGCCAAAGGCTCATGGATTATGCACATGCTTCGAGAAATGCTGCGGCAGCCCGGCAGCCAAACGCCGGATGCGCGCTTCATTGCCCTGCTCCGCACGCTCGAAACCAAGTATGCTTATCGCGCTCTCTCCACCGCGGACTTGCAGCGCGAAGTAGAGGGGGTGATGACCCCCAGCATGGATCTCGATGGCAGTCGTTCGCTTGATTGGTTTTTCGAGCAATGGGTCCGTGGAGTGGGAATCCCACACTATCACGTACAGTTCAGCGTGCATCACCAGGAGCAAGGCTACGTCGTGCGCGGAAAACTCTTCCAGGATAATGTTCCGCGTTCCTTTGTCGCTCCCGTTCCGTTGTACGCAAGCTCGGGGAATGGGCATCCCGTGCCGCTCGGAGTTGTGATTGCGTCTGGGCCGGAAACCTCATTTCATTTCCTGAGCCAGAATCCGCCAGCGAAAATTCTCATCGATCCGCAAATGACCCTACTCTGCGTTCCGGAGTGACTGCAGATCCTTCAAACTCTTGCGGAGCTATAGCGGCTTCAGGTATCGCGGTTTTTGCTGCGATAACGGACTCGCAGGGTTCAGTTGCGCTTTGCCCTCGCCATCGAAGACGTAGACGAACCCAACTGGATCGAGCGGCGCGCTCTTCAGAACGCCGGCATTCACTAAGTCGCGCACGCTTCCTGCGCGCTTCCCGGCGCGTTTTTCGTATTCTGCGGCGATGGCCGTGAGTTGCTCGCAGTCCGAGTCCGCTCTCAATAGTTGTAGGTGCGTTAGAGCATTTTGCTTGATGTCGGGGTTGGTAGCCGAATTGTAGACTTCATTCCACAGAAAAGCCGATGTCTCACGCGTTTCTCCCCCCTCCAGCACTCTTGCCGCGAGAACCTTCATCCAGATATACGCGCCAGGTCTGTTGCTGCCTTCCAGAAAGGCCGCCGATGCCTTCGCAAAATCCTTGAAATGGAAGTAGTAAAGGAATCCGAGGTCTTCATAGAATCGCCAATACTCCGGATTCGCGTGAATGCCCCGATTTATCAACTCTACCGCCAGATCGGCTCGGCCCGCGCCGCGCGGAGGAGACTCACTCAAGAATGTGGATCCAAAACGGTAGGCGACGATCAGTTTTGGATCGAGAGTTGTCGCGATGTCCAGAAGCGGCCATAACAATTGAATGTCCGCGTCACCTCGCCGGTGCTTGTCGCCGTAGTACTGGACCGCGCGCGTCCAATACAGGTCGGCCACCAGCGGGGCATACTCCAGGCTCATCAGTTTGAGCATCGGACCCGATCGCAGCACCAGATCGTTCTTCTCCTGGTACAGCGCCGCGCGTTGTCCATCAATTCGATGCTGAAGTTTCCAAATGCCGCCGAAGCCAAGCAGCAGCACGGGCCACAACAGCCAGGAAGACTTGTTCGCTCTCACTTCAAATTCCGTTTGGAGAAAATTGCCGCCGCAGCCGTGAGCAAAATCACGCAGTACACCGCCGCATACGCTGTGTTTGCCAGAACCAAACTGCCGGGGATCGCTTCCCCATGCGCCGCCCGTCCCATGACATCGAAATTCTCGAAGTTAGGCAATAGATAAGACAGCCAGCGCAAAAACGTCTGCAGCGCCGGTGACATCGCCTCACTATGAAAGCCGCGCATCTCTGTGACAAACATTCCTGAGACGTAGAGCCCTGCTGTGAACAGAATCGCCAGCAACGGCGTCGTGTAACAGGAAAACAGCAGAGCCAGCGCCACCACCAGCGCGAGTTTCAGTAGAACAAAGTACACTGCAACCAGCACGACCGCGTCCGAGCGAACCAGCGGATGCTTCACATACGCCAGCGCCGCGAACAATCCCGCCGCCATCGCCGCAGTATTGACCGCCAAGGTCAGCAGCAGCCCGCCGAATTTCCCCAACAAGAATTCCCATCGCCGCACCGGCTTGGCCAGCAGAGCGTACAGCGTCCGCTTATCCATCTCTTTGGAGACCAGCCCTACGCCAATAAACACCGCGATCAGCGAACCAATCACTGAGATGGCGCTCAGGCCCAGCGTCACGATCACGATCTGCTCGATCCCGATCGAAATCTGCCCGACCAGAATCGCCGCGGCCATCATCAGCAGCGCAAAAAACACCAGGTTGTACAGCACCCGGTCTCGCACCGCTTCACGAAAAGTATTCCACGCCACCACACCCACGCGACTCATTTGCCGCTCACCTCGACTGCCGTAGCCTGCGCCCGGTCCGCTTCCACCAGGTGCATGAAGTACTCTTCCAGCGATGCCTTCACCTGCGACACCGACAAGATCTTCGCTCCCAGTCTGCCGAGCTGATCGAGCGTCGCATAAACTTCTTCCTCACCGACTTGCATGCGGTATCGATTACCCGTTCGCGTTGCCTTGCTGAGCAGCGCTCCCGCATCCGTGCAGCCTCCTGAGTATTCGAACAAAATTTCCATTCCGTGCGCTTTCATTCCCACGATTTCGTCGGGTGCCCCTACGCCTCGGAGCTTTCCCCCGACAATCACGCCTACTCGATCGCATAACATTTCCGCATCAGACAAAATGTGCGTGGAAAAAAGCACCGTCTTCCCGGCGCGCTTCAACTCCAGGATGATGTCGCGCGCTTCACGTCGCCCCACCGGATCGAGGCCAGACATCGGTTCGTCGAGAATTACCACCTTGGGGTCATGCAGGATCGCTTGCGCCAGCCCGACTCTCTGCAACATTCCTTTGGAATATTTTCGGAGCTGGATTTTGCCCGCAGTCTCTAGCCCGACTTTCTTCAACATCTTCGGCACGCGTTCGCGTCGGTCCGAAGCCGAAAGCTCGTGGATTCGCGCGAAATAGTCCAGGAGCTCCGCCGCCGTCAGATAATCGTAAAAATAGGGTTGCTCTGGGAGATAACCGATATCGCGATGCATCTCCACGTCGCTGATCGGTTTGCCAAGAATTCGCGCCGTGCCGGCGGTCGGAAAAATCAAGCCCACCAGCAGCTTGATCGTCGTGGACTTCCCCGCGCCGTTCGGGCCGAGGAACCCAAACACTTCTCCTTCCTCCACCTGCATCGTCAACCCCTCCAGCGAGGTCTTTTTCTTCAGGTTGAGGAAGCCGAAGGGATAGTCTTTGCTTAGATTCTCGATCTCTATTACCGCTCGTCCCATGACTATATTGTTTGAAGCAACGGGGCTTAGCGTCAATTCGGTGGGCCTGCGATTGTGCGCGACTTCGCAATACAACTGTTTCTTTCTTTACAGACGCGCTCCCATCGCGCTTATCTGGCAGCGGACGGTTTAGGACTGGACCGCCTCGAATAAGCCTTGAGATAGCCATGGAGCGGCCGGCTTTCTGAAGCGGGCGCCTTGAACGCAACAGCCTTCTCAGGAATTAGTAGGCCCCGAACCGATTTGCACTAACTGCGGCTGCTGTTGCTGCGGCGGCTCTATCGGCAAAGGCTTGAGCGTCTGCGGGGCACGCCAATTGTCCAGCATGGCCACCTGCTGCACGCAAGACACCGTGCATCGCGGCGCGCAGAACTTTTCCGTGAAGTATTCGCGCTGCCGCATCTCGTCGGTATAGTCCGCCAGCGGAATCCCCGGATACCCTCGCTGCTGCGAGCACCAGTGCACCAGCCCGTCCTCGCACACATACAAGTAGCGCGACCCCGACCGGCACCTCCAATTGTGCTCCTTGCCGCGCGCCACGCTGTGCTGGAAATCATTGAATCGCGAAAACGAGCGCTTGCCCAGCGCCATGATCTCTTCAAATATCTCGATTTGCCTCGGGCTCAGCGGTTTCAGCTGGCCGTTGTTGTCGTGAATGATTCCGACCGTGCTTGTAAATCCCAGATCCACGGCTCGATGCGCGATTTTCAGCGCATCCTCCGGATTTTTCACGCCGCTCCCCAGCACCGAATTGATGTTCACCTGAAACACGGCATGCTCGGACAGCATTTCCAGCCGGCCGTCCAGCGTCTTCAAGCTCTTCTTCGACACCTCATCCGGCATCGTGTTATCGATGCTGATTTGCAGGTGCTCCAGCCCCGCTGCGTTGAGCTGCTCGATACGCGCCGGATTCAAGAAAAACCCATTCGTGATCAGCCCGGCGATCATTCCGCGCCGCCGGATGTGCCGGACGATTTCGTCCAGTTCCGGGTGCATTAACGGCTCGCCGCCGCTTATGGTTATGATCGACGTCCCCATGCCGGCCAATCTGTCCAGCCGCCGCTTCATCTCTTCCAGCGGCACCGGCTTCGAGAAATCATCGAATTCATTGCAATACGTGCACGCCAGGTTGCAGCGCCGGTTAGGGATAATGTGCACCAGGATCGGATGCTTGGTGGAAACCAGCGCCTTCGCGATCATTTTCCATTCGCGCAGCCGCGTTCGCACAAAGCGCAAACCGCGACGAACCCGCACCGATCTCGACGCCAACGCCTTCACGCTGTTACCAGCCTCGCAAATCCAGCTTGCTTGTACTCTGACATTCTCTTCAGCGACCTCGGTGCACTCGATGGTGAAATCCGAAAACGCGGGCACCGTCACGCTACAATTCCGCGCCATTAGACTTAACAGGAGACCTGACAGTTTTCCCCCAAGATGAATTATACATGACCCCATTTGCCGCCAATGCCGCCCGCCACCCTCCTGTTCTGTCCCTCGTTGTCAATCAAGCACTTATCTGCCCTCCGCCAACACGAACCTAGACCACTGCAAGCGCCGCCAACCGTCCAAACACGCAATTTTTGAACATTCCCCAGACGAATTTCGTCCCTCCGTCGTCTACAAACCAGCACTAACCGCTTGCGGATCCCCTCGTCCAATCCCGCAAGCGTCCGGGGCGCGACAATGCTGCAATCCTTGATCGGCGACCTGCAATTTGCGGCCCGCGAGCTCCGCAAGCGGCCGGGGTTCGCTCTGACCGCTGTTCTCTCCCTCGCCTTGGGTATCGGCGCCACCAGCGCGGTCTTCAGCGTCATCTATGCCATTCTGATCGACCCGTTCCCATATCCAGGTGCCGATCGCATCATGGAGCCCACGCTCTTGGACCAAGCCGGGAAGCCTCGCTGGGCGGGCATGACCGGGCCGCAACTCGATCAACTCCGGCAAGCCAAGTGCGTCGAAAGCGCCGTAGCCATGGATTGGTGGAATCTCACTACTACCGACGGCGATCTTCCCGAAGACGTCCAGACCAACTACATTTCCCCGGAGTCTCCCAATCATTGGGGCATTCCCGCTCTGAAGGGCCGCTGGCTGATTCCCTCCGACGCGCCGCCAGGCCAAGAGCCTCAGCCTGTCGTGATCATCGGATACCAGTTCTGGCAGCGCTATTTCTTGGGCGCGCCCGACGTTGTGGGCCGCACCATCCAGCTCGTTCACAAGCCTTACCAGATCGTTGGTGTCATGCCTCCTCGTTTCAAATGGGGCCAGGCGGACATGTACCTTCCGCTCAAAGTGACCCGCGACCCCAATATCTATTACGGCGTGTCCCTCAAGCTCCGCCCCGGAATTACCACTGCCCAAGCCAATGCTGAACTCCAGCCGTTGATCGAAGATTTCGCCAGGCAATCGCCGCAGCGCTATCCCGAAAAGTTCCGCGTCAACGTGCGCAGCATCGTCGAAGTCTACGCGCGACCCCTCGGTCCGACGCTCTACCTCTTGCTCGGCGCGGTTGCATCCCTGCTCCTCGTCGGTTGCGGAAACGTTTCGATTCTGCTCCTCGCGCGTGGCACCGAACGCCAGCATGAGCTCGCCGTTCGCGCCGCCATTGGAGCGGACCGCCTGCGCATGATCCTCCAATTGCTCACGGAGTCGCTCGCCATTGCTCTCGCTGGCACAGTATTTGGAGTTCTCCTCGCGTGGAAGGGCCTTTCGCTCATCGTCGCCTGGTTGCCTCGCTACTCCTTTCCCGCCGAATCCGTGATCAAGATGAACCTGCCGGTCTTGCTCTTCAGCATCGGTCTGGCCTTCGCCACATCGATCGTCTTCGGCCTATGGCCCGCCCTGCAGCTCTCTCGGCCCAACATCGCGCGGCTGATGCAAAGCAGCACGCGCCGCATCGTGGGCGCAGCCGGGGCCCGCGGCACGCACGGCACAATGGTCGGCGCTCAAGTTGCGCTCACTCTGCTCATGTTGACCGCTGCCAGCGCCGCCGGTAAGGGCTTTCTGCGCCTCGTCAACACCAATCTGGGCTACGACCCTCACGCCACCATGTCCGTGCCCATCCCCATCCACGAAAACACTCATCTCTCTTGGCAGGATCGCTCCGAATATTTCGAGCAAATTCGCGCCAGAATCGCCGCGATGCCCGAAGTTGTCTCTGCCGGAATTTCCACCAACGCCACGCCGCCGATGAACGGCAACGACACTAGAATCGAAATTCTGGGCAGCGCCGCAGCGGAAAAGCCCGAAGCCCGCGTGAACTTCGTCAGTCCCGAGTACTTTCCCGTCTTGCGCATCCCTTTGCTGCAGGGCCGCGTGTGGGATCACGCCGAGACCATGCGTGGTGCGCCCCTTGCCATGATCAATCAGACTATGGCGCGCCAATATTGGCCCGCTGGCAACGCCATCGGTCAGCAAATCCGCATTGCCAATCTCAAAAACGAGCCGCCTTACTCGCCGGCCGTTCCCGGAAGTGATGGCTGGTTGCAAATCGTCGGGATCGTCGCTGACGCCCGCGATGACGGCCTGCGAAATCCCATCAAGCCCGCCGTCTATGTTCCCTATACGCTTCGCCTGCGCATGTTCACGCAGATCTTGGTCCGCGCTCGCACCGCTCCGCTCTCGATTCTTCGCAACATCCGCGCTCAGCTCATCAAAATCGATCCCGAGCAGCAGGTCATGCAGGTGCGCGACCTCCAGGCGTGGATCACCGACCTTCGCGAGTACGGTCAGCAGCGCCTTGTGGCCACATTGTTCGGGATCTTTTCGGTTCTCGCCCTGGCACTTGCAGCCGTCGGCCTGTATAGCGTCGTTTCCTACGGCGTCGCCACCCGAACCAACGAATTCGGCATTCGCATGGCCTTGGGCGCCAAAGCCGTGGACATCCTTCGCATGGTCTTGTCTTCCACCGCTGTGCATGTCGGCGCCGGGCTCGCGGCAGGCATCCTGCTTAGCTTCGCCTTCGACAAAATTGCCACCAAATGGGTGACCGAGAGCTCCCGCGATCCCCTCATCCTCGCCGGCGTAACCCTCTTGCTCGCTGTCGCTGCGCTGCTGGCATGCATGGTGCCCGCACGCCGCGCCGCCGCCGTCGACCCCATGGTCGCCCTCCGCCACGAATAACCCCGCGCAGTGGAAGCCCCGGACTTTTTAGTCCGGGGTAGCGAGCCTTCAGGCTCGCGAGAAAATGCCCGCCGCAAAAATAGGGCTTCAGCCCTTGCCTTGTCCGCCCCTCGCCCCAACAACCGCGGTCGGTCATCCCGACCGAAGTGGCCCGGCTTTTGCCTCCGTTCGCGAAGCGAATGCCGGGCTACGGAGTGGAGGGATCGTGGCTGATGGAAGCCTCATCACCCATCGATGAGACGCTCGCATGGTTCTTGCAGGCCAAGGGTGCACGCGTGCCCCACCCTCGGTTTTTGAGGGTGGGGATTTCCGCTCCGTTCCCACCCTTTCAACTCTGAACACGCCCGTACCCACCAGCCAAGCCGACTCTCAGAGTAGTCTTTCGCTCCGCGTCGCGCTACCCTGCGTCTCGATAAGGAGCCCTCATGCCCCGCCACCCCGTTGCCGTCTCAGCGGATGTCCGTGACGTGTTGCTCGAGATTTGGGCGGTGAACGATCACATGTACCAGCTCATCCTCGAGCAGCTCGACCCTCGCGCTTGGCGCGCAAAGCTTCCCGGCCGTACAGGACGCACGATCGCGGCCATCATCGCCCACGTCCACAACATCCGCCGGAAGTGGTTGAGACTTTCCGCCCCGCACTTGAAGCTTCCCACCGAGGTCGACCGCGCTCGCTTAAGGCAGAAACAGGCGAAAGCCGCCCTCGCCGAGAGCGCGAAGCGCTGTTCCGAAATGCTTGCGGACGCCTTGGCGGCCGAGCCAGGTCCCGCCAACCCAGGTCCGGCCAAAACGTTCCGCCGCGACGGCTGGGCACCCTCCTGGCCTGCCGGCCCGACGATGCTCGCTTACATGTTTGCCCATGAGGCCCATCACCGCGGCCAAGTGCTAATGCTCGCCCATCAACTTGGATTTCCTCTCTCCGGCGAAGCCGCCTACGGCATCTGGCACTGGGAGAGACTCTGGAAAAAGTGTGGTTTCCGATCTGGTCCGCGTTGAGGCTTCGTGGCAACGCGGATCCTTTCCGGTATTTCAGGAAGGCTCGCTAGTGTCCCACCTGTTCACCTTTGTCACCATCCCCAACGCTTCGCACAACAGGTGCCATTCCGCCTTGGAACACACCTTCGTTGGCACTCGCGATGATCTCTTGTTCCCCTACTCCGACTGTTCTCGGTGGCCAGTCTATAAGCGAGCACAACGCTATCCAGGAGGGGACGTAGGTTCCCACTCACTTCGGTTCGGTTGTCGCCGCCTGGCCTCGTAACGTTAACGCAGAGTTACGACTATCAGAACTTACAGGACCGCCCCCTCCACCTTGCGGAAAACACTGTATGGCGGGGTCGCTAAGACGCTTACTAGACTTTGGCGGGACCCTGCACCGGAATACGGGCCGAGACTCCGATGTGAACAATTCCCCAAACGTTTCAGTCGTCATCCCAACTTACAACTATGGCCGGTTTCTCCCGGAAGCCCTCGCAAGCGTGCTGGGGCAGACCCACGAGGACCTCGAAGTCATCGTAGTGGATGACGGCTCAACGGACAACACGCCGGACGTCTTGGCATCTGTTAAAGACCCCAGAATCAAAAGCGTGCGGACCACTAACCGTGGAGACTCGGCGGCCAGAAACACTGGGCTGTCCATGGCTCACGGGAAGTTCATCGCCTTTCTCGACGCCGATGACCGCTGGCGCCCAAATAAACTCGAACTTCAACTTCAAGTACTGAATGCTGAGCCAGAGGTCGGGTTTGTGTTTGGTGACTTTGTTCGCTTCGATGCGAACGGTGTGTTTCCGGAGACGCAGTTTTCCTTTGTGCCGGGATTCGACAAGCTTGAGACGCGGCCGAGTGCTGGCGGAACAGGGAAGGTTCTCAAACAGGACAGTTTTGTTGCCCTGGCGCCCCTCGATCCCTCACCCGTTTGGCTCCAAGCTTCGCTTTTTCGCGCCCAGTGCGTTGCCGGGATATGCGCCCCTGAAGGCGTTCGGTTGGCTCAGGATCTTTATTACCTCCTGCTAGTTTATGCTCGCGGTCTTAGCGCGGCTTTCATTGAGGAGCCGCTTGCTGAGGTTCGCAGGCATGGGAGCAACAGCTATGGTGCAGCAAGTGACATGCTCATGCCCATCGTGAACGTCCTGACCATGATACTGAAACAGAATCTTTCCTCCCAACAAGCACGGATTCTTCGGCGGCGTCTTGCTGATGCCTGGGCCGCAGTGGGTCACCACGAGTTTTGGAGGGGCAAGCCGCTGAAAACGACGCTGGCATACGCGCGTGCCTTGGGCTATCCAGGCCGCCGCTGGAATGCATTGGCGCACATCCTCGCCTCGCCGATCGCACCACTCTTTCCTCGTCCTCGGTAACACTTGCGCCGAGTCATCGCGTGGCCTGATTCTACGTTGCTGACGGCCCGATTGTGTAATCTCCTACCTAGTACTGGTATCACGAAGAATCAGCAAGTTGCGCGGGGTTTTGTCGTCTTGCGTGTGGGTTGTTGGGCGCCACTGGGACAAATGTGGGGTACAAAATGGGGTACATGGTTTCGCTCTCAAAATGAGTACAGGTGCTCTCTCTCTTTGAGAGCAGCGCAACCGCTGCTTCGTTGACACATCGCCGCGCAGCGTCTTACCATCATTATATGACTACCAGACGTGTCAAGTACTCACTCTACCTCGACGCATCGCAGGTCGCTGAACTTAATGAGATTTCAAAACGCACGAAGATTCCGGCGTCTGTGATTGCTCGCGAGGGAATCGACCTGATACTAAAAAAATACCAAAGTAAAAAGGGTACTAAAGTACTACCGGAAATGTCTTGACATAGCTTCTCACATCAGGTACCCTCCTCCTTGGATGGTCGGAAGTTTTTCCAAAAGGAGGGCGCATGGCGCTACGTTTTCTACCTGGGGTGGTTCTTCTCTTACTTGGGTTCTGTGCCTTTGCGAAGGCGCAGGCTCCGGTGCAGGCTCCGCTCCCGTTTCAGCACAATCACGGCAACATTGTCGAAATTGACGGAAGAGAACATCCGGAATTGATTTCGGATTCGTCTGCCTACCGTCATTATTTGTTGGCGATTTCGCCTAAACCGATTGACGCATCAGAACAGGAGAGGGCTCAACACCGGGCTCAAATCGGGTCTCTTCAACTTCATCCGGAAGATACGAAGAAACTCTTAACAATTCTTAGCAACTTCAAAACTCAGCACGATGTCCTTGTCCAGCGTTTCAATGAACAAGCTAGTGCTGCGCAGAAGCGCGGAGAGCTAATCGACCCCGCGTTGTTTTTGAAGCAGCGTGATGACCTGGTCGAGAGTACTCGAAGTGCCATCGGTCGGGAGCTATCGAGTGAAGCTGCGCGAACGATAGCGAATCGCGTGCAACAGGAGAAAAGAAACATCGTGGTGCACACGAACATTCACAAGGAGGATGGTCGATGAAATTC